>Garnier_p2__coassemble_1936_pt1 | contig 15250 bp, 9 predicted proteins | sample Garnier_p2__metabat2_high_PE_037 | metagenome-assembled genome bin Garnier_p2 | reverse complement strand
AGATAATACGGCGGCGACCAAACTTGTCAGTTAATGGACCACCGAGCACTGTGCCTAAAGCAGCTGCAGCTAAGAATGCAAAGAGCACATACTGTGAGACAGATACGGATACTCCAAACTTCTCAATTACATAGAAGGTCAGATAGCTACTCAAAGATGAAGTGAAGACCATCTTTGAGAACATTAAAACAAAGAGCAGTAAGAAGAGCTTGCCAGTTGCGCCTCTAAAGATAGATGACAGTGGCGTGGTAGAGGCACTCTTTTCAGTTGGAGACTTTAAGCCAGCTGGTACCTTTAAGCTCATACGGCCAATGTAGAAGAGCAAGATCATGGCTACAGCTGCAAAAGCAGCAAACAGCGCAATGCCATCCTGACCATATTGAGTCAAGATCAAAGCTGCAGCTAAAGGACCAAAGGCTGCACCGCCATTACCGCCTACTTGGAACACAGCCTGAGCAAGACCTGGTCGACCATTGGCAAAACGCTGAGCACGACGTGCTGCCTCAGGATGGAAGATAGCAGATCCGGCACCGATAAAGGCAACCGAGATTAAGATCATCTCATAGCTATGCGCATTAGAAAGAGCAATCAAGCCTGTAAAGGTCACGCCCATGCCTACAGTTAAAGACTGATTAAATGAGCGGTGATCTGCTGCCCAACCTACCATTGGCTGCAGCAAAGAAGCAGTAATCTGAACTACCATGGTAATCAAGCCAACCTCAGCAAAGGTCAGCATGTAGTTTTCTTTTAACAACGGCAAGGTAGCAGGAATAACCGCCTGAATTAAATCATTACAGCAATGGGCACAGCACACTAATAAAAGCATCTGCATCGAAAAGCGTGCAGCATTACGGCGGATCTCATCATCCTCAACCAAAGTTGGGTTCTCACTTAGACTCATATTTAGCTCAAATAAATCCAAACATACTCACGCATGACACCACATCCCAATACAAATAGGTGTCACTACCTCATATACAAGTATATCAGCTCGATAAAAATGCTGATTTGCATCTGTTTGGCTATAGATAAAGATACGCATCTACCCTTAATTACAGGCTAACATGGTGCGCACAAGCAATTGCATGAGGCAGGCAAACGCACTTTCTTAGAGCAGATAGCATATGCCTAGCTGCGTAGCAAAAAGCAGATGGCGCTTAGCAGTTAACAGTTAGCAGTTAGCCTAAAGCAGCACGCTGCTCGCAGTTTGCAGTTAACAACAAACTACTAGCACCACGCCGCTTCAAGTTAGCAGCGAAAAGTTAGAGCCATATTTAGAGTTATAGCTAGAGCTAGAGTCAGAGTTATGGCTAGAGTTAGTAGCTGTCAGCTTGGCCGCCCAATGCAACTAAAAGCGCTGCTGCGAAACTTAGCTCTTAAAGAGCTCAGTTTGTATATGGTCTTATGGCTTAAGCTAGCCAAATTGCAAATACATGTACAATTGGCAACGCCAGCTTTAGGCCTACAAGATGTGAACATTTATGAGGATGGCGTGGCTATTATCGCAAGTTTATGGCAAGTTTGTAGCTGAAGATGGCTTGGTAGCTGCGGCAAAGATATTGGCTACGAGAGATTCAAATGCTGAACTTTGCTTGGTTGATGAGATGGTGCAGCTCAAGTGGTATGGAGCAATTAACAGTACTAGGCGTGGTAGCTGTCCTTAGACTGAAGCTAAGGACAGGAAAGGTGTGCAAATTTTGCTTAGGAGCCAGTTGCAGTACGGATTTGGAAGCCTAAGTGATAAAGCTTACGTACCTGCTCTGGGCTTGCGCACTTAATGACTACCTTTTTAAGCTCATGACGCTCTTCATAGTGCTTACGCAGGAAGTCAAAAGTCTCACCGTTATAGCACTGAGTTCTAAATAAACTGTCGTCTCGGCGTACATCATAAACGCTGAATACTAAGCGACTTAACAGTGAGTTAGTAACAGGAGCGTTCTTGTTCAACTCAATTGAGGAAATATCGGCTGGAGCACTTGGGATTTCAAAGTCAGTATGCAGTCCTAAACGCTCAATCATAGCCTGAGCAACCATCTCAGTACCACGATTCTTAGCCTCAAAAGCATAGCCTGCAATGTGTGCAGTACAGCCTTCTAATAAAGGAATCAGCTCTGGAACTAAGATATTAGGCTCGTTTTCAAACACGTCTAACCATGCGTGAATAAAGCCTGGCTTTTGAGATAAGAGATCGTATAAAGCCTTGTTATCAATAACACCACCGCGAGCAGTATTAATGAGGATTTGGCCCTCATGCAAGGTTGCAAGCTGCTCAGCACCAATCATATGGTGGGTTGGGAAAGGATTTTCGATGCTCTTGTGAGTTAATGGCACATGTAAGGTGACGATGTCACAAGCAAGTGCTTCTTCAAGTGGATGATCGTACAGCTCTGGATCAGCAAGGTCGATATCACATAAGAAGTCATCGCCCTCAGAGAGAATGCGCAGTGAGGCAACTTTCTCATCGACACCATTGTAACGTGGATCGCCCTTGCCTTGCATAGACTCAAGAATAGATCTGAACTGACTAGCTCTAAGTGGATCAGAACAGACGATCTTCATGCCTAAAGCTTGAGCACGACGATATACGCGAGTACCGACGTGGCCAAGGCCCACAATACCAAGTGACATTTTAGAGAAGTCTAAGTTGTATCTTTGGGCAAGTACCATCAACACTGAGAGAATATAGTCAGCAACAGAGCGAGCATTACAGCCATGCGCTGCAGCAAATTCGATTTGACGGCTCTCTAAAGCCTTTCTATCGATATGGTCAATACCAGAGGTAGCAGTTCCAACAAACTTCAAAGAGTCTGCATGACGTAGCAGGTCATCATCTACTTTAGTTACGGAACGTACGATCAGTGCGTCAACTCCTTTAAGATCGTCAGCGACAATATCGCGACCGTATTTAAGAGTTACATCGCCAAAAGCAGAAAAGATCTGCTTTGCATTTGGAATTGCCTGATCAGCCAGTATTTTCAACATGACCACTTCCTCATTGCACCATTCAATAGCTATTCATAGCTATGCGTCCTATTTGGACATGGTGGCCGTATTCAAGTTGCTAAGTTTTGTACAAAGATGAACTAAAGCTTCCGTCCTTGGATTAGACCTAGCTCTGCTCGTTCAGAAATAGGCCTATTAGTATAAGCCTAATCTTAAGTTTGCACTGCCTCAAGTTTAGAGCAACTTATACCCTCAACCCCTTAGCTTGTTTGATTGTTTTTTATATAAATAGCTCTTCAGTTGCATCCGATGGTTACAACATTAAGAACTGACTCTTTTTTAAGAGCTCAAATTGTGTTGTTTGATTGGTTAAAGCATGCATTATAAACAAAGCATTACAAATGCCTTGTTTTAACAGCGAGCTGAAGCGTTCGTCCTCTTAGCCGCTGCTTATCTAATTCGTATAGGGTTTTAACCCCCTACCTTTGTTTGATCCAAAGGATGCGCCTTTGGCAACTTATCATAATGGCCTCATTGTCACACTTATTGTGTCTAGATGACAAGTATGTAAGGTCAATTGCGCGAGCTAACTCATGAAATAAGTCTAGATAAACTAAAAATTGCTGCCCTAGCTCACTAAATTTCAAGACAAAATGTGAACAAGGCGGCATATCTATATCTTTCTTATGACACAAGTGAGCACAGCTAACTAACGCAAGAACAACTAAGCTTCATCATTAAGCTTAGTCAAACTAATGCTATAGCACTAAGGAGCTCAGCAATTGAAGACCTTATTTTGCCAAAGATCATGACTTAAGCTTGCTCATAGCCTGCGTTTGCTAGTAGCTGAAGCTAGCCTTTTAGCAAACTGCGTCAAGCTCAATGGCCATGGCTTGTAAGAACTGCCGTTGGACCAATTTGGGTGTTAAAACATATGATGCATGCCTAAAGTGGCGGTTTTTCACACACGCAAGATTTAATTCTACTCCAAAAGCACGCACTTAAACGGCCACGCACCGTGACAGGCCACAGACTATCAGTACAAAAAGCAATCATGCCTTACCACTTGTCCTGTAGCTGATGCTTTAAGATGCCCAAACTATCTACTTTCGTGAAACTTAGTGAGATAAAAAATAGCTTGGTACTTCTTATCGACAAAAATGAGCGACTATTCTAAGAGCGCATTTAAATCGGTGCTGTATAATACACACACTCAATTTTCACACATCTTTAGTGACATCATTGAGTCAACAAGCAAGCAAAGAAGTTAAGACTTGTTGCCTTCATAGCTTGCACTTATCCCAAATTACCCATCGGTTCCAATCCAAGGATAGAGTAATGTCTTTTAAGCTTGATACAGCCACCCAACATTCCACCACCGCCATGTTATTAGGTTCTGGCGAGCTCGGTAAAGAAGTTGCGATTGAGTTGATGCGCCTCGGCGTTCATGTTGTGGCTTGTGACCGCTACGACAACGCCCCTGCCATGCAGGTTGCTCATGAAAAGATCGTGCTGAACATGAAAGACCCTCAGGCTCTGCGTGAGGCCATTGAGCGTGTTAAGCCTGACTACGTTATCCCTGAGATTGAGGCTATTGCCACTGAGCTTCTCATGGAGATGGAGCAAAACGAAGGCTTGCACGTAGTTCCTAGCGCTAAGGCTGCTTTCACCACCATGAACCGCAAGCAGATCCGTGCTTTAGCCGCTGAGAAGTTAAACTTACCTACCTCTCCATACTTCTTTGCTAAGTCCTTAGATGAAGTTAAGAGCAACATCAACCGTGTTGGCTACCCTTGCATCATCAAACCAGTAATGTCCTCCTCAGGTAAGGGTCAGAGCACCATTAAGTGCGAAGCTGACATCGAGCCATGCTGGAACAAGGCCTGCACCGAAGGTCGTGGTGGCGAGGCTGAGGTTATCGTTGAGGGCTTCGTTAAGTTTGAAAAGGAAATCACCTTACTTACCGTTAGCGCTATCGATGGTGTCCACTTCTGCAAGCCAATTTTCCACCACCAGGTAAATGGTGACTACCACGAGTCTTGGCAGGGTGATTCTCTTCCAGAGGACATCCAGCTCGAGGCTGAGCGTATTGCTCGCAGCGTAGTTCACGCTTTAGGCGGTCACGGTATCTTCGGCGTTGAGCTCTTTATCTGCCCAGGTGCTGTTCACCCAGTATTATTCTCTGAGCTCTCTCCTCGTCCACATGATACTGGCATGGTTACCATGGTATCTCAGGATCAAAGCGAGTTTGCACTGCACGTACGCGCTTTACTCGGTCTGCCAGTTGGCGAGATCACCTTCCTTGCTCCATCAGCATCTGCAGCTGTATTAGCTGAAGGCGAAGGCACTGCTATTCACTATGAAGGCCTTGAGGATGCCTTACGTGCAGGTGGTGCTCATGCTGCTGCTCGTATCTTTGGCAAGCCAGAGGTTAAGGGCGAGCGTCGTCTTGGCGTTATGTTAGCTCGTTCTACCGATACACAAGATGCTCTTGCCAAGGTTAAGGCAATGCGTGATCAAATCAAGATCACCATCTCCAAGGAATAATCTAATTCCAAGCTACAAGCCTAGAAAAATCTGCTAGGCAAACACAAATAAGCCCAAAGACCCGCAGTGCCAAACACTTAAAGTCTTTGGGCTTTTTCATTACCCTTGTGACTGATCCCTCTCATAGCTGTAGACATCCCCCGCTCAATCTAAGCAACTGTTACACGATTGCCCTTGCATAACAACCACCTGCCTCCAACAGCACGTCAAGCTTAAGCACTGACCATTAACACCACAATACTTAAGCACAAGAGATCAGAGCAGCTTACATAGCCATACAGGTTAATTATCTGTTAGAAGTTTATCCTCATAAGACGTCTAACCTCATTATCACTACTCATATTGCGCTGCGAAGTAAGCTGCCTCATTTATCTCGCCGCAAACGAAACGTAGAGCTTTGTTAGTTAACAAATAGCAAGGAATACAAAGTTAAGAGTACTATTTGCATGGCTCTCATGCGGTTATGTTTTACAAATTTATATGCTTTGCTTGCACCAAAATGGTCTTTCGATACAAGTAGGCACAATGCCCAGTTCTCATGCTAAAAACGCATATTTATCGCAAAGGCTGGAGTTATGTCTAAAATTTTGCGGTATCTATACATGGATATAGAGTATATAAATTATAGTTTTGGCAAGTAATATCAAGTTCAACTTCATAATTTGGAATTTTGACTTTCTTTTTCTGAATATGCCTATGGTAGAGTTATAGCTACAAACATAGGAGCGCTTTGACCTTCGATAGATCACGGCACTTCCTTTATTACTTAGGTTGACGTTGAGCTAAGACTTATCTTGAGCCTCAACTTACGTCAGTGTACTTGCATTTAATTACTCATTTTGAGTTTGGGCCGCTTCTAATCATGAATTTACGCCCAATGATGTTTGTATTCTTACGACCAAGCCTCTCGTATTGCAAATAGGTAAGTGTCATCGCACCTGATGATTGCTTGTAGCATTATGCTTATAACGAGATGCTTCATTTGACAGTGCGAAATTCTTATGAAGATCAGTAATTTTTTCACAAGCAAAGGATTGCGTATTAAGAACTCTTTTATCGCTCTTATGCTCGCATCAACTGCTCTGTTTGCATCCTCTTCAGCTCAAGCTGCAGGTGAGTTATCTAACGAAACTCTTACTGCAGTAATCTATCCACTTGGCGCACCTCAGGCTTTCTTGAAAGATAGCATGACCCATCCTTATGGCATCGACGTGGACGTAATCTATGAGTTACAAAAGCGTCTGGGCTTTAAGCTCAAAGAAGATCGTATCTACGCTTTAGAGCTTCGCGATGGCTTTAGACGTGTCAAAGCTGGCCGTATTGATATCTTTGCTGGCGGTATTTCAAAGACTGCAGAACGTCAAAAGATCTTTGACTTTACCCCTGCTTACTATGCTTCCTGCTTAGGTCTTTTATACAATCCAAAGCGTCATCCAGACGTTAAAGACGTAGGCGATATGAAAGGCATGAAGATTGGTGTCTCCGAAGGCTCAACCTCCGCTGCATATGTACAAAGAATGGGCGGCAATCCCGTGCCTTTTTCTAACCCAATTATGGCTTTCTTCCAGGTCTATAGTGGCGATCTTGATGGAGTGTTCTTTGACCGTCCACCACTTGCTGGTTTTGTTAACGACATGCATTTTGCTGAATTTGCTGTAACTCCAGAAGGTCGTATTGGTCGTGCTGACTCTCAGTACGCCATCATGCTGCCAAAGGACTCTAAATATACTGAGATCATCAGTAAGACCATTTCTGAGATGATCTATGATGGCACTATGGACAAGATCCTCTTAAAGTGGGAAACACCTGAGATGTCCATCTTAAATTCAGAAAACTACTAAGCCACAACACAAGCTTACGTTTTATCTCATATGTGCGCACATCTACTGCGCCAGCTAGCAGCCTGTATTGTATTGATTAATCTCAATACATACAGGCTGTTTTGTTTTTTCTCTTGCCAAACGCGCCTTAACTAACCCCCAAGCACTACTGCGTCAAATAGTCCCCGCAAGCACCATTGCACTCAATACCCTCGCAAGCACCATTGCACTCAATACTCCTGCAAGCACTACCGCCTTTGAATAATTGCCTATTACTTAAAGGCTTAAACAAGCTATTTATAAAATTTATGACTGCAATCAGATGGCTTTGCTAAAGACGTTTCTTGCTTAAATTGCTCTGATCCTGTTCTATTGCCTCAAATGCACCAAACAAGTGAAAAACTGTAAAGTTCAGTATCTAGATTAAACCCTAGCTAAGACAATTTGAGTTACAATCATCACAGCATAAAAGCTCATATTTATACCACTCTTCAGTCAATCAACAAATTTACGCAAGTCTTGCGCAGCAACTTTTGCAAAGCTAGATATGTATCGCATTTAAAATGATGGTAATTATCAAATGCTATTGTGATAGATTAAGCGGACAAACATAGGAGTCAGCCGAGCGCAACATAGTCTTAGAACATTTATCTAAGATGGGAGTGAGCTGAGAGCAATATAGTCTTAGTACATTCCCCTAAGATGGGAATGAGCTGAGTGCAACATAGTCTTAGTACTTCGTCTAAGTTGACGATAGACGCCAGCAAACGCACTATTGTTGCTGATCTAACTTTAGTAGGCACAGCTTTGCACTTGTTGATTTGAGGGGCAACTTATTGTGATTAGTTGCGATCTTCAAGCCACAAAACTCGTGCAAATAAGTCTCTCGTTACGCAAGGCTAGTCATTTAAGTATATCCCCCGCCTCTTGATGCTTATGACGGGCGATAAATTGGGCATTTACCATGAAGATTGGACACTTTTTCAAATCCCAAAGTATGCACCTTAAGCACGGCTTGATTGCTCTTGTAATGACATCAAGCGCCCTTTTTGCCTCAGCACCAGCACAAGCTGCTGGCGAACTTGAGAACGTAACCCTTACTGTTTTAGTTAGCCCGCTTGGTGCTCCTCAAGCTTTTTTGAAAGACAGCATTACCCATCCGCAAGGCATTGATATTGACGTCATTTATGAAATGCAAAGACGCTTAGGCTTTAAGCTCAAAGAGGATCGTATTTACGCTCAAGAGCGTGAAGATGCATTCAGACGTATTCGCGCTGGACAAGCTGACATTTTCATCGGCGGTATTTCTAAGACTGCTGAGCGCCAAAAGATCTATGACTTTACCCCTGTCTACTATGCCTCATGCTTAGGCCTACTCTACAACCCAAAGCGTCATCCAAATGTTAAGGACGTCGAAGACATGAAGGGTATGCGTATTGGTATTTCTGAGGGCTCTACTTCTGCAAGCTATGTACAAAGAATGGGCGGAACTCCAGTTGCCTATAGAAACAATATCATGGCTTACTTCCAGGTATACTCTGGTGATCTTGACGGCATCTTCTTTGACCGTCCACCACTTGCCGGCTTTGTTAATGACATGAAGTTTGAAGAATTTGCTGTAACTCCAGAAGGCCCTGTTGGTCGTGAAGATTCACAGTATGCCATGGTGTTAACCAAGGACTCACCTTATACTGACATTATTAGCCAGACTCTCACTGATATTATTCATGATGGTACCATGCAGCGCATCTTAGAGAAGTGGAATGCAGGTGATATGTCCATATTCAACCCACACAATGACTCAGTAGATATCGAATAATACTCGTCTTGAAGATACAGCCTAAAAACTTACCTTAGGCCCCTAGCTCATCTTAGCTAGAGTAATCAAAAGATTATTGCAGCCCGAATGTTCTAGTAGCTTTGCTGTTAGTCTTCGGGCTGTTTTGTTTTTGCCTAAACAAGCTGCGCCATGCTGATTCTTAATGTTCATGCCATGTGTAATTATTTTGGTGCGTAGCTATCTCGTAGATGGCAGCTACCTAAAAGAAAAATGCATCACTTAAGCCGTTGGTGATGCTTTGTGCCATAATTGAGACAGCGCTATGAGCCATTACTCTTTCTTCTCTAGCCATGAGTAGACATTACTTAGCCCTGTTTTACTCGTCGCCTTCCTTGACTTGTTAGCGCCTTTAGCCCACTTCATTCATACGTATTGCTAGATCCTTTAATCGCAGTTGGCATGCATCTGTAGTGTTATTGACCTTAGCAAATTTTTGCATGCAATATTTGCAATCACGGTATACATGAGTTTTTTAACAACCACGTCCCTGAGTTTTAGTCTGTTTTTACTAATCTAAATTTGAGAGAAATTGTTGCTATTTGCAAATTTATGCAAAATTTGCATTAAATCCGATATCAACCAGTTGGCTATATTTTTAACTTAAACTTAGCGTTACCTACCTGCTAAAAATGAGGCTATATAAGGGTTTTATGTCCCAAATTCACCTTATATAGCTAGCCATTTTGGTTTTTAACAGTTGGAATAATGTTTTGTAAAAGTGTGATGTAGAGTTAGCTTTTATGAAATACTTTTGCAAGCATTGAAAAGTTTTTGCATGATATTCATATATTGCAGCACTTTGCAAAATATGCAAAACTTACAAGTGCTGATATTAGTTTGTGCAGTGTGCTCTGAAAGTAGCATACATGTGAAATAAGTAAGGCAACTCAATTAGAGCTTGCTCTTACCAACACACTAACAACATGGCAAAGCCTGCATTCACTTACACCCTACTCATCTTAATGAGTTTAAAGGGAATACAAAATCTTAACCTAGTGTTTGTCAGAGCAAAATGCTTTATTGCAAAGCTTTTAATGCCATGATCTTGTAGCTGGTTTATGGGGACTTTTCAGATGGCTGATAAGCGTTCATTCTTAGCACTTATGCGCTCTATGGGAAAAGAGTACTACATCTTATCCCTAATGATGTATTTCTTCTTTATCTCATGGGCAGGCTGTTACTCATTACTTGCTGTATGGCTTAAGGAGTTTTTCAAGCTCTCTGGTTCTGAAATCGGCTTTGCTTATGCTGTATTCTCTGTAACTGCTTTATGCCTATCACCTGTCTATGGCATGTTACAGGACAAGCTCATCTTACGCCGCCATCTACTTGCCTTTGTAGGTGTTTTACTTTGCTTAGCTGGACCTTACTACATCTTTATTGTTGAGCCGCTTTTAACCATTAATGTAATTTTCGGCGGTATTGCAATTGGTCTGTACATGGGTTTTGCTTTTAACGCTGGCATTGGCGCTTTAGAGACCTATACTGAGCGTTTTGGTCGTGTTGCAGGCTTTGAATTTGGTCACGTTAAGACTTTTGGTGCCTTAGGATGGGCCACAGCTGTTGCCATCACAGGCATCTTAATTAACATCGACCCACACTATAACTTCATTATTTCTTCAATAGCTGGTGTCATCTTCTTAGCTTTACTGGTGTTCTTAAACACCGCAAACTCCTACTCCAAGAATATGCTTGAAAACTATGAGACCAATGATCAGCAAAAGGCTTCATTTAAAGAGTTAGGCCGTATTGCTAAGCATGGTAGTTTTTGGGCTTTGATCATCTACATGATCGGCGCATCTATCTATGGCGTTTACGATCAGCAGTTCCAAGTATTCTTCGTATCAAAATTTGAAGATGCTGCTGAAGGCGCTCGTATGTACGGCTTCTTAAACTCCACTCAGGTTTTCTTAGAGGCAGCTTGCACTTTTGCAGCTCCATTCATCGTTAACAAGATTGGCGCTAAAAACGGCTTACTCTTAGCTGGTGCCATTATGTTCGTACGTATTGGTGGTTCAGGTCTAGTTGACACTCCACTAGCAATCTCAGCAGTTAAGCTTCTGCACGCACCTGAAGTTCCTTTAGTAATTGTTTCTTTATTTAAGTACATCACTACTCGCTTTAACCCAGCTATGTCAGCAACAGTATACCTAGTTGCAAACGTTATGGTCTGCCAGATCATTTCAGCTGCCCTAGCTCCAGTATGTGGTTATTTCTACGATACTATTGGTTTTGGAGACACCTACTTACTTATGTCAGCTGTAGTACTCGTAAGCACAGTGCTGTCAGTCTTCTTGCTGTCCAATAAGACTCTTGAGGGCACCTCAGAGAGCAATATCTAAGAAGTAGCTATACAGGACTCGTTGCCTTGTTGCTGCCAAGCAAAACAATTGCAGTCTCATCAAATAAGCATATACGAGTCCTTGCTAAAAAGTTCTGCACGGCTAAGACCTTGACGCAGCTAACTTAAAGAATAGTAACAATCAAACAAACTATTTAAAACTACTACGTCATAGCTACCCAAATACACAATATCTCGGGTAGCATCCTAAATTGCAAAACCATCTTGCGGAATTTAAGCGGTCTTAAAGCTGTAAGTAGTTCAGTTTACTTAGCTAAAAAGTTTTACTTATTGCGCTACGACTGTAGCTAAAACTTATCCAAAATGCTCAGAGTCATACTTGCTCAAGCAGGTTAAACCTCCTCTCAGCACTCGTTCATTGAGCTTTAACTATAAGTAGTATCTGCGCACTCAAAGCCAGATAAGGAATCGTCATGTTAGATCAAACCAAACATCAAGAGGCACTTGCCAAGGCTAATCAATTTATCCTTGAACATGCACATGAAGTAAATAAACGTTCCTACCCTCACTTCCATTTAGCTGCTCCTTATGGATGGATCAACGACCCAAATGGCTTTTGCTATGCTTTAGGCAAGTATCATATCTTCTATCAATTCTACCCTTACGATGCTAAGTGGGGCCCAATGCATTGGGGTCACGCAACCTCAACTGATTTAATTCACTGGGAGCACCAAGAGGTCGCCCTTGCTCCATCAGAAGATTACGACAAGGACGGCTGCTTCTCAGGATCTGCAATTGAGCACGACGGCAAGCTCTACCTTATGTACACTGGTCATCACGTTTTTGATCCAAACAACGACCAAGTTTTCCGTGAGGTTCAGGCCATTGCAGTCAGTGAGGACGGTATTCACTTCAAGAAGCTCGGTGCAGTAATTGAGCCTGAAGAGGGCATCATTCACTTTAGAGATCCAAAGGTTTGGAAGGATGAAGATGGTCTCTTCCATGTTGTGTTTGGTAAGAGCAACAAGAATGATGAGGGCGAAATCCTTCACTACACTTCAAAGGACTTAATGAAGTGGGACTTTGTCTCCATCATCAAGACCATCGAAGACAATGCATTCATGTATGAGTGCCCTGACTTCTTCAAGTTATCTGAAGACAAGTGGGTTTTAGCCACCTCCCCTATGGGTCAGTCACCAGATGGCTACGACCGTCAAAACCCTGCTGTTAACTCATGGCAGTCTGGTACCTTTGATGGTAAAAACTTCACTCCAGATACCAAATTATATGAGGTAGACCGTGGCAACGACTTCTATGCCACCCAGTCAACCGCCACTCCAGATGGTCGTCGCATCCTCATTGCATGGCTCAACATGTGGAAACTCCCATTCTTAAACTACCAAGATCACTGGGTAGGTGCTTTAACCTTACCTCGAGAGTTATCCATTAAGGATGGTCATATCTACCAAAAGCCTATTCGTGAGGCTGCTAGCTTACGTTTAGCTAAGTACGAGTTCTCTAAACAAGAGTGCACATTAAACTCTTCTGTAAGAGCCTTAAGCACCAATAGCGCTACCGAGATTACCTTTAGCTTCAACCCATCTGAGAATAACGCAGAGCAGTATGGCATCGCAATTGGCCACTCAATTCGCTTATTTGTAGATCGTCAGACTAAGAATTTAACCCTATTCCGTACTGACTTAAATGCAACCTCTTACCGCTCTATTCCTATCAGTTTTGATAAGGAGCACAAGCTGCAGATCTTCATCGATAACTCCTCTATCGAGGTCTTTATCGATGACGGTCACGATGCAATGACCACTAACTTCTTTGGTCAAGATCACTCCATCTTTGCTTATGCAACTAATGGTGCAGCAACTTTCAAAGACCTTACCGTCTATGATTTAGAGCGCCCTATGTTCAATGCACCACTTTTCAAGAAAGCGTAACGCATTGAAACTCAAGTAAGAAACTTGAGTCAATAGACAAAATACCCTCCAACCATATAGCTACATGCCCTGAGAGATGCCCACCACTGAAGTGGCATAGCTCGGGGCATTTTAGTATCTGCTATCACCCCCTAGCCTATGGTACTTATACACCAGCTAGATATCGATGCAATTACTTGCCCTTGCTTTTCTGACTTACGCACCGTTAAGAGCAATTAACAGCTAGCCATGCAGTTGCAGCATTACTAAAAGAATAACGCATTTGATGCGCTCAATAGGATGCTTTGTGCCATAATTGACACAGCGCTATGAGCCATTGCTCATGGCACGATAGCTTTCAGATGAAGGAGTTTTACTATGGCAAATATCCTCGAGCGCTTCGAGACAATGGATCCTTATATTCTGCTTTCAGCAGTGAACTTAAAGCTGCGTAACGACTGCTCTTCACTTGACGATCTGTGCAAGACTCACGAGATCAGTGAAGAAAAGCTTTGCGCTCGCCTTGCATCTGTTGGCTACAAGTACAACGCCGACCAAAACCAATTTGTGGGCTAATTGCCTGTTGCTGATAGCCATGCCCATGTCAAAGCATTGCATTAGCCTTTGCATGAGCTTTGGCTTTGATTGAGCTTTAGCTTTGCATGCGCTTTTCTTTTGCATGCGCTCTGCTTTTGCCTTAGCGCACAGTAGCACATGCAGATAGCACCTCTAGCTAAGCCTTGCGTAGCACACGCGAGTGCCTTATGTTGGCATTAGCTATCAGATAGCACATTAGCAACTTATAAGCCCTGTACCTTAGTGGTACGGGGTTTTTGTTACTTTTATAAAGCCTAGCTCAATACCATGCGGCTGTGATTATGTGTTAGGATTCTAAGATAAGCTTTTCTTTGTAAAAGGAACATTCATGGCCAATACCTACGATCTACCAAAAAACTATCTAAAGATAGTTGAAGAAGCTAAGTTGCTACCAGGCAAACCTTTCCTGAGATATGTGCAAGAAGGGCAAAAGTACTTGATTGAAAAACAATCATTAGACAAATACAGCAACCAAGCGATAATTAGACACACACTGACCATACCAACTATGTTTAGAACATCCTTGATGTCCGACATGGTTGTCTTTTTATTCATGGATTTATTCGGTCTGTTCGGTTTTTACAAAGACAAGCATCAATTTGAAATCTATGGCCCTGCTCTTAGAGCCAACGCTGCAGCATACGCATTTGACTTCTTCTGTGAGGATGCATCAGCACACAAAAGCGAATATACAAGTGCTTGTCGCGAGCTTCTGCTAGAAAGATTGCACGAAGCTTACCCAATTCACTGCAAAGAGGCCAAAGTACCAGTAAATCCAGCTGTGCTCAATGCTAAAAGTGTTAGCGCTTTCTTACGCGAAGCCCCTGAATATAAGAAAGATGCTAACGCGTTTTTGAAAATCAACACTGATGCCACAATGCTTGATTGGCTGAAAGCTATCCGCCTTAACACCTTCTTAATTGCTCCAAATAAGAAAGAAATTAAGGAAATGATGCGCACCGCTGACAAGCTCAATCTTCCAATTGCACCTTGTGACCGCATTATTGAGACCATGCCTACGGTTAAGCAAGCCCCACAGCTTTATCAAAACAACACCAAAGCACAGCTTATGCAAACGCTTAGACGTCAATTTCCGTCATATATTCCATTAGCAGATGAACATGGAAAACTGATTCATCCACAAAAGCCACCTCACAATCTCCCTGAATATTTGATTCGCTAACAAGAGCCTCGACGATTAGGACCTTGGTAAAGTATTCTTGCGCCTCAAGGATGAACTTTATTTATCCTTGCGGCCATAATGAAAATGCCG
>Garnier_p2__coassemble_1930_pt1 | contig 15299 bp, 9 predicted proteins | sample Garnier_p2__metabat2_high_PE_037 | metagenome-assembled genome bin Garnier_p2 | reverse complement strand
CTGTACAAGCTCTAAGATAGAGTTTTATCTAAAGAGCGCTAAGCCAAATCCTGCAAAGGTTTGGCTTATAGCAAAGCTAAAGTGGCATAGCCATTTAGCTTAGGACTTAGAGTACTTGCTTAAGTCTTATCAACACACACACTCAACGTAGCCTGCTTTCAAGAGGCAGCTTAGCTTTGTCTCTTCCTGCCTAAAGCAGGCTACTTTTTAAGAGCCTAGGCCCTAGCAGGCTTCTTTTTTAGAGCTTTAGCTCTAAGATAGCAACCTTGTAAGACTCTTGGCTCTACGTCTTGTGCAAGACAAGACATAAGCATCTTTAGTATGTACTCATCAGCTTATTTGAAGCATACAAAGGTGCACACAGACATTTGGTCTGTACTTAATGAGGAACACAATTATGCTGATGGAAAAAGCACGTCATGATTTAGTTGAGTTTGGCAAGCGTTTAGTTACTGCAAACCTGACTAAGGGCACTGGCGGCAACCTCTCTGTATTCGATCGTGAGAATGGTACTGTTGCGATCACTCCTTCAGGCATCGACTTCTTTGAGATTCGTCCTGAGGATATCGTCATTATCGACTTAGACGGCAAGACCGTTGAGGGCACTAAGACCCCATCATCAGAGTGGGAAATGCACCTCATGCCATATCGTCACCGTAACGATATCGATGCTGTTATTCACGCTCACACTACTTATGCAACCGTGCTTGCAGTTCTGCGTCAAGATCTGCCTCCTTCACACTACATGGTTGCTGTTGCCGGTCCTAATGTACGTTGCGCTCCTTATGCAACCTACGGTACTCACGAGTTAGCAGTTAACTCCTATGAGTACATGAAAGATCGTCGTGCTGTAATCCTGGCTAACCACGGCATCTTATCTGGCGCTCAGGACTTATTAAACGCCTTCAACATCATTGAAGAAGTTGAGTACTGCTCTCAGATCCACTACATGGCATCTTGCATGGGCAAGCCTCACATCCTCCCAGATGAGGAAATGACTTTAATGGCTGAGAAGTTCAAGACCTACGGTCAGCGTAAGTCCAACGCCTAAGAGTAACACTCTTAATTAAGGCATAGATTCAAGCTACTAGCCTGTGTAACAGCGCTAGTAGCTCTTCAAAATCAAATAGTGATAAATAGTATTTATCCAAGTTTGAGTCAGTAAAGGTAGTGACAAGCAACTTATTACTTATCTCACATGCGCCTAAGCTCTAAGTAGATCTTGCTCTTACTTTAAAACTACCTTGAGTACACATATATGTATGCTTACTTAACTGAGCACACATATATGTATGCTTACTTAACTGGGCACACATATATGTATGCTTACTTCGCTGAGGATACATATATGTATGCTCACCACGCTCAGCTACCGCAAGGTAAGCTTGGCACTTAGTTAGTGTACAAACCTAAAAGATCTCAAGCAGCTTTTAGGTATCGATTGATAAACATGAGCTTAAGCTCGTGCTTATCAGTTGGTAGCAACACGGACGTACTACCAACCACGCTTGCAATAGTATTGCATCTCACTTTGCTCTGTTTGACCTGCTGTGCTATTGAGTCCGAGGGGCATCACCCAAAAACATAGACCATGTGCTTGGTGATCTCAGATCGCCACCTTTTGATGAGTTAAGGTTTTAGCAATGGTCTTAGATGTTCAAATCTAAGAGTTCACTAAAAACGACCCTTAGCGTTGAGCAAAAAGGATGAAACAAAGTATGGCTAATATAATTTTGTCCATGCAGGGAATCAAGAAAGCGTTCAACGGCGTTCCTGCGCTCAAGAACGGCGCTATTGATCTCTACGAGGGCGAAGTACATGCCCTGATGGGTGAGAACGGTGCAGGTAAATCTACTCTGATGAAGATTTTAACCGGCATCTACTCACGCGATGAGGGTCGTATCTTCTATGACGGAAAGGATGTTGAGTTCCATGGTCCTGCCGAGTCTGAGGCTGCAGGTATTGCCATTGTGCACCAAGAGCTGAATATGATGAAGGATCTGACAGTTGCTCAGAACCTCTTCATCGGCCACGAGTCCATGAAAGGCGTCTTAATCGATGATGCTGAAATGGAGCGCAAGGCTAGCGAACTGTTCAAGATTTTGAACGTCGACATCGATCCATCAGTCAAGGTAGGTATGCTTACAGTTGGTAAGCAGCAGATGGTTGAAATTGCCAAGGTTATTTCTAAAAACGCCAAGGTCATCGTCTTAGATGAGCCAACTGCAGCTCTCACCGATCACGAGATTGAAGAACTCTTCCGCGTAATTCGCGACCTGAAGTCAAAGGGAGCTGCAATCATCTACATTTCTCACCGTATGGACGAGATCAACGTGATCTCCGATCGTATCACCGTAATGCGTGATGGTGAGTATGTTGGTGTTTTAGATGCTAAGACCTGCTCAAAGGACGACATCATTAAGATGATGGTTGGCCGCGCAGTTTATATTGCACCTAAGACCAAATCAGCCTGTCCAGAAGATGCTAAGGTTCTCTTAAAGTGCGAGCACCTAAATCGTGGCAAGTTTGTTCAGGATGTATCTTTTGAGGTACGTGCAGGCGAGATTATTGGCTTCTCTGGACTGATGGGTGCTGGCCGTACTGAAACTGCCCGCTTGATTTTCGGCGCAGACAAGATGGATTCAGGCAAGATTTACATCAATGGTGAAGAAGTCTCCATCAAGTCTCCAAAAGATGCAGTAGCACACGGTATCGGTTATTTATCAGAAGACCGTAAGCGTTATGGTCTGCTCGTAGACAAGTCAGTTGAAGAAAACACTGTTATCGCTTCACTGCAAAAGTTCATCTCGGGCATTAATTTCATTGACACTGCTAAAACTGAGGAAATCTCTAAAAAGTATGTCAGTGAGCTCAAGACCAAGACTCCAAGCATTAAGCAGATCATCAAGAAGCTCTCTGGTGGTAATCAGCAAAAGGTGGTTATCGCAAAATGGCTGACTGATGACTCTGATATTCTCATCTTCGATGAGCCAACCCGTGGTATCGACGTTGGTGCTAAGAGTGAAATCTACAATCTGATGGAAATGCTGGCTAAACAAGGTAAAGCCATCATCATGATTTCATCAGAACTTCCTGAGGTGCTGCGTATGTCCGACCGTGTGGCCGTGATGTGCGAAGGCAAGTTGACTGGCATTCTTCCAATTGAAGAGGCTACTCAGGAAAAGATTATGACTCTAGCTACCCGCTAGTACTTCATCCTCAATAGATTGTCTGTAAAGCTCATATAGGTAAGTTTGCTCTCTTACCCATTGTCTAAAAAAAAAGCTAGTGAGCACTTAAGTGCCTCCAAGCAATAACTAAAGGCAAGATCATAAAAAGCGCCAAGCGGCCTCATAGCAGCTTCGCCACTGGTTCTAACCTTTAGCTACTTTAGACAGGGCTTGTGAAAAAGCAGGAGTTTTCCGTGGATCAATTAAAGAAGTTGGTTTCTAACCAACAGGCCGCTGTGGTGTTGGCCCTCGTACTCATCTGTGCTGTATTTGCGATGATGACAGATCGTTTCATGCAGCCAACCACATTTACCAATATTTCCAAGTCTGCTTACTACATTGCCTTCATGGCCATTGGTGTAACCTTCGTTATTGCCACCGGTGGTATCGATCTGTCCATTGGTACAGTTGCGATCTGCTCGGCTCTCGTCGGTGGTACGCTCATGGAAGCCGGATTGCCAATGCCTCTGGTTTTATTAACCATGCTCGCCACAGGTGTGCTCTTTGGTTTGATAAACGGATTGCTAGTAACGCACTTTGGTCTGCCATCATTCATCGCTACCTTAGGTACCATGATGATGTCCCGTGGTTTAGGTTCTATCGTTTCAGGCACTAAGACTATTTCCTTCCCACAAGGCTCTGCTGATGGTGCTTGGTTCCGTGAGATCTTCATGATTACCTCACGCGATGGTTTCCTGCCTCGTAACTTCCCAACTGGTTTCATTCTCTTAGCCATCTGCGTTGTCGTTATGGCTTTAGTATTAAACCGTACTCAGATTGGTCGTTACATTCTGTCCATCGGTTCTAACCGTGAAGCAACCCGTCTTTCCGGTATTAACGTAAACTACTACGAGACTATTGCTTACATCATCTCTGGTTTCTTTGCTGCTTTAGCAGGTATTGCTTACGTAGCAGTGTTCACCACCGCCCAGCCAAATACTGGTAACGGCTTCGAGCTTGATGCGATTGCTGGTGTAGTTATCGGCGGTACCTCACTTGCTGGTGGTGTTGGTTCCATCTTCGGTACTGTGATCGGCGTCTTCATTATGACAGTGCTTAAGATTGGCTTCCCTTATATCGGTGTCCAGTCACACTATCAGATGTTCATTACAGGTATCATTCTGGTATTCGCTGTTTACATGGATATCTTAACCCGTAAGCGTAAGGGCCTCGCATAGCTAGGCACGCGCAAGCGGTAAGTCCCACCTCAAATAAGCTTGGCAAGAGCAAAGAATTTCTTGCTCATAAGATTGAGCTAAGTATTGTAGGTTACTATCCTATAGTACAAAGACCATAATTTGCCAAGCAGGTAGTAATACATAGTGTAGGTACTACCAAAGGCCCCTGCAGCTTTGGCCAACACTGCAGGATAGTATTCAAGGCTAGCAGCGTCCCCGTGACGCTGCTTCATCAGCAAGCGTCGCCAGCAGCCTACGCTGCAAAGCACCGCTTGCTGCTACAGTAGCTCCCGCTGCAAAGCACTTTTGCTGCCAAAGCAGCTCTCGCTGCAAGGCGGCTTTCGCTTCTAAAGCAGCGTTCGCTCCACTTAGCTGCACTTGCAGCTTAGTATCCGCCATGTAGACTGTTTGTCACTGCACTAGATGGCGGCTACTTAAGTAGCCAAGCTACATATATATAAGCCGTGCTAAGAGCACGACGCAACAACAAGCTGCTGGGCATTGATTGGATGCTGCATAAGCAGTTTGCCTGTCGCTTACGGCTAAGAGACAGAAGACAAAAAACAAGCAAGACCGTACGAATTTAGTAAGAGCACAAGGACTGTACTTTAGCCTGACTAACTAAGGGAAAGGCTTGAGCTTTTGCAAATAGTTTGTTCGCCGTGAGATTACTTTGCAGCTCGTTGCGAATGGACTTTAGCCAGAAGATGCTTCTTTGCTACAGCAAGACTTAGTTTTGCTCTTGTATCTTCTGGTGCACCACAGCCATTGCACATGCTTTGGTGAGTATTTGCCAGATTAAGTACTTGAAGGTCTAGATGTAGGTGCTAAGCCCCTGACTAAGGTTTGGTAGCCGTGGCTAGAGTGGATATGAACTTAATTATGGCATCACTTAAAAACGCTTTTTATGAAGATTAGTAAACAGCATCTACTTTGACGTTTTACACTAGGCGCTTAAGTCATGAGGATTTCTTAAGTTAGCTTGCAAGAACTTAGTAGATACTGAAGTACAGGCGTACATTTAATTAAGCTCGCCGCTCAAGGAAATTGCCTTACCGAGCATCAATGCATAATGATGCATGAATGCAAAGCTTGGAACTAATCTAAAGTAGACAGTGTTAAAAGAAAATTGATCTCAAGGATTTTTCTATGAAGCTTAGCAAGTTAGTTTTAGCCTTAGGCGCAGCTGCATCTGTAGCTTTCTCCGCTTCTGCTTTTGCAGCAGATCAGATGCATATTAACGTAGTAGCAAAGGGTTTCCAGCACCAGTTCTGGAAGGCCGTTGAGCAGGGTACCCAACAGGCTGCTAAAGAGTTCAACGTATCTGTTGACTTCCAAGGTCCAGACAATGAGTCCAACATTGCTCAGCAGGTAGAGTACCTCAACGCCGCTATCGCAACTAAGCCAGCTGCAATCTGCCTTGCAGCACTTGATACTCGTGCTATGCTCGACTCCATCCAAATGGCAAAGGATGAAGGCATCCCAATGATCGGTTTCGACTCTGGTGTACCTGATGCTCCAGAGGGTGCAATTAAGGCAACCGCATCTACCGACAACACCGCAGCTGGCGGTTTAGCAGCTGCTGAGCTCAAGAAGCTCATCCAGGCAAAGCTTGATGCAGCAACTCCAGACAAGCCAGTACGTATTGGTGTTATCGCTCAGGAGTCCAACTCACAGTCCATCGTTTCCCGTACTAAGGGCTTCGTTGATGCTTTCGTAGCAGCTGTAGGTAAGGACAAGGTATCTGTTGAAGGTCACGACTCATTACGCGCTAAAGTTAAGGGCGCATCTGTTATCCTCGACGTAGGTATTCCAGCTGAGGTTAAGGACGTTGACGCTGCTGCAGTTGCTTCTGCTATTTTAGAGAAGAAAGACATCATCGCTGTTTACGGCTCTAACGAGTTTGCTACCAACGCAATCATCACCGCTAACGAAGGCTTAGACGTTTTAGGTAGCGACAAGGTTATCGCTGTTGGCTTCGACGCAGGCACCAAGGTTCTTGACGCAATGGAAGACGGCGTATTAACCGGCGCTGTTACTCAGAACCCAGTTCAGATTGGTTACCAGGCAGTTCGCTTAGCTGTTGACGCAGTTAACGGCAAGCCAGTTCAGGACGTTGATACCGGTGCTCTTTGGTACACCAAGGAGAACATGAACGATCCTGAGATTAGCGTCTGCTTATACCGCTAAGTTTCAAAGATGCTCCCACTACGGGTAGCAATCAAATAACATAAGAAAAAGGGCAGCCCTCGGGTTGCCCTTTTTCTTAATACGTCTACAATAGCAGCCACATGTGCTGCTTTTCTTTTAGCGCCCCCGCTAATGCCCATACTATTTAAGATCTTGAGGGTAACTAACTTTAAAGGCAAACAATCGCAAATCTCAAGCTCTAAGGCGTTTCAGATCATAGGCCATATGAACACACAAAAAAACAAGGGCAGTCATATGACTGCCCTTAGTGTTTTGCGTGTACGCGTGGAGTTATGTCTATGGCAGCAGCGCTCTAAGGCGCTGCAGCTACACATACGTGTGCATATGTGTTCAATTCCTACCAAGCTTAGCGATCTTTGCCAAGCTACGTGAGCTAGGCTTGGGTCGGATTGGCTTGCTCTATTAGCTTAGTTCTGAGGGTGGTACTCCTTAAACTCAGAGGAGGCTAAGATAACCTTGCGGCCTTCAGCTAAGTCCTTGAACTCCTTAAGGCCAAGCTTTTGAGCGAGGAGGTTGCCGTAGGCGGTTGCCTCCATTGGGCCAGCAATCACCTCAAGCTTAGTGACGTTAGCTACTAATTGGCATAGGAACTCTGATTGAGTACCACCACCGATCATGTGCAGCTTCTTAAACTTATGATCGATGACTGACTCAATATTCTTTAAGGTCTCGTTGTACTTATTAGCTAAGGACAGATAGATAACCTTGAAGTAATCGTAGTCGTGCTCATAGTGCTTGTGAGTGAGGCCATCGATAGCCTCCTTTACGTCAAACTCGTTTTGAGAGAAGACTGCTGCATCAACATCGACAGTATCGGTAATTGGACAGTTCTTAACGTACTCAGTGATCTCGCTAAATGGAATCTTCTCACCGCGCTTAGACTCTAAGTCGCTCTTTAACATTTCGAGGATGTATAAGCCAGTAATGTTCTTAAAGAACATATTGGATCCAGCAAAACCAGTCTCATTAGTAAGATCGCGAGCAAAGGCGTCCTTGCAGATCACAGGCTCATCAGTTAAGCCACCAATTAAAGACCAGGTACCGCAAGATAAGAAGGCAGTATCACGGTCGGTATAAGCCTCGGTGAGCAGTACTGCAGAGGCAGTGTCATGAGAGGCACAAGCAATAACCGGAATGTCTATATTTAAAGCCTTAACCTCAGGAATGAGTGAGTCTTTAATGCTACCAACTACTTCAGTTGGGTAGATGACAGGAGCAAAGATATCCTTGCTAATGCCATAAGTTTGCATGATCTTCTCTGAGAACTCTTTAGTGCGCAAATCTAAGATCTGAGAGGTAGAGGCAATGGTCAGCTCCGAGCGCTTTTGGCCAGTGAGCATGTAGTTGAGTAGATCTGGCATGAACAAGAGGGTGTCGATCTTGCCCATGGTGTCGTCCTTGCCCTCAAGCTCGTCTTTCTTATAGACGAGTAATTGGAACAGGGAGTTAATGGACATGATCTGATTGCCAGTAGCCATGAAGATGTCCTCAAGGCTGAGCTTTTCCTGGGCGTAATCATAGCCTTCGTTGTGGCGAGCATCGCGGTAGGAAACTGGGTTGCAAAGGAGCTTGCCATCAGAGCCGATGAGGCCAAAGTCAACGCCCCAAGTGTTAACAGCGATGGAGTCGATCTCATCTTGATGAGCCACAATGGTCTCAACTACCTTGGAGACAATTTTGTCCCACTCCCAACGGCTGCGACCATTAACAGTCTCTCGCTGATGAGACATACGCATTACTTCCTTGCAAGTAAAGCGACCGTCCTCTACAGCGCCTAAAATTGCGCGAATCGAGGTTGCTCCGAAGTCAAAAGCTAATGAATATCGAGCCATGGTATCGTTCCTTGTAAACATCTGCTCGCTAGCATTCACAATCATCGTTCTACTGCGTTTAATGCCGTTAAATATCACCAATCTCTAGTAAGTACAAAGATCAGAAACCTTTGGCCTTGCTAAGTGGCATATAAGCAAGCTTAGCTAGCAGTGCGCAGCTTTTTACTAAATTTGCCTAGTAAATGGATGTTGTTAAATGCATACGAAGCATACATGTGAGGGTAGGTTTCATTATGGCCTGATGGGGTAGGGGATACTTGCACGATTTTCAGGTGATTTGGTAATATTTTCACCTAAATGGATGATTTCTTACCAATTGACAATAAGCCAAGATAAGAATCATCAATCTTAGGCATTCTTGAGGCACAGTAGGTAGTATCTAGGGTGTGATTAAATTTGGGATCCAGCTTCCAAACTTTAACAACACGGCTATTTACGGGATTTAGCTATGTATTAACAGCCGCTAAAAGGGTCATAATATACAAGGTATGATGCAAGGCTTTGCGCTGCATGAAGGTGCTGTTTAAGATAAGAAACAGCCTAAAGAATAGTCTTTAGCATTCTTTTGGTTTGGTAAATTTTTCATCTAACATGAAAACTTACTGAATCTAATCAGCGTTAAAAGTTAGAACATAAGCTCTTCATACGCGAGCATAAGGTGTTCATACGTGAGCGGCTGTTCATGTGTGAGTAAAAGGTGTTCAAAACATCATCACATGCCTATCCCATCTTAGGTTTTAGATTGGATGTGCTCATCTAAGGTTAATCATTTAAGGTTAAACCTTAGCCCCTCAAGAGCTGTAGTGGTCTCTTGAGAGAACTGCAAGCGTTGGTGTTATCTTGCTTGTTGTTCTCGAGTTGCTAACGCTTAGCAAAGTTAGCTTTAGTGTGTGTGTTAAGTAATTGTAGCTACTGCCTAGGATTTGAGCCTTGGCAGCATTTCTTATCATAAGTACAGGCTGAAGCGCTATGCAGGACATATTCTTAAAAGAGAGTAAAGCACATGGCAATATCTCATTCCCATTTGCTTTTTATCATGTAACTGAGAAGCATCCTCGCTATACCATGGAAACGCACTGGCATGAGGAGTGTGAGATTTGCCGTGTCCTCTCTGGTACCTTAGAGGTAACCATTGATGGCAAGACCTTCACCGGCAAGGGCCGTGATGGAGTAGGCGATATCTTTATCTTCAACTCCGGTGCTGTGCATAGTGCTATTCCTCACGATTGCGTATACGAGTGCGTAGTATTCGATCTGCACTTCTTGCTCCGTGAGCGCTCCTTGTCTAACTCCTTTATTTACTCTCTTTTGTACAATCAAAGAAAGTTCGTTAGCTACATTCCTTACACACAAGAAAAGCAAGCAGATTTAGAGGACATTTGCTCTATCGTACAGCGACTGTTCTTTACCTTACGAGATCAAGGTGCTGGCTATCAGCTTAAGTCATTTGGCATCATGTACTATCTTTTAGGCCTCTTTGAAGATAAGGCCATGTTCGAGCAGCCTAATGAGGCAGGCGGTGATGCAGTGTCACGTATTATGAAGATGCGTATGGCGCTGTCGTACATCCACCGTAACTACAAGCAACATATTTCTTTATCTGAGATCGCCGAGCTGTTAGATCTGCAGCCTCCATCAGTGGTAAAGCTCTTTAAAGAACTCATCAACAAAAAGCCACTAGAGTACATCAATTCCTACCGCATCAACTGCGCTCAGGAAATGCTCAAAGAAGGCCGCAATTCCGTTACTGCTGTAGCTTTAGAGTGCGGTTTTACCGATGTCTCTTACTTCACCAAGGTTTTCAAGAAATACACTGACCAAACCCCACGTCAGTTCATCACCAAGACTCGAGAAAATCCTGACCTCTTCAAGTAAGCAAAATACGCATCAGCAATCCAATCAAACCAAACTAATGCCTTACTTAGCCAAGGCATTACTAAACTAAGGCCTGAATAAACCAAGGCATTACAAAACTAAGGTATTACTAAAGAAATGCCTTGCAACGCACCGCAATGCAATTCATCGTCTGTGAGCTAAGGCGCTAGCAATGCATATAAGCTAAGTTAACTAAGTCAAGTTAGCTCAGTGTGAAAGCTAGCCATAACAACACATAGAAACGGCGCTATGCTATATTCGTGCACAGCATCAGCCAAAGCATGACGATACCGCTCTCAATGGCGTAGCATTTAGCTGTTAGATGTATCACGTAGCATCACGCAACGTCATGGTACGGCAATACATAGTTAACTCAAGACGGCTGATACAGCATGCAAATTGCTGATTAATTAGCATTAGTGCTGCATTAGATGCTTTGCAGTAAGAGTGGTGCATGCATGCATGCATTCTTTCTTAATTAACTACTCGTTATAGTTACTTTTTGCAGCTTAGCGTACTAGCAGCTGCGTAGATCTATCCGTTCTTTTGGGGAGTTATCATGTCAGCAAATCATATGGCCTTAGATGTCACCGCACAGGCTAACTCTCAAGGACAAGATCCTACAGCAGTATCTGCAGCAATAGTTATGCAAAACCATGCTGTAGAAGGTCAAAGCAAGCTTATGCCTACTGTCGCAACAGAGAGTAGTGCTGACAAGTCGCTTAATAGTGCTGCATCAACCAGCGTGGAGGCATTGCAAGCAAAGTATCAGGGTGAAGTTCCATTAGCTATTGCTTTGAGGCAAGCTACTAGCTTTTTAGATGAGCACTACCTCGGTAAAAGTACCGATATGCCAGCCCAGGATGAAAAGGAAGGCGAGGCTCAATCTGAGTGCTCTCAAGAGAACATAGCCAAGAAAGAAAGCAGCGAGCAAAACGCAATCGCAGTGGATGAGCTAGTAGAGTCTTTTGAGGGCGATGATGAGATCTTAAAAGAATTGTCTAAGAGTGTCGTATACAAGGGTAACAAGCATACTTTGGGTGGCGATAGTCTAGAGTCTTTATTAAGCGCCGTAGCAGCTGGTGATATACAGCGTTTAGGTTGGGCTTATCGCCTCTATGCTATGCAGCAAAGCGCCATACTATCTGTAGATACTCTTAAGTCGCTTCGCCATGAAGTTATCTTTATGATTGGACTAGCCTCAAGACAGGCACGTCTTGCAGGGGTAAAAGAAAATCGTATCGTAGCACTTGCTGAGCGCCTTGCTATTGCTACAGAAGCTTTAACTGATGCCGAGCGCATCCTTCACATGCGCTACATTGCAGCACGTGCTTTTACTGATTTAGTCGCCGCCATCCGAGGAAAAAGAGAGCCTACTAAAACAAGACTTAGTCTTGCCTCAGCTAATGCAGCAGTAAAGGAGAAGAATGCTGCAACCTCAAATGGCAACGCAAATGGTATAGCCGCATCCACAGATAATGCAGATGGTATAGCCGCAACCACTGGTAATACAGATGGTATAACTGCATCAGATGGTAATGCAGATGGTAAAACTGTAGCCGCTGAGTTTCATAATGAAACGAATATCAGTCATGGTGCTGAAGATGACTCAGCAGCAACTGAAGGTGACTCTGCAGCACTTGGGGATGGTGCGGGTGCTGTAGCTTATAGCAATACTAGTGCAGATGATAGCGATAGTTTAAATTCAGCAGCCTTAAGTGGTGATGCCTTACTATCAGGATCGAGTGCTAAGCAGGCTGCAGCTGTTCAATTAGATGCTAGCGCTAGTGCTGCTCCATTGCCAAAGATGATAGAAAAAGCCTTACAGTATCTGGATAAGCATATCTACGAGGATATCTTTGTGGCGAACATTGCCAAAGACGTTGGCTGCAGTGGCGAGCATTTAAGCCGTCTTTTCAAAAAGCATTGCAACATTACCTTGATGGAGTATGTAACTAAAGAACGCATCAGCATCGCCAAGGATATGCTTATGCATAGTAACTGCAAGGTAAGAGAAATTGCTCTGGTGCTGCGCTTTTCATCAGTAGCTCATTTTTGCAATGTATTTAGAGAGATTGATGGCTTAACTCCAAGCGAGTGGCGTGAGGCTAATTGCAAGCAGTAAGTTTCTTGCGTCTCATTGGCAATCTTAGCAAAGCGAGAGTCTCGCTAGCCATTGGCTTATGAGACTGTGGCTTTGTTAGTTATCAGGTGGAGCAAATTGCGGCGATTGGATAGGCCGGATTTTGTCGATTGAATAGGCTGGATTGTGTTGATTAAATGGCCGGATTTTGTCGATTGGATAGGCCGGATTGTGTTGATTAAATAGGATGTATTTTGTCGATTGGATAGGCCGAATTGTGGCGATTAAATAGGCGGGATCGCGACTGATTTAAGAGCGTGAGCCATATGCTTGGGAATGTGGACGCCAAGGCTAGAAAAGAACATGGCGCGGATAGTTGGCCTAAGGCTTTTGTTCTTAGCTGATGATAATGCTAAGGGGATTTATTGCTTTGTCGCGGAAGAGCTCCGCTCATGGTATTAGATATTTGCATTGAGTTTTGCATGCTCGTATGGCTATGGGGATGTACATTTGCTGCAATCTCGCCTTAATACTTAGGAGCGGAGTTAAAGGCGAGGTAGGGTGCACTGCTTTTATGTAACTGCAGGATGGTTAAGTCACATGAGGCAGTGCTTGCAGCTAAGCTTGTCTTGCTATGTCCCATACAAGACAAGTTAATAGTACGTACAAAAGTTTAGTCTGAAGCCGTGGTTATAAGCATGCTCGCACGTGCTTATATCCAGTCATCTATTGCCTATAGTCTGTTTGCTATGGCTCATTGATAGCAGCCTCAAACGTTTGTTTATAGCCAAGATCATGGCAGTGCTGGGGTCTAAAACAGCACCATGAATCTAAGATCGTAAACTCATGCAAGTGTCTAACACTTGTTTGCGGGGCTCTAAACTCGGTGTAATTAGGTAGCTTGAATATAGTAAAGGCTAAAAGAGCTATAAATTGGGATAGGCTTAGCTGCTTCTCTTTTAGCTTAAACTTATGTAGCTACTCTAAAATTAGAACTGATAGCGGATACCTGCTGAGTAGACGTTCTCGGAGAAGTTAGTGCCAAAGAGATCGTCGTAAGCGATGGTGATCTGCTTGTCGTCAATAGTGGTTTCGCTATTGTCGGTACCAGCATCAAAGCGTGCCTCTGCCCATACGTCGAACTGTGGGGTAACCTGCCATGCTACTAACACAGGAATAACCTTAGCCTCAAACTCGCCTACGATACCGGCATCGTACTTACGTGCTAAGTAACCAGTGCGGGCGCTGACGCCATTTTCAAAGGTGTAAGCAGCTACAAACTCATAGCCAGACACCTCAAGCTCATCGATACCGAGGCTGCCGGCTGCAGCTGCTGTGCCGGTGCGAGTAATCTTAGCAGTGGACACTACATCAAAGGTACGCTGTTGGTACATGGCACCAAAGTAAGGGCCTACATCCATGGTGCCCCATGACAGGCCTACAGCAAACTGATCGTAGGAATCATACTGAATGGAGCTATCGGAAATAGCGGTGATGGTGCTGTCATGGCGCTGAGCGAGGCCTAAGAGAGCATTAGAAGAAGCACCGCCTAAGCCATCTAAGCTAAAGGTGTTTAAGCCAAGGTCCTTGTTAGCAAACTCACCTTTCTCATAGCCAAAGCGGATATCGATTGGGCCAAAGAGAACGTCAGGAGAGGTGTAACCTGCAGCAAAAGATACAGTGTAGTTAAGATCGACAGTCTCATCTGCGGTAATGGCACCATCGGGATCGGAGCCAAAGATGTAAGCGCCATCTAAGTGCTCTGCCTTTTGAGCAAAGACATAAGAGGCCAGAACGTTAAAGCCCATGCCAGCCCACTCGTACTGAACTACACCACGACGTCTGTCATCACCGCCAGTGAAACCAACACCGCCAAATCCTCAAAGATATCGGTCTGTGAGATGGCGTACTTCATAGCAGGCTCAAACTTACCAAACTTTACTAAGCCAGCATCACCAAAATCTAAGCCAACCCATAAGGTACGAGCGTTAAAAGACTCGTTTTCATTACCATCAGCAACATCCCATTCAGCAGCGGCAAAACCAGCAATATCACCAGTGATGGTAGAGCGCATGTCTAAGCCTAAACGGCCTGTAGTGATAGTAGTTGCCTTATCATCCAATACACCTGATTGTTTGCCAGAGTAGAGAACTGACTGTACGCGACCGTAAACATCTAAAGAGGTACCGTCTTGGTCATAGACAGCTGCAGCGTTAGCGGCGGTTAAGGAAGTGGCAGCAACAGTTAAAGAGGCTACTGCAAGAGCGATGATGGTCTTATTCATTCAAACTATCCAAGTCATTACAAATAGACAGCAAGTAGTACACATAGCTTCATGATTTCTACCCCAATATAAGTATGTTCAATTACTGATAGATGAACTCATCTTATGAGTAGAAGTAAGAGGCAATCACAAAAGCTATGCTTACTGTCTTAATCGCATATAGACTAACTGTCCTGTTAGTCATTCCTAATTGTAGTTAGCTAACGCTAACAATAATACACAAATACTGCGCTTGTGGCTAAAATTTTTTGTAAATATGGCTAAATAACAATTAATTACGCCTGTTTTACGGTTAAAACAGTAGTTAGTGTATGTAACTAGGTGGTAGGTATGAGCAGGATCAGACAAGACAGGTGCTAATGCAGCAAAACGCTTTAGCTTTAAATAGACCTAATTTAGTAATTTGCCATAAGTAGCAGCTATTAAGCTATTAGAAGAGCTCATTTCATTAGAATGCACAAGCTCTCTGCAGCGATTGGCAGTAGTACAACGCACATGCTTCAACCTTTGAAGCAAAATGACTTGGCACGCAATAATTGAAAGAATGGGCGATTCTAAGAGCTCAATGCGCTACATATTGGTCATGTAACAGTGACAGCCTTGAGG
>Garnier_p2__coassemble_1922_pt1 | contig 15365 bp, 7 predicted proteins | sample Garnier_p2__metabat2_high_PE_037 | metagenome-assembled genome bin Garnier_p2 | reverse complement strand
GCAGCGTCGTCCTTGGAGCTGTTGATACGAAGACCTGAGGACAGTCTCTGGTAGGAGGTGTTCAGGGCTAAAGTAGAGTTAGCAAGCTTACGCTGAGCGTTGATGGAGCTAACGTTGGTATTAACGTATAAAGCCATAGTATTTTTCTCATATCCTGCCATCATGCCTGATAGGCGATGTGGTCGTAAGGACAAAACTGATGATCTTGCAGTTTCAAAACTTGATCGAGTTAACTCTGCATAATCATAGTCGGCAAGGATTGATCCTTGTTTACTATGGCATTTGCAACACCTGTGCCTAAATACAACTAGACGATCGAATGATTTACAACTGTATGTTTAGGTTTACGCGGCTTGTACTTGCTAATCTCTTAAAAGCTGATATTCATCAGCTATCTTGCACTATGACTTTCTAGCTACAAGAATTGGGTAGGATCTAGCGATCATTTGGCCTGTAAATCAGCTTGTAATGCTAAAAGTGGAAATTGACAATAAGAGCGGCAACAGTTGTCACTCTGTTGAGTGTATATAGGATGATGTGCCGTGAGGTGAGAGTTTTAAAACTTGTGCTAATGGGGGTAGTCTTCTGCAAGTTTTTTTATAAAACATATTACAAATATTTTCGCGAGAAAAATCTTTTTGCGGAAAATAGCGGTTTTGGTTTTTGCGTTTTGAAGAAGGGATCGTGGAGTAGGGCGGGAATGAAAAAGGCCTCAAATCGTTGCATATAACATCGATAGAGGCCTTTGGTGCGCTGCCACAGAGGGCAGCGTGATGAGGTTATTAGGTTTTGCGGTTACTTGGTGGTGGACTTTTTGGTCTTCTTTAAGTTAACGCGCTGTGGCTTTTCAGTCTTGATGCCTGGAGTCATGTTGAACTCCTCGTAGATGCGGTTACGCAGTGGTGCTGGTACCACCTGAACCTCAGCATCAGCAACTGGAGTGATGTTTAAGGTAGATTCAGCATCTAAGTTAAGGTCCTTGGCTGATACTTTAGCAGCGTTCTTTAACGCGATGCTGCCATCGTTCTCTAAGGCCTTAGCCTTTTGTGCCTGCTTACGCTTAACATCAGCTTCAATGGCGGCAACAGTTGCCTTTACTGATGGCTTGATAGCACGACGCGCACGAGGACGCTTCTTTTGTGCCTCATCATCAGTGTTGGCAGCTTGAGCATCACCGCTATCAATGGCATCTGCAACCACATTGACAATCTCAGAGCTAAGATCAGACTTCTTAGCACGGCTAGTGCGAGTGCTCTTAGCCTTGCTTGCAGCCACAGATGAGATGCTAAGCTCGGTAACTTCCTGAGCAAGAGAGGTGATGTTTAGTCCTGAGCTGGTCTGAGTAGCTACCGGTGTGGTATTTAAAGTAAGAGAACCAATCTGACCTTCATTTGGGTCAAACTTATCAAGCAGGGTAAACATATCCTTAGCACTAGCAGTGAGGTTACGCTCAGCTGCAGATAACTGTACCTTGGTAGCTGGAGAACCTGAGCTAAAGTCAGTCTTAGCAATCACACGGTTTGCATCAAAGCCGCCGGTATCCTTGACTATAGAATCAATGTTCTTAACCTCAGCGCCGAAGCTAGAGTCGCTTAAAACATTGCTCTTAGGGGCTGAATCCTTAACGGTATTAACAGGGATTAAGGCATCAGATGAGTATGGTCCAAAACGGGCCTCGTCCTTGGCGATAGCCTCCTTTTTAGCCTTACGCTTGAGGTAGTTTAAGTGAGCACGACGACGTGGCTCTTTACGGGCAAGCTTCTTCTCCTCAGCACGCTTATTACGTCTTTCGATATTCTTGGCGTGCATGGTTGTACGGAAGATAGGCGTGATCGTGTGGGCTACGTTTTCGATCTTGGCAAAATCAAAATCTTCACCTAAGCACTCGTAGATTACCTCGCGTTCGGCTTTTTTAAGTTCAATACGATCATCGCGCAGAGCTCGAGCAACTGATGGACGCAGCATACCTAAAACGGTATTGGCAGTCTGAATATTGGACTTAACGTTCTTAAACTCTTCGTAATCGTCTTGAGATCTTAAAGTCTCATCAGGACGAATAGCCTCGCCGCTGCCATTGTCATCGTCTACAGAGTATGAGACAGCCACATCATTGTTCTGTGCCACCTTGGCAATAGCAAACTCATCATGAGTGGTTTCAGTGTAAACGCGCTCATAAGAGGCAGCATCAGTGGTCTTGTTATCTGTATCGACTGTATGCTTGGCTTTGTTAGCTGAAGCAGCTTTAGTTTGAGCAGCCTTCTCTTGCTTTACATCAAGCTTCAGGGTCTTGCTCTCTTCGATAAGCTCATTAACGCTCTCGCCGCTGTCCTTATCGAGAAGGGTAGCGCTTACTACCTGAACACCAAAGTTTTGAGCCTCTTCCTTAGCGGCAATCTTTGCTGCCTTTTCAGCCTTAGCTGCTGCAACCTTTGCCTCAGCAGCTGCCTTTGATGCAGCATTAAACTCTAATGACAGAGCCTCTCTAACAGCTGATGACTTGTGCACCTTGTGCATCTCAGGACGTACTGCCACTGAGGTAAAGCCGAAGGTGCCGTCAATAGTGTTAGACAGTGGAGATAAGCTGCCTGAGATCAGATTTAATGGACAAATCTGAGCATACTCATTAAGAGCGCTAAGATCTAAGCCATTAAAGGAACCAGAGAAGTTAACACGATTCTCTTTAAAGACAGCCTGAGCTAAGCGTGATGGTACAGTGGAGCTGTGCTCATCGACAGTGTTTGCATCTTCATCACTCTTACTCTTTGTGCTTGCACTCTTAGCCTTTAATGACTGCATGCTGTTAGCTGCAGCTGATGAGAAAGGATTTACAAAGTTATTCTCATAAGGAATAACTGCACTTTGTGTTGAAGAGAGTAAGGTTAAAGAGGAGCTTAACTGACTGTCATTAGCTTGCTCTTGAGCAAAGGCGTTGTACTTACGCTCGTAATTACCAATGGACTGCAGAGCCTTCTCAGCAGGGCTTAAGAGTGCAGGAGCTTCATTGCTTGTTTCTGATGCAACTGCAGTGTCTGTAGCTACAGCCTCATTTGCCTGAGCTGTATCTGTATTAGCAGCATCCTCTGTCTCAGTGGCCTGTGTCTCAACATCGTTAGAGCTTAAAGCTGCGCTGATGTAGTCAGGAGCACTGCCAATAGCATTAGTCTTGCTGCCGTCAGCCTCTTGCTGAGCGTAGGTATTGTTATCAATATGACCTGATAAGGAAATACGCTTACGAGCAGGGTTGAGGTTAAAGACAGGGCCATTACCAAAGGAGCCAAAGTGACGCAGCATAAAGCTCTCATGCTGTTCACCAAGGAGACGGTTGAGCAAAATCGCACCTGGTACGTCGCATTGGCGCAGAGTAGTGAAGATGCGAGAGTAGGTAAGGTTATTTACAGCCTCATCTTGATGCTCAAACCAATATGGCTTAGCAATTAACAGATAGCGATAGAAGATATAAACAATGATCTCAGCGTTATCTGAAAAGAAGTCATCGGATGCCTTCAAGCCTAAAAGCAGAGAAGCAGCTGAGGAGACAGTCTTTTGTGAGCTAAAGACACGACGCTCTAAATTAGATAAGAGGGTGTGTACTCTTAAATACTCAATGTTACCTTGCAAGATAACATGACTATCTTCCATGAGTGGCTCCCACTTGTCGCGCAGTGCGGACAATTGCTCACGGGCTAGATCAAAATTCTCGCACTCAAGGAGCTTAGCAACATCGGCCATAAACTCCTTACGATGTGGTGCTTCTAAAGCGTAGCTATCCAGCTGCAGTACCTCTTGGAGGTTGTAGTGCATAGTAGCTTCAGGGAAGATGTTGTTAACGGCTAAATCTAAGTAGCGGCAACGAGCAGAGGCAACTACAAAACAGATGTTTTGCATGCCTAAGTTCTTGAAGTTCTCTAAGATCTTCTCCCAGAAGACAACAGTTAAACGACCTGAAGTCAGATCAGGAATAGCAGCTAAGAGATCTTTGCGACCATCTAAGGTAACGCCAATGCTAAGTAAGAGCTGAATACAGATAGTACGTCTCTTACCGAGCTTGATATGAATTGGGTAAGTGTCAAAGTATACAAAGGCGTAGTTATTTTCGTACTTGTGACGTTGCTTAGCCCAGCGTAAAGCAGGCTCTTTCATGGTATTGATAAAAGAGGTTACTTCACGGCGCTTAATGTACAGATGCTGATCGAAAGCATAGTCATCAATGATGGTGTTCTTAGAAATGCCTTCTACAAACTTTAAAAATGCAATCAGGCCTACACGAGCAAAACCATCCTCATGACGACGAATGTGCTTAATCTTGGCAAAAGCATCAGCAAAAATACCCTGGGTATCGATCTTATTAGCCCACTTATCAAGATAAGCAGCTAATGGATCTCTACCGACAACAGGAGGTAAGAAGCGCTTGAGAGGGGTCATGAGCATCTGACCTAGCTGATTGTGCTTATAGGTGCTAGATAGACGCTCTTGTGGATCGTAAAGATCAGGCAGACGGTCGCGAGTTTCGACACCAAAGGTCTCAATTATCTGGCGTTCAAGTTCGAGCTTCTTAGGAATAACCACACGGGTCTTAGAGCCTTTACCACGCACGGTGCCAGCTTTACGCATACGGGCCATGGTTTGCTTGCGCACCTCACGAATGGCCTTTCTACGTAACTCTTTCTTATAACGCTCAACTAAAATCTTCTCAGGTACATCGGTCTCACCGGGACGTAAGTAAACGGTGACGGTCTTGCCCTCGTAGTTAATCTCTACAGGGGTACCCTTTTGTGGAGTTTCAATGAGGTTGGCACCTTCCATGGCTGCCTTGGCAACATTGGCATAAGAGCGGTCAGTTGCAGGCAGATCGTGCTCAATTAAATCTGGATCTTCTGTCAGAGCGCGGATCTTAGCCTGTTCTGCAGCTAAGTCCTCAGCTTCCTTGGCTTTAGCGCCAGCTGACATGTAAACAGTACCAGAGCGCTCGGCGTTTTGCTGTGCAATCTTCTTGAGCGCGTATTTACTCATATGCTTGGATGCTGAGTCCTGAGCAGCAGCTGCCTCAGCTGCAGCACGCTCAGCAAACTTCTCAGCGCGAGACTTTTTAGCCATCTTATAAACCTTTCTAAGGCGTCACACAGGGCCATGTCAGATAGTAAGATTGCTTTTTAAAAAGCACATAGCCTCAAGAGACTTTAGTGCTTGTATATGGCAGCTAGGCATGTGCCGATGAGAGCTAAAAGAAAAAAAAGAATCTAGGCATAAGACTAGTGCTCACAGCTATAGCTTTAGTCATATGTATATGACCGACCCTCAAATACATAGCCATAGACCACGTCTATAGGCACTATACATGTAAGCTGATTAAGTGAGTGGCTAAGCGCAAAGGAGGGAGTATGCTAAGAGCTGCGTTTGATGCGGCTTATGCTTGAGATTAATTCTTTTTAGCTTCGTGCTGCGTAATCACGAATCCTTGAGGCATGAGTAAGGCACCCCAAGTAAGTTACGTTAATCGTTAACGTTATAGCAATCTTCTGCTGATTAGTCCCTGCGTCGCTGTAATACTAAAGTACGTACTCAAGGCATGATCCTATGAGTAGTTCCCATGTACACATCAACAGAGTGATAGCCTATTGTAGTGATGTCGATTCTCAGGTGCAAGTATCTAGTTAAACCTTGTAGCTTTTGCATCATTAGCGCCCGCACTCACAGCTCATCACCAGCTCCAAGAACCAAGCACCAGCACTAAGGTCGCTGCTTAAGCTTATGTGCCTCATGATACTGAGCCACTAGCCCATAAGATGCTAAACCCTTGGGACTAAGCCTTAGAACAAGACACATCAATAAGAGTACGACATGTAGATGGGTATTTGCGTGTGCCAGCCATGCTGCTTATGGGTATGAGAGCATTTTTGAGGATGGAGAGCATTTTGAGGATGAAGAGCCTTGACGTCTTTGTATATAGCTGTCGCTATGGCATTGACTGTGAGGGTGGCTGAAGCACGCGTGTCTGGAGCTATTCTTGCCTGATGCTTATCTTGCCATAGGCTTATGCGCTTGTTGTGTCATCTGTACTTTGCTTAGGCAGCTGCAGCGCTTGCAGCGTTCTATATGCTATATGGGGATATGTGCCTATCACTCTATGGGGATAAGGTGAGAAAAGGCGCTAAGACAGTTATAGTGGGTGACTGTGGTGTGCTTTTGCGGCAGTGGAATGCAAAACGGCACCAAACTTATTGCTAAGCGTGGTGCCGTTTAAAGTGCTTAAGAGATGGTCTCTTGTGCTAGGCTATTACTTATTAGCCTCGTTTGAGTCAGTCTCTTTTGCCTCGGTGGAGGTCTGAGCTTCAGCAGCTACTGCAACTGCAGCTTCCTTAGCTTGATCCTTTTTCTTTGCAGGGAAGATGAAAGAGGAGATGATACCAATACCCAAGATCACAGCGATCACGATAAGTGAGGTATATACATCGATATCGTAGCCAAAGCCAGTTAAGTGTAAGGAGGCAGAGGCAGCAAGCTTGAAGGCGATGAAGAAGAGCAGAACAGTAACAGCCTTTTCAAGGTGAACTAAGTACTGTCTCATAGCATCAAGCACGAAGTACATGGAACGCAGACCCATTACCGCGAAGATCATTGCAGAGTAAACAATGAGAGGCTCTCTAGACACAGCAATAACTGCTGGTACTGAGTCAAAAGCGAACATAACGTCGGTGGTTTCGATAACTGCTAAGCATAAGAACAGTGGGGTGGCAAATACAGCACCAACCTTCTTAAGCTCAATACCCTTGTTCTCAGGCTTCTCAAGCTCTGCCATTGCATGAGCCTTGTTGATGAAGAAGTTGTGGCCAACTAAACGAGGGAATACAGGGAAGAACAGACGCACTGCACGGAAGGCGATGTGGTTGCTGTAGTCAGCGTGCTCATCATCGTCATCTTCCTTCTTACGCAGCATCATGACACCGGAGGCTGCAACTAACAGAGCAAATACCACTTCAACTGCAGGGCCTAAGGCAAAGAGAGCAGAACCGATAACTACGAAGAGGAGACGGAAGAAGATCGCGCCTAAAACACCCCAGTAGAGCACACGGTGGCAGTATTGTTCTGGTACTTTAAACCAGGCAAAGATCGCCATCATCACAAAGAGGTTATCTACAGATAAGGCTTGCTCGAAGAGGTAACCAGCAAGGAAGAGGGATGCTACTTCTGCATTGAAGTGATAGTAGAGGTAGCCAGCGAAACACATGGAGATGGTGATCCAAAATAAGGTCCATGCAATAGCTGATTTAAGTGCAATAGGCTTGTCTTTTCTGTGGGCCCAGATATCAACAAACAGACCAAACAAAGCGACTGCGCCGAAGATGATAATAGTTTCGGTCTCCAAACCAATATGGGTGTTTACTGAAGACGATCCGCTAGTTTCAACACTAAGTGACATGTGTTTCCTATATGAATCAAGGCAGCCTCTTTATAGGCTTGTATGAGTGGTGAACGAGAAGCTAAACACAGCTAAACCATTACTATTGCTTGTAAATATGCTCAAAATAAACGCTCAAAGAGCGTTATTTTGCGCATTGTTCAATCGATAAGTTCACCGTAAAGCACTAAGACTGCTAGTTATGTTGGTAGTAATGGATGGTTAATTCTAAGCTTAGTTGCATAGGTTCAACTTAGCTTAACGTAAACTTAACATATTGCCTCATATTAGTGCGTAAGCTAGTGCTCTAATGGAATCATAAATTCGAATCTGTGTGACAGGCGCTATTGCGTAGCTGATTTGCTGCTTTAACGTAACTTCTAGTTACGACTTATTCATCTGCTTATAGTTACTGCCAGTCCATATGGTTCTTGTTACGACTTATCCGTAGTTGCTAGTTACGACTTGTCCATATGGCGCTGGTCAATTACTTGTCCATTAGGTCGTAATCGACTAAATCGAGGATTACTTTGGCCATATGGGAGTTGCCATTTAATGACCAAGATAGACCATGTTTGGAGAGGCGGAAACTATGCTCAGCACGGAGTTGCTCCATAAAGCCTGGTCTTTCCATTAGCTCAGGCGCTTCACGGGCCACAGCTTCTTCCATAGCTTTTAGGTCTTTTTCAGTAGCAGTCTTGAGAAAGTGACAGCTAAAGACTTTGCCAGCATTTAACTCTTGGGCAAGACTCTTGTCTTGTGAGAACTCAGGTCCCTTAAATAAGCTGTAATTTTTATTGGCAGTGTCCTTACACAGCTGCTCAAATCTTAGCTTGCCCTCTTCGATGCTGTGATAGCTCTCCTTGGTGGCCATGTACTTAACATGCCATACCTTATTGGCCTTACTAATGTCGATACTGATGTAGACATCGCCGCCCTTCACGTCGCGTTTGAGCTTGATATTTTTGGGGCTCTTAGTAACTACATAGAAGCTATCGCGCATAAGCTCTTTGACCATAAAGTCAGGGCCTTGGTTAAAAGGAATATGAAGATAGAACTGAGTCTTTAAATCCTCTGCTGTAGGCACATAGCGATCTGCTAGGGCAGTATTTGAGCACAATAGGGCGGCAGCTGCAGCTGCAGCAGTTAAAAATGATCCTTTCTTTCTCATAGATCGTAGCCCTTAAGCAGAGAGTATGATTTAATTTAGTCTATCAGATAGTCAAACTTCAGATACACAAAGAGTGTAAGCAAAGCTGCAAATCATGACACAAACATCTGCACTCACGGCTAAAGCAAAGGGTCAGGCTGCGTATTGCTTCAAATTGCTCCAAAGTCTTAATTGCGCCAAAGGCTTAACTTGTACAAGCAAAGTTATCCAACCAACCAACCAACCAGCTAACCAAGCAACTAACCAAGCAACCAACCAACCAGCTCGCTTGCCTACAAACATATAACGGCACTCATAGAATATGCCCAGCGCCCGCCCAAGCAAGATGAAACAAACAAAATGCCTAGCTATAGTGGCTAGGGCAAAAAGCCCCCATATTTGGGGGCCTTAGTTACATAGGCAAAACAACGAGCCATTCAAGCGCCGTAAAATTGTAAAAGTCTTTATAAAGCTGCTCAGCCTCTTGGGCCTTGTTATTTGCTTTAATATAAGGCTCCGCCGCCTTGATTAGACGCCTGTAAGCATCTCGTAAGTCTTGAGTTATCCTGTAGTCTTTTCTAAAGTCCTCTGGATCTTGCATAGAGTACACAGCCCATTCAATGAAGTCCTCTTCATTGTTTGGGGCCTTAGTTTCAAAACCGCGTTTAATGTATTCTTTCAACTCTGGCGATGCATTAGGGAAATTACTTTCTAATATCTCAAGAGCTTTTGTCCATGGCTTTAAAAACACCATTTCACGCAAATCAAACTTGCTATGATCTTCCATATACTCGATCTTGTTTAGATCGGGATTATCGCGAATAGCCTGACCATCTGATATAGAACTTGCAACAGCGTACAAACTAGCAAAATCTATAGCAGCATGATAAGTTGCATCATCAGCCTTTTTAAGATCTTTATGATCTATAAGCTTTGCAATTTCATACAGCCAATAATCATAGGAAAAACTAGATGGGGTGCTGCCGTCATTGTACTTTTCTTCATATATACCCCAAATTGTAGCCCATAGATGAAGCAAGTCATTCTTGTTGGTTTTATAGTCCATAGTTTTGCCTTGTGATAAATGAGCCTGAAATGGCACTATGCTATGCATAAATGCCCTGGCTCAAGATGTATACATCAGTCATTGATGTACTTGCTCTTAGCAGGCTCACAAAAAGTCATCCATCTGTAGCTGTGGCAGTTAGAGTTTCATTGACGTCAACAAACTTCATCAGCTTTAAGAGCGTCAGTGGCAATCTTACTTGCTAAATTGACACCAAGAGCAATTAACAGCATAGCAGCAATAGTACTTAACGTATTACGCGAGAAGTGCAAGAAATGTTGACAAGCGTTGTGAGTCTCAGTGCTTAGAATAGCCTTAGATAGTGGCTAGCTCTACGGTAGCCACATGGTTAAGCCTATCTTATTGGACTACGAATAAGTCTATCCACAGGAGTAGTACATTTTGCTACATACTGAGTCAGCTTAGACTGGTATAGTGATGATCAGAGCGGGCTGATAAGAGCGTTTGTGGATAGATGAGGAACACAAAGGATCGCGCTGCTGATAAATTAAAGCCTTTGTGAAATTTGATGGAGGGTCATCTTGAAGCTTATGAAAGCAAATCCTTCATCATTTCCTCAGCATTTGAATACGTCTTGCCTATGCTAGGATCGGCCTTCATACGCTGCACTTCCTCCATTGCTTCGAGAGTTTCGTCATTCGGTACTTTACCGCTGATTTCAAACGGAATTCGATACTCACTTACTGTCTTACGAGCAAAAAGCGTTATAGCAGTAGTCATCGACATTCCCATGTCTTCGCAAAAATCCTTAAACTGACGCTATAAATCCTCGTCCATTCTAATGTTGACATTGATTTTGGCCATGAGAACACCTTGCCAATCGGCATTGAATTGACTTTGTAATTGCAATTGTAGGCAAAACCATGAGTAACTCTAGTGCTCAAGATGCTCATTGGGTTTCACCTTATAAAACTATTATAATAGGTCTGATTTCATCTTGAGGTTTGATTTATGGCTTTTACTAATGAGTTTCGCGTGAAGGTAGTGACTGATGTGCTCGCAGGCAAGGAAGTTTCTGATGTGGCCAAAGAGTATGGTGTCTCTGATCAGTCTGTTCGCAACTGGCTTGCTGACCCCCAAGTGCTTGCTATCGCTATTAGTGGTGGATCTAATGAGGTTTTTCAAGTTGAACGGCCATCTTCTCTAGGAGAGCTCACCGATAAACATGCGCTAGCGCTATATTTATTGTCAAAATGCACAGATTTAGACGTCAGCGGTGAGATCTTGTGCGTCTGTGAAGCTGCTGGTGCCGACATGCTAGATGCGTTGGCATATGGTGAAAAGCTTGATAAACGAAGAAAACTAATTGAGTCAGCAGTGAAAGAGTCAAGCAAATATATTGATAAGCTGCAAAATGATGTCACTAAGCTTAATCAGAGGCTTGTAGATCAAAAGGATTCATTTGAACAAGTCATACAAGCCATGAAAACACTTCAAGCAGACAGTCAAAAGTAATAAAAGCAATAATCGCAACATCTGCTACATGCTGCGGCTATGAGCGCATCGTGATAATTGAGAAACACGCGACACAAACACAAGATTTGCACAAAGCAGGTGCGGTTTGCGCATTTTTTAAGAATAAACGTAACTTATGCTGTCAAATCGCATCTTTTGGGGGCGTGAATAATAGCAGCAATACGCAAGTAATTTAACTGTCACAGCTGTGTTACACAAACGTGCATTAGTTGGGCTTTTGTATCATTAATCCATATATTATGTTTGGTTAAAATGCAACATGGCTTAGCGTTACTAGAATGTTAATAACAAGAAAACGCAAACCAATGTCACAAGCTTAGCAAAATAGTGCATGTTAGGGTTTGAAAAATTCTTTCATCTTGCCTAGAATGACAATAGTTTCAGAACCATAGCGACTTATTTGAACTTGGCGTAGTCGCTAGACCTTTTCTGAAATACTCAGCTGTACGAACCTGCTGTGACTTTTGTCATATACCCTTAGACCGCTGTTTCTAAGGTACTGCACGATGAAAAAAAAACAATGCCGGGGTAACAACTGGTAGAACATAAGGAGTTCGTGCAGGCAGGTCGTTCCTCATCCTGCCTAAGTACAGCAACTACCATCAATGACAAGCACTGCTCCTAGCAGCGCTTCATCCATCTTGCGCCAAAAAAGACAGCGCACCCACTAACGTCCAATATGAGAACGACGAACACAGTGGCTTATCACTAGCATCATGTTATAAAGATAGGGGTCGAAAAACCCACTGGGCCTGCCCATGGGAGGTGTCAGGAGCACATGACCCAACTTATGCAGCTTACAGATATGCAGCCACTCTAGCCCCTGTCAGTCAAAGGGCACAATACTGCTAAAGATTCTGCTAGATAGGGATACAAAGGCTAAAAAGGTAGGGAAACACTTAGCCAACTGCCATGGCTTGAGTTGCCAAGCAGTTAGCTTTAGAGAAGAGATTGAGACTAGGGCTTACTGTACGAAATTGAAGCTGTAGGAGTTGATGATACGCTCGCACAGTGGGCTTAAAGATTCAAACTGGTCTTTTACAATAGAGACACTACTTTGACGACCCTGCAGCTCGCAGCTTAAGGTGGCAATATAGTTATGGCTGATAATATTGCGCTCATAGAAGAAGTTTTGCATATCAGGATAAATGCCATCCTCGCCTTTCTTTAAGAAGGCACGGATACTCAGTTCCATATAGTCATCATCTTCAGATACTGGACTCATGCTTGAGTCTTTTTGAGCACGCTTGAGTGCTTCTTTAGTGTTTTTGACCTCTGATAACACCTCATACTCACCATAGAGCATCTTATCCTTGTCGCTAAAGCGTGAAATGATATTACGCTTAAACTCTTCATAACCAAGAGCAAGGTCGTGCATTGGGGTGAGTTTGAGAGTGATGAGTAAGTTGCTATCTTCAGAGCTATAGCTAATCACGGTTGAGTCACCAGCCATAATGTAGCTTTCATTAAACTCGTGCGGATAATCAAAGGACACTACTACCTTAGAGGCGTTTTGTGGTTCAAACACTGATGGCTTGAGGCTCTTTGAATCAACAAGCGAACGAGCCATTGGTGCAGTACTTGGTGATGCGGGATTAGGTGCAGGTTTAGGATTGGCTGCTGCCTCATTTAGGCTTAGATCAATAGTGTGGGAGCAACGATCCATGGCGATGGCACCAGAGGCACGAATGCCAGTGGCATCAGCTAATTTCTTGCCGCCAACCTTTTTAGTGCTGTCACTAATTGAACGTGGGTTATCATGCCCCGATAAGTTCTCATCTGACTCAGCATAGTCAGAGGCAAAGACTGACGAGGTCAGTAGCGCCAGCAGCACACCAGTGGACATAGATGAAAACTTATTCATAAGACGGATAAACCAGGCTAAATTCACAACACTATGCAACGCCAAAAGGTTGGTGACCCAAGGTCAATGCTACCTTTTAGCTGCTGCATTTGTCTTATACGACATACCAAGTAAAAGCAGGACAATAAAACCTGCCACTTCAAACAAGCAAGCCAATAATAAGCTGTAGTTATACAGCTTTGGTTAAATGCAAATAGACGCTAAAGCATATAAGCTCGAATGCAGATAAGCACGAAAGCATATAAGCTCTCAAGCGCATCAAGGCTGCAAAGCAAACTCGCATATCTTTGCAGCAATAATCTACGGTTGCTCAATGTAACATGTATATGCAGCGTAGAGTTAATTGCACAGATTCAGGCGCTACATGAACACCTGTTGTGCAGTATTAAGGCAGCAAAGCCTAGCTACTCTACAGCGCAAATGTTAAGTTGAGATCAACTCCATCGTGTTTGATGCGCGAAGCTTGGGTACAAGCAAGCTGCTATAGCTACCAAGCACGGCATCAAAAACACCGTGCACATTAACACGAGGCGCGTGATTATACCCCATTGATCTGCTCATAACAGCATCTAGATCTCATCTTGCACGTGGTTTAGTTAAGATAATTGCACAAAGACTATGGCATATGCCCTAAATAAGATCACAGCAGAGCCGTACTAACTATCACTCTAGAGTTGAACCAAGCGCAACGTCAGCGACATTAAAGCTGAAGGCACAACGCTAATCCGAAACAGCTCACCTAACCAAACAAAAGGTCAATCCGCGCTCGCAAGCAGCGCATCCCAACACGAAAGACCAATACCCTCACTCACCATAGCTGCAGATAAGCAAGTTGAAGGCGAGCCTCACAACATTGGATATTCCCAATAGCTGCAGAAACGCATCGAATGGAGTGACCTGCCTAAAAGAACTAGGTAGCATAAACATTAGTAATGACTTACGAGTTTGCGCACGGACAAGCTGAGCTAAGCAACACAAAATAGGGTAGCTAGACATGAATTGCTCAAAAGAGGATGAGCAATGAACAACTAGGCCATTGAGTTGCTGAGGAAAACAGGGGACGCCTTAAAGCTGGCTGAAAAATAGGGAGCCCATAAACGAAAAAAGCAGCTTAATGCTGCTTTCGTAATGGCGGTGAGAGGGGGATTCGAACCCCCGATACGGGATGACCGTATACACGCTTTCCAGGCGTGCTCCTTCAGCCACTCGGACATCTCACCGTGTTTTGGAACGGGGCTCATTATACGTAAATTTCACAGCAGTGCAAGGCATTTTTCAAAATAAAGTGAAAATAGGGTTGCAAGGCCATGCAAACTTAAGCAAAAGGACGACAGAAGCCACGACAGGCATGCATTAGAAAGCTAAAACACACTGCAGAGACACAACCAACGCTTACCAAGCAAGCAGTAGGCGCATCAACGTGTCTAATGCGTTAAAAGCGAGTCAGAATGGCATGCTACGCTCATTAAGTACCTCTGCAATCGCTTGTTGCCTAAGGTACTTCATATTAAGCCATGATTTGAAAGGCTTTTCTGCGGCAATGCTCGGCTATAGCGTTATCATATCGAAAGAACTTATCTTTCAGCTTGGTTGTATGTGCAGAGGGGGGGGGCTATGGAACGCAGAGCCATTACTAACGGTTATTTTACCTCTTTTGAGGAACTGATTAGTAGTAATAAGATTTACGTCGATAAGACCAAATTTTCATGTGAGTTAGCTAAAGATGAAGCCGCCATTTTGCTCACAAGACCTCGTCGTATGGGCAAGAGCACCATGGTATCGACCTTAGAGTACTTGTTCTCAAAAGGCACGGTAGACACAGAAGGTCTCTACTGCCATGAGCATTGGCCACTGACTGAGCGCTATTTTGTCTTTCGCTTTGACTGGAGTAACTTTGTAGTATCTTCAGAAGAGCAGTTTCAGCAAAAATTTGGACAAGATATCGATTTGTATGCTTATTACTTTGGTGTTGAAATCCCAACAAATATACGTGTAGCTCGTCGTTTCGATATTTTAGTCAAATTATGCCTAGAGAAGCTCAAAGATGAGGCTTTTTTATCCCAACATCCTGAGCTAAAGAATGGAGATCGCCCATTATCTTCTAAAAAGGTCGTGCTATTGATCGATGAGTATGATGCTCCTTTGACTAGAAGCCAGGATAAGCCAGAACTTTTAGAAAAAATAAGATTAGAACTCGTAGAGTTCTTCTCTTCAATCAAGCCTCTTTCGTACTTTCGCAATGTCTTTATTACTGGTGTCAGCTCCTATGCTCAAATCTCTATCTTTTCTGGAGCTAATCAGTTTATAGACATCTCACTTGATGAGGACTTTGCTACTTGCTGTGGCTACACACAAGAAGAACTTGAGCGCTACTTTGCCCCAGAGCTTGATC
>Garnier_p2__coassemble_1916_pt1 | contig 15471 bp, 10 predicted proteins | sample Garnier_p2__metabat2_high_PE_037 | metagenome-assembled genome bin Garnier_p2 | reverse complement strand
CCATTTTGAAACAAATAAATGACACATAGGGCGCAAATTTAGTGACCCATCACATAAGCGCTTATTTGTGCGCGACAAGCTTATAACTTGGGGGCGTATGGCCCTACTTTCTAAGTGCCTCTTCATTTTTGCCTTTTCTTGTTTACTTTCTCTTCACATCTAACTTAGAAGGCATCATGGCTAAAGCGGGTTAGCTGTTTGCTAGGCTGCTTTGGTGGCGGTGCTGGTCTTTATATCTGTTGCTGTGGTGACGCTGTGCCTGTGATTGCAGGGTTAATGTTTTGCGTTTTCACGTATTTCAATGGAACGTTATTAACTTAGTGTTATGTTTTAATTATTCGATGGTGCTTGTCGTGAAACTATTTCAACTTTGTTTCACGAAAATGCCCCGCAAAGCGGCGATTTTGCAATATTCCTAGTTACAGACAAAAAATCATGTTAAAAATTGTGACGCAGCATTCATACACTATGCTTTTTACGGTTCATATCAAGATTATTGGCCGCTTAATGGTATATTTAGGGTTAATCGACAAACACAAGTGACTAGTTGAGGTATTGATATGTTCATCAAAAATAAGAGCGCTCAGCTCGATAGCATCAGTGCAAGTAACGCTTATTCAAACTCTGCTTGCACTTCCACCGCAGCTAGTTCAAACCTTAGCAATCATCCCTTTGCTAAGCTTTCCTTAATCACTGTTGCTGCAGCTTTAATCTTAGGCTCTATGAGCCTTGTAACTGAGGCTAAGGCAAGCACCTTTAACTCCCATGTAGCATCAGGTCAAAACATTCTTTCCCGAGAGCAGATTCGCGACCTTACCCATAAATGCGAATCTGGCCATGATACTGAGGCCTGTACTACCTTAGGTGCTCACTACGCTACTTTAGCTATCGATACTAATCAGGATATCGAAGTTAATATGAAGCTTGCGGGCTTTAATCTTGAAAAGTCTTGCTCAAGCGGCAATCAACAGGCCTGCGATATTTGGTCAAAGGCATTAGGCGTTTACGGTACTTACTACATCTCCGAGCGTAGTCCTAAGATTGATTACAAATTAGGCGCACGTATCTTAAAGCGTGGCTGTGAGCTTGGTGATCCATTTGCTTGTGCTCAGCTTGGTACTTTATACCGCGATGGCAAGGGCGAGACTAAAGATAATGCTATGGCCCTGTCCTTATTTGCCTCAAGCTGCGATTATGCTCAAAATAAGAGCGAGCACGTTAAGAAAGGCGATGGCAATATCGGCTTAGGCTGCTACTACCAAGGTCAAATGCTCTACACCCAAGCTAGCCAAAAAGCAGATGCAACTGAAGCTGATAAGGCCGAGGCCTTTAAGCTCTTTGATATAGCTTGTAACTTAAATACCCCTGAGGCTTGCTTAGATTTAGCTAATTACCACACTCAGCTCAATCAAGGCGAACAGGCCATTAAATACACCAAGCAAGCTTGCTTGGCAGGTAATGCTGATGTGTGCCTGCAAAATGCCATGCAGCTGCATTTAGCTGGCAATGATAAGGACTCCAACTACTTCTTAGATATTGCTTGCCAAATGGGTAATGGCGATGCCTGTACTCTCTTTGCTACCAATATCTTAAGCGGCATTGCTATCGAGCAAAATGCCCAGACTGCCTTAGAGATGCTTAATAAATCTTGCGATGTAGGCAATGGTCTTGCTTGTACCTTCTTAGGACAGCTTTACTTAACTGGCGGCAAGGACATTCCTAACTACAAGACCGAGATTAACTTAAACTTAGCCAATGCCTACTTTGGTAAGGCTTGTAAGCTCGGTATTGCCAATGGCTGCTCTGGTGCTAAGCAAGTTCATGATGCTATGAAAGCTCAAGGCAAATAATTACAATTACTCTCTAGCATATATTTCAAGCCCCGCCCACGCGGGGCTTTTTGTTGCCTTAAGCCAATATACAAATCCACACCATTCAGACTGGCAGACAAGCAAGATATTGTTAATTGCTCTTACACCTCAAACTGTGCTGCCCTGCTACCTCTTGCATTGCTCAAGAGCGAAGAGCTGTAGCCTTGTGGCCGTAGCACCATCCTTAACAACGCGACTGAGCGTATTTCCATACATCATCACCTTGCATTGCAAGCTACGTTGCTTAATTACAAGCCTAAGTGTTCTGTCCATGCATAGCTAAGACAAGATGGCGATGACAGCATGCATAGTGGCGTTCGTAGTGGCTGTGCAATTGAAAGCAGCTCCACTAAAGACTGGACACTACCAAAGCTCTGGCAAGGCATACGCTTATCTCAACCCTTGCTGCAGTATCAAGCGCAGCTTAGCCATTTGAGAGACTGAGCCTTAGCTTTACATCATCCTCAGCTCGCCTTGCGTCTGTAGCTGTCTAGAAGCGTGGTGTCCGCCCCTGTTGCAACGTGGAATCAGCGCTTGGGGCTCTGTGTATAGTTGCTGGTGGCTTTTAGGTTGAGGCTGCCCGTGCTCTTTTGTGTGGTTAAGATGAGTACTGTTTAGCCAGCGTGACTGATAAGGCTCGTGAGTATGGCCTTATTTAGTACTTGGCAAGTGGTATGGGCTCTTAGCAAAGTGCTGCTTTTAGGTTATGATGAACAGCAATCCAAACAAACGTCACTATTTTCTATGTTGTAGCTGCGCTCATACTTGTATAGAGCCTGCCTACACATTGTACCATTCTTATTCTTGCCTCATGTAGTTAAGGAGTTTTACATGGCATCTAAGCTTACGCTGATTGCACTTGCGCTTGGCGCAACTCTCATAAGCAGCGCCTGCTCTGAACAATCTAAGCCTGATAAGGTTGCCAAAAACTTCCTCGACTCTATCTACTCTGGCAATGTCAACCATGCAGTAAAGCTGATGTATAAGCCTAAAGATGCCGCAGCTTATGAAGATGACCTCGTTGCGCAAATCAAAAGTATTTCCCAAAAGGCTCGCATTGGCGCTAATACTCTCGGCGGCTACAAAGGAGCCCAAACTATCTCAGTAAGCGATGAGGGTGATGAGCATATTGTAAGCATGCAGTTGAGCTTTGGGGATGGCACTGAGCTTGAGAGCGTAACCACTCTGGTAAAACACGACGATAGCTACTTAGTCAAGCTTCTCTAATTAAGATCGCTACTACAGCCTTGCGCATACTCATGCCGCTACCTTGCCTTGGCGTTTGCAAGTCACGCTATGCTGCTATATAGCCTGCTTGTTGCGTCCTAAGCTATAGCTATATATGAGGCTATATAATCCCTGCTTATCAGTTATACATAGCCGTTTGATGTAGAGATACGATTTCTAGCCCGCACTATCGATACTTATTTAGTATGAGTGCGTAGCTCAAAATATCTGCAACTCAGCTAAAGGATTGCACCATGTTTTTCTTTAAAAACCTCACTGAAGCCCAGCGCAAGTTGGCTGCCACCATTGGATTTGTCGTGATGATTGTAGCCTTACTTGCCATGTCTGGCTTAAACGACAAACAAGCACCTCAAGACGCAGCCACAGGTGCAGATACCAGCGAGCAAGTAGTAGCTGCTAATGAACAAGCAGCATCCTCAGATGAGCAGGCTGCTGCTGATAAAACCGAGGCGACAGATGAGCAGGTCGCTGCCGATAAAACCGAGGCAACAGCCAATGCATCTGATGAGGCAAGTACCGATGCAGCTGCAGCTATGACTAAGAATAGCGAGGACAAAGCAAACTAAGCAAGTGCTGCTCGTTGTGAACACATACAAGCTTAAGATCCTGCTACAGTAGCTGCCCCAAACAAAGCTATAGCCCTGAATATAGCGCAGCCAAGCAATGCAGCTACTCCAAGGCCAATACCGCAGCAATTAAGCTGTATAGCCAATCAGGCCGATACGGCAGCATTAAAACTCTATAATCACAGCTTGGCACATGCAGAAGCAATAAGCTTTATAGATAGCCTCGCGGGCAAAGCATCGCCATTAAGACTCATTTGCAGGCACATAATGCATCAGTAATGGAACTTATCTAATGCATTAGTGGTTAAGTAGCTGCAGCATCATACTCAACCAAGGTACTTAATATGAAAGATGAACTACTTCAACGTAAGCTGCAATGGCTGCTTAACAAGCTTAGTGATGATACAAAAGACTTTTTAGAAGAAAATCCTGAGCTAACCTTCTATAGCGTAGGCTTAGATTGCAATAGTGAATATGGCACTGTGATGCTGTGCTTTAACACCGAAGATGAGTTTCAAAAGAGCTTAGCGCATTATCGTCAGGGTAAATATGCTGATATGTATCAGACACCTGAAGATATTTTAGACTTGCGCTTTAATACAGGCGATTGGGAATACCAAGATGTTGCTTCGTATGAGGTATTTTCTGAGCAAGAGCTACAGCTGATGTTTGGCGATGATCTAGAAAGTCAAATTGAGTGCATGATGGATTTTAACTATGAAGTCTTAAAGGCTTTTACTAAAAGTCCAGTCTATCAACAAATTCCTAAAACTAAAGATTTTCAGCCTATATGCATAGACCATGAAGATGATGTTTTAGAAGCTTTAGAGCGCAGCAAAGAAGAGCTACAAAATACCTAAGCCATTCAAGGCAATTACTAAAGGCATGTTTGATGGTTTACGCTCTTTAGTTACTATCCTTGGCTTTATCTTATCTTCCTAAGATGCCTAGCTGACTTCTTATACTATGGAGCAATTAACAGCTAAGCTTCATCACGTCGTCAGCATATCGTGAGTACAGCTGCTGGCAGTTAACTACAGTGATGGCGGCACCATGTGTGATGTAAAGCAAGGTGCTGAGCTTGATTGAACTTCAATAACTTCAATACTGACCTGAGCTGAGCTGGGCTTCAAGGCTGAGCTTGATTGAACTTAAATGCTGACCTGAGCTGGATTGCTTGCGATCTGAGCTGGACTCGACTGCATGGTTGAGCTGGACTGCAAGGATGAGCTAAGTTGCGCTGGATTGATATCTGAGCAAAGTGGCTTGGGGTGCACGGCTTTGCCTATGCTTTTGCAAGGAGAGGCAAAGCTAGGCATGGACATTGGCAATGCCTATTTCATAAACACAAAAGGCCCAGATCCCAACACTTTATCATTAGGATACTAGGCCTTAGGCTGTTAAAGCGCTTTGGTTAAATGCCTTTGCTATGGCTTTAGGCATCGAAGAGTGCTTAAGCTATAACTTAATGTGCCTACATGCTGATGAAATACTCATCTTGATAGCGATGAACACGGGCAAAGGAGATCACCTCAGTACCATCTTCAAAAGTGCTCTTAATCTGCACTCTTAAATTGTCTGGGGATGGACCTAACTGATGCACACCTAAAATCTCGACATCGCTTAAACCGCCACAGTTTTCCACTAACTTGACGGAGCTTGAGGCCTCACGTACGAGGTTTTCAGCTAAGAAGTCGATTTGTCTTTGATTATGGGCAGCAACGTTGTAGCAGGCTAAAGCTGCTTCACCATTACCACTATATACTGCTGTTACATATGCTTTAGCAATCGACTCTGGTGAGGAGCGATCTGATGAGCATGCAGTTAATATTGCGCATAATGCTAATAACAGGAAAATGCGAGCAATCTTAATGCTATAGCAGAGCATGATAAGACCTTATGTTATTTTTGTTGTTAAGCTGTAACTAAAATACACTTATATGTTGTTTGAGTGTCGCGTATTGTATCTATGCAACTTCCACAGATCAAGATATATACGGCGTTTGCTGTAAAGTTGCGCGACGCTTTGCACTTAAATCTAGATACAGACGCAGCAAAATCCGATTAAATCAGGATCTCGCGCCTACATACATTTTTGAGAATGATTATCATCAAACTCAATATGTATGAAGAGGTCACCAAAAGCCTCTTTAAGTCGCGTCTAAAAGCTACTCTAAGTACCACTCTTATGCAATTGAAAGAGTGCAGCTATGTAGGCATGGCTTAGCAGAGCTAAAAGAGCCCCTAGCTTTTCTTGAGGCTATAAATCTCAGGCACATAATAGAGGCTATAAATCTTGCTCATAAAAAAGAGCAAGATAACACTTGCTCTTAATCAATTGCGCTAAGTTATAGCTACTGTAGCTGTGTCTTATAAGCGCAACAAATACTAGAGGCTATCTACTAAAAAGATACCTTGTACTCGCCGCCTACGTTAACTATCTTAACCTCGCCATCTTCGGTCTCGCCATTGCCAAAGGTGGTCTTGAGCTTAACGGTGCAAACGCCGCCTTCATCCTTACACTCACCAGTAACGCCAGTGCTTACAACTTCCTTGCAGCCGCCGTTCTTCTCAACTTCGCCCTTGACGCTCTCCATAGCGATCTTAAGCTTGCCATCAAGTACAGCCTTCTCGTCAGAGCTAAGCTTACCGGTGTCGATTAACTCTAACATCTTGTCTGACTTGCCCTCATAGACATACTTAGAGAACTGCACTGCTACGTCCTCAGGCTTTTCAGAACCACCGCAAGCGGATAAAAGTAATGCAGCAGAGCCTAAAACACCTGCAGCTAACCAAGTCTTAAGTTTTGGCATAGGTAATACCTCATGTGCGGCACTCATCAACTCCAAACGAGCTAATTTATCTACATTGAGCGCCGAGTAATTGTCAAAAACATGCATGTCAAAAGGACAGCTAGTACGCATTATGATGCATTACAATTGCCAAAACTGAGTTTTACATCCCATTTGCACCATCTACAGCCATAGTGCACTAAATTGTTACACAGCCCATCATGGCCCCAAAGTTAGCCAAAACCTCATGACAGTGGCCTATACGCCTTTAAAAGGCTCAATAATCCATCAAAAAGTAGCCATTGCCTCGCCTAAATTACGAATAGCAAATGGTAAACTCCACTGTCAAAACATGCTTTTACACCCAGAGCCATAAGCAGCAATTCAACTCTTCATCCTCATTAGCAGATAACAAGATTGCCACTTGCAACCGGTAAGAGTTGAGCTTAGCTAAGACCATTTAAAATGGATGGGAGTGGAGAGCAAAGTTGGGCTGAGCTTAGCGGATGGCGAGCTCTAAGCTTTGCTGAGCTTTGCTTAGCTTTGCTTAGCTTAGCTTAGTTGCCTGCATCAAGCGCATTAAGATCGAGCATGCGGCGGTAGAAGCATGACTTTTGGGCATGACTTTTGGGCATGCCTATGCGCATGGAGGTGAATCTTGGTAGGCAGAATAAAAAACGGCCCAAGCAAATAGCACCAGGCTAATGCAGTGAGCCGCTTTTAAAGTAGTGACTAATTAAGTACTACTTGAGGGAAACCTTAAGGACGCCTTCTCGGTTAACTAAGGAAACCACACCGGTATCGGTAGAACCATCGCCAAAGGTGTGCTCAACCTTAACGGAGCAAGCATCGCCGTCATTAGCGCAGTTGCCATCAACGCTTAGAGCCTTAGTACCCTTGTAACCATCGCTCATCTTAGCCTTGGTCTGAACAGGAGTGAGAGCAACTGTAAGCTTACCCTTAGCAAGCTTTAACTCGTCCTCGCTTAAACCCTTGGTATCAACTAAGGTCATGACCTTTTCGATATCATTTTCAAAAGTTGCCTTTGAGAAGGCTAAAGCTGCATCTTCTGGCTTTGGACCGCCACAAGCAGTCATGACTAAAGCAGAAGCACCCAATACTACGGCACTAACGAGGCCCTTGAACTTGCGCATTACTATTCCTATACACACATAAGAGATACTGCTATAGAGCAGTAATAAAACTGACTATTACTTAACTAACACAAGGGCTCAAGAGATTGCACAGACCTTGCGTCGTCAAGATTATATACGACAATAAAGATCTTAGACACTTTTTAGTAGCGTAAGCCTTTTTGAGATAAATTCACATAATGTCCATTGCCGCTTGTGCTGCAATGCACTTTCTAAAGATGCCGCCGCCATATCGTCTCTAAGCGCACTACATTTTGACCTTGAGGTTGCCGTTTACATTAATAAGGTTAATGTCGTTTTCGTGCACGGTGCCATTAACAAAGCTAATTTCAAGCTTAACGCTGCACTCATCTTTGTGGCTATAACAATCCCCTTCCACAGCTAAGACTTTTGCCGACTTATAGCCATCATGCAATGCAGCATGCACCGCCACTGGCTTTAGTGCGATAGTCAGTTTGCCCTCTGATAATGATCCTGACTCATTCTCAGTACTATTTGCATCATCACTGGTGTTTGCCTTCTTCTTACCATGGATTGCAACATAGTTCTCATCGGTATACATGATGCTCATGATTTTTTGGACATCACCGGCAAACACCGCCTCATTGAATGCAAGCGCTACATCCTCAGGCTTTTGCTTAGGCCCCGAGCAGCCCACCATAATTAAGCCACTCAGCGCAAGCACCATCACCAACAATCTCATACTAAATCCTCATATTGCTTACAGCAGACTATGCGCCCTGCAGCGCTGCTGCACCGCACCATACCGCCAGCACGCACTGCCGCCTATTGCACAGCACCGCCTAGCTGTTACACCAAACAGCATCATTGCATGTCCTTGCGCTGCCACCATGCTGTTCATTGCTCTTAGCTGCGCTCCGCTCGTAAGAGCTTAAGCTGAGTTCATCACGAGACAAGTAATGATCGCCACAACGACATAGCCTGCTCTCCATCAAGCATCAGACGGCTAATTCAGCCTTTTTAAGCACTTAAATGCCCTACTTTGATAAGGCTACGTCTTAGCTGATGCTGTATTCAAGGACTAGCTAGTTCATAAATAGAGCCATGCTAAGAGGCTAGATTTTAAGCAGGTCAGAACTACAGCGCATTAAACAGCACCTCGCACAGTCTGTATAAAAGCACGAGGGCAATTAACAGATGCCTCATCGTAGCAACCATAGATCATGCTTAAGTAAGGTGATCTTGCCTAAAAGCTTAGCACGCCTACAGGCCATAAAGTCTCTTATTTATGGGTTTCATGACGTGTATATGGTTTTGTTGGCAATTAGCAAGCGCTTTTTATAGATGCTACTTCTGAGCAAGGCTGAGCATCAGGCTTGGGCCTGCGCATGGGCTGTAATTAATACCCTGCAGTTATTTCTGCCTTGGCTGTGCCTTCACTTAACGAGGCCATGCTCATTTATAAAACACGGTACTGCTGCGCCGCTAAACATCCTTAGCGACTGACCATTGCAACCGCTCCTTGGTTGCTGCTCCTTTGCCGCTATCCTTTGCAACTGCTCCTTTACCAGTTAACCTTGCTGCTGATCCTTTGCTACTGTTAATTGCTGTTTTGCATGCGTGACGAGATGAGGCCGATTTTTAAGATGGCTACTTGCTAAATGCGTGGATCGTGAGCATGGCATGGGACGGGGTATGTCTTTTTTGATTTATGCAATGTAGAGCAGCTACTTCTTGTAGTCCAGCGGTGCCGGCTAGCTCAGCTGTACATGTCTTACAGGGTCTTGGTTTGACATTGAGCATCTAGCTTATATGGTGGTTTTGGGTGGATTTGGCGTATTTATGGGAGTTGTTGTAGCTAGGCTTGGGGTGGTGATTGACAGAAAATGGCTGTTTGACATTCAAGCTTGCAACATTTGAGAGCAATCATGAAGCATTGCTCACAAAATGACAGAAAACTAAATTTTTGCTATGTCTTATCACATAGAATGTCACAAAGCTTTTAAGGGCACGTCAGGGTGACGTTGCTTTTATCTCTTAAAGCTAAACAGTTATTCGTGCCTGAGGCTGGTAGTGTTATCCGTACTTTAAGCGGCTGCAGCCTAGGTATATTGAGCAGTTTATTATTTCAAGGACGATTAGCATGGCAAAGAAGTCTGTATTAAGTGCACTGGCAATGGCCTTAACCTTAGCTGTATCAGCCCCTGCACTGAGCGGCTGCAATAGCACTACCTCTAACTCTGTCACTACTGACCGTACCCAAATCATGCTTGTATCTGAGCAAGAGGTGATGGCAGAGGCAGATAAGTACTATCAGAATGTTTTAGCCGAGGCTAAGCGCACTAATACGCTCAATACCAACAAGAAGACTTACAATCGTGTACGCAAGATTGCTGACAAGATGATTAAGATTGCCCCAACCTTCCGTGCTGACTGCAAGGACTGGAAGTGGGAGGTTAATGTCTTTACCTCTGATGAGGTAAATGCCTGGTGTGCTGCTGGCGGTAAGATCGGTGTTTACACTGGCATTATCGATACTCTCAAGCTTACCGATGATGAGCTTGCTACAGTATTAAGCCACGAAATTGCCCACGCTCTGCGCGAGCACTCCCGTGAGCAGATGTCAGCTGAGTACGCAAAGCAGACTGCCATGTCAGTTGCTTCATTCTTAGGCGTTGAAACTCAGAAGTTACAGCTTGCCGATATCGTCTCTCAAGTTGGTCTGAGCTTACCATTCTCCCGCTCTCACGAGACCGAGGCAGATGAGCTTGGTTTAGAGCTCATGTACCGTGCTGGCTACAATATCGATGCCGCTCCTAAGCTCTGGGAGAAGATGATCGCCTTATCTGGCAGCTCCAATGGTCTTACAAACCTTCTCTCTACTCACCCATCAGGTGAGGATCGTATCGAGAACTTAACTCGTGTTGCTGCTGAGCTTAAGGGCTCCAAGACCGACGCTAAGAAGTAATTAACGCTATAGCCTACGCTATATTAAGGCTAGCTTAGCTCAATTAAGAGCTAGGCTAGCTGCAAGACATAAACCTCCCTTGCCAAGCCATCTCCATAAGCAAGCTAACAATCACCACGCCTCTTTCTGCTCTCCCATCCAATCAAGCTAGCCTTTTACCACCAAGCTACCTCAATAAGCCCAGACTTCAGGCTGCACCAGGCATTTCGCATACTAAAGCCGCACAACTCGACACTACTCTTATTTAGTTATCTGTCTAAAAATCCAAGACGCCCTACCACGCTTCGCTAGACTAACTTTTCAGCAGCGCAAACATCCTAGCCTATAGGCTCACATATAGCTGAACCTGACCTTTATGCATGAGTTCCAGGCAAAACTCACTAGCAGCACTCCCTTGTTAGCAGTACTCACGTTCTGTTAATTGCTACAGTTAGGCACAAGATCTCCATTTTTTAACCTAACAGTTCCAAGCAGCTATATAGCAACTATAGCCTGTCTTTTGTGCTGCAGTTTTAACGGCAGATGTTGTTGTGTTCATAGTGTCTTGTGATCTCACCAAGAGCTAAATCTAGCCACATCAATCCGTACTAATTGCAAGATGCCCTGCTCTCGCTTCAACCCATTGGCCAAGGCTACAATGGGGCATGCTTTTGCCAAAGATCATCTCAATAAGCCCTGTACAGGCTCATGATCTACCTCATCAGCTCGATAGATACTAACGAAGCAGCTTATGACCATGGGACGCTGAGCTAAGTTGGGCTAATTTTAGCTAATAACGCATTTTTGAAACGCTAGTGGATACTGCAGCTACTCGCCTTTTAGAAAGTGGTCATACCCTTTGAGTCTCAATAACTCTCAATGAGTCTTATTGACGCTCAGTGACTCTTAATGATTATTTTTGAGCATGGTGACTCGCTTCCAAAAGACGATAGTCTTGATGCGGCCATCTGCTTCAGCCTAGTAGAAGATGGTAGAAGATCTTACGAACGGGTTTTAGTGGCAGTGTGCACTGCAGCTGTCTTTGAGCCTGATGCTTTAGTTGCGGCATGGGCTGTTGTTTTGGGGACTTGGCTTTGCGGCCCTGTTGATGTGGGTAATGCGTTTGTCCTTGGCTATAGATGTAGCTACCACGCAAGGCAGGCTATTGTATTGGAGGTACTTTTCTTTAGGCGGTGAGCCATAGTCCCAGATAAAGATCGAGAGCTAAAGAGTTAAGAGGCATACCAAGATTAATGTGGAAGTGAAGGTGAAGGTGCGATCGGCCATAGCGATCTGGCCGAGCAGCGGATCATGGCAAGAAAGGCCGAGTGTGTCGACTCATTGGTGATGGTATGCAGAATTTTGGTGTAGCTAGGCTCGTATGGTCATTTTATGGTGGGTATTGATGGGCTAGAATGCTGTTTTTATGGGGTTCTTGAGCCCGTGGCGACTTTAGTAGTCAAGGCATGACTATCTGAGCGCAATGTTATGCATTTATAGTATAGAATGGTAATTGAACAATATTTTTGTTAAATATGCGTCAGGTTCTGCTGTGCGCACTGTGTGCTTGCCTCTTTGGACATAGGATCTGTTTTCATGTCAGTTAATCGCGTTGTTGTTGCTCACTTTTCTCCAACTGGTGGCACCAAGAAAGTAGCCATGGCATTAGAGGACGGTCTTTTAGACCTGAGCCCAAAGTATCGCTACCAAGTCATCACATACAATTACCTCTCACCCATGCAAAGAGAGCAGCGTGTTCCTGAGTTTACGCCTAACGACCTCTTAGTCTTATGCTATCCAGTATATTTTGGTCGTATGCCTTCTTGTTTAGAACAATGGCCAGATCTAAAAGGCAATGGAGCTAAGGCTGTGGTGTGCTCAGTTTATGGCAACCGTGCTATAGAGGATGCTGAGCGCGAGACTATTACTATGCTCAAAGAGCATGGCTTTGAGGTGATTGCGTCATTAGAAGCCATTGCTGAGCACTCTCAGGATCGTACCTTAGCCTCACACCGACCAGATAAGCGCGACAAAGAACAGCTCAGCACCATGGCCCGGAGCATTATTGAAAAAGTATGTGAAGCCGAGGCTAAGCATAGTCCTCTACCTAGCTTTACTGTCGATACCACCACGCCTTATCGTGAAAGATCCAAGATTAAGGCTATCCCAAAACTTTTAGATATCTCCACCTGCAATGAGTGTGGTCGCTGTGCTGAGGTATGCCCAGCTGGCATTATCGATCGCTATACCCATGATATTATTCCTGGCATGGAGCAATTAACAGCATAAGTGCATGGGCTGTCGTGCCTGCATCACTACCTGCCGTGTGGGTATTCGTGGCTTTCTTTGTGAAGATAATCTTGAGATCATCAAACAAATGGTCAACATCAAAGAGCTCAACCGCGCCCGTAAGCATAACCTCCTTAAGTGGCCAAGCGCCTAAACTACTCAAGAGTCAGCTTAATAAACTGGTTAATGGCCTGAGTCATTATTTACTTGATTTGATACAGGCCATATCACTAAGTTCACTCTTAGATCTAAACACGCCACACTCTATTATCTTATGGGTCAGCTTTCTTAGCTGACCACATCATCTCAAGATCAGCTCTTGCAAGAGACTTATCAGGCTGCTTTCCGTGTTTTTGCAAATTCTGGCATAGCTCGTTCTTAATGGGACTAATAATGATCCCATTTTACTAGCGGCGCTTGTAAGTACTAGCTGCAGCTATGGCGAGTGAAAAGCTTGAAAGCTTAAGATGACATTTATGGTGTAATTAGATTTGTTGGTTCGATGGTGAATAATAATCGCAATTAGGAATTTGTCTATGATGGTTGTAAGCCATCAATTGCACTATTTGTGAAGCTTGATCTTGCGTGATAAAGTTCGCATCTTTACAAAAAACTTGTCGCCTGTAATCTCTTAGACAAGCCCGTATTTAAGCGAACTTTAGGCATGCTCCTGTGCCTGTTTTGATCTCTTCGTGGCTTTATTTTGGCTAGAGCATTGTGTACTAGCTGCCTGTGATGACGATCATTTTTTAGACTCTACAAGTGTCAAGACAATAGCCGCAATGCTTGCCACAGTGCGCCTTTATGTACTCTTCGTGCTATAATTTTTTCGATGTGACCCAGCATATTATGCATGCAAGAGTTAAGGGGATACTGATCTCCTCTAACACGCTCTTAAGAGAGCCTGCTCTAAGATCTTAAGTCTCTTATACAGGTTCTTAAACAACAGTTTCTTTATGCTATGAGAGTTGCAAACATCTTTAACTTGCGCTTTAAGATCGCAAGATAGATAGAAGCTTTTACTCTCATATTATGTTGCCGCATCTATGATCTTGTGGTGCTACTAGTTAAAAACGATTGCTTTTAGGCACATCTTTTTATGATGATGCTTTAAGCTCTTGCTTAGGTTCTAGAGCATATTAACAGTCTGATGTGGCGTTAAAGTTAAGATTAAGATCGTGGCTTTGCTTGTTTGATTTGGTGCATAAAGCTTTGGTGCTTAAAGCAAGTCTTTAGGCATTAGCTTGGTACTTACAAGGTGTTTGTTCACTTAGTTAGGTACATGCACATTTAAGGCACTAAGACTTTGGCGCTCAATGCCAAAGCCTATGGGCTGTTACTTTTTATGCTGTTGTTGTCTTAAGATCGTTTTGCTGCTGTGAAAATAGCAGGGTTGGTTTAGGTTTTCGCTAGGTTTTGACGGTTTTCTACTGAGCATTGTGGCTTAGTGGTAGCCTTTGCATCAGAGTATGATCTTTCATCACGATGCTAATGCGAAGGCGCAAAGCCCTGAGAAAAGGAAATTCTTGTGAAGCTGCAAGCTTGCTCTAAAGTCATTACGTTAAATGCGATTGGTTTTACCCTCTGTGCTGCGGGCTCTTTATTTACATTAAGCTCCGCACAGCAAAGCATTGACGACACCTACAAGAATAAGGTGCAGTCTGCGATTTCTAGCGCCAACTCCGATCTCATTCATTACGTGCATCGTATTGACAATGATTACTATCAGCTCGTCAATATGTCGCTATCAAATGTGCTTTCTCTCAACCGTGAGGTCTATCTTAAAGATCCTCTGTTATCTTTCTTTGAGAGAAACATCCGTGCCCCATCAAGCTACTCTAATGGCGAGTACTTAAAGTACGCTTTAGACGCCTTAAACTATTACAAGATTCCTTATGCTTGCTACGATCTTAAGAGCAAGGAGCTTGAAGTTTTTGGTATAAAAGATGAAAAGCTAAAGAGCCGCTTATTAAAGGCCCATACTCAAGATGGCGCTACTTTAGAAGATCTTATTAAGCAGCCTTCAGCCTTAACTCAAAGCTTTAGCATCATGTACTCAGGTAGTGATACTTACCTGTGTCTAAAAATCTTTGACCAAGGCGCAAACAAGAATTACTACGTCTTCTCAAGCTATTTAAGCGTGCTTGAGAACACTAACCTCGACGTTAAGAAGATCTTCTCTGATATCGATCCTATGATGCAGGACATCTTAAAGGACGATGCTGTCATGATCGTACGTCGTGGTCAGACTGTCTTTAAGACCAATCAATTTGATCTTAAATTAGACTCTCACCTCAATAACCTACGCTCCATGGTAGGCGTACGTATTGTTGATAGTGAGGGCAATATAGTAAACGATCCAACTAAGCTCTCAAGCTCAGATAATGCCTCAATCTTAGGCGTCTCTTACTTACGTAGTATCAACTCTTACATTATCTTAAAGCGTCCTTTCACAACTTATTATGAAAGCGACTCTCTGCTCTTAATTGCCCGCATTGCACTGGTTATATTGTGCTTAGTCTTCATGGGACTAATCACTCGCGAGATCTTACGTGCATATCGCGATGACAAGCGTGAGTTTAAGCATGTGGCATCCTTGGTTAATCGTTTAACTAACATGCCATACGACACTTTCTTAGTGAA
>Garnier_p2__coassemble_1893_pt1 | contig 15736 bp, 7 predicted proteins | sample Garnier_p2__metabat2_high_PE_037 | metagenome-assembled genome bin Garnier_p2 | reverse complement strand
TGGTAACCAGGTTGAAGCCGCGATATACCCGACCGGTACGTATCCGTGGCGTGAGAGCCCCCGAGAGGGGGCTACTCGATGGGCGTTTCTAACATGGTTCATGAAGAAGCTTGTCGTATTAGCTCGCAGGTGAAGAACGTACCAGGTAAATCCACTGATTGCTTTAAACAATCTATCTTGATTAGCTAAGCTTTATTAGATATGTTCAAGATTAGCCATTTGTGTAACGATTAGTCAAAAGGTTCTAAAAAATGTCATCTTCAGCATCAAATCTGATTTCGGCACCGCAGTCTGAACACTGCTCTAAAACTGCTGCTCATGCTGCAGCTGCACAGCACTCTAGTCCTAAGATCTTAGTTTTTGGCTCACTCAATGTTGACTATGTCTACGAGGTGCCACACTTTTTACAGCCTGGCGAAACGCTCTCGTCTACAAGTCGTCATGTCTATGCTGGCGGCAAGGGTCTTAATCAGGCGGTAGCTTTATCTAAAGCGGGTGGTGATGTTAGCTTTTCAGGAGCCATTGGTACCGTAGATGGAGCCATTTTGCTCGAGACTCTCGAAAGTAATAACATCAACTCACAAAACGTTAAGCAGCTAACTGATGTACCAAGTGGCCATACTTTTATTCAAGTAGATGCCCATGGCCAAAACTGTATTTTGCTCTATGGCGGCGCTAATCAGACCATTACGAGCAATGATATTGATGCGGCGCTTAAATCATTTAGCGCAGGCGATTGCTTAGTCATTCAAAACGAGACTAATGCTTTAGATGAGATCATCGACAAGGCCAGTGCTAAAGGTCTTTACATATGCATGAACACTTCGCCAGTAGATGAAAAGCTTACTAAGTTGCCACTGCATAAGTGCAGCTTACTCATTGTTAACGAGATTGAAGGTGCCGCTCTGTCATCCTTAAGCGCGGATACTGCTCCAAAGCTGATGCTGCAGCGCCTTGCAGAAATCTATAAAGACTCCTCCATCTTATTAACCTTAGGCTCATCAGGCTCGCTCTTTTTAGAGCGTGGCAAGCAAGAGCCAATTGCATGTTCAGCCTTTAAAGTTGAGCCTGTGGATACTACAGCTGCAGGTGATACTTTCCTTGGCTACTTCATTACCATGCTAAGCAAGGGTCATGAGCCTAGCATGGCCATGACTTATGCCTCAGCTGCAGCAGCCCTTGCTGTTACCCGTCATGGCGCTGCTCCATCCATCCCGTATGTACACGAGGTCGAGGAATACCTTAAAGCTCAAGGTTACTCCCTGTAACTAAAGCCCAAATCCGCCGAACAAACTAATGGTCAAATTAAATCTGTAACGAAAGCCCAAATCCGCCGAGCTGTTAATGGTCAAGTTAAATGGCTAATTGATCAGCATGTTACTTATGCTGATCTTGGTATTTGTTTGCCATATGTTAGATAGTCAGGTGGTTTGTTAAGTAGCTCAAATGCAGCTTTTGCACTAGTAACTAGCGGGCAAAAGTAAGTTGCAATTGAGTTTTTTAAATTTTATGGGGAGTGTGCAGGACTTACGATCGGCGATTTTTTGTAAGTTGCAATGATGGTTGTTGTGGGGTCTTTTCTCTTATTTATCGGGTTTTGATGGCGGTGTTAAGTATAGTGTGGGTTTCTTAACAAAGATCTTGAAAGTTTAACTTTAGATTTACGATCGTACGTAACAGCCTTAACAAAGGCCCTCTATCATGCAAAGCGTCAGATTAAGCAGCAACACCGTATGGGAAAGCTCAAGAAAATAAAACGGCGTCAAGTAGGCTGCTTATCTGTCCACCTTTATCACTAAGCAATACCAAATCAGACAAACATATGGAGTCTAAAGCGGTATGGAGCGCCAAGAAGAGATCATTAAATTACTCATTGGCAAAAACAACAAAGCATAGGCTACTACTTAACAGGTAAGCAAAAAAATAAGTAGGCATCTACAAGCTTTTAATTGCTCAGTGGCATCGGTGAATTTGGGATAGTACTAAAGGAAAAATACATGTTAAAGTTCGACTGCTCATTATTAGCCAAAGCTGTGACCATCGCTGTAGCTTGTGCAACTGTATCTGCTTGTAACTCAACTCAGAGCAAGATTGATGACAGCGCACTGTATGTTCGCTCAGCTCAGGGTGATATCACTCAGTTTGCAGGAGCTCGTCGTATTCATGACAATCAGGTAGAACTTTACGAGGAGGCATTAGCTTTAGCAAAGGTTCAGCATGCCAAAAACGTAATCTTACTCATTGGCGACGGCATGGGTGATTCAGAAATCACTGCAGCTCGTAACTTTGCTAAGGGTGCTGGCGGCTACTTCGAGGGTATCGACACTCTGCCATTTACTGGCCAGTACACTCATTACTCTTTATCAAAGGACACTCAGAAGCCAGATTACGTAACTGACTCAGCTGCTTCTGCAACTGCCTGGTCAACTGGTGTTAAGTCTTACAACGGCGCTATCGGCGTTGACGTATACGGTCAGCCACATCAGACCTTAGTTGAAATGGCCAAGGCTAAAGGTTTAGCTACTGGTGTTGTTTCAACCGCTGAAATCCAGGATGCTACACCTGCAGCTCAGATTGCTCACGTAGTTCACAGAAAGTGCTATGGCCCTAACTCTGTAACCAAGCTTTGCCCAGCTAACGCTCTTGAGAACGGCGGCCCAGGTTCTATCAGCGAGCAGATTTTAGCTCTGCGTCCTGATGTGGTTTTAGGCGGCGGTGCAGCTTCCTTCCGTGAGGCAGCTAAGGCTGGTGATTACAAGGGCATGACCTTACTTGAGCAGGCACAAAAGCGCGGCTTCAAGTTTGTTGATAACTTAGATGATCTCAAGGATGTTAACGTTGCAGATCAAAAGCAGCCTCTGTTAGGCCTCTTTGCTGAGGGCAATATGCCAATCCGCTTAAAGGGCCCACAGGCATCTCTGCACGGCAACCTTAACAAGCCAGCCGTTAAGTGCGAAGTTAACGCTGAGCGTGGTGCACAGGTTCCAGTATTAGCTGACATGACCTCAAAGGCTATCGAGCTCTTATCTAAGAACGAGAAGGGCTTCTTCTTACAAGTTGAAGGTGCATCTATCGATAAGCAGGCTCACGCATCTAACCCATGCGGCCAGTTTGGTGAGACCATGGACTTAGACGAGGCTGTAAAGGTAGCTATGGACTTTGCTAAGAAGGACGGCAACACCTTAGTTATCGTAACTGCTGACCACGCACACTCCACTCAGATTGTTTACCCAGATGCTCAGGCTCCTGGCTTCTCACAGGCTGTGGTAACTGCTGATGGCACCACCATGTCCATTACTTACGGCAACTCTGAGGATGTTGATGATACTGGTCACACCGGTGCTCAGCTGCGCGTTGCTGCATACGGCCCAGCTGCATTAAATGTAACTGGCTTAACCGACCAGACCGATCTGTTCTTTACCATCCGTAATGCTCTTCAGCTTAAGTAATAAGCTAAGTAGAAGAGTAAGGACATAGTACAGTAAAAAATAGCTCCACTAATACTTTTGTCCTAAAAGCTAAGGCTCCTTGAGAAATCTTGGGGCCTTTTTGCGTATGTGCTACAGCAAAAGCACCATAGCTAGCGGCCGTGATGACGCCATCACCTCAAGAGAAGGCAGTTGTCCTGATCGACGGATAAAATGGAGCACGGGGCAGGGCAGGGGCTAATGCAGCATGCGCTATAAGCGCTGGGGACGCTCTACGACATGGAACTTTGAGTTTGATGGCATGAGCAGCTACACACGCTGGCGCAGCTGACCACTATGGCATGAGCAGCTACACACGCTGGCGCAGCTGCCCATGGATGAGAGGGTTTTGAGTCTATTTGACGAGCTCGATGATGCCTTTGTCTCTGAGCTTGTAGATGAGCCTGGAGATGCGCAGTGGCGAGGTCTTCAAGAAGGTCATGATCTGCTTGGTTGTGTAGGTTCCTGAAGATAAGTTGATTAAATACATGGTTAAGATGAGCTGATCTGAGGCTAAACCTTTTTTCACGAGGTTGGCTGGATCATTGTTGTTTGGATAGAGACCATGATAGCCAAGCTGTGGCTCACCAGGGAGCAGCACGGATGGCTTTAAGTCAGCGATCTCATAGTAACGGATCACCTCATATAGCTTGATGGCACTATCGATGATACTGCAAAGAGAGAACTGATCTTGATTATCAAGCGATGAATGATAAGAGTCGTAGATTGCATATTGAGTACGACAAGCCTGTACACAAGGCAAGTTGAGCACTGGGCTGCAGTACTGTCTTTCATCAGAGCCAGTAGTTGGACAGAAAGTACGCAGTGAGTAGCGCTCAGGCTCTGCAAAGGCAATATTTCTTAGACGATTATCAATCGTGTACTTACACTTAAACGCACTCTTAGCAGGATCGCTGTAGATATGGTAACCAAGCAGATGGTTTGGATTAACTGCACGATCAAAGTAAGCTAAGTGGGTTTTGTACATCTCAATACGAGTGGAGTCGTTAAGCGTAGTATCGGTAAGCTCTTTGTAGCAAGAGGTATCTAAAGACAAGCTCTTTTCAAAGTAGCCACCCTCTCTATAACCCTTGATGTGATTATCTTGTTCCTTGCTAAAATCAAACTCTAAAGCATCCATGTAGCTTTGACGAGAGAGCTTGAAGGAGATTGGCAACTCGAGGAAGTTGTGGTTGAAGCTGTCTTTAAAGTCTTTAAGCAGCTTCTCGTGGAAGGCTAGTTGCTCATCATCTTCCATCCATAAGGAATTCGGCTCCTCAATTGAGATGGTCTTGATTTCATCCTTGGGCGCACCTTTTGTACGTGGGGCGGCAAGGCAAGTGAGCACCATGCCATATTCAAGACGCTTTTTAAGATCCTGATGATGATCAGACAGATATGAAATTGAGCCAATAGTTTCAGGATTAAGGACAAAGCGATAAGTAAAACGACGCTGTGGCATGGCCTTAATCAAGTGATACAGACACACTAAAGCTAGTGGACCAGAGAGCTCATTGTTGAGCATGCTTGGATGGCATAAAGGTGCTGAGATTAATACGACGCGAGAGCTTTCACCCTTGAGCTCACACACGCCAACCTTAAGCGAGCCACGCTTTCTTTTCTTGGTTTGAATATCAACCTCATACATGCCATCTTTCAGTTGCTTAAACTGATTGTAAGACATGCAAAAGCCCCAGCGTGAGGTGTAGTAGGCTGTGCGGTAAGGAATAGCATCAGGCAAGTTCTCATCGTAAACAATGTGCTCTTTGAGCTCTTCTAAGCTTACCTGACCTGTAAATGGCTCAGAGAAGTTGAGTATATGCAGGCTATTTTTCTCAGCATCAATAATGACATTGCCATCAGGGTCTTTTAAAGTGGCACTCATAAACTTCCACTCTGATGGAACCGTCCAGTCAAAGACACGAGTGCCTGTATCAAAGGACTCAATATTCAGAGGGATATAGCGCTGTAGAATCTGCAGTGACTTTTCATAGCCTGGACCAGTAATCGATCTACAGATAGGAAATAGCTCATCATAGAGCTCTTGTAAGTTAAGTTCAGTTGCACTTAATTCCATGTACACAATCCCCCGTGTTGCTAAGCACTAGGCAGCTTTATACTGCAATCACTAGACAGCTTGGAGCTGCAAAGACTAGGCAGCTTTATACTGCAATCACTAGACAGCTTGGAGCTGCAATCGCTAGGCAGCTTTATACTGCAATCACTAGACAGCTTTATACTGCAATCACTAGACAGCTTTATACTGCAATCACTAGACAGCTTGGAGCTGTAAAGACTAGGCAGCTTGATGCTGCAAACACTAGGCAGCTTTATACTGCAATCACTAGACAGCTTGATGAAGCAAGCATGTATGGCTATAGCTTACTGAATTTCTAATGGCTATTGCATGAAAACCAAAGGATTAAGTTAGGTATTACGTGGCATTGTGATTGATATCTCACGCTACAACCATCAATCACCAAACTAATGCACCCTGAGCCACTCGCCAGCTAAGAATTAATCAAATAAATAAAGAATCAGTGCATCAAGAATCCGTGGTCACAGACTGATGGCATCAAAGAATCTGCATGCCAAAGAATCAGAGGCTCAAAGAATCTGCATGCCAAAGAATCAGGGGCTCAAGGCGTCATGAGGTTTTGCAGCACCAGGGGGCAAATGTAATGCTCAATTTAAGTCTAATTAAGGTAGCTAGTGGAGCTGCGATTTTGGGCGGTCGCAAGTCATGCTCTGTGCCATTTTCAAATAGTTACTTTTCTCTTATGGAGGCTAATTAGAATAGATAGTGTACCGTGAACTGATTATGCGGTGAGATAAAAGTCAAACATGCTAAAACTTATTGATATTTGTGCTTTATCACGAGCACAAAATGATGCACAATGAATACGTGATTAGAGTCTGCTCAAGATAAGACATTGCAAGGAACCATGTCTGAAAGGCTCATTGTCATTAACATCATAACAAACCTACAAATAGCTTCTTTTTGACGACAACTCACGCAAACAAGGCAACTTAAGAGCAAATTCACCATACATATTGTGTGAACATGCTCTTAGCAAGAGCATCCGTCTAAAAGCATCTATGAGTCAGGCGAAACCTTGAGGTCTGACCATTTAGTGCAATGCTAAATGGTTACTCGTATAGTGTGTGTTAAGCAAAGTGGTTACATGGATTGTTAGCGCAATGCTATGTGATGGAGAGCTTTAAGTTTGTGCAATGCAAATTAATAGCTACTTTACATTAGCAAAGCCATGTCACATAGCCAGTTTGTGCAGAGCAAACGGTTATACTCACCTCTCAAGCATCGGCCTAACTTTTTAGCTGCTCAAAACGTATCTACGCTTTGTAAATTGCATGCTCTTAAACATGCTTAGATGTCTTTAAAAGTGCTGTTAGATGATTAAAGGAGTTGTAGCTCTCTTAATAACTGCCCATCAAAGGTTTCGGAGCCTTTGCATGTGTTAAGAGTAGCTATAGAAGAGAACTGGTGAAGCTTAGTAAAAGATAGCTTTACATGTACTCAAAAGATGTAGGCATTATGAGGAGTGCGAGCACTAAGCTTTAAGCTAAGGAGTGTTTAGAGCTTTAGTTGATGGCAAGAAAGCTTGATTGCTTTTAGAGCCAAGATTGATGATGTTAATGCACGTTTTGTGTGTTTGTTGTTTGACATCTTGTGTTCAACAAGACTTAAAAGGTTTGGCAGCTTGTGGTGTTAAGTTCCTAATAGATTGCTATTACTCATAGCAAGTCCCTCTAATTTCATCAAAGAGAATGTGGCGTGTACTAAATCTTTGCACTAGTACATGTTTGTCGCTAACCCCAATTCTTCTTATAGGCGCTTACAGCCAATGAAATTATTTTCCGACATCAGAGTTCGTATTCCGCGCTCCTTTGACAAGATAACCCACTCCGATGCAGCTGGCGGCATTGTAATGCTGCTGTGTATTGTTTTAGCTCTGATATTACAAAACGGCTCGTACTCAACTAGTTATAGGCACTGGCTTGATACTACGGCAGGTATCGTCTTTGGTGACTTCATTTTAATGAAGCCGTTACTGTTGTGGATCAACGATGGTCTTATCACGATCTTCTTTTTCTCCATCGGTCTGCAGCTGAAAATTGAGTTCGTTGAAGGACATTTATCAGATCCGCGCAATATCTTGCTGCCAAGTATTGCAGCGATTGCAGGTATCTGCACGCCAGCGCTCATCTTTATTTTATTTAATTACCATGACGAGTTTGCGATGCGTGGTTGGGCTATTCCAACCTCGACAGATACTGCTTTTGCTGTAGCTCTCATCATGCTCTTAGGCAAGAGGGTGCCTAATTCACTGAAGATTTTACTGCTATCTATCTCAGTGTTTGATGACATGGGCGCTATGGCTGTAGTTGCTATCTTCTACAACTCTGGTTTAGATGTTTATGCGCTGATTCCTGCAGCAGTCTCCATTGTTGGTTTAATGATCCTTAACTTCTTTGGAGTTGGCAGAAAGTCTTTATATATTGCCCTGGGTGCGATTATTTGGTTCTCCATCTTAAAGTCAGGTGTGCACGCTACTATTGCGGGTATTATCACCGCCTTTAGTATGCCAATGCGTGACAGAAGTGGTGCGCCAGTAGTTCAAGAGGTCAGTGACAATATTGGTCTGTGGGTATCTTTTGCGATCTTACCGCTCTTTACCTTGGCCAACGCCGGTGTGGATTTAGGTAATATCAACATTTCCACTATGTTCTCCAATGTATCGCTCGGTATTATCTTAGCGCTCATCATTGGTAAGCCTTTAGGCATTTTCACTGTTATTTACTTAGCTTCACGCTACAAGCTCGTGCAGCTGCCATCAGATGTAAACACCAAGCAGCTTTATGGCATGAGCTTACTTACTGGTATCGGCTTTAGTATGGCAATGTTCTATGACTCATTGGCATACGAAGGTAGCAGTATTTATGGTTATGCTGATTCACTGGCAATTCTGATTGGTGCCACCTTCTCAGGTATTCATGGTTATTGCTATTTACGTTTCTTTGCTTGTAAGACTGCTTTAATTGAGTATCGTCCATGGCTGCCAGCACCAACTGGTTACCACGGTACTGCACGTACTGCAAACCTCTACAGCTTAGAAAACCCAATTCAAGGCCCATCTTCTGTAGCTCCAACTGCGGCAGCTGTGGCTGAGGCTAATAAGCGTAGTGCCGCTGCAGCTGAGGCTGCTCAAAAGGCTATTGAGGCTGCTGAGGCCGCATCTAAGGTAGCTGAGCTTCTCAAGAAAGCATCTGACAAGGAGCAAGATGAGCAAAATCTTGCCGAGGTACAGCTTGCAGCAGCTCAAGCTGCTAAGGCTGCAGCTACTGTTGCAGTGACCGCCACTAAGATTGACACTAGTGAGGACAATGCACAGAAGACTCAGTCTGCTGAGGCCGTCTTAAAGACCGTAAGCGAGGTTGCTCAAGAGGCTGAAGAGACTGTTGAGCGTGCTATCGATGAGGACAAGGCTGTAGAGAATCAAGCAGCCTTGGCAGATGAAGACGAGCAAAATAATGATAACAAGGTCGCTAATAATGAGACTGAAGAGCTAAAGTCTAAGAGCACCACTAAAGTTAGTGCTGCAGATGAGGCTAAGGATAGCGAGTCTGGCAAGAGCGAGGTAAAGAGCCAAGATACTGTCAAGGCATCTCAAGAGGCGCAGACTGTTATTGCAGTTGATTCAGAAGGCTTAGCTAAGGTTGAGAAGACCGTAGTTAAGAGCACTGATGAGAGCGCAGCAGTAGTAGACGATAGCCCTCTTAATGCTGATGACTATGCCTCAACTACTGTAAGTGCTAAGAGCGCAAGCGATGAGTCAAAGACTCAAGATGAGAAGATCGCATCTAATCAGAGCTCTAAGAGCAGCGATGGTGATGTTTCTGAGCAGTCTGATGACAATGAGTCTAGTGCTTCAAGCAAGGCTCAAAGCGATGTTCAAGAGAGTGTAGAGTCTGAGGCTAAGACAGTTAAGAAGATCAAGGCTAAGACTAAGTACGAGCTCTCAGTTGAAGAAGTGGACCACAGCAGTGAGAAGATCGCTGAGCACAAGGAAGTGGCTCAGGGTACTGCTAAGGCTGTGGCTGCATATCTGAGCAACATCGTTGGCAAGGCTAAGGTTGAAGTAAGCGAAAACATTGAGCGTTCTGATGAAGAAAAGGCTGCGCTGCGTGCTGCTGCCGCTGCTCGTGTTGCTGCCATTAAGGCTGCTGAAATCGAAGCTCAAGCTTTAGCAGAAGCTGCAGTGGCTGAGGCGAAGGCTAAAGCTGCGCTACAGGCTGCAGAGGCTAAAGCGAAGGAAGCTGCTCAAGAGAGCAAGAGCAAAGCTGATACAAATGCAGAGTCTGATAGCAAGGCGGTATCAGATGAGCAAGAGACCTTATTGCAAGAGTCTACTGTAGATGTAGCTGAGCTTAGCATGAAAGCAAGTGAGTCTAAGGAGACCGTAAAGGACAATGCACCTAGCGATGAGCTTAATGCTGCTGACTTTGCGGCTAAGGCAAACGATAGTACTGATACCAAGGCTCAAGCTCAAGAAGGTGATGCAGAAAAGGCAAGTCTTGAGGCAAGCTCTAAGGACGAGTCTAAGGAGGCTGATCCTAGCGAAGCTTGTGCATCTAAGAGTGCTAAATCATCAGATGATGAGGCCTTAAAGGCAGCAGCTGAAGCTCAATCCGCTCAAGAGGAAGTAGCTAAGGCTGCTGCTGAGGCAGAGGCTGCTAAGGCTAAGGCTTTAGAGGCTAAGCAGGCTGTAGAAAAGGCCGCACAGGAAGCTCGTGTTGCTGCAGAGATTGCAGCTGCCAAGAAAGCTGAAGGCAAGCAAAAGGCTAAGGCACAGCAAGCTTTGGAGGCTCAAAAGAAAGCTGAAGAAGAAGGTGACCGCAAAGAGGAGAGCGACACCTTAGGTGAAGTTACTGCCAAGGCTGCAAGTGCTGTTTCAACTGTTGCTAGCGTAGTGGCTGCCCCTGCAGTGAAGGCCGTTAAGATCGTCACCGCCACAGCATCGGTAACCGCAGCTGCAGCTAAGGCCGCAGTGAAGGTAGTAGAGCACAAGGACAAGGCTGAAGATGAGCAAAACGATGACAAGAAAGACACTACCAAAGAGGTAGCAGACACTCTTGTTAAGGAAGTCATCTCAGCAAAAGATCCTCGCTTTAATGAGTCCAATGAGACCTCAAAAGATGGATCTCACGATGACTCTAATGCTACAGATACCGAAGCTGACGCTAAAGTTGCAGCCAAAGCTGACGCCAAAGCTACAGCCAAAGCCGAAGCTAAAGCCACAGCTGCCGCAGACAAAGACAGCGCAGCAGTAAAGCCATCTACTCAAGATACTACCCAAAAGGCAGCTATCAAGGAGCAGACTCAGGCTAAAACTGTAGATGCTAAGGAGAGCAAGTCTTTTGCTGAGGAAAATAGCTATAGCGAAAAGGCAGATGACCTAACCAAGGCTCATGATGAGACCGTTAAGAGCGTCTTAGAGGCACATGATGCACCTGAGTTTGCTGTTGCAAACAATAACGAGCTCAATGCATCAGAGCTGTCTCAAAAGATCTCAACTCTTGATGAGCAGCAGGCTAAGGTAACGCTCCAAGCTGCAAGCGATGATGATGACCTTACAGTTGAGTCCGTCTTAGCTGTGAAGAGCGCATCATCAGATGTAGCAGCTAATAGCAACGCTCAGGCAGATATTGGCAACATGCCAACTGCTGAGGGCAATGCAGCATCAGATGCTAGCGACGATCTCAACGCTGAGGACTATCAGGATAAAAAGCCATCAGATGCTGAGGGCAAGGATGAGCAAAAAGAAGACTCCTCCGCCGTCAAATCAGTAGTTGGTAAGCTTGCTGGCATAATCCGCAAGGGCAAGGACTAAATAAGTCCTAGATAAAGCTAGGACCACATAAAAGGCCTTCACCGGCCACAAAGAGCAGCCGTTGGTACTCACTGACGTCTGCTCTTTTTATATGTGCAACAGCAAATGCTTATCCACAAGAGCACTTTTATGCGAAAAAGACCTAGCCTAGCGACCAGAAGTACTGTCTGCGGGCGATGCACAGACAATAAAGAACAGAAAAAAGAAAGCAACAAATAAACAGGCGAAAAGAAAGCAACCATGCCCAGTCCCAAGAGTACGCTATAACGCTAGCGCTAAAGCATGAAATAGATCCAAGGGCACAAGAGATATGCAAAACACAAGAGGCAGCCAAGAGCACAAGAGATATGCAAAACACAAGAGGCAGCCAAGGATACAAATGACATGCAAGGACACAAGATCAGGTCTTGCAAAGTAGATAGAGGTTAAGGCCTTAGCAAATTGCCAAGGCCTAATTATGGAGTGTGCTTGAAAGGAAGAAGAGGTCTTTAAGAGATGCTTATGCTTGCGAAGCAAGGGCGCGTACATAGCGCTTAGCAAGCTCGATAGCTTGCGCTAAGTTTTCGCCTGTAGTGATGATATAGCCACGTGCACAGTCGGTGCCGCAAGTCATGGCTTTTAAAGGATCTCCCTTTTTAAGATGGTTGCGAATAAGCGCAATATGAGAGCGCTCTTCAGGAGCAAAGATAGCATCTAAGAAGGCATCACTAGTTGCATCGTCATGAGCGTAAGTAGAACCTTCCGGGCAATCTCTAAAGTCATAGAAATGCATGCAAGCAGGTTTTTGCTTAGCAAACTCTACAAATGGCTGCTTATCCACGACACAGCGTTTAAATACTGCAATTGGATTAATCTTATTGGTAAGCTGCATATCGATAATGCTATTACCAGTAAGACGTGGGGAGAAGTCGACAATATTGACCTTGCCATCTTGTCTATTCACAAACATGTCGGCCTGAACATAGCTGTTAACAAGGTTTAGGCTTTTAGCAAGCTCCTCAATGCATGGCTTGATGAGCTTAAAGTCCTCAGCATAGTCATCAGATAAATAGGCAAGCTCCTGACGATAAGGCTTTAAAGTCATCTCCTTTTGATAGATGCCTAAACTATGGCATACACCATCGGCATCAATAAAGGCATTGACCAAGTACTCAGTGGCGTAGATGTATTGCTCTACAAGTACAGGATCATCTTTAAAGCGCTCCGGTAGACGATAGGAAAGCAAGTCATCACGGTTTTCAATCACACTCACGCCTAAAGATCCTGAGCCATAGCAAGGCTTGATAATGAGTGGATAGTTAAATCGCTCTTCAATGGTGTTAACCATGCTATGGAGCTGTCGCAGTGACAGTGGCAAATCATAAGAGCTCTCATCAGTCTTAATCGCCTCATCTGGCAGGCAGATAAAGTCGTGGTCATTAAGATGATGTGAGTTTAAGTGCAAGTGGAGCTTATGCTTATCAGTAAGCGTATCGATAGCGTGGAATGATGGGCCATTGAGCTTAAAGGTATCGTTGATACGACCAAGTGCCGTTAACGCACGACCAACTGGCACAGCAATGGAGTAATCAAGGTGCTCTTTTTCAATTATGGCGTTGACCTTATCTTGTTGAGAAAAGTCGATGTGGTGGCAAGTTAAGTCAGGATGAGACTTTATCTCTTCAGATAGAGCTGGCGCTCTATCGAATGACAATACAGCAAGGTTTTCCTCAAGCAGTAAGCGATAGAAGATTTCTACTTCCCATGAGGCACCCAGTACTAATACTTTAGGCTTTAAAGTCTGCTTGCTGTGATTGTTTTCCATAGCGCTGCACTCAACAAAGATAAAAGATATACGCTCTAAGCTATAGTATAGCATTACCACTTAACTGCAAACATAATGTGCAGCTAAAGCGATGATAAATAGTCAGGTACAGGCAAGACGAGCAAATGCACTGCAGCAAAGACAAGTGGCTGCAAAGATATAAAAAAACCTTGCCCATATGAGCAAGGTTTCTTTGGGGATGCATCAACTACCTAAAGTAGTTGCAAGAGAGCTGCTAGAGAGCGCCTTGCTGAGCCATAGCTGCAAGCTGCTCTGCTTGGTACTCTTCGATAACTGGCTGTAAGATCAGATCTAACTTGCCTTCCATAACTTCGTTGAGGCGGTATAAAGTCAGATTGATACGGTGATCAGTTACACGGCTTTGTGGGAAGTTGTAAGTACGAATACGATCAGAACGATCACCAGAGCTAAATACAGACTGACGCTGCTCAGCTAAGGTAGCATTGCGCTTGTCTTCTTCGAGCTTAGCTAAACGTGATACGAGAACTTCCATTGCACGAGCACGGTTAGAGTGCTGTGAACGCTGATCTTGGCACTCAACTACTAAGCCAGTTGGAATGTGAGTGATACGGATAGCAGAGTCGGTCTTGTTAATGTGCTGACCACCTGCACCGGAGGCGCGGAAAGTATCAATACGCAGATCAGCTGGATTGATCTCTGGAGCCTTTGATGGTGGGATCTCAGGAAGAACCATCACAGTACATGCTGAGGTGTGTACACGACCTTGTGACTCGGTCTCAGGGACACGCTGCACACGGTGACCACCGGACTCAAACTTCATATAACCGTAAGCGCCTTCACCAGAGAGCTTGGCAATAACTTCTTTGCAGCCGCCCATTTCACCTTCAGAGATGGATACTACATCTAAAGTCCAGTGCTTTTGCTCGCAGTACTTGGTGTACAGTCTGAACAGCTCGCCAGCAAATAAAGCAGCTTCATCGCCACCAGTACCAGCACGGATTTCAAGGAAGCAGTTGCAATCGTCGCGCTCGTCGTGAGGCAGCAGTAAGATCTGTAAGTCGTGCTCAAGCTTCTCAAGACGCTCACGTGTTGGGCCAACTTCCTCTTCGGCCATAGCACGCATTTCTTCGTCATCACCGCTGAGCATCATTTCCATCTCTTCGAGATCTGATGAGCAGGTCTTGAACTCTTTGTAAGTATCAACCATTACCTGCAGACGTGAGTACTCGCGGTTAAGCTCACGGAACTTTTCCTGGTCTGCAATCACATCAGGCTGAGCTAATAACTGCTCAACTTCCTGGTGACGCTCTACGATGGAATCTAGTCTTCTAAGAATACTTTCTTGCATTAGCAAACCCAATCTATCTAAGATTCTGTACCGACCTTAATGTCAAATATAAGCGGCCGGCAAATCAATCGCGTATTTTAACAGTTTATCGCCTATACGACCACATCTAATGCACCATCAACCGTAATCTTTTGCCAAAATCGCCTCTAAACAAGCCCAAAATCCTCTAAAACTCAGGCACCGCTTCTATCCAAAACTGAGTCACCAAAAGCAGAAAACCCCGCATAAGCGGGGTTTCCTAAACGAGCAATACGCTCACAAGCAAAGCCAAAAAACTCTTAGCCAAGCAGGCTTAAGCCAAGCTGTGGACGGGTGTTTGCTTGCATCAGCATGGAGGCAGCAGCCTGCTGAATGATGGACTGCTGTGAAAGGTTTGCAGATTCCTCAGCAAAATCAGCATCGCGAATACGACTGCGAGCATCCGCCTCATTAGCAGCAACGTTTGACTGGTTGCGGATTGACGACTCTAAACGATTCTGCAAAGCGCCGAGCCCAGCACGCATACCATCAACCTTGGCAATTGCGGTATCCATCAGGTTGATAACATCACCGATATATTTTAGATTACCGGCCTGCTGACCAGCAGGTGGAGTGAAAGTAATCTTATCAATATTAATCGTTACTTCACCGTTTGTGACCTTAAAGAACTTATCGGCACCTGTTCCAACTAGATCGCCATTAGCAGCGATTTTAGAGAAGTAAACAGACTCAACATCAAATGAGATGGTGTCACCCTTATTCGAACCTACTTGTAAAGTGAGAGTGCCTGTTGCACCTGCTGGGTTATTACCGCCAGCACCTGGGCCACCGGCTGCAGGATCGCCGTAGATAGAACCAGCTACTTTGCCATTTAAGACAGACTTGCCTGCAAAGGTGGTTTGGGTGGAGATGCGGTTGATCTCTGTAGCTAAGGCTGACATTTCCTTAAATAGAGCGGAGCGATCTTCAGTTGTGTTGGTGCCATTAGCTGATTGGACAGCTAAAGTACGCATCTTCTGAAGCATTCCTGAGATCTCATCCATGCCTGACTCGATAGTCTGAGCAAGTGCGATACCGTCAGATGCGTTACGATTTCCCTGATTTAAACCATTGATTTGGGAGGTTAAACGATCAGCGATCTGGAGACCAGCAGCATCGTCTTTGGCGCTATTGATCCTCATTCCGCTAGCACAACGGGGCCCGTTTTTACCACATTAAATCGGCTGCGGATCACAGAAGAGCC
>Garnier_p2__coassemble_1748_pt1 | contig 17310 bp, 10 predicted proteins | sample Garnier_p2__metabat2_high_PE_037 | metagenome-assembled genome bin Garnier_p2 | reverse complement strand
ACAATATATATATATATATATATATAGCAAATATTGATCCACATTCTAAAGTTGAAAAGTAGTCTTATCTTTGTGGATTAGCCTAAAAAGTGATCCTGAAAATTCATGTTAGGATTTTTCAAAACATGGAGAAAAACTCCAAATAGTCGTCTAATCCGCATAAGAATCACTTTTATGAAGAAGTCATCTATTGCTTTAGCAGCCGCAGCACTTGCCTTTGCTCCGGCTCTTGCACAGTCTGCAAATTACTTTGCTCCATCAGATATTTACAATGGCAAAGGCGTTGTATTGTTTCAGAAAAAAGGTGAGATTGAAGATAAGCCTGTATTCCGTATCCCTGCAATTACAGCAGGCAATGGCATTATAATCGCCGCTTCTGACGTGCGCTACTCAGCGGGTCAAGATCTGGCAACAAGGGGTGCTTTGTACAAGACAAAATTAGGCACCAAAATGTCTTTTGATGGTGGAAAGACATGGACTGATCTAGCTGTTCATGATGCTGCAACTGGCTATGAAGAAAACCACTTCATGAATATGGCTACAGATCCAGCCATTGTGTTTGATCAACAACGGGATACCATTTTCATGCTTGGTTGGCGTTCTAACGTGCATATCGCAAATGGTGCATTATTACAAGCAGGCTCTAAAGATCCTTCAAATATGATTGTAGGCATTCCAGACCAACAACAGCAAAGTGATCTTATTCTGTACACATCTGACAATCATGGTAAAACTTGGAAAACAAGAGAACTTACCAATGAGATCATGCCACAGATTAACAAGGGTCAGGGCAATAAGAAATTTAATATCGTGATTCAAGGTCCTGGTGGTGGTATGGTTTATCAGGGCAAAATTTATATGCCAATCCAAGCTTGGGCAACAAAGAAAAATACTGGAGGAGACTTCGTGTCTACTTCAGGATTTATTGTGTCAGCTGATGGCGGTAAGACATGGGAAGCCTCTGAGATGTTGATTCCTAATGTCGATGCTAAAATTAATGGCACTGACAAGATGGATAACACATCTGAAAGCAATATCTTCTATCACAAAGGTAAGATTCGTTTAGCTGTAAAGAATGAGCAAAGAACTACTTATAAAGGTGAGGCTCGTCTTTGCTTCGAATACACATTGAATGAAAAAACAGGCGAGTGGTATTGGAAAAAAGTTAAAGAAGACTTTTTGCCAGACAATGTTTCAGCATGTGAGGGTAGTTCTCACAGCTTGAATGAGGATGTGTATTTAGTAGCCTATTCAGTAACTGATAACCGTGATGATCCGCATTTGGCAACCAATACTGGTGCAAAAATTAAGTTAGCAGAAGGTTCTGGCCTTGGCTATACATCGATTACTTCAGACGACAATAATATCTACGTTTTGTTTGAGAGTGTGGATAATGATGCATACTCACAATCATTCAAGGCTATCGACTGGAAGCACAAGGACTATGCTGTTCTGAACACTCAGATGCGCAACCGTGCCTTTGAGCTCAATGATATTCAGACTAAGTTCTCATCAGGTGAGGACTACATGTCAGCCTCTTTTACCGGTGAAGAGATCTCAGGCGATATCGTTGGTGGCATGAATGGTTACAAGGGCGGTATCTTCATTAGTAGCACCAAGAACATGGATGATGATACTCCAACTGTTGCTGAATATGACGTACGAAACGTAACCTTAGTTGGTGGTATTGAGCATCAGCTTTTTGAGGGTGCTGTAGGCACTTTCATGGTCGGTTACATGAACTCTGCTATCGACTATGCTAACGGTTCTGAAAACGACGTAAATAGCTTCGTTGCTGGTTACAGAATCAACTATAAGAACGATTACTTTGGTCTGCGTTCAGGCTTTAACTTCATTATCTCTGACAACGACCTGAAGCGTAACAAGAATGAAGGTTTAGGCAAGACCGCAAGCTTTAGCAGTGATTCATTTGCTTTCTACAATGAGCTGTATAAGGACTTCTCTTTAAGCGAGTATGGTGACCTTGAGTTAGCAGCTGGTATGGTTAACACCTTCTTATACCGTGAAGGCTTCCGTGAGGAAGGTGGTGAGGGCTTTGATCCTAATGGAAACGTTGGTGCCAATAACGCTATCTTAAGCGATATCAGTCTGCAGTCTCATGAGCTCTTTGTTAAGGCAGGCTGGAATAGCAAGCCAATTGCTCTTGATGACATCGCACGCTTAAGCTTTAGCTCTGACTTAAAGTATGCTATCGACGTTGCTGATATGGATAAGTGGAAAGAGGACTATATCTCCTTTACCGCACAGCGTACTTACAATGATGTAGGCGAGCTCTACTCTGGTCGAGATGGCGGTCTGTTTAGCGCAGAATTTGGTGCTAAAGTACAGCTCTTAAATAAGATCGATGTTTCGTTAAAGGGTGTTGCTGATAGCCGTGGTGAGTTCACTGGCAAGTTAGAGGGCAGAGTCGCTCTTTAGCAGTTATCACGATATCTGTATGAAGTGCAATTAACTGTACTTTTATTGAATACAGCGGCTCCTAATTTGTGAACTTTGTGTACTGCAAACCAAGTAAATCTAAATTAGAAGCTGCTGTTGTTATGAGATCTTAAGCATTTCTATCCCAGTGCCATGATCTTTTCTATACTAGGCCCCGCATCTGCGGGGTTTTTTGCTTTGGGGATGCTTCAAATACATGAGCGAGCGTTTTACTCATGCTTTGAGTCTAAAGCTCAAGACCTGCCCACGAACACATACAAACGAGTGTTTTTAATCGTTCATGTGTTGCTTAAATGACTGATAAAACAGCGATTTTTAGTGCTTAGGTAATCTTGATAAATCGCAAATGAAGTTTTAACTATTCATGAATGGATGATGTTTGTCGTGCAATCGATAGAATAGGATTTAGAAGTTATAAAGACGTTTGGCTAGATGTACACGATAAGAAAATGTATATGTCCATATCTAGACATTATGACTTACATCTTAAACTTTTAATTTGCGCTCAATTTGGCTGTTCTAAGTAAAAAGTGATTCTGAAAATTCATGTTAGGATTTTTTCAAAACATGGAGAAAAACTCCAAATAGTCGTCTAATTCGCATAAGAATCACTTTTATGAAGAAGTCATCTCTTGCTTTAGCAGCCACTGCACTTGCCTTTGCACCGGCTATTGCTCAGTCTGCCAATTACTTTTCACCTGCCTACTATTCACCAAACGATATTTATCGTGGTTCAGGTGTAGTTCTGTTTAAGAAAGGTGCTGAGGTTGATCAGTACACCGGCTTTAGAATCCCAGCCATTACTGCCGGTAATGGCATTCTGATCGCTGCATCTGATGTGCGCTACACTGGTGGTGGTAAAGACTTAGCTCATGGAGATGGTTTATATAAAACTAAGTTAGGCACTAAGATTTCTTATGATGGCGGTCTTACATGGTCATCTTTAAATGTAATTGATGCAACTGGAAGGGCTGGTGAAAACAACTTCATGAACATGGCAACCGATCCAGCTGTGTTGTTTGACGCAAATAGCGACACCATCTTCATGCTTGGTTGGCAATCTAATCGCCATGTTGGAAATGGAGCTGTTCTTGGTATTGGAACTGGAGTACAAGGAGTTCCAAACCCAATTGAGAATATTCCAACTGGTGAGCACAGTAAGTTACTCTTATTCACCTCTAAAGATCACGGTAAGACCTGGACTACAAGAGATATTAACGACAGTATTTTGAGTCAAATTAACCAAGGTCAGGGTAATAAGAGATACGACAATGTTCTTCAAGGACCTGGTGGCGGCATGGTCTATCAAGGCAAGATTTACATGCCTATCCAAGCTTGGGCTACCACACGACATACAGGGCACACTGGTTGGATAAGTACTTCTGGTTTTATTGTTTCATCAGACGGTGGTGAAACTTGGGAAGCTTCTAAGATGCTTATTCCTAATGTTGATGCCAAAATATCAGATACCGACAAGATGAATAATACCTCAGAGAGCAACATCTTCTATCACAAGGGTAAGATTCGTCTCGCTGTAAAGCGTGAAGCAGGTGGTCAGTACTCAGGCAATCGTCTGTGCTTTGAGTACACTCAAGATGCCAATACTGGAGAATGGAATTGGGTGAAAGTTGAAGAAAGCTTCCTTCCTAGTAACTTATCAAAAATTGAAAGCAGCACCCATAGCCTCACGGAAGACGTTTACTTAGTATCATATTCTGTTGATAAAAACGGTAGTGAGCGAAACGACCCAGTATTAGCAACTAACACAGGTGCGAAGATCCAGTTAGCCAAGGGAAATGGCTTAGGCTATACCTCCATTAGCTCTGATGATAACAACATCTATGTTTTATATGAGGGTGTTGATCCTAATAGATTCTCTCAGATGTTCAAGGCCATCGATTGGAAGCACAAGGATTATGCTGTACTGAACACTCAGATGCGCAACCGTGCAATTGAGCTCAATGAGATTCAGGATAAGTTCTCATCTGGCGATAGCTTCATGTCGGTATCCTACAGCTCTGATCTTACTGAGGGATCAATTGTAGGCGGCTCAAATGGCCTTAAGGGCGGTATCTTCATTCGTGGCAATAAGAATGTTGAAGAAGATATGTCTACTGTTGCTGAGTACGATGTATTTGATGTGACCTTGCTTGCTGGTGTTGAGCATGAGCTTTTCAAGGGTGCTCACGGCACAATGATGGTAGGCTACATGAACTCAGCCATCGACTATGCAAATGGCTCAGAGAACGATGTGAACAGCTTTGTAGCAGGCTATAGATTTGACTACAAGAACGATTACTTTGGTGTGCGTTCTGGCTTTAACTTCATGTTCTCTGACAACGACTTAAAGCGTAATAAGAACGAGGGTCTTGGTAAGACTGCTCGCTTTAACAGCCAGTCATTTGCCATCTCTAATGAGCTCTACAAGGACTTGAGCTTAAATGACTTTGGTGATGTTGAAGTATCAGCAGGTATGGTAAATACCTTCTTCAAGCGTGATGGCTTCCGTGAAGTAGGCGGTGAGGGCACCGATCCAAATGGTCAGTTAGGTGCTAACAACGCTATCTTAAGCGACATCAGCCTGCAGTCTCATGAGCTCTTTGTTAAGGCCGCTTGGGATAGCAAGCCAATTGCTCTTAGCGATATTGCTTCTATCACCTTCAACTCAGACTTAAAGTATGCAGTTGATGTAGCTGATATGGACAAGTGGAAGGAGGACTATATTTCCTTCACTGCTGAGCGTACATACCACGATATTGGTGAGCTCTACTCAGGTCGTGATGGCGGTATTTTCAGTGCTGAACTCGGTGCTCAGCTGCAGCTCTTAAAGCAAATCAACCTGTCTGTTAAGGGTGTTGCTGATAGCCGTGGTGAGTTTGTTGGCAAGCTTGAGGGTAAGGTATCTCTCTAAGCCAAAATACAAGCCTCTATCGATGCTGACAGTGCTTTGTTTGTAATGAAAGCAACTGAATAGCTGCAGCATCATATCTTATCGAATGGCAATTGCGCTTCTAACCTAGTGCGCTTGCCATAATATTAATTAGCCCCGCATCTGCGGGGCTTTTTGCTTTGGGGATGCTTCAAATACATGAGCGACCGCTTTACTTATGCTTTGAGTATAAAGGTCTAAAGCTCAAGAGCTGCCCACGAACACATACAAAATAGCGTTTTTTAATCGTTCATGTGTGGCTTAAATAACTGATAAAACAGCGAGTTTAAGTGCCTAAGCAGTCGTGATAAATCGCAAATGAAGTTTGAACTATTTAGGAATTGGGCATTGGTTGGCGTGCATTCGATAGAATAGTATTTAGAAGTTTTAAAGATATTTGACTAGATATGTACATAAAGAAACTATATGTATGCGTATCTATGCAAGATGATCTACATTTTAATACCGTGAAAAAGGGACAAGTTTGGTGCAAATGTGAAAAAGCGATTATGAAAATTCATGTTAGGATTTTTTTAAACATGGAGAAAAACTCCAAATAGTCGTCTAATTCGCATAAGAATCACCTTTATGAAGAAGTCATCTCTTGCTTTAGCAGCCGCTGCACTTGCCTTTGCACCGGCTATTGCTCACTCTGCCAATTACTTTGCTCCATCCGACATTTACCATGGTGCGGGTGTAGTCTTATTTAAGAACTTTTCTGAGGTAGATGATAAGACTGGTTTTAGAATCCCAGCCATTGCAGCTGGTAACGGAATTCTGATTGCAGCTACTGACGTTCGTTTTAACGGTGGTGGCAATGACTTGGCATCAAACCAAGGCGGCACAAAACTATACAAAACCAAGATTGGTACAAAGATGTCATTTGATGGTGGCTTAACCTGGACAGACCTTGCAATTCATAACTCAGCCGATGGTTATGCTGAAAATGACTTCATGAACATGGCAACAGATCCAGCAGTACTGTTTGATAACAGTACAAATACCTTATTCATGCTGGGTTTTAGAACTAACGCACATATTGGATTAGGAACTGTTGGCCAAGTTCCAAATAATAACATTGATAATGTGCCACAGACTCCTGATGCTGACCTTATCTTATTTACATCCAAGGATCATGGACAAACTTGGACTAAAAAAGAGCTTACAACTGAGGTCTTAAATAAAATTAACCAAGGTCAAAGTGGCAAGAAGTACACTATGGTGCTACAAGGACCTGGCGGTGGCATGGTCTATCAAGGCAAGATCTTTATGCCAATTCAGGCATGGGCACCAAGCAACGTCACAAACAGCAGTTATATAAGTACTTCTGGATTCATTGTATCATCAGACGGTGGTGAGAATTGGGATGTATCCAAGATGTTGATCCCTGATCTGGATGCAAAGCTGAATGGCACAGATAAAACGTACATTACCTCTGAGAGCAACATCTTCTATCACAAGGGCAAGATTCGTTTGGCCGTAAAAAATGAGGATGGCAATACAAAGAATAACGAGCCACGTCTTTGCTATGAGTACACTCAAGATGCAGTTACTGGAGAGTGGGAGTGGGTTAGAGTCAAAGAGGATTTCCTGCCAAAGGGTATTGCAGCAATCGAAGGCAGTACTCATAGCCTTTCTGAAGACGTATACCTTGTTGCGTTCTCTTATGATACCAATAAACGCTTAGACCCAACTTTAATGACCAACACTGGAGCTAAGATTGAGCTTATTAAAGGTGATGGTAATGGCTATACTTCAATTAGCTCTGATGACAATAACATCTATGTTCTTTATGAGGGTGTAGATAAAGACGAATTCTCTCAGATGTTCAAAGCCATCGATTGGAAGCACAAGGATTATGCTGTGCTGAACACTCAGATGCGCAACCGTGCAATTGAGCTCAATGAGATTCAGGATAAGTTCTCATCTGGCGAGAGCTTCATGTCGGCATCTTACAGCTCTGATCTTACTGAGGGCTCCATTGTCGGCGGCTCAAATGGCATTAAGGGTGGTATCTTCATTCGTGGCAATAAGAATGTTGAAGAAGATATGCCTACTGTTGCTGAGTACGATGTCTTTGATGTGACCTTGCTTGCTGGTGTTGAGCAGGAGCTGTTTAAAGGTGCGCACGGCACAATGATGGTAGGCTACATGAACTCAGCCATCGACTACGCAAACGGCTCTGAGAACGACGTAAATAGCTTCGTTGCTGGTTATAGAATTAACTATGAGAACGATTACTTTGGTGTGCGTTCTGGCTTTAACTTCATGTTCTCTGACAACGACTTAAAGCGTAATAAGAACGAGGGTCTTGGTAAGACTGCTCGCTTTAACAGCCAGTCATTTGCCATCTCTAATGAGCTCTACAAGGACTTGAGCTTAAATGACTTTGGTGATGTTGAAGTATCAGCAGGTATGGTAAATACCTTCTTCAAGCGTGATGGCTTCCGTGAAGTAGGCGGTGAGGGCACCGATCCAAATGGTCAGTTAGGTGCTAACAACGCTATCTTAAGCGACATCAGCCTGCAGTCTCATGAGCTCTTTGTTAAGGCCGCTTGGGATAGCAAGCCAATTGCTCTTAGCGATATTGCTTCTATCACCTTCAACTCAGACTTAAAGTATGCAGTTGATGTAGCTGATATGGACAAGTGGAAGGAGGACTATATTTCCTTCACTGCTGAGCGTACATACCACGATATTGGTGAGCTCTACTCAGGTCGTGATGGCGGTATTTTCAGTGCTGAACTCGGTGCTCAGCTGCAGCTCTTAAAGCAAATCAACCTGTCTGTTAAGGGTGTTGCCGATAGCCGTGGTGAGTTTGTTGGCAAGCTTGAGGGTAAGGTATCTCTCTAAGCCCAAATACAAGCCTTTATGGATGCTGCAAGTGCTTTGCTTGTAATGAAAGCAACTGAATAGCTGCAGTATCATATCTTATCTCATAGCAATTGCACTTCTATCCCAGTCAATTGCCATAAGATCAATTAGCCCCGCATCTGCGGGGCTTTTTGCTATATAGGCGCTACAAACTAAATCTTAGCGATCAAATCTCTTTAGCCGCATGGCTATAGCCATAAATGCTTGGTGCTTGCCATGATCTTTTGGGGGCTTACAAAGTAAAAAGCTAGTTTCAGATGAACCGAAACTAGCCTTGAGAAAGTCATTGCATTTGCCATTGCAGATCAAGGCTTGAGCGATTAATCATCGTCGTCGTCATCATCGTCGTCATCGTCGCGATCACGGCCCCAGCGGCGATCTTCGTCGTCGTCGTCATCGTCGCGATCACGGCCCCAGCGGCGATCATCATCATTGTCATCGTCGTCATCGTCATAGCGATCATTATCACCATTGAAGATGGATGCGGCAGCATCGCCGATACCACGGAATCCGTCGTCATCATCGTCAGCGTATGATGGGGCTGCAGCAAAGATAAATGATGCAGTTAAGAATGCCCAGGCTAGAACCTTGAGTAGCTTCATGGCGGCTCCTTATTTTGCTAGAAAGTGGCTTTGGTTATAGCAGCTTGATGCTGCAAAATCGGTGTATGGATGCTGCCTATAGTTCCTGTCTTAACGCTATGTGCATTGCCTAGGCTTAATTAAAGCTTAGGTACGTCACTGCTGTTGCCTTGCTCTTCAGGCATTGGAGGAACGTCTGATACATCCTGTTGTGTATCGGCAGCTGTATCTTGCTCTTTAGCTTCACTTGCTGCGGCGCTATTGTCTACAGCTTGTTTAGTTTGCATCTCGTGAGCAAGTGGGGTGACAGTTAAAGTCAGCTCATCAATTGGGCCTGAGGTAAAGTAAGTCTCATAGCGATATGCTGAGCTAGTAACTGACATGTTTTCAAACATCTTGTCAGCCTCATTAGCATCAACACGAGGAATGATGCCAAGAGAATCTAAAATGGCGTCAGCCTCTTCTTGTGTTGCAGATGGATTGGCCATGAGCTCACAAGCGAGAACAAAGGTTTGGAACGCATTAATGCTCTCTGGAGGGAAAGCATCAGGGTAGCGTGTTTGAATTTGAATATTATTCAGCTCTTTAGAGTTTGGACGAGCTACGCCCTTCATTTCTACAGCGGTAGAGAGTACTGCAATAAAGCCATCAGGGGTGTCATTGGCATTAGCTGTAGGCAAGGAGGTGTCTTTTTGGTTAATCAGACGGTTAAAAGTCTCGCGGAAAGCAGCTGGATCTCTAAGTGGATTTTGCTCATTAACAGCCACAACAGCTTGAGACTCGGATTGGTTTTGCTGATACCAAGAGTAACCTGCCGATGCAAAGTAGTATCCAGCCAATACCAGAGCAAAAAGACGCAGATTACGACGAACTTTATCGCTCTTTTGCTGCTTTTCTTGATCAATCTGCTCTTGTGTTTTTGGTTTGCTATTACGCAAGTCTTGAACATTGCCTGATGGCGGAATTGGCTTAAAGGACATGTTGCACCTGTTTGAAAAAAGTTTTGGCTCATAATAGCATCAAAGCCGCTCTATTAGGCCTAAGCAAGTCAAGATGTGTGACTAAGTACGTGCTAGAGACTAATCAGGTCACTCTTTGAGTGGTCCGTGCTTGCAAAGCGCTGGTGATCTTAGGTTCTTTTGCTCAAGATCATGGGCTACTATCAGCTTTGCTCAATCATACTGACAAAGACTTAGGATTAGATTAGTTGAGGTGATGGCAGATGGTATTTGGCGTTAGGCCTGATTTTATGGTTAGAGCGTAATGGCCAAGCGTGGTGGGGCATTGCTTTGCTAGTTGCAAAGCTAGATGCTTGTTGCTTGTTGCTAGTTGCGAGACGGCTGCAGCGGCTGATTGTGCTGAGAGGATGGTGGCCTGGCAAGCTATGGTATTGGTGCCAGGCCATGGTTATGGGAGCGGGCGCTGGTTAAGGTCGCGGGCGCTTAAATAGCAGGGGCTACCATGATGACTAAGGAGCGGGCTTTTACCTTAAGAAGGTCGCCGGCACAGTGACGTGGCATGTTAAAGATATTTACCACGTCCTCTGGATACTTGCTTGCAGTGTCTACTAACATGGACCACTGACGCTTGGCGTTGTGTGGCAGAGGAGGCAGTTCTACGGTTAAGTCTTCCCAATAAGCATTGACGAAGATGTAAGCGTAGATAGAGTACTGACCCCAGTAGATCATGATGCCAACGGAGTGGGAATTATCAGACCAGTCGGCTTGGAATGGCTTGATACCATGCCATTGGATCTTGGTGTTACGCAGTGCTCCATGGAGCATGGTGTAATTGCCTAAACGGCGATTTGAGCCAATGCGGGTGCGGATGGTACGACGACGAATCATCTGCTTAGTAAACTGCAGCATTTCTTCTTGTCGTTCATCTAAATTCCAATTCATCCAAGACAGTTCATTGTCTTGGCAGTAGGCGTTGTTGTTACCCTTTTGGGTACGTAAGATTTCATCACCCATGAGGATCATCGGTGTACCCATAGAAAGCACGGTAAGTGCAATCATATTCTTACATTGACGCAGACGCAGATCTAAAAGATTAGCATCATCGGTATCACCCTCAACGCCATAGTTAGCAGAATAGTTAGCATCATTACCGTCGCGGCCATGCTCACCATTATCGATATTGTGTTTGTATGAGTAAGACACTAAATCGTTTAAGGTAAAGCCGTCATGGCAAGTAATGAAGTTAATACTCTTTTGTGGGTCGATTTCACGCTCATTGTAAATATCAGGTGAGCCGATAAGTCTTAGTACAAACTTCTTAATGGACTGAGCATCACCACGCATAAAGGAGCGCACATCATCGCGGAATTGACCATTCCACTCACGCCACTTGGAACCGGCGATGTTGCCAAGCTGATATAAGCCACCAGCATCCCAAGGCTCAGCGATGATCTTGGCATCAGCAAGGCGCACGTTGTGGTCAATATCGAGCAAGGCAGGGGCATTTGGCAGCGGAGCACCGTTTGAGTCACGAGCTAAGATCGATGCAAGATCAAAACGGAAACCGTCAACATGCATCTCTTCATGCCAGAAAATAAGCGAATCTAAGATGAGCTTACGCACTACAGGATTGTTAGCGTTTAAGGTGTTACCACAGCCAGAATAATTGTAGTAATCACCACGATCATTCATGATGTAGTAAGCACGCTTATCAAAGCCCTTGAAGCTATAGCATGGGCCGTTAGCATCGCCCTCAGAGGTGTGGTTATACACCACATCTAAGATAACCTCGATGCCGTTTCTATGCAGGGCCTTTACCATGTCACGGAACTCATCTAATGGTCCCATGATGGATTTATCAGAAGAGTACGCTTCATGTACGGCAAAGAAGCTCATTGGGCAATAGCCCCAGTAGTTAAACTTGCCTGGTAGTGCGTCGTATTTATCAAACTGATAAACAGGTAGCAGCTCAACTGCAGTTACGCCTAATTCAACTAAGTGTGGAATCTTTTCAATAAGACCACGATAAGTACCGCGAATATCCTCATCTACGCCTGAGCTTTCATGAGCAGTAAAGCCCTTAACGTGCATTTCGTAGATCACGGTCTTGGTTAAATCATGCTTTGGAGCGCACTCAATACCCCAGTCATATTCGGTGGTATCAACTACGACTGAGCGGGCAGCACAAGATAGGTTTTCTGCCTCATCATTGCCTTGGAAGCGCTTGTAGTTCTTAGGAAAGAGCATACGCTTGCCATAAGGATCCACGAGCACTTTGCCAATCTCAACATTTTCTTTGGATTGCTTGTATGTACCCACAGCCTCACGTACTCGCCATGCGTAAACTTGACCAGCGCCAATGCCTTTGACAAAGACGTGCCAGTAGTAAACTGAGCGATAGATTGGAGATGAGAGCTGAATAACTGTTGGATCAGTATCTTCTACGTCCTTGAACAGTAATAACTCAATGACAGCTGCAGCAGGGCAGTAGACGGCAAAGTTAACGCCGCCTTTTTCAATAGTTGCTCCTAACGAGCTGCAATGTCCTTGGGAAATAACATACTGATTCACAAATCCTCTCCATTGCTTGTGATTGGCTAAATAAGATGTATAGCCTCGGCTTGATAAGTTAGGTGAGACCAACATTGGGCGCTCTTTGATCTTGCTGTTAATTGCTTTTAGACAAGAGACATAACAGCGTCACAATGCCTATGTGGTCATAACACTACACACCACCATGCACAGCTACATTTCAAGCCATGCTCAACTCAAGGTAGCATTAGTTCGTGAAAATTTGATTAACTTAGCTTATGAGAACAAAATTAATCAAGAAAGCTATGAGGCTAAGCAGCTAACTAAGTTAGCTTAAGTGCAACAAACGCATTCAAGCAATAGTGCTCTAGTATAGTACGGGTGCACACAACAGATGCGCAAATGTAACGCACTTGTCTAGCAAAATACATCTATGACAGATTAATCTAACGCTTGTTCTAAGTCAGTTTGACGCGTCATATTGTGCCATTGTTCTTAGTAAAAGCAAGCAATAATATCTAATTGTGCGGCCGTTTTATTGTGGCTGTATTTTGCCCAAATTTGGCCGTGTAGTGGCCATTTTGATGCAGTACATCCTGGCAAACTATTAAAAACAGCGATGACGCCTTAAGATAAGTGGTAGCAACGTCTCTAGTACTCTTTTGCAATAGCATGTCACTAGCATGCTAAATGGATTAAACTAGAACGATGCAGTGGCACTTAATTGTGCCTGAATGCAATGTGTTAATGGCGTCGAGCAAAAGACGAGGATTTATGGTAGAGCTTAGTTTTGATAAGGCCGCAGCCTTAGCCCTAAATTGTCATGCACTTGGTGTGAAGCGTAATCTAGCTGCTATAGCACAAGCAGTAAAAGAGGCCGTGGATCAAGGGAAAAATGCACTGTTCTGTGGAGAACTGTGCGTTAGCGGTGCTGAGTGTGACGATATGTTCTTAAGCCCTGCCTTTATCTCTATGGTTAAAGCTGAGGTGGAGGCTTTTGCTCAAGACTTACCACCTGACTTTATCGTGGGCTTAGGCATGCCAGCGGTGATGAGTCCTGATTCCTTTGAGGATCCTCAAGCCTTTGCCGAGTCGATTGCGGTAGGCTCTGATGATGATGAGGATGAAGGTGCTTCTCACGGCTCTGAGGGCCCACTTGGTTCAGCTTATGTACTTGTTTCTCGTAACGGTATCGAGTTTTGTGCACCATCGAAGCTGCAGCCTGAGTCATCTCGCATTGATACCTCCATGCGTTACTTCTATCAGGCCTATGAGTTCCCAGGCTTTAGCCTCACTCATGGTTATGTAGCTACTATTGGCAGCAAGAAAATCTTAATTGCTTTTGGTGATGTCAACTTCTTTGCCTCAGAGATGATGCAAGAGTACGTAAACTCTCACAAAGATGAGTTTGCATACATTGTTGCTCCAGAGCTGTACACATATGAGGTCGATGCTCCGCAAAAGCATGAGCAGCAAGCTTTAACCTTAAGCGCCATCTTAGATTTACCTTTAATTAGAGTAAATAACTTAGGCTGTGAGGCCGGTGGTAAGCTCTATGATGGTCAGTGCTTGATGATTAAGGACAATGAAGTAGTCTCGCGCTCTGTCCTTTTCTCCTTTAGACCATATGAGATCACTGATATTAAGACAGGTTCAGAGCCAGCTTTAGAGCAATACGATGAGATGCTCAAGGCAGTGGCGATTGGTCTTTGGGACTGGATGAGAAAGACTTACTCTAAAGGCTATGCTCTGTCTATGTCCGGAGGTGCAGACTCGGCTTTATGTGCCACTTGCTTTGCGCTCTCTCAGGTCTATGCCATCAAACACTTAGGCGTCGAGAAATATGTAAGCGAGCTTAAGAACTTAGGCGTTAAGTTTGATTACGATGCCTTTACTGAGGAGGTAGTCTCCTACGCAGGCTTAGGCCCATATCTGTCAGCTACTAATTCCATCATTATGGATCAGGTAATTGATGCAGTTAAAAAACACATTATGCCGCAAGTTCTGTACTGTGCTTATCAAGGCTCTGACTACTCAGGCTCGGTAACTGAAACTGCAGCTCGTCAAATGAGTGAGTGCTTAGGCGCGACCTTTAAAAAGTGGTCGATCTCATCAAGCGTTAAGAATTATATTGAGACAGTTCAAGGTGCGCTTGGCTATGAGCTTTCTTGGGAGAGTGATGATTTAGCCTTGCAAAATATTCAGGCACGTTCTCGTTTGCCTAGTATTTGGCTCCTTGCCAACCACAAGGGCTTTTTACTCATGGCCACCTCTAACCTCTCAGAGGCTGCCGTAGGTTATTGCACTATGGATGGTGACACCGCAGGTGGTGTTTCTCCAATTGCCGGTATTGGTAAGAGCAATATCCTTAAAATCAATCGCTATATCACCGCTCAAGGTATTGCTCTTGATGGCTTTGATCAGCGCTTTAAGGTTCCCGCCATGTCCTTTATCGTTGCTCAAGCTCCAACTGCTGAGTTACGTCCAGGTGGCGAGCAGACTGATGAAAAAGACCTGATGCCATATCCACTGTTAGATACTATTCGTCAGCTCTTTGCCCTCAAGCGCCTCATGCCAGCTCAGATTATCGATGAGCTCATTGCAGGTAAGGATGAGAAGTACAAGGCAGTAACCACTGACCTTAACTTAACTGATGCTGACATCACTCGCTTTGTAAACCGCTTCTTTGCGCTCTTCCGTCGCAATCAGTGGAAGCGTGAGCGTTTTGCCACAGGCTTCCACATCGAGAAGGACGATTGCTCACCATCATCTTTCATGCGCTTCCCAGTGCTGAGCGACTCCTTACTCGACTAGAGCAATGCACCCAATCTTGCTTGCTCGGTAAGCGCATAAGCACCCAATTTTGCTTGCTTGCTCGGCAAGCGCATAAGCACTCCATAGAGAGTACCAATGTACTTTCGCATGAGAGCTCAAGTAGTACCACTGTACTCGAGCTTGATGTCTGAGTTTAGTTACTAAATTCTAAGCAAAGCCTTATCCCACAAGGGTAAGGCTTTTTTTGAAGCTGAAAAAGACACTTTAATTGAGCCTAATATTGGCATCATTGTGGTAAGTGCCATAGTTGGAACTATAGTATTGAGCTTTGATGAAAGGGAGTCGAGGCATTTATATCGGGCATGGTATTTATCTTTGGTATTAACTCGATGTGGTATTACAAACTGAACATTTTGAATGTGATGCTGCTTAAAGAGCCTACTGACTCATTGACCTGCTTTACAGACAGGAATCCTAATAAGGTATATGCCAAGCTCGACCATTTGTGGTGATGGAGGAAAGCTCATGATCAAAGAACGTATCCCTCTTAATGGCGATCTTTCAAGCAAAGTCGAGAAGTTATTGGAATATGCAGGATGGTACGAAGGGCGCAAAGTAGACATATCTATTGCTCAACAGTACTTCTCTGAGCATGGCGTAATAATGATGAAGTCTACCGAACGGTTTTACCAAAAGTATTTTGGCCTATGCTGTGAGTGGTACTTGGCGCAGACAAAACTAAAATGGGCGGCTGATTTTCAATTCGCATTATTCCCTTACTTGATCAACGGCATCAAAGATCATTTAGAGGATGCCTATTTTCGGGATATGTCTGGCTGTGAACTAAGCGAGATTGAGCAGTTTGCTAATGAAGCATGTCAGCCTATCGGTCATATCGGCTATTACTATCCTGCAGAAGTCTGGATTTCTCAGCATGGAAAGTTGTATGCAAAATATGAGTATCAAGACGAGATTGAGTGCTTTTCAGATATTCATGCTCTGATCGAGCGAGAGTTAAGGCAGTGCAAGTTTGATTCTGTAGCCATGAAAACCGTGAAGGCGCTTGATGGTAAGCTGTGATACTTGCAATTAAGCCACTTAATCAACTTGATGGGAAGCTGTGATACTTGCAATTAATCCTTTTCATCCACTAGATAGGAAGTTGTCACAATCGCTATGAAAGACTTGCATCAATACGGTAATCGTCCTGATGATGAGTGGGAGGTATTGCCATGGATTCCTGATCCTAGGCCGCCTTTTAATATTTGGGTAAAGCCAGAGCAGATTGCGCCATTCTTTTTGATCCCCCACTATCCTTATGCGATCTCACTGCTTTTGAAAATTAATGATGGTTTTTGCGCAGAAGAATTTAGCAAGTTAGGATTGACTGGCAGTAGTGAAGATTGGGAGCGGCTTGCTCGTGGCGTGATCTTGGATTTTGAAAACAACAACAGCGGTGTTGATCTGTTTCATTTTGATTCTGATGAAGATGTGTTCTGTGTATATTCCCAATACATCGACGATTTGATGATGCTGTCAAAAATGATCAAGGCGGCTTGTTATAATGAAAACACCATGAGGACTGTTCTTGGTCTAGCTTAGCTTGGCCACGATTAGTTAATAGCAGGGATTCTTGTTTGTCTGTCGTTGTTTCATGAGGCGTATTAGCAAGCGCTTTATTAGCGATGGGCTATATTGGCGATAGATGTATAGCAACGCTCTGCTGATCCTTGACCGTATAATCGCAAACAGATTTATTTGGTATCACATGGCTTGGAAATATGAGATTGCTGGCCAAGAGGGCCAATGCAAATTGTTTGGGGTGAACATCTTTGACTACAGATGGCTAGCAACTGGCAATAAAGTCGAAGTTAAAGACCCAATCTATCAGCGCGAGCATATCTTCATGATATGGCAGGTCGAGATTGATGGACAGATCTACCAATTTGCAGCAGGGGAGTTTTCAAACGGTGTATGGGGATTCTATTTCCAAGAGAAGTGATCTTGAGTCTCCGAGTTGATTTTGGGGCTACGAATATTTGATGCCTGTTAGTCTTTAAGATAAACGGCCTATATATCATAAAACTTTTAAATGGAGTTGTTAGATACTCCATTTTTTTATAAAATGTAGCCCTAAATAATTGAGGCTACAACATGTACATTGAATACAACATACTTAATGGGGCAGAATATGCCCGCC
>Garnier_p2__coassemble_1707_pt1 | contig 17652 bp, 10 predicted proteins | sample Garnier_p2__metabat2_high_PE_037 | metagenome-assembled genome bin Garnier_p2 | reverse complement strand
ACTAAGTGCAGCACGTCGTTTTCGTGGATGATAGTATCGTTGTGAGGAACAATCAGCTCGTTGCCACGCTTAATACGTGAACATACGATGTGCTCTTCGCGGATGCCAGCAATATCGCCAAGCTGCTTTTCAAAGAACTTGTCGTTGAGCACAGTTACGTTAGTAGTAACGATAGTGCCCTGACCAGCGCTCTTAGACTCTAAGTACTTACGGCCTTCTTCTTCAATGTTAACGCGGAAGAAGACACGAATTAAAATCATGGTCAGTAAGATGCCGCATACACCAAATGGGTAAGCCATAGCGTAAGCTGATGGAACCACAAAGGTGTCGAAGCCTTCTGCCTTAGCATCGATGCCTTGATCAGCTAGGACTGTCTGCATATCTGTAATCATCTGATTTGCAGCACCCAAGGCAGGGGTATTAGTAATTGCACCAGAGTACATACCCACCATGGCGTCGATCTTTACGATACCGATGAAGTGGAGAGATAAAGCAACGGTACAACCCATTACGATGATTACAACGACCCAGCCGATTAACTTTGCGCCCATAGAACGTAATGAGGCAAAGAAGCTTGGACCGACCTGTACACCAATGGCATAGACGAACAAGATCAGACCGAACTCTTGAACGTAGCCTAAGATTTCACCCTCTGAGGTTAAGCCATCTGGAGTTCTGACGGTAAGACCGAACCACTCATTGAAGAAGTGACCAACCAAAATGCCTGAGAACAGGACACCGCCGATACCTAAGCCGATACCGCGATAACGCACTTCACCTAGCAAAATACCTAAGATGGCAGCTAGAGCGACAGTCAGCGTTAAAAAAGGAATTGTTGCCATAAACTTTTCCTAACCAAACACCTGCCGTACTAAAAGCCTGATGGCCTAAAAGCACAGATTGCAAACATACAGCTATAAATCAAGGGCAGTTTTGGGCGCTGATTAAAACCATCAGCTTGAAAAGAGCGCACAAGATTCGTAAGTAGCCTCAGTTATACCAAGACTAAACTTACTTAAGCTGCTGAGAGTTCGAAGAGCAACTATCCCCAAGGAGTTCTCATGTAGCTCACCTTAGAGCCTTCTACTGCAAATCTTTGCACAGTAAGGAGTTTTGCGTTGCTGCAACAAACTATCACTCGACCACTGCAAGTTGCAAAAAATAATCACACTCTAGGCTGCAAAACCATAGCTTCAAGCTGTGGTCATAAACAAGCAAACTTTTGTCCAAAAAACTGATATTTATGCTATTTATTAGCAGCAAACATCAGTTTTGGCAGCGTAGTAAATTTTGCAATCATGTCAGTTGCAACTTGTTATTTTCGTCAATTCTGTGACTTAAAGCAAGGTTATTTATATCTAAGTTATCCTAGCTTCATTGTTTCATTGCCATCACAAAAATTGATGTGAAATATCGCTCCCCAAAACATGGCACGAATAACCGCATAGCAATAGGCTTTCTACAAAATTTTGCAAAAACTCAGCGGCGTTCTTGCTTTTTTGCATCACCATAGAGCACAAGAGCGAAATATCCTGTTAAATCTTTGATAAACCTTGCAAATAAGCCAATTAACATAACTAAAAAGCTTAAAACTCTCTCTGCAAAATATTGTGTTGCTTTGTGCACACTTTATGTGCATACAATTACCATCAATCTATATGTAAGATGCCTTTGTACAGATATAAGCTTGTATTTATCGCAAAAGGAAGTCATGCAAAAATTTGCAGTAAAACTTGCATTAAAACAATGCAACCACCTCACCCTACTTACACCAACTACTGTTAATTGCTCCCTGCTAGCAATCAGCAACAGCTACCACTTACACAAGTCACATAAGATAGCTATATTAATGTGTTCTAAGATCTAACAAGAGTATGGCTAGAGTCTAAATCAACAGGCTGAGTTAACACTTACACATGTACTTTGTATGCCGTACTCTTTATGTGCTTTATTAGTTACTAAATGGTTAGATTAAGGCTTTGCATTTGAGCTTTTTAACAACTAGCAAGCAAAGCTATGCATATTCGTAAGCCATCGAGTGTAAAAATCTCTTGTATTGTGCTTTGCATGCGTATGGACGCATACAAATGTGCTAATCTAGCCACTGAGCTTTAGAGAATATGTTAATAATAAGTCTCTAACATCATGGTACCGTGCACATAACACCGAGGTATGCCTTGTTAATCCGCAAAACACACGAAGATGATCTGCCATACTTAGACGCTATTTTCGATACCTGCAGAGCCTACATGGTCGAACAAGGTAACCCAACTCAATGGGATAGCAATTATCCAACTTCTAAGGTTGTAGCCGAAGACATTAAAAACGGCACTGGCTACGTTTGCGTCAAAGAGATCACCAACGAGATTTTAGCAACCTTCTGTGTCAGTGATTATGAGGCTGAATACGAGCACTTACGTGACGGCAAATGGAGTGCTGATCGCCCATATACTGTTATTCATCGTATGGCATCACTGCCAGGCTCTGGTGCAGGTCAGTTTATCTTTAACCAGCTCATGCAAGAGCATGAATACATCCGTATCGATACCCATGCAGATAACTGCACCATGCTGCATATTCTGCAAAAGCTAGGCTTTCGCTACTGCGGACTAGTAACCTACGAAGGCTATGGTGATCGCGTTTGCTTTGACTACTTACGCGACGACAAATAAGCAAGATCACCGCTCAATTCAACAGATACATATTGGGGAAGAACATGTTACAGATTAGAGAAGTAGCTCAGTCTGACTTTGAGCGAATTGATGAGCTTTACGATCAAGCACGCGCCTTTATGTTTAGCTACGGCAATACCACTCAGTGGACTAATGGCTTCCCAAACAGTTCAACCTTAATTCCGGCCATGGAAAAGCATCAGGCCTTCGTCTGCTTCGATGATGAAAAAGACAATAAAGTAGTTGGCGTCTTTGTGCTTGCTGACGATGAGCCTGTCTACACTCAAGATACAGTTAAGTGGACTATTGACGCACCATACGTTGTAATCCACCGTCTCGCCTCAGAGCCTGGATCTGGCGCTGGTCAATTCATCTTCCGCCATGTAATGGAAAACTATCCATACATCCGTGTGGACACTGGTGAGAGCAATAAGCCTATGCTCCACCTGATGGACAAATTAGGCTTTAAGTACACTGGCACTGTTTTTTATGACCGTCCAGGCGGTGGCATCCGCGTAGCTTACGACTACGTACGCCCATAAGCACACCAGATACCTGCCTTTTTATATAAGCTACGGCCCCCGCGCCGTAGCCTATCCACCACAATTTACAGCGCCGCCGCCCTCTTTTCTCGCTCAGACTTATCTGCAGCCCTCTGCCTTCTCATCTCGCTCCGACTAATTCTTTAGCCCCTGCTCTACAATTTCTTTGCTAAGCAAAATCGGCAATGTCCGTTGCGATCTTTCCTTGCTTGCGCAAAATACAAAGCCCACCGAGCCCGCTCAGTTAAATTTGATCTTAAAAGCTATACATTCATTCTGCCTTTAGCCTTGCACTGGGACTAGCGCACAACAAAAGCTTGGCGGCTGTGAGTTGATCTTGCTACTCTCACTGGCAACGGCAGACGCGAACGTATGGAATATCGATAATACGATCATCAACTGGGTAGCCGATGCGCTCATAAGTAATCGGAATATCGTTTAAATATAGATTAGCAATACGCATGGCGACATCTGCAACAGCATTTGCGTCATTGTACACAGAGCCTAGCATGGTGCCGCGCTCAACCGCATCGATTGCCTCAGGCAATGCATCAATGCCCACTACAGGAATATAAGGCACTTTTGGCATGGTTGCCCTCATAGCTTTAGGATTACTGTTATTAGCCTCAGGCACATTAACACCGCGTGGGATGTTATAGCCAAACTTATACAGGGCATGAATAACTCCTAAAGCCATAGCATCATTATTAGAGACAATCAGCTCAATGCTCTCAGGTGACAAACTATTCATGATATATGTCATCTTGCTTTGAGCTTTAGCTGCGTCCCAATGCGCATACACAGAATCAATTGCCTTGAGCTTATATTGAGAGTCGCGCATAGTATTAATAAATGAATTGGTACGTATAGCAGTGTCGTGATGCGCTGGATCTCCTTGGAAGATCAGATAGTTGATCTTGCCATCTTTATTTTTATCGGCATCTGGATGGTTTGTAAGGTAGCTAATTACTATTTGCGCTTGGATCTTACCTGCTTCCTGTGCATTTGAACTGACAAACCATGCTTTATCAAAAGAGCTAAAGTTGGTCATATCTGGATTGCGGTTAAAAAAGATAATTGGAGTGTCGTGATCTTTTGCTAGCTCAAGCAGTACATGTGCAGTCTCTGTATCCACAGGATTGACTAAGATTGGATGATGGTTACTCTGAGTTTCTAGAACTTTCTTAACCTGCTCTATCTGAGTCTTGGCATCAACATTAGCATCATGCTGACGCAATCTAATACGCTTAGAAATGGCAGTATTTTGCAGCTCAACACTTAGTTGACTCAAAAACAAGTCATTGAGCGTAAAGTAAAAGACATTAATCTCATTCTTTGCAGCATGAACAGTGCTTGTAAAGAAACTCATGGCACATGCTAACGCTATTGCGCCTTTCTTAAAATAACCCATAGATCACTCCTCTATTCCCTCATTATACGCATAAGCAAGGGCATAATGGATCCCATCTGAACTTGACCACATAGACTATGATCTATAAATACATTCTGTACAGTTGTCATAGTGACATTGAGCTTTATTAAATTATAGACAAATTTATAGAAAGCTACAGTTTGTACTAAGCATTGACTGCACTTGGCCACTATAAGAACGACGAGCTTACTGTATCTCGATAATCACGATGAGCTTGTTGTAGCTACATAATAAGTAAAGGCTTGCGCTAGCGCATAACAAAGCTACGCTAGCTTAATGGTATGCAGAGGCGCAAGGCAACTTTGAGCTTAATAGTTAAATTCATTGCATACCAAGTTTGAATTAACTACTTCACCTTTGATCTCAAAGGGTTCAGATATCGACAAAGTTTTGTTTGACTCTACAGTGGTACGTATAATGTAGATAGTTTTCATTATGCACAAAGAGGCGGCCATGTCACTTAACAGCACTAGCGATATTCCATCATGTGAGCGTGAAATCTATATTGGCCTCATGAGTGGTACTAGTATTGACTCTCTTGAAGCAGCCATGCTTTTTGTTAGCACTAAAGATCATGAGATCTGCGATCTTAGCATTGGTAAAGTGGTCTCATATGAGTGGTTAAGTGACGAAAAAGAACTACTGCATGGATTGTGCGATCCTCATAGTCGTTTTAACAATGTACAAGGCCAAGCTCAAGGTGCACAGCTTATTTCTCAGCGCAGTGCTCAATTAGTCAATGATTTACTTAAGATCACAGGCTATAGCGCATCTGATATTGTAGCGATCGGATCGCATGGCCAGACTATCTTTCATCAGCCTGAAAAATCTATTAGCGTCCAAATTGACAATGGACCAAATCTAGCAGCTCTTACTGGCATCGATGCGATCGTGAACTTTAGAGCTGCAGATCTAGCTGCAGGCGGTCAAGGTGCACCACTTGCTCAAATCTTTCACTCGGCCCTCTTTGGTAAAAACAATCGCCCTGTCTTCATGCTCAATTTAGGCGGCATTGCTAATATCACCGCTTTAGATGCAAAAGGTAATATCATTGCTGCCTTCGATACAGGTCCAGCCAATACGCTCATTGATCTTATGTGTCGCGAGGCTTTTAATGAGCCATATGACAAAGACGGCAACTACGCCCGCTCAGGTAAAGTAAATGAGCCTTTACTCAACGCCATGCTCACTCACGAGTACTTTGCTACTCCATATCCAAAATCCACAGGTCGAGAGCTCTTTAATGCCGAGTTTTTAAAACGTTTTGATGCTCTTCCTGACTTTAATAACTCATCACGAGAGGACATCCTCAACTTACTTGCAACCTTAACTGAGCTTACTGCCCGTACCGTGCTTGATGGCATCAAACAAGTAGTCACTAGTATTAACTCCACAGCAAAGAGCAATGCTTGCAGTGACGCCCAATCCTATACTTCAGATACTTGTGAGCTTATCGTGGCCGGCGGTGGTGCTGATAATGGCTATATGATGGAGCGTTTTAAAGTACTAGCTGATGCAATGGGTCTTAAGCTCTCCATTAGCAGCATTAAGCAACAAGGTATTGCCCCACAAGCTCTTGAACCTGCTGCCTTTGCCTATTTTGCAGCTTTATGTACTCATGGTATTCAAGTAAACCTCAACAGCAGTACAGGTGCTAAAGCTCCCTCCATCTTAGGCTGCATTTGTCCAAGTATAAATGGCCACTTTGTGCGCTCACTCAGAGCTAAATAGCCAAGCTTAGAGCGCTAGATAATAGACAAGTTGCATTAACTATGCTTTATCTTTCCTTGCTTGTCTGTGCACTGCGATCGAGCTTAACTTGTGATCTTGAGGATTTTGTTTTGCACACTGTCCTTAACCTAAGTATTTTTAGCTAAACTTGTAGCGCTGTTTTATAACAGCTAATGCGAGCAAAAGATCAGTAGCTTACTATGCTTACTTAGCAAGCTTAGTAATGCCCAAGCCTTTAATTGGCAGTGTGATACTTAAAAAGGTTGCATAGCTTATTTTAAAACTTAGGCTTAGTACTCTAGTTATTGTCTATGTTTAAGACTATGCGCCGTAATTGGGATTTCCAACACTCAAAGCAATGGGAGATTGCCTGTGAACACATTAACTATGGTGACAATTGCTGTCATTGTCATTCTGATCACGGGACTGATTATTCCACTGCGTATGTCCATACGTAGTAAGCTTATTATTAGCCTATTACTTGTTGGTGGCATGTGCCGTAATTACATCTACCTTGTAGTGGGTGGAACAGCCTACGATCCTAATATCCCATACAATCTGTACTTCATCCTTGAGATGACCCGCAGCATCCTCATTACTTTAGCTGCACTCGTGCTCATTAGAGTGGTCATCAATCTTGTCTACAAAGCCATACGTGTCGACTATCGAGCCTTCATAATTCCTGCGCACTCGCTGTTCTATCTTATGATCATGCTGTCCATCGCAACAGCTATCTCAATTTACGGAACCGCTTGTACATACAGAAAGCCAAACTTAACTCACTATCAAGTTAAGATGGATAAGCTCGCTCCTGAGCTTGATAAGCTGCGTATTGTAGTGCTTAGCGACATGCACATCTCTTCGCAGTCTAATCCATCATATGTTGCGGATATCATTGCTAGAGTTAACCGTCTTCACCCTGATCTTGTCTTACTACCTGGTGATCTTATCGACGGTCAAGTGCACAAACGTCATGCTCTTGCTAAGCTCTACTTTGATTTACGCGCCAAGTATGGCGTTTACTTTAGCTCGGGCAATCATGAGTACTACTCTGACTATACCAAGTGGCAAAACTATCTTACGCAAGGTGGCCTCATTAGCCTTGATAACAAAGTAGCCCACATTAAAGATGAACATGGTAAGACCATTTTGACTTTAGGCGGCGTTACTGATCCTAAGGCTGCTAACTACAACCTGCCAATGCCAGATATTGCAGGTGTGAAAGCTATGCTCAAGAGCAAGGCCCCAACCATTGTGCTATCCCATCGCCCTGCCTATGGTGAGGATTTCTCTACAGGCGACAATAAAGCTGATCTCGTAGTCTCAGGACATACCCATGGCGGCTTGATGAATATTGCCGCACCAATAGTTTCATTTCTAAACAATGGCTTTGTCTCAGGTCACTACAAGGTCAATGACACCAATGTCATTGTCAGCCGTGGTATCAATGTATGGCAAGGTTATCCAATGCGCTTAGGCGTGCCTAATGAGATTGTGGTGATCTCCTTAAGATCAAAGGTAAAGCCATCTAAGGGCACCATCAGCATGACTAAAGCATCTGAAGTAGCGCTTAAAGAGCGTGAAGATAAGCAAAAGCTAGAAGATGCTAAAGCTAAGTTACATGCTACACAAGTAACAGCGAATAACGCTGCTATCCAAAGCAAGCCAGGCACCTTAATCCTACACGGCACTCGCTCTGATAATGCGCAAACAAAGAGCAATGAGCTTACCAAGTACAAGGCAGAAGATAGCACTAGAGAGCTTAATGCCTATGATGAAAGCGTGATGGACTCATCCATTATGCGTGCTGACGGAGCGGCAACTGATCTGCAGATCATATTGCCAATGGTGAATATCGAAAGTGGCGAGATCTCACGTAAGGTTACTGATTTAGCCGTACTACCAAAGAATCTAACCTACGATCAGAAGCGTCGTATTATCGATATTCTTTCTGAGGGCACTGCGCTTGCCAAACTCCGTGAGCAAGAGGAGGCTAAGGCCAAATACGATCAGCTCTTAGAAGACAAGATTAACATTCTGCCAATGGGCTATAGCCTCGATGTGAGAGAGTCAATAAACTCTCACAGAACACCTTCGCAAATGCAACAAGAGGCTCAAAAGCAGCAAGATAAAAACAAGCACAAAGCCTCAGCAAAACAACAGCAAGGCAACAGCTTTGTTAAAGATGAGTATATTGATGAGACCAGACTTACTAGCAAACTGCATCAGCAAGTCATTACTGACGATGAGACCTTATTTAGACTTGAAAATGAGAGCATGTCCGATGTGAATGATATTGCTGCAGAGTATGGCATCTCCATCGGCACCGGCAATATCAACCAAGCAGACCATGGTGTTAATGACCTCATTGAAAAGCAGCAAGTGCAGCGCAACCTTCCTGAGGATACAAGCGGCGCATCCGAATAAGAGCGCATGCCAAGTCTATTGCGGCGCATCTTATTAGGCTGCGGCTGCAATTCTATTGCGTCGCATGCGAATTAGAGCGCCTTTCAAGGCTGTTGCGGCGCATCTTATTAGGTTGCGGCTGCCATTCTATTGCGGCGCATCCGAATAATAGCGCCTTTCAAGTCTGTTGCAGCGCATCTTATTAGGCTGCGGCTGCCATTCTATTGAGGCTTATATGTGTAGGATGACTCTGCCAAGGCTTTTTCATCTGCATTGATGAGATTGCTGTTGGCAGGATTTCTTTGCAGCAGCTAGTAACAAAAAGGGCAAGCTTAGAGCTTGCCCTTTTTGCTTAGGTGATGTGAGACACTTTTCTAGCGGCGAGTGATACCGTAGGCATTACGTGCTTGGTAGTTGGCGTAATGCGGGCCTGTAGCACCGTTGTTTTGCAGATCGCTAAGAATATCCAGCTGATCTTGGCTTAAAGTGGAGACGGAGTTTAAGCCTCCGGCCACTACCTGACTCAAGATGTCGGCTGGATTTTCATCAGCGGCTAAGCCCTGCTGAGGATTGTAATTGCCACCAGGTGCTTCAATGCTACCTAAAGCCATTGGTGCCATAGCAACTACATCAGACATACCTGGATTCATAGCTGTAACTGCGGAGAAGTTGGTTGCACCTCGCGCAGAACTGCCTACCGCGCCAATAGAGAGTGGTCCACCACGAGCCGGAGCAGGAGCTGTCATTCTAGGAGCGCTACCTACCATGGTGTTTACATTAGCTCCGGATGAGGTCATTGGAGCTGATGCAAGCGGGGCCTGAGCAGGAGCGCGTGCCTGAGCTTGGGCATGGGGCTGAGCTTGAGCTTGAGCTTGTGCTTGTGCTTGTGCCTGGGCTTGTGCTTGTGCCTGGGCTTGTGCTTGAGCACGAGCTGCAGCCTCACGGGCTGTACGAGCAGCGATCTCAGCAATCTCATAAGGATCAGCCTTCTCATGACGCTCTGAAGTGGCAGAACCAACTGCACCAATGCGACCTTGCTCTGCTAATGCCTTACGACGAGCACTATGTACTGCAGCAGCTGCAGCGGCAGCACGAGCGGCATTAGACTCAACATTATTATCTGATGCCAAAGCACCAGCATAGGCATCAGCCTCTGCTTGTGCTGCACGAGCAACGGCTTCACGCGCCTCGTTACGAGCCGAGGTGTTGGTATTAGCACTCATCATGCGAGCAGCATTAGGCAAACGATCACGATCATGTAAAGTTACGCTATCGTCAGCTAGCTCTTCATCAATATCAGCCTTTAAGTCATTGATGTACTGACTGTTACCAGAGAGATTATCAAATGACATAGCATGAGCGATCTCTTGAGATGCGCCCATTGCATCAGCACTATTGTTAATAGTTGCACGAGCACTCTGAGCATAAACAGTGTTGTTATCATCACCACTTAAGCCTAGAGCACCGGCAAGAGCTGACTCATAATCAGCATCCTGAGCGACATTAGATGAAGCTGCGACTTGAGCCTTACGGGACTTATCTTTGCCCAAATTCTCTTTGATGATGCTATCTGCTAAACGGTCGATAGCCTCAAGATTTTGTTCAAAGTTATCAGACTCTAAAGACTCTAATGCCGCATCCTTATCAAAGGTTTTGCCATCTTCTGTTGAAGCAGCCAGAATCTGCGCTAAGCTCTCTTCTTCATCTTTTTCATCATCGTAGAGGTCGCTCTCATTAGACTTAGTTACATCTTTGATTGCTGAGGCGTTAGCAAGGCTTTCGGCAAGCATTTCTTCTTCATGCTTTTCCTCTTCAACTTCAACACCACCAGAGATGATCTTAGCTAAGTCCTCAGCCTCACCGATATCAACCTGAGCAGATACTACCTGTTCAGACTCATCAGGAGTTAAAGCGCCAAAACTTAAAGAGAGACTTTCTTCTTCATTCTTCTCATCAGAGCCTTCTACAGCACCGCTGATGATGCTTCGTAAACTTTCCGCCTCATCTTTTTCTTCAAAGTCAGTGCTGCTTGCAACTTCAGATGGTGTGCCATCAACATCTTGAGTGTATGACGGTTCTGATTTCTTGCCCATAATGGACTCAATAACCGCACGCTCATCACTATCTAAAGCGGCTGACGGACTATCAGCGCTTACAGCTAATGCTGTATCGGCCTTAGCTACAGCAGCGCCACTACCATCATGTTGTGCATCAGTAGAGCTATGGTCGATGATGTCATCTGAACTCTTAAAGCTATCAGAATCGCTCTCGGCTCTAAATGGAGCGCTGTTATCGATAACCTTACCGTTCTCATCAACCTCGTAAAGCAGTCTTAACTCATCTTCGCTAAGACCAGTACGGGCAGATAACTCGGTTAAGGAAACACCAGCTTCAATAAAAGCATGGGCCTTGTCTAAGGTAGCGATATCAATACCAAATGGCTTTTCGTCCTTTTGCTTACGCACATAGTCCTCGTCGTAGATCATATCTACAACAGGAGCATTGCCATTGTTCTGCTCGCTATTAGAGTAAGCAACATTAGCTGCACTCATGTCACCGGTAATGTCCTTACCGCTAACTGAGTTGTCTTGAGCACCATTGCTTACACTAACCTTAAGCTTATCAACATCTAAAGACTCGCTTGGCACAATATCAATAGTCAGCTGAGTCTTATCAGTAGCTTGTGATAATGAGTCTGATGCTACTTGCTTAGTTGCGCTCTCATAAGTTGCAACTTTATTAAGGCCCTTGCCAAAGCCTGGCTCCTTATCTGAGGAGTTTAAATTGATATCGCAAGAGTCTTCATCAACAGTAAGTCCTGAGGCGCGGTTATACATGCGCTCCATAGACGGCATCTTATTGTCAGCCTCTTTGCGCGATTGCACTTGAGTACTTGGTTTAGACTCGTCTAATGGCTCGGGCTTATCACTAGAAATAGTGATATCAGCTGAAAGAGAGCTCAAGGTGCTCTTATCAGATTGGCCATCTCCACTTGCATCTAAAGAGCTATCAGCTATTGATTTTTTAGACTTAGCAAGCATCTCACTTTGACCAAAGGTACCAGCTAAAGCGGCACGCTCAGCATCATTAAGTGCAGTCTCAGGTAATACCACCTCATCCATGTATGATGGAGTGCTAGACATCATTGCAGCGCTGCTAGCAAACGCATCATTATCTGAATCAATGCCCTTAGCTAGAGTTGCATCTACAGTGTTGATGATGCTGCTAGCGGCATTAACCACATCATTAAGCACAGCAATAGCATCGCGCTTTGAGCCATCTTGGGATGCTTTTAAGGCATAGGCATCCTCTTCGCTCAAGCTATTGCTTTGAGCGCTTTTAGCATCAGTGCTTGCTGTAGCTACTAAGTTGCTATTTGAGTCAGATAATTCATTGGTAAGATTTGCTTCAGCTTTGTCAGCATTAAGAGCTGAAGTTGGACGAGGCTCTACCTCAACCTCGATGAATGTGCCCTCATGGGGTAACCCCTGCCTGGGAGCTCCAGACGAGCCTCCTAAAGAATGAGTTCTATCGCCAGGATCGGCACCAAAGGCCATACCTAATGGGTTTAAAGGATCACGAGTGCTACCTTGACGGTTAGATCTTTGATTAGAGTGGTTTTCTTTCTTGCTTGCATGTGATGAATCAGCTTGAGCATTGGCCATGTGCTCACCAATGGTGGCAGGACCAGAATTTGGATCGATCTTAGAAAAATCGACAGTGCCCACTAACTTAGCAATATCAGATGCAGTTTGGGCAAAGGAGGCATCAAAAGGCTCATCTTCAGCACTAGCATGATTTTGTGCAGCAAAGGCTTGCTGTGGATCATACATGCCATCATCAGAGGCATCATTGTGCTGTGGTGCATAAGTAGACTTTGCATCAGACATGACAGAGCGCGCAGCCTGCTGCTGTGCAGCACGAGCTTTTTTACGTGCTTCACGAGTGCTATGCTCTCGGCCCTGATGAGAAGCAGATGGAGCGTTATTCGATGAGGCATTGTTCTCAGGTGAACCGCTGCTACGCTGAGCTGCACTTACTGCAGCATTGCCAGGGAGCGCAGCCATAAGGGTCTTAAGCTGAGAAACAGCATGCACCAGACCTTGCTGATCTTTTTGAATACCTTCAAGTGAGCTAGCTTGCTCCTCACGGATCTTATCTACCTCATCGCAAATCTGAGAGATGGTGTCCTTGAGATTGTGCTCTTCTCCATCTTCATCGGTGAACACAATATCCTCAAGTCTATAGCGTTGCTCAGGTACTTTTAGCTCGCCACGTGCTTTACGTCCAAAGAGTTCATCTAAGGAACGTTTGGCATCTTCTAGAGCTATTTCACTAACTTGCAGACGCTCCTGCAGATCATCAATTGTATTCTCTAATCGTGCACTACGACGGGAATTTAAGATGAATGAAACTAGCACTAGGATGATAACTATAAACACTACTCCTGCAAGGTACAGGGTTAGCAAACTTGGCGCTGAATAACTACCGTCCACAACGAAAGTCCTGTCTAGAAAAATACCTAAGCTATGCTAAAAAGTTGATAATTGCACGATAAGACGCAATTGTTATTACAAGCAAAGCAAAATGGCTATGGTCAAGCTACATATTACGGGCGCACATCACCATCTAACACCATAATGATGTCAGATCACTTTAGGCACGCCACTTCTAGTGAAATTCTGAGAGGCAAATTATATCACGTTATCTAAAAGGCACAGCTTTAAGGCTACATCTAACGTATGTTTAACTGTCACAATTTGTGCATTTGAACAAACAGATTATGAGCTGTTGTAAGTTTGATTTTACTTGCCTTAGAAAAACAAAAGCCTCGCAATGCGAGGCCTCTGTAAACTCATGCAACGCAGCTTACGCTGCCTTAACATTAGTTTGAAATGTTGGCGATGTCCTGCCACTCTTCTTCAGTAAGAAGCTTGTACAGGTCGATGAGGATGAGCAGATCATCTTCACGATTGCAAACACCGCAAATGAACTTAGCGCTCTCTTCGGTACCTACGTTAGGGGTATCGTCGATCTCATTAGTGTTGAGGTCAACTACTTCAGCAACAGAGTCAACTAAAATACCAACAACCTGACGCTCAGACTCGATGATCATGATACGGGTGTTATCAGTAATCTCTGATGGTGGCAGACCGAAACGCATACGGGTATCAATAACAGATACTACGTTACCACGCAGGTTGATAATACCTAATACGTAAGCTGGTGCACCAGGAACTGGAGCGATGTCAGAGTAACGTAATACTTCACGAACCTGCATTACGTTAACACCGTACATTTCACGGTCGAGCTGGAAAGTTACCCAACGTAAAACCTCACCCTGGCTGCTATCTGGATCGTAAATTGAGGTTGAAGTTGTCTCTTCATTAGCCATTTGTATAAAGTCCTCTGAACTCAATCTCCAACTCTACAACATTATGTTGGAGAATCCCCGACAAGCTAAAGGTATTAAACCTAATGCATCCTTATGCTCTGATGATCAAAGCAGGAGTACTGCCTTATGACAGTAGCATAACAATGCTAGCAGCATGATAGCAAAACAAGCTGTTACACAAAAGTAACACTTAATGCTTAAGCTGCTCTGTCTATAAGTTCAGTATACCCTTATCGGTCTACGCTGATTGCACGAACGTGCTCAATTCATGCCTAAACTACACTAGATTGACCTTGATGTGACTAATAGACTTATCATCAAGTCTTAAGTCGCATTTTGAGCCACTATTTTAGTTTATAGGCGGTATATATAAGCTGCATGGCAATTAAAAACAATCACCTGCGCCTTATGTATTGCTCATAGCACCGTCAAAATAACTCACACTTTGTGTAAGTCATGTATAGTGCTATCCTCATGATTATAGCCTAGAAAATCGTTTGCTTACATGATCAAAGGCAAAATATTGAATACAAGTGCGCCTAAAGAGGCGATTGCAACAAGCTTTTTGACAAAAACCTAGTTCCAACATGCCCAACGAGTGATCATAAAGGCAAACTCGACTAATCAATAAGCGAACAAGCAATTTCGCTATGTGCTGCTTTTGTAAAACATTTCAGTACAACTGCACCAATAACATACCAAAAATATATCTACCATGGACAGTAAAGTACGCCAAATGACCTAAGACAGCAAGGGCCGCTAAATGGCCATGGACAGTAAAGTCCGCTAAGTGGACTAAGACGGCAATGGCCGCTAAAATGCCATGGACAGTAAAGACCGCGAGCGGATGATTACTGGTCAGCGTTATAAAGAATTTTACGTTGGTGCTCGATGTGAAATCGTGAGTGTGCATCATCCGGTGTTTGCTAAAAATATTGGCACTATTGTAAAAATCGTTACGATATACGATTCAGGATGTGTGGAGTTTCCTTGTACTGGCTACTCTCACTTACATTATGGCAACATGGAAACCCAAAGTGTCATAGATAGAATGAATGCGTTGGCATTTCTGATTGTATAATGTCAGTTAATTTCTAATTGTAAATTATAGAGGGTTGAATATGAGTATGGATCTATCTCATCTGGCCGAAATGACACCTTCTGATGAAGCACGATTTTTTACCGTTTTTGATAGACAACTTGGATATGATGCAGGTGAAGAAGCCCGTGCTAATCTTCTTAGTGGCGTACCTATTTATTACGCTGAACGAAATACACCAGAAGGGTGTGTTATAAAAGAATATCCAGATGGTCGTAAGGAACTGGTGAGTTTCATGACAGGTACAGAAAAAGTAGTTGAGGTTAAGCCCTGATGCGTCCTCAACTCTGGGTTATTGCAGGGCCTAATGGTGCAGGAAAATCTACCCTAGTTAAGCGACATATCCTTGGTAAAATAGAGGTTGTTAACCCTGATGATATTGCGCGGGAACAAGGTATAAGCAATCGAAAGGCAGGAGAGCAGGCACTTTTTCTGCGCACGGAAAATCTCAAAAATAGATGTACTTTCGCTGTAGAAACGACACTCACAGGAATGGGGGGAGATTAAGTTAATGCAGCTTGCTGCGACTGCAGGTTACAAAATTAATTTAATCTATGTGGGGGTAAAAGATGTAGGAATGTCAGTAGCTCGCGTTAACCAGCGTGTAAGCCTTGGTGGTCATAATGTGCCTGTTGATGACCTTTTCAGACGATACGAGCGTTCTGTAACCAACCTACCTAAAGCTATGGCCGTGGCTGACCGGGTATGGGTATTTGATAACAGTTATAACAGACGGCGATTACTTTTCCGCACAGAACAAGATAAAACAAAGTTCATTTCTAATGATTTGCCTGATTGGTTTAAAAAAGTCGCTGGGACAGAGATTGAGCAGGCCAGAATGAAAAAGAAGAAATTAAGTCGTTAGTTAAATGTCTAAGGATAAACCGGCTATAAGCCGGTTTTTTTTTGATAATCTCTTTTACACACACTTGTGTTTAGCTAAATATTTTATTTAACTAAACGGGGTTCCGTGGGAATTTCTGCGATAACACCCGCTAAGCGATTTCTCCCTGACGGAAATCACTTAAAGGACATAAGGCAGCAAGGGCCGCTAATGCGGCCCTTGGCAATCATATTCTTTTGTATCAGTGCCTATAAGAACTAGGCGTTCTTAGTGCCTTTAGTGCCATTGTCACCTTTTTCTTCGGTGATATTACGCACTAAGTCTTCGATATCTGCACCGGCCTCAAATAAAGCGATTAAAGCCTTAACATGCAGTAAGGCGCACTTCTCGGCAGTTACGATACCAGCAAGCCATGGACGGTTACCAGGAATCTCACGCCACTTGATCTGAGAGCTAGTTAAAGTACGGTTACCCTCTAAGACGTCACAACCAATAGACCATGGAGACATGCCTAAGGAGATTAAGTAAGGGTACTTCTCTGGGCTTTGCTTAATATCTGGCTTAACCCAACGTAAGGTATCAACGATATTAATCTTATCGCCACGAACATCAGTAATACCCATGAACCATGAAGGCTTACCAAAGAGGTTGGTAATCTTATCGCACTCGAAGATACCACCAAGGTCGATAAGAGGCACAGCAAAGCGTACGCCCTGAACTAAGAAGAACAGTACCTGGAATTGCTCGCCAAGATCAACGTTCTTCCAATCCTTGTTAATAGCGTGCAGCTTATCAGCCATACGCTGTTCAGCAGTCTGAGGAGGAGCCTTGGTAACCTGCTCAATCTTCTGAACTTGCTCAACCTTGACCTCAGGCTCTGCAACCTTAGTCTCAACCTTGACCTCAGGCTCAGAAACCTTAGTCTCAACCTTAACCTCAGGCTCTGCAACCTTGGTCTCAACCTTAACCTCAGGCTTTGCAACCTTGGTCTCAACCTTAACCTCAGGCTCTGCAACCTTAGTCTCAGTAGCAGTCTGAGGAACAATGGTATTAAGCAGACGCTGCAGGCTTTCGCTATCACCTGGATCGGCAAACTCAAGCTCTTTAGCAGTTTCAGTCTTAGTTGCGGTCTGCAGCTGTGGCTCATAGCTTACAGCTGAAGACACTGATGAAGAACTCTCTTCGTCAGCAGAACTTTGTGCAGCAGCGATCATGGCTGCATCGGCTGCGCTTTCAGCAGCGGCAGCATCAGCCTTGTCCTTATCAGACTGCTCAGCTGCGGCAATCATGGCAGCATCGGCAGCACTCTCGGCTGCAGCAGCATCTGCCTTGTCCTTATCAGCCTGCTCGGCTGCGGCGATCATGGCAGCATCGGCAGCGCTCTCGGCTGCAGCAGCATCGGCCTTGTCCTTATCAGACTGCTCAGCTGCAGCGATCATGGCTGCATCGGCTGCGCTTTCAGCAGCGGCAGCATCTGCCTTGTCCTTATCAGACTGCTCAGCTGCAGCGATCATGGCTGCATCGGCTGCGC
>Garnier_p2__coassemble_1692_pt1 | contig 17878 bp, 9 predicted proteins | sample Garnier_p2__metabat2_high_PE_037 | metagenome-assembled genome bin Garnier_p2 | reverse complement strand
GCGATCATGGCTGCATCGGCTGCGCTTTCAGCAGCGGCAGCATCTGCCTTGTCCTTTTCAGATTGCTCGGCTGCAGCGATCATGGCAGCATCAGCAGCGCTCTCGGCATCAACAGTATCTGCCTTGTCCTTTTCAGATTGCTCGGCTGCGGCGATCATGGCTGCATCAGCAGCGCTCTCAGCAGCGACAGCATCTGCCTTGTCCTTATCAGCCTGCTCGGCTGCAGAAATCATGGCTGCATCAGCTGCGCTCTCAGCATCAACAGGGATCTCATTGGCGCTTTCAGATGCGCTATCCTTGCCACTTTCAGATGCGCTTTGCTCAGCATCTTCCTGAGCGGAGCTTTGTGCTACGCTTGGCTGTGCAATGCTATCAGATGATGTAGTTGATGACTCTGAGCTCTGTGCTTCCTTATCATCAGCAACATGCTCTGCATCTTCAACACTAGTACCAGAGACCACCTTCTCGATAACGATCGCGTCATCGGTAGTATGGGTATGAATAACCTCAGTGCTATCAGGTGTGGTGGTAACAACTGTTTGAGTCTGAACATCTGCTGTTGAAGAAGAGGTCGTTACGCTGCTGGTAACAGCCTTTGGCTGAATGCCGATTTGCACAAACTCGCTAGTGCTTGGCTCTTCTTCATCAATAGAGATGAATGGCTCTTTAGAGATCGCATCATAGTCACGATCGACTGATGAACCTGTTGCAACTTCTTGCTCTTGAGCTTGGGTTGCAGATACAGTCTCATCAGCAGCTGAAGAGATAACGATACCCTCAGTTGAAGCCTTGGCACTTTCTAAGTTAGAAGGCTCTGTCTTAAGAGGTGCAGACTGCTCATTAAGCCCCTTAGAGACAACACTCTGAGTAACAACTGCAGCGTTAGTAGAGCTGACTGTTAAGGAGTCGCTGTCTGCAATAGTCTTAGAGGATACTTCACCTTGAGCACTCACAATAGTGCTTGAAGCGCCAGTTGATGCTAAAGCTGCATGGTTAGCGTCAATAGCGGCATTGGCACTCGTAAGTACACTTTCATTGGCTTCTTTTGAGTAGGAGGATTCGTCGGCAGGTGCAGCCTGCATGTCCCCTTGTTCTTGGAGCTCACCGTCAAACTCCTCATCATCTACTTCAGCAAGCATTTGCTGGAAGTAGGCAATGAGAGTTTCCTCTTCACGGTCGTGATGACTTGGAGCCATTACAAATTCTCCTTGAGCAGCTTATTAGCGTGCCTACTAAAAGACCTGACCTTAATCTTGGCAATTTAAAGATCATCAGTCTTAATACAAACCTGCACTTTCACTAACTGCAGCTTTGCCAAATGTAATTGTCTTTAAGCCTGCTCTGCGTAGCCTCATGCACTGCATGAGCAAAACTCATAATTCTTTTAGTAAGAAAAAAGCATTTAATGATCAACTGTAATCTAACTACAACTCTAAGCTGTTAATTGCTCTTAACTATCAACGCTACTGAGAGTGGCAAGTAACGTAAGTTGAAGCATATTGAGCTGTCTATTTGTAGATTACTAGTGCTCTATTGACTTCATATGCGCTTGATGCGCAAGAGTAAAACTATGAAATCGTTTATATCTTTTGCTTTTCTTACTGATGCAAGCTGCACTATTAAGTTTGTTAACTTATGTGGCAGTCAAACACCTTAAAACTGTACCTTTAAGCTAGATCATCTCAAGCTTAATGGCGTCGCCTACATCCTTGAGATTTTCTGATACACGATCAGGATGACGCTCTAACTCGCTCTCAATGAGAGATTTGAGTAAGTTACGGTAGGCAACAGAACCCTGACGTGAATCATCCATAAGTGGCAGAGGTAATCTACGTGCAGATGACTCTCTAAAGGAGATATCAATCGGAATACTGCCACGCCAAATATGATCGCGATAGTGAGTCTTTAAATAGCTAAGGCTCTGTACTGATGCTTTGGTGCGACGGTCATACATGGTTGGGATGATGATGTAATCAAAATGTACGCTCTTGTTAGCACGCTGCATCACAGTAAAGGTACGCACCATACCCTCAAGGCCCTTAAGAGCTAAGAACTCGGTTTGGGTTGGAACAATAATAGTAGTTGCGGCTACTAAAGCATTAACCATCAGAGCGCCTAAGACAGGAGGACAGTCGATGAGGACTACATTGTAGCAATCTTCGATGAGGCTTAAAGAGCGAGATAAAATACGACCTACACCCTGACGACCGGATAAATGACGGTCAATGGTAGCTAAGGTCATAGAGGCTGAGATCAGATCTAAGCCCTCATGAGCGGTCTTGGTAATACAGCGCAAGATACCCTCACGAGTTGGGGTCTTCATTGCGTATAAGTCGAACAGATTGTTTTGATCGATCCTTTCGTCATCTATACCTAAATATGAGGTAAGAGAAGCATGCGGATCTGTGTCGACCACCAATACGCGGAGGTTTTCTTTTTGTAACCAGCCAGCAATTGAGGCGACTGTTGTGGTCTTACCCACACCGCCTTTCTGGCTTGCAACGGCCCATACTAACACTGCCCACTCCCGATAAAATAAATGAAACCGGTAAAGCTTATATCCTAAAGCTGCATACAAAAGTGTCTATTGACGCTGCATAAGGTACTAATGTGCTTGATAGAACACACTGCACACAAGTAAAAGCTTAAATATGTATTTTAGCAAGATACATCATCGATGTGAGTATCTTATGACGTGATTCTCAACTCTAAAAGCAAAAAAGATAACTCTATCCAACTCAAGCTTTACAGCATCGCAAAACTTCATGTGCCCATATGCACTCATAACTATCACAAAATAGCTTTAAGAAAAGCACAAGCAAGTTATTTTTAATTGCTCCTTTTGTTTGCTTAAAGTGCCAGATGTGGCATTGAGATTGGCAGAAACGTCATAAAACCTGCCAAAGAAAAGTGCTCAAAGGAATACTGCTTTTTAATGCACACGTAGATTCTGCAGTGCTCGTTTGAGAACTCTTGTAAAAGAGTGTCAAAGCTATGGCCTATCTTGAGGAGATGAAAGCCCCAGCCAGAGTGCCATGAGGCTTTGTCTGTGTTTTTGCTTTGCAAATTTTTGCGGCCATAAAAACACAAACAGGCGCTGCCTTGCGACAGCGCCTTTAATCAAACTAATGATCAATGTGTAGATTAGTTCTGAGGACCAAAGTTTGGCAGCTCTACTCTGCCAGCACCTGCATCGCCCTCAGCAGGAGGAGCTTCCTCCTCCATAACACCAACATCTTGATCGATTGGCTCAGCCTTGAAGCTTACAGAACCATCAGGGTTTGCTTCGAAGTTAAAGCCACCACTACCTGCTCTACGTGTAGGGATCATGTTCTCAGAGCTACCTGGAACAACCTGTAGATTCTGATTCTTCAGAGCCTCACGAGAGATAGCGATTACTACACGTCTATTCTGTGCACGACCAGCGCGGGTTGCATTTGAGTAGAACGGTGAGTACTGGCCATATGCCTCAGCTGCTAAACGCTGTGGATCAATACCGTTAGCCTCAAGCTCCTGCAGCACGTTAATAGCACGGCGAGAAGAAAGCTCCCAGTTATTGCCGTAAATAGCGCTTGGCACGAAAGAGTTATCAGTATAACCGCGTACACGGATATAGTTGTTAACGTTCTTGAGCGTATTGGCAATAGAAGCGATCACTGGACGTGAGCGTGTCAGGATTGATGAAGAGTTAGGAGCAAACAGCATGGTTGAAGAAATGTTGATGGTAATCCAGTTTGGATCGTGCTCAACAATCACTTCATTGCTTAAGCCTTGCTCTGAAATGGTCTCAGAGATGGAACGCATCAGAGTATCGAATGGCTGACCAGATGGGTTCTCACCTTCAAACTCGCTTTCAGCAGGACCAACACCGCCTTCTGAAACCTCATCAAGCTTACCGCCTTCGGTCATACCAGAAGACTTATCAGTCTGAGAGTCTGGGGTTACATTAGTTAAGGTACCCTGAGTTGGCTCAATAACCTCGGAGGCCTCTAAGTTACCCTGAGTTACAGCCTCAGCGTTCTCATCGGAGTTAGCAGTCTGCTCCATAGCACCTGCATCTTCTAAGCTCTGCTGAGTAACACCGAAGTCCATAACACCGCCGCCACCAGGGGCCTCAGTCTGTACTTCGCCCTTTTGAGCTGCAGCAGATGCTAAAGAAGCATCAGCCATCAGATTGGCAACTGGACCTGGCAGTGCAATAACACCTGGTACTGCTGACACCATGCCCATTTCGCTGAATGATGCCATCAGACCTTTAATCATGGACTGAGCATCAACAGACTTAGCCATAGCAAACGAATACAGCACCACAAACACCGCGAACATCAGTGTCATGAAGTCAGCATAAGAAACCAGCCAACGCTCTAGGTTCTCATGGCCTGCATGTTTTTTCTTTCTTGCCATTGTTAAATCCCTTACAGGTCTAGCTACTAGCTAAGAGCAACTAGACCGTCAAAAGCACGTGGCTCGCAGGAAAATCCTGTGCTCTTGCTAAACCGCCGCAACGTGCGACGATGCGGCCTGTGCTTTTGTTCAATGCACTGACTACTTTCATAGTCCTTGCATGATTAAGATGAGTCATTAACTCTTAAGAACATTAGGTCATGCACTAAGCTTAAAACTAAGATCTTTTTACAAGGCTCATCTAAATGTTTAATCAGGAGACGAGTAGAAACTAATCACCATTGAGGTTGCCAGTGTAAACACCGATACGACGCTTGAGCATAAGGGTGTTCTCAGAGCTGGCGATAGATACGAGACCTTCTAAGGTCATGTACTTATACAGGGCGATTTCAGCATTTAAGGTACGAATACGGTTAGCAGCTGGAATCAAGAATACGTTAGCACCTGCCACACCGTAAATGGTTGCAACGAATGCCACAGCAATGGAAGGACCTAACAGGTCAGGACGGTCTAACAGGGACATAGCGTGAATCAGACCCATAACCGCACCAATAATACCCATACATGGGAAGTAACCACCTAAGGACTCATAGAACTTAGCGTTTGGCTCAAGCTTCTGCTGCTCAAGCTCAATTGCGTTCTCAAGCAGAGCATAAAGAGCATCTTTATCTACACCGTCCACAATCATCTGAATGCCAGTGCGGGTAAAGTCGTCATTAGCGGAAGCTACGGAGTTTTCCAAAGCCAGAGGACCCTGCTGACGAGCAATGGTGGACATACCAGCAAGCAGTTCACCTTGGGACTGGAAGTTTAAGCGTGGAGGTGAAATGAGCCATAAGAAGTGCTTGAAAGCGGTGAGAATTTCTTTTGGAGAGAACTGCACGAAACCGGCACCAAGACCAGCACCGCACACGATCAGGAATGCTGGGGCATTCAACAGCGCTGAAGGGTGAGTACCTTCAATCAGCATGGTCGCAATCATACAGGCGATTGCGATAACAAGACCAAAAACGTTCATACTTATATACACAGAACCAAGTTATAGGCCTATAGCTATATAAGCTTTCTTAAAGAGAAGCATAAAAACATGCCCCCTTGAAGAACTCTCAATAAGCTAAAGAGCACATCAGTTTCTTAAGTTTTACTTAAGCAACTTTGAACCTAGTTCCTGGTGTCTCCTTAGTCAACCTAACTAAATGACTTGAAAAAACTGGCCTAAGATACTGCATACGATAGCAAGAGCGCTCCGTATACCGCCACTAAAGCCATGTCACTGCTGTGACTTTTGTGTCCTTAGACACGTATGCAGAGCATTCCCTCTGCAATTCTGCTCACGACAACCTTAGATCATACTTAGAGCAACTTAGGACTACTCTATAGAGTGGTTGTCATTACAAGGCATCATTTGATGCTTTGCAATTGTTTTTAACGAGACTCATAAGTTAAAGACCATGCTTAAACTTTTTCTAAGCATCGTTAAAAACAATCGCAAGTATGCCTAATTATGCATGCTATTTAGTCGCATGCAAAAGTAAACAGTTCAAGTTTGAGTCTAAGACCACAAAGATCCTGACTACAATACTTTAGTACATAGACATAAAGTTCTCATGTACTATGAAACAAGGTTGTGATGAACACGAGATTATTGCACTGCAAATCAGCAAAGATCATGTGATTTGATGGCCTCAAGGCCCAAATACATTAGTGCTTGTGCATTTATGCTAGCTTTATGCCAATAGATAAGCCAAAAAACCGCCAGATCTCAGTACTGACGGGCTTTATCAAAATACCTAGTTACAATCAAAGCTGTAAGTATCCTGATATTATTCATCTTTATTGGCCACAATGCACCATATTAACTCGCAAAAAAGCTCAAGGACCTACTTCTCTAGCATCCTAACTCTTGCCATAGTCAAAACTACAACAACTAAAAACAACTAAGGTCCAAGCATATAGCTGTAGCCTTGCTGCTGCAAAGTAATGATGATGTGGCTGTAGCCTTGCTGCTGCAAAGTAGTGATGATGTGGCTGTAGCCTTGCTGCTGCAAAGTAATGATGATGTGGCTGTAGCCTTGCTGCTCCAAAGTAATGATGATGTGGCTGTAGCCTTGCTGCTGCAAAGTAAAGGAGATGAGGCCATAAAAAGCAAAAAAGCTCCACATCTTAATTTGGATGTGGAGCTTTTTTTATCAAGTTAAGCTTTTGATATTAGCTTACTTACGCATCTCTTGAATGATGCAGTCAGCAAACTTATCTAAAGGTAAGATCTGATCTGCTAAACCTGCATTAACAACAGCCTGTGGCATGCCGTAAACAACGCAAGTATCCTCATTCTGAGCCCAAACTACAGAGCCCTTAGAACGCAACATGCGGCAGCCTTCGCAACCATCTGAGCCCATACCAGTTAAGATCATGGAAAGAACAGAACCGCCATAGATATTGGCAATAGAGGCAAAAGTTACGTCAACGCAAGGGTGGTAAACCACACGAGGATCAGCTGGAAGCACACGGGTACGAACACGACCTGCAGCCTTCTCAAGGATCATCTGACGGCCACCTGGAGCAATATAAACATGTCCTGGCTCTAATACCATGCCATCAGCTGCCTCTAATACTTCGTTCTGGCTTAAGCCATTTAAACGCTGCGCAAAGGTAGTGGTGAATGATGCTGGCATGTGCTGCACGATAACAACAGGTACGTTCATACGTGGCAGCTTAGGAATAATGTTCTGCAGAGCAATTGGGCCGCCAGTTGATGAGCCGATCGCAATAAGATCGTGAGACTTACCAGATACTTTAAATGCAGTTGAAACGCCCTTAGCGTTACCAAAAGTAAACTGCATAGCTGCAGCAGGACGACCTTGGTTTACACTACCTAATGAGTTGTAAATCTTATCGAAGTCCTGACGTATAGTACCAGTCATTGGTGCAGTAGCAGCACCTGCTGTAGCGGCTGTGCTCTCAGTCGGACGTACAGTGCTAGTAGTACGGCTTAAAGTAGAGCTAGTAGCAGTAGTACGGCCAAGTGGGCTAGTGCTTGAAGTTACAGTGGTTGTACGTGAAGTTGCTAAAGTAGAGGTACGAGCGCCAAGTGTAGAAGTAGCTGGAGTTGAAGTTGCAGCTGGGCGTGAGCTTAAAGCGCTTGGACGTGCAGGTGTTCTACGAATGTGTGAACGAGCAACAGCCTTAATTGAAGAACGTAACTCATTTAAGGCTTCCTCACGCTTGTGAGCAATATCCTCAAAGTTCTTTGGCATGAAGTCGACGGCACCGGCTTCAAGTGCCTTAAAGGTTGAGTTGGCACCTTCAAAAGTTAAGGAGGAGAACATTAAGATCGGAGTAGGACACTTGCTCATGATCTCCTGAACAGCAGTAATACCGTCCATGACAGGCATTTCCACGTCCATAGTAATCACGTCAGGCTTTAAAGACATAGTCTTTTCTACGCCTTCTTTACCATCCTTAGCCTCACCAACAACCTCTAGGCTAGGATCGCCGGAGATGATCTCAGTAAGTCTCTTTCTAAAGAAGGTAGAGTCGTCTACTATGAGTACCTTAGTTGCCATAAGAACCTCTTACGTTTGTTCTTCCGTACTCGTTTGTATGGCATTGTACGGAAGCCTCTCAATCTGTTCACTCAGTCGCGTAACCTATCTTGTTTCGGCTACTTGACAGTCTGACTCGTCTCAAACACTAACTTGGCAACTTGTCTTAAATATGACAAGTACTTGAATGCTTGCCTTTTCGTTACGTTGTTTGTGACTACAGCAAGATCATTACACTTGAAACAAAAATCAAGCTAAGTATTGCTGTAAGCAATCTATTGGATAATCCTAAGTCACACCATTATTCATCTATGATCTCTAGTGAAAATTACCAGCATACGCTCTTAAGTTAATTATATTAATGCACCTTTTATCAAAGATCACTTGGAAAAGCAGGTACATTGAGCTTTTTACTTAAGTAGACAAAATCACTTAATGACTTTTAAAGCCTAGCTTCGATTTTATCTTATACATACTGGCAAAAGCTTGGCATGCACAATGGAGTCAATGACTTTTCATTTTACGACAACAGGAGGTAAAACCCTTATGTTTGCGCCGAAAATGCTGACAAATGCACACTTTACAACCAATTAATTTGAATCGCAATGCTAGTTGTAACTCAATAGCGCATCATAGCTTACAGAATAACTATGCTGTGTGCGCAAACCTCGATACCGCCATGTTACTAAAAACCTTAGTGCACACAATGTAAGGCTTATAAGTACTGCTTTAATAAAGCTACTAACATAGCAACACGCTTAAAGCACTAAGAATAATTAAGCTCGCTTACAAGTCGCTTAAAGGCTTATTCTGGCGATCTTGTATCAGTGGAGCGGTATGTTTAGCTTGAGCCTATAAGTACAAAACGGTAGCACGATTAGGTATTTGAATCTTGCTTACTTATAAGCTTTTTCTTAGGCCTAATTAATGAGCATTTAGTCAGTGACTATAACTCTTTTATGATTGTGACTAACCAGCCAAGTAAACAATGTACCTTATTACACTTATTCGCTTACAAGGCGGCTAGATAGTGGCATTTGCATGTGTATCCTAGATACTACGAAAGCGTAGTTTATCCCCCAAAGTGTAAACAAAGCAATAGATAAGTTAACACTTATGTACTTGCCTTTTTAAAGTGCATGCCACTCTCAAGACAACAAGATTCCCACTGAGAACGCAATGTAAACTTAACCACTTGCGAGTTCCATATTGAAAAGCCGATAAATAAGGTAAATGTAAGCTCAGAGTTGTAAAAAATAATAAAACTACTCTCTAAGTTTTGTTCAATATAGCCAAAGTTATAAACATTAAAATTTGCAAAAGTTGCAACTTTCTATCAATTCTTGTGAAAACTCAAAACTAACATAACTTTCGCAAACTGCACCAATGCGAATATAGTCTTGTATTACAGTATCTTTAGCAGCTCTCATGATAGCCTCATGAGTCATTAAGCTTAGTACTAAGATCATTCATCATTGATGGATCTAGAGCTTGCGATGTGCAAAGAGCTTGAGTTTTTTTTGTGAAGAAAGAGTCTTAGAGTTGGCGGGAATAAAAATTGAGGTATGAAAAAACAAAAGAGAGGAAGTCTATGACCACCTCTCTTTTAGGCATGGCGTATTAGGCCATGCATTAATTGCAGTTAAGTCTGTTTTAAAGCACCCGTGACTAGCTGGTGATGTGCAAAGCTAGATCTAAGCTTAAACAACTGAATCCATGGCCAAGTACAAGTACTTTTTTTTAAGCTCAGCGCAATAAATATTTAGCTACTCTATGCTTTTTTGTACTGCGCTGCACTTGTTAGTTGATTAGTAGCGATTGCCGCCCTTACGAGCGTAGGCACGGATTAATCCAGGAATATCGAGGATTAATGCGATACCACCATCAGAGGTGATGGTTGCACCTGACATACCTGGGGTATGACGGAGCAAGCTATCTAAAGGCTTAATCACAACTTCTTCCTGACCAACTAACTCATCAACTACAAAGCCAACGAGGTTAGATGCAGGAACTTGAACTAAGACGATGTGCGCCTTGCCCTTCAAGTATTCGTTGATAGAGCAGTTCTCGAACCACTGCTTTAAGAAGAACAGAGGAACTGCCTTATCACGAATAATGACAGTGTTCTGGCCATCAACATTACGCATAGTAGAGAGATCAATGTAGAAGATCTCAGATACTGAGGTAAGAGGCAGAGCAAAGGTACGACCTGAGATCTGAACCATCAGGGTAGGTAAAATTGCTAAGGTTAATGGAACCTTAATTTCAATAGTAGTACCTACGCCGACTTCAGATATAACGCGTACAGATCCGTTGAGCTTGGAGATGTTGGTCTTAACAACGTCCATGCCCACACCACGACCTGAAATATCGGTAATCTCAGTGTTAGTTGAGAAACCTGGAGCGAAAATCAGGTTGTAGGCTTCTTCATCAGAAATCCTAGCAGCAGCTTCCTCATCAAGCACGCCCTTGCGAACAGCAACTTGACGTAACTTGTTAGGATCCATACCTGCACCGTCGTCAATAATACGGAGCAGAATGTGATCACCTTGCTGAGCAGCTGACAGAGTAACAGTACCAGTTGCAGGCTTGCCAAAGGCAGTACGCTCTGATGGTAACTCAATACCGTGGTCACAGCAGTTACGAACCATGTGAATCATTGGATCAGCCAATGCATCAACGAGGTTCTTATCAAGCTCGGTGTCTTCACCAGCCATCTCGAGGTTAATCTGCTTATTGAGCTTACGTGCAAGGTCACGAACTAAGCGAGGGAAGCGACCAAATACCTTCTTGATTGGCTGCAGACGGGTCTTCATTACAGAACCCTGTAAGTCTGCGGTTACCACATCAAGGTTAGCTATTACCTTGTTCATCTCCTGATCGGAACGATGTGCGGCAATAGAAACAAGACGGTTACGAACAAGTACGAGCTCACCTACCATGTTCATGATGTCATCGAGAACCTTGCTATCAACACGCATGGTGGTCTCAACATCAGGAGCGGCGGCAGCTTGAGTCTTTTGTACTGGTGGCTTAGCTGCAGCAATAGCAGCAGCGCCCTTAACTGGTGCCTTCTTTTGCTCAACTACCTTAGCAGCGTCTGGAGCTGGAGCAGGAGCTGCAGCAGGCTTTGCTACAGGAGCTGGGGCAGGAGCTGCCTTATCTGAGTCATGACCTGCATCGTGCAGCATCTTGTCAAACTCAGCATCAGTAGCATCAACTGACTTATTGTTTTGCTCATCGTTCTCTGCACCAGGAGCATGACCCTTACCATGAAGCTGATCAAGCAGAGCCTCGAACTCATCTTCAGTGATGTCATCAACACTGCGATTTTCATCAGCAGGTGCTGGCTCTGGCTTTGGCTCTGGCTTTGGTTCAGGTTCTGGCTCAGGCGCTGGCTCAGGCGCTGGCTCAGGTTCTGGAGCTGCCGCAGCAGCATCACCACCTACGCTCTTACCATCAGCAATATCATGCAGACGGGTAATGAGCTCAGCAGGAACTGGATCTAAAGGCTCTCGATTCTGCACAGCAGTGAACAGACGAGTAATCTCGTCATAAGCCTGTAAAACCGCATCCATGGAGGCTGCATTTAAGGTGATCTTACCGTTACGCAGCATGTCGAATACGTTCTCAGCTGCGTGACAGATATCAACGAGTTCGTTTAATCCAAGGAAGCCTGCACCGCCTTTCACGGTATGGAAGCCGCGGAAGATGGAGTTCAGCAAATCCTTGTCGTCAGGGGCTTTCTCAATTTGGACCAGCTGTTCATCGAGTTGCTCGATAATTTCGCCAGCCTCAACCAAGAAGTCCTGCAAAATCTCCTCATCCATGTCGCACTCCTAAAAGCCGAGACTTGCAAGTAAGTCATCCACTTCGTCTTGTGAAGCGGCGGCTGTGTTGTCTTCGATTTGGCTATCTAGAGCAGGGCCCTGAGCCTCAATTGCTTTCTGCTTGATGCGTTCCTGATCGGCCTCAGGAGTGTACTGACCGAAGAAACGTAAGAACTCAACGAGCTTACCCTCAACCTCAGTAACAAGTCCAATAACACGTTGGATCATCTGACCTGTTAAGTCTTGGAAATCCTGAGCCATCAGAATTTCGTTTAACTGATTAGAAAGATCTGAGGCATCTTCAGCTGTCTTCTTGAGCAGATCGTCAATTCGATGACATAAGAAAACGAATTCAAAACGATCGATACGACCGTTCATCAGATGCTTCCAAATAGGCATCAAGTCATCAATAGAGGACTTTAATGCATATGAAATTGGAGTACATCTATCAACTGCATCAAGAGTACGTGTAGCAGCCTTATCAGTTACAGAAATAATGTAACGTAAACGTTCAGATGCATTTGGGATCTCCTCATCGGTGATCTCACGTAATCTTGGGTCGTAGGCAAACTTCTGAACTGCAGTATGCAGATCACGGGTTAAATAACCCACTTGCTGATAGAAGCTCTCCTCATGTTGCTGAGTAATAGCAATCAGCTTACGATCAGCTTCTTTTTGCATTCCTGCCTCGAGCAGCATGACAAGCTCACGAGCGTCCTCTAAGGTGAGGATTGGCTTATCATTGTCGATCACAGGTGCTACATTCTCTATTTCGGACATGAGCCGCTCCACCTATTGTTGTTATTCACCACCACCATCGATACGCTCGAAGATCTTGTCGAGCTTACCTTTGAGGATGTCAGCGGTAAAAGGCTTAACGACATAGCCGTTAACGCCAGCCTGTGCTGCTGTAACAATCTGCTCACGCTTAGCTTCAGCGGTAACCATAAGCACAGGAATTGACTTTAGCTTTGGATTGGAGCGAATAGCCTTGAGAAGGTCAATGCCCTGCATAATAGGCATATTCCAGTCGGTGATTACGAATTCAAAATCGCCGCTCTCGAGCATTGGAAGAGCTGTTGCACCATCATCGGCTTCAAAAGTGTTGTTGTAGCCAAGATCGCGCAGCAGATTCTTAATAATGCGTCGCATTGTAGAAAAGTCATCAACGATCAAAATCTTGATATTTTTATCCAAGATCTTCTCCTTAACTGCAAAAAGTCTCAGGCAATGAAAATATGAAAAGAAAAATAAAGCCTGATTTGACTAGGTGGAACATACCACCAGGCCACTTAGTGTGACACTTCATCTGCTTAGAATGTAGCCTAAGCCACATACTACAGATCGTATGTATTTTGACAACCATTGCAAAAGGAGTGCTAGCTATCTTTGTATGTAAGACTCATAGCAAAGCTAGATCTAATCATCACCCTTACATCTGATTGAAAGATTGCTGCATGTTCTTAAGAGTGCCTACATTGCAAGACGAAGTTGCCTTTGCTTGCACACTCATAAGAACTAGCTAATGTTTAACTAGCCTACATCAATCAAGTGGCGGATTATATACACCGCACTCAAAATACAGTGAACTACTAAGCCCAAAGTAGTGACTTAGCTTAGTCACAAAGCTAAACGCATTGTAACAGGAATATTCACCTTCCCTTTTACGTAACAAGCTAAAAGCTTATTACAAGAAATCTGTCTTACCTTTAAAGCTTAATTAAGCTTATACGTAAGTTACGTTTATCAAACAGCTTACTTACACAGTAGCTTTTGATATTGGCACTAATCATTTTGCCTTAAGCTATAGCTCAGATTAAACGCTTTGATATCGGAGCATAGATTATAGCCTTTTTTGAATGCAAAAGGACTCATGCAAGCAATCGCCTGTGAGTCAAATATGCCTCAGTGATTATACGCGTGCCTGATAAGAACTAAGTAGTTGCGCGTCACAAAGTACAAACAACTTCCATGCTTTCTAGCACATACAAACAATATTAACGCCAAATGGCATTGCCTGCAAATAACCAAGCAGCTGTTTTGCCCATAGATAGCACATTTTTGATAGTTTCTTTTACACAATCAAAAACTTAGATGCCATGGACAAACTTAAATTATTGAACATCGATTGGCAAATATATGTGATTGTACGCTGTAGCTAGTTCCATGCCCAAGTAAAACTTTACACTGCAAACTTAACAATGCGGTTGTATGACGAGCTATACGGATACTGAGCAAAAAACTTGATTATTGCACTGACATCGCGCACAGATGACAAGCATGTATTTTCTCATCCTGAACGTTACTTGCTGCTCTTTAATAAAGTCGTAAGAATGACGATCAGATTATTAATGCTAGCAAACGTTGTAATTTGAGTGTGTTATACCACAACCAATGAACAATAACTCATATCTATGCCACACAAAGCGCATAAGGTTAAAGCAAGATCAAAGCATTGTGTGCAAGATCATAGTTATTTTATAGCTTATAACTACGCTATATTGCACTTAGTACATATAACTTTATCCACAAAATTATCTTTTGCAGCATGTGCACAGATATGAAAAGATCATTTCAAAAGATCACGGCTTCAAAAATACTACACTAACTCCTTAAGATCACCACAAGATAGATATTAGTTGTATCTACCATTTCTTAATATAAGCATGTTCATGCAAAGCTTACAAAGCGATTATAGTCAACAATCAAGCCTAAATTAGAAGCACAAAGATCACTCCTTATTTAGCCTATCTGACATCAATATCATAGATCAAAGATCAAAGATCATAAGATCTTAGCTCGCCATAGACCTTGTTATTTGTATCTTGCAATACGCACTTACTATTGTTGTAGCAAAGCTGCTGCTTGTTAGAAGCTGTAGCCTCTACTGATTAAGCTGCAGTTGCTACTTAACTAGGCGTAGAGCAACTACAAATAATAAGATAAGTTTGGAGCTATCCTAGCTATCCTAGCTATCCTTGTTGCTACGCTCGCGCTCCATAGCAAGGAACTCCTCTAATGAGAGCACAATCGGCTGAGCACGAGGACGGCCACGTTTAGGTGATGTACCATCGTTTCTAGTATCACTTGATGCTTTTGCACTTACCTTGCTTGTAGATGATCTTCTAGTTCGTGTGGTTCTATTTGTCTGTCGCTTCTTTAAGCCAACCAAATCAAGATCGCCATTTGTAGCATCATCGCTCTCATAGCTTGGGCTGCTATACAAATCATCAGCGCTACTTGAATTTAAGGTCTGAGCGTACATAGCCTCATCAGCAAGCTCGTTAAGATACTCTTGCGCTGGTCCTTGTTGATAGTTTGGAGCGCAAGCTGCATGAGAAGCTGAGTCAGGCTCTGTCAGATTTGAAACTGCAACAAATTTAGCCACTGCCTTCTTTTGCATGGCAATGAGCTGATTTTCTTTACGTTGCATTTCACTGGCGCGTTGATGCTTGCGAGCCTCAACTACTTCAATAGTCTTAAAGATAAGCTCAGCAAATTCCTTTTGCGCCATGAACTTCTGTCGCTTAGCCTTAGCTAGCTGCACAATCGTAGCAGTACGCATGATGATATCGTTGAACTCTGCCTGAGCCTGCTCTTTAGAGAGCGTTACATCACGCTTCGGAGCCTCAATTTGTGGTAGATCAGCAGAGAAGTCGCTAATAAAAGCTGGCTCACTCTGATCGCACATAGCATCAATTTCTTCAAGTAAGTGTTCCGGTATGTCAGATGGAATACTACTAAAATTCGGCTTTTTAGCTACAGCAGCTTGATCCTTGCTATCTTGATTATTGCTATCTTGATCATTTGCCTTGAAGGCTTTATTCGCGCTTTCATCTAGAAGGTTAAGATCAATTAGCTCCTGAATATTCTCAGACTGCTGCTTTTCAAACACCATCTGACCAAATGCAGCTTTAATCGGATCATACTGCGGTGAGGACGGATCAAGCTCAGGAGCAAGTAAACGATTACGCTTATCAGCATTAGCTGCACTTGAATCACCTGATGATTTTTTACCGTCAGCAGCCTTAGTTGTCTGTGCTTCAATATCCGCAGCATAATTTTCAGCAAAAGGATTTGGCATATCAGAAAGACCAACATCAGGCAGAGAAATGTCTGACATGCTGATCTTTACTTCGCGCTTAGACTTAACCTTAGAACGTGATGGTACTGTAATTGACGGAAGAGCAATGCCGTTAATTGATTCGCTATCACTCTTAGATGAACTGCTTGAATCTTTGCCCTCAGAGCTATTAGACTCTACTGCACCAACGAGATCATCTTGAGAGATGTCAAACTCTTCATCAAGCTGCTCCTTTTGAGCTAACTTAGACTGCTTGAGAGCATGCCTCTTACTATCGGCAATCATAGTAGGAGTATCTTCAAGCTCAGGCTTATCATTGGCAAAAGGTCTATTAGCATCACGTTTCTTTAATCGCGCAGTTGGCGCAATAAGAGCTTCTTGACGCTTACGTTTTACCTGGGCAATAGTATAGGCAAGGCGCTCTTGTTCTATGCGTCTTTCTTCTTCACGCTCAGCTACAATTCTTCTACCGTGCTCGGTCTTAACATCAATTTCGCCGTCCTCATCAAAGAGCAAGGAAGGCTTCTTTGCTGTCTTTTTAGGAATTGGACGAGCACCTTCAGACATAATGCGATCGATCTTACGCATCTTGTCAGAATCAGCTTCATCCTTAGCATCAACATTGAGTTGATTGTCTGAGCCATAGGCAAATGCAAAGTCATCTGCATAAAGATCTTCAATACTAGATCTACGGAATTTTTTAGGTTTTTCTTCGGCAACTTTGAAGCCGTCGATTACCATTACTTCATCGCTAGGAGCTTGTCCTTCACGGTTCTTGCCCCATAAGTAGAGATCTTTACGAATATGCTTAAAGCCATTAGCCATTAATTGACAGATACGAGAGCTAGACACGCCAAGGATCGCAGATATTTCCTTAACGTTCATATGCTTTTCGTAGTAAAGGCCAATTACATAACGCTCTTTATCAGGAAGGTTCTTAAGAGCCTTAACTAAATCTTGATTGAACTGTTCAGCAATGATGCCATCGTAGAGGGTGTCATCATGGAATGGAATATTCTCACTTTGAGATAGTTCGTAAAGAAAGTCTTCAGTACAGCCTGTATCTTCCACAGCCATAACTTGAGACTGATTCGTGTCCACCATGATTAGATGCAGATCGTTAATATCTACGCCTACATCTTTAGCAATTTCATAATCAGATGGTTCACGACCAAGAATCTGACTTAAACGCTCACGAGCCTCGGTAATAATACGAGCATTAACATGAACAGTACGTGGGGCCCAATCACTACGACGCAAGCCATCAATGATACTGCCACGAATACGCAATGCAGCATAGCTTTTAAATGACGCGCCTTTTCCGTCAACAAAGTTATTCACAGCATCGATAAGACCAAGCATGCCATTTTGAATAAGATCATTGAGATCTATATTCGCAGGCAGACGTCCTTTGATGAATAAGGCAATGCGCTTAACCAGAGGAGCGTACTCAAGCACCATTTGTTGGCGCTCGGACATACTCTTGTTGGAGTAAGCCTTAATTGCTGAATCATTTGGATCTCTTGGTGCCATGATATGCTCTGCTTCCCAATTCGTTCACTGTATCTGCTCTATAGCCACTACATCATCATAAATAAGAAATAAGACCATCCTAGATTGACCTTGCCTAAGCTTATAGCATTGGCATCATCCTTAAAGTGGTTCTGCCTATTCATAAATTAGTAGCGTGTTAGTAGCTTTGCAGATAGTTTAAGACTGTAGCAATAGACACACTAAGCCTTAACTTTGCCTAGAGTCAAGTATGTAATCTTGCTTAATCGATACAGTCTATTGCAGTCTAATGACAGCTTCAATTTTAAGTACTTAATTAGTGCAGCAACCATTGCTCTGTATGAGAACAACAAAAACTAATGGGCGTACACACTAAACACACACCTAAACAAAGACATTTGAGTCTGAAACTTATTAATAATGCCTACTCTTCATACAACAAACAAAGATTGCTGATGTGTGTAGTCAAGCTATCTTGTTCGATTCTATTAGAATTTACGCGC
>Garnier_p2__coassemble_1687_pt1 | contig 17972 bp, 9 predicted proteins | sample Garnier_p2__metabat2_high_PE_037 | metagenome-assembled genome bin Garnier_p2 | reverse complement strand
GCACAAAGTATTTAAATTTGAACACATAGAATTTTATACTTTGTGTAAATCTGATTGAATAAATTTAGCGCTTGGCTACAATAGTAATTACACAGGAACACCTCTTCATTTCGTAAGAAAACTTTGCTGTGGTTGACGATGTATGGAAGGCACTCTTTAACGGGTGTTATCTTACATACTAGTAAACCACCTTTAGTATTTTCTAAAAAGGCAAAGGGAGTTCCAAGAGTGACAGTCTTTGTGCTTACACAGAGTCTTAGTTGCTTGATTGCTGACTAACTCCTTAGTTTTCTAAGGTACGTGGTCAATCTAACAAAGTTTAGCTTAGCAAGGTGAGCATACTTGTTCTGTTAGACTAAGTTAAATGTAACAATCAAACAAACCGAGGATTGGGTGCCTGATCAACTAACAAGTTGACTGACTGTATTTGAAAGTAGCGAAAGCTCTTACAAATTCCTGTGTTTGGTGCCTAATTATGCTTGGAAAGCAAAGTCTGACGACGGCGAAGATTTAGTCGTACGCTCAGACTCACTTATGTCTTCTTTCACATGCTTTGGCATAAGTTAATCAAAAACAAACATATGGATATTCGTAGACACTTGCAATCCTCCGGGATTGCAGGTGTCAGCATTCACTTTGAATGCAAAATTTTCTTCTCTAGTAGAAATAGATTTCTTTGCGCTTCACTTTTGACACTATAAAGACATTAGTCCTAAGCTAATGGCTTATATATTTATATTGTCTTTTGCTATTGGAACTAACCACGGCCACAGATAATCAGCATGGAATTGTCTTAGTGAAGCGTCATTCAGACCCTCGTGATCTTTCCCTGCTTGCTTTTTACCAAGATCCCAACACCATATTCATCATCACAAACTCTCACTGTGTCTACAATTATCATCTACCACTACGCAATAAAGCCAACATTTCCGGCTGTAGCCAACTATATTGATCGCCATTAGCATTCAGAACAACAGTTAGCTACCTATCTCTACTGTGCAATAGAATGAACTAGTGATTAGTACCCACACTACAGTATCCACCAGTAGTAATGGCTAGATTATCCAATATAGCTAAACAAAACTTACCAGTAGCTCACTACTACCTTAATATGTCCCTTTCCTCATTATCTGACAGCATCTGCTAGTGATGAGTGCGTGAAAATTTGGTTCACCTTCAAGCTATCAAAGCTGCGGCTTCTTAATCGGCCTAGCTCCCTGTCCCCTGCCTAAGCTATAAGCAAGTGGTTGAGATTCAAGAGATACTTCGGCGCGTTACGTATTGCTCACTAATTGGTTACTTAGGGCATAAGCTTTTGTGCCTGCATGAAAGATAGTATTTGGTACTACGTGAGCTACTGATTCTAAGCTTACCTAATCGACTCACTGACTGTCACTCTATATATACTGGATTCATGTGACGCCCATAGCTATGGCCCACCCATCCCCTGCAGTTAATGACTTTATGGATAAGTCACTCTGGAGTCATAGCAAAATGTGCAGCTGCATAAGTGGATATGGCGCGTGTATTGATGGCCATATGAATAATGGTGCCTATATATAGCTATCTTTATGAGGGTTATTTGTATGGACAGCACAGCAGCTTGCTTGCTGCAGATGGGCTTGGCCAGAATTAATGACTCTATGTCGAGATATGAAAGCACTTGTACTGCTTGGCGGCAGTTGATTGCTTTTTAGTAGTTGATTGCTTTTTGTACGGCCAAATGGTGCTGGTAATTGAGGTAGTTTGCAAGATTTGCATAACAATGAATGAAATAACAGTCAGTTTTTAAAGTTTGATGGCTTATATTCAATCGATATGGCACTTTTGCTGAGGTAAGTTTGCGTAACTTGTATGTAAGTTAGTAGGCTTGAAAGGCGTACATACGCCAGAGTCGCTGTTTTAGGTTCAAAAACGATAAAATTGATAGTTGTTTTCAGTATAAATGTAGTGATCTTTTGGTAGAATTGTTTTGAGCTTTTCTCCTGTGATGCTGTAACTAGTTTCACTTTTTGCTAGTCAAAATATCCGCACGCTTTTCTTGATTGTCTGCATAAGCAGTGGCATACTTGACGCGTGAGATACGTCACAACTTTCTCATTAAAGCTCAAAACAATGAGAGATGCATCTCAGCTTGAGTTTAGCACTGTAAACTTCACTGTATTGTTTTAATACAATTTCGTTTTAAGTGTTGAATTTGCAAGAGATAATGCTCTATCATTGTCAAATCATGCCTATCTGTATGGTTGAACAGTATTAGGCTAAAGATTTTTGTCCTCATGCAGGTTCAATGGAGCAAATGCTACTAAGCTGATATCCAAAGACTTGTTCCAGACCCTTCTTTCATTGTTGTGGCTGGATAGAGAGCAAGGAGTTAGATTTATCTTTAACTAGCTTGCTATTTCTACGAGGGCGGCACTGCAACAATATCAACGTACAAAGTAATTTTAAACTTTGATGTTCAGGTTTATTAACCTAAAGTTGCCTTCGTGCTTTCACATGCTTACAAATGGAGTTTAGGTTCTTCAGATATACAGTTTATTCTGTGTTCTGGCGAGCCTTTTATAGTCAACAACTATCGGTGGCCAATGTTTTTGCCGCTAATGAGTATGCAATAGTTTTTTGTATTCTCAGGCATAAGCAGCACTACCATAATCAGACGAGCATAATGCATTCATAAGAGTGATGGGCCTCTTTTGCTTTTTTATTCTTGTGAGTGGTCAGGGTAGACACATATGAACTTATTTAAACTGGACTCTATTAAGGGTAAGCTCTTAGCGTGCTTCACCTTAGTACTGGTTTTATCATGTACCATTTCTGCTATTGCCATTAGTAATCTGTACTCTGGCATTAAGACTGCGGGCCATCTGCAAACTGAAGTTGTAGCATCCTTTGCCCGTATTAATAAAGCGCAGGCTGATATCAGTAATACTAACTCTGCCTTAATCGCCTACCTCACTCCAAACATGCAGAATGATGCTAATCAGCGTGCTGTTAATAACTACATTCGCGATATGAATCAGTCTGTTGGTGCATTAGTTGGCGCAACCAATGAGTCTAGACCTCTTGTCGAGAACATTAAGAACCATGCTCGTATAATTGCAGACATCTACGAAAAGGACATTACTAACCTCATTCGCAATAACCGTCCTTTTGAGGCTTTAGAGCTTTACTTAAACAAGATTGCTCCAGCTGCTGATATTATCTCTAGTGATGTTGAGACCCTAGTTCAGCGTCGCGTTAATGACATCGTAAGTTCTTCTGATGAACTTATTCAGACCAAGACCCTGACTGTTGTTATCATCTTAACTATCATTCAGATCATCATCTCCCTGTCTATTGCTGTATTCATCTCTGGCAATATTCAGAAGGCAATTTCCAAGCAGGTTGCTAATCTGCAGGCTCTTGAAAGCGGTGACTTCACCATCCGCTTTGAGCAGTCAAGCAATGACGAGTTTGGTGTTCTCAACGACACCATGCGTAACATGACCGAGAAACTGCGTGAAACCCTTAAGGATGTTATCGGTCTTTCTAACGAGATCAACCAGTCTATGACCCAGGTTGAGAGCAGCTCAACCAACATTTGTGAGCAGATGAATTCTGCTCAGAGCCAAGCTGTTACTGTTGCAGCTGCTGCTGACGAGATGGTTGCTACTACTCAGAACATTGCTAAGAACTGCTCTGACGCTGCTAAGTCCGCTGAAGACTCTTCTAACCTCACCAACGAGGGTATGGAGTTAGTTAACTCTGCTATGAACTCCATCATGTCTCAGTACGAGCAGATGAAGCAGAACGCCGCAGCTATGAAGACCTTGGTAGACCAGGCTCAGACCATTGGCTCTATTGTTGGCACTATTGACGAGATCGCAGCTCAGACCAACTTACTGGCTCTTAACGCCGCTATTGAGGCAGCTCGTGCCGGTTCAGCAGGTCGTGGATTTGCTGTGGTTGCTGACGAAGTTCGTGCTTTAGCAACTCGTACCACTGCATCTACCACTGAGATTCGTGGCATGGTTGACCGTATTCAGGCTCAGACCACTCACGCTACCGAAGATATGCAGTCTAACCTCGAGAGCATGTCTACTCTAGCATCTGATTCTACTCATGTTCGAGAGACTCTTGAGAGCATCTTAAACTACGCTCAGGAAGTAAACTCTCAGATCACTCAGATTGCTACTGCAGCTGAGCAGCAGTCTTCTGCAAGCACCGAGATCTCCAACAATATGCAGGAAATCACTCATACCTCTAACAGCGTAAATCAGATTGCTTTAGACGCACGTCAGCTCTCTGTAACCACTGCTGAGCGTTTAGAGAACCTGCTCGACGATCTCAAGTTCTTCAAGATCTAAGAGAAGATTTCTATTCACACTTGCATGTTCTAACATGCACCTTATCTCAAGCCCATCTTCCTAACAGTCGATGGGCTTTTTTATGTCCTAAACCACGCACCCGCCGCAGCAACTGAAGCAACTGCCGCTCCTTTTACCAGAGAAACCACATCCCTAACTTCACTCACAATTTCCAGAACTGCCTGCATTAATAAGACTATTCCGCAACTGATCGCTATTCTTTAAAGATCACAGATTAAAACGACCAAACAGCCTCCAAGCCTTCAGCCTACGCCCTGTCCTCAAGATCCACAGCAAGTCCCACATAGCCTTGCCATAATCATTGAGATCGCATATTCGCGGTCTAAACCCAAAGTTATTCTCAACCCATTACCTTAGGTTGCGATAGGAGTATCTGATCCTTAGCAGTCGATCCAACAGATTTGTTGCAGTCAATCATTGACGCCTATCCACGTTGTTCACTCCCTCAGTTGACGGTTTTTGCAATCTGCTAGTTGCTACAACAGCGGTTAAAGATGGATAAGGTGCTTGAACAGGATTTGAAGCATTCAGCATTGATTCGGGCATGGACGCAGATTTGATCGCATACATCCATGCAGCGTGTTTCTCTCTGTCTTGACTGCTTGCTACGTGCATGGACATTAATATGCCCTGTTCTACTTTAAAGGCTGATAACGAGAGATGGTGTTGAGCTTCTATAAGACATCATCTGCAATGCAGTGCAGTGCTGTGCTGTGCTGTGCTTAGCGTACTTCGCATTGATGTATTACGCTTGGCCTGAAAGGGCTTTAATTGCGCAGACCATGTTAATTTTTACTTCATTGCAAAGTGCTGGTCTTTGATGAAGCTAATGCACAGCGATAAATTGCAGTGGTCTGTTCATTATGGGCAGCTTGCTATAGATGTTGATTAGGCGCGTTTGACTCTGGTAGGACTACACTTTGGGCTATGCACGTATGATAGTGGTGCGCAAAATGCTCTGAGTGTAAATATGGATCAGTCTAGATGAGTGATTATGTTCTCTTTTTTGCATGATAAAAATGATTATCATGTAGTCATGGTTACAAGTATACAAGTGCACATGTAACTTTACGTTTAGAACTGTTAAGTCTTAGCTAATGCGCATGTATGCTTGATGTAGTCTTTGAAACCATAGTCAGTTCTAATTAAGCTAATGTTATGGTTTTGTAGGCTATACACACTATGTTTTATGTATTACACGTCAAATAGTCGTAAATCTGTGTGTGCTTTTTTTCACATACAGCATAGTCTTTCTGTTAATATGATAGAGATTAGTACTCATGAGTACTATGGATGCCATGTAGACTAGCCTTATGGCACTTTTTAGAGTCTAACGACTCTAAAACGATAGCTAGTTATCTTAGTCACCTGGAACTAGGAAAAAATCATGAATTTTATATACGAAGCCCCTTATCCAATTAAGACGAAGCTGCTGATATGTTTTGCCATCGTGCTCATCATGTCATTTGCTGTATCTGTTATCTCCGTTACTCAACGTGTAGAGACAGTTAACGCTGCAGTAGACCTTAATCGTAAACTTACTGGTAACTTTACTGTATTAGTCAACACCATGGAAAAGACTGAAGTATTTAATGCTCAGCTCTTTACCTACCTTGACTCTGGATACACTAATACTGAGCTTCGTAAGACCCTCGAGTCCTCTTTAAACGAAATTGCTGAGGGTGTTGATAAGCTCAACGTCAATGATCCTGATACTGGTGTTTATATGCACACCGTAAAGGGCAATGGTATTAAGTATATTGAGTTTATTAAACAGAGTGTTTTCCCACTATTTGATGCTGGCAAGCACGCCGATGCTCTGCACAAGTATATTCATGATGCTATGCCACTGCTTGAGGACATGGGTGTTGAGTACGGTAAGGCTGTTAAGTCACGCTTCCAACAAATTGATGAAGCCTCAGTGATTTTAACTAACCACAATCCAACTGTATTCATCATCATTTTGACATTCTTCCAGCTGGTGTTCTCCTTTGCGATCTCCATGGATATTTCTACTTATATTCAGCGCAATGTGACAATTCAGCTCAATGCTCTTACCTCCCTTGCTAAGGGTGACTTCTCTATTAATGTGAAGCCACAGACTGAAGATGAGTTTGGTCAGCTTACTGAGTCTATGCAGATCATGATTACTAAACTGCGTAGCTCCATGATTGAGGTAACAACCTTAGCAAGCGCTATTAACGGCTCCATGAATGAGATTGAGCAAAACTCTAATACCATTTGTGATGCTGCAGAAACTGCTCAGACTGAGTGTGTATCTGTTGCCGCTGCAGCTGAACAGATGGCTGCAACTAACGCTAACATCGCTGAGAACTGCACCACCGCAGCTAAGTCTTCTCAAGAGTCTCACAAGTTCACTGAGACTGGTATGGAGAATGTTAATACCACTGCAACTTCTGTTACTGAGCAATACGAGCTCATGGAGAAGAATGCAGAAGCTATTCGTGAGTTAGCTGATGAGGTAGAAAAGATTAGCTCCATCGTAGGCACCATTGACGAGATTGCCTCTCAGACTAACTTACTGGCTCTTAATGCTGCTATTGAGGCTGCTCGTGCTGGTGAGGCTGGCCGTGGCTTTGCCGTGGTAGCTGATGAGGTGCGTGCTCTTGCAACTCGTACCACTGCATCTACTCAAGAGATTAGAGGCATGGTGGATCGCATTCAGGCTGATTCTGCTGCAGCAACCACTGCAATGCAGTCTAACCTTGAGAGTATGTCTTTTGTTACTACTGAGTCCGTTGAGCTTAAGTCCACCTTAGGCCAGGTTATGGAATTAGTAAGTGGCGTAAACGATCAGATTGGTGTGATTGCAACTTCCGCCGAAGAGCAATCTACCTCTTCTGCACAGATCTCTACCAACATGCAGCGCATTACTGAGTGCACTAAGCAGGTTAACGAGCTTGCTCAAGTATCTCGTAGCGCTTCTGTTGAAAACGCCTCTCGCTGCCAGACTCTCATTACCAACCTCTCATTCTTCAAGGTTGAGCCAGATCCTGTTGTAGCCAAGGCTGACGATCAGACTCCAAAACCTCAATACAAGGAAGAGCAAGTTCTAGCCATCTAACTAGACCGCTTACCATCATATTTCAAGGCCCAGTTGGACACCCTCCTCCTGGGCCTTGTCATTTGTATACCCACCGCAGAACTTCCCATTTGTAAACCGCCATTAGCACCTCATTGTTCGTATCCCTTCCTCTAGGATCCTGTCATTAGCACTTCATCGTTCGCATCCTTCCACCAGGATCTTGTCATTAGCACTTCATTGTTCGTATCTCTTCCATCAGGATCTTGTCATTTCACTGAGTTCTCCATTGCAGGGCCATTTGCAAGCCATCTTGCTGAACCTTGTCATGGTGGATATCGCACACTAACAGACGAGCTCAATTTAGCGACTCACTTTAGCGACCCACTACTCCAGCCTAGGGATTTAGTAGCCTAATTGCATAACCCATAAGTGGTCGAGTGCTTTGTGCGGCAAGATCTTGGTGGCGCTTGGGTCGATTGTGCTTGAGGCGTATGCGTAGCATTGCTAAGTCATAGCAGTTGCCGCTTGTGAAACTTGGGCTAATGCTTTGGTCGCAAAACCTTAGCTTGCAAGTTTTTGCAGTCACCGGTCGTAAACTATTGCATTTTTATGACTAAATGGGACTATGGTTGTTATCTTGCCCTTGATCTTTGTTAATGAGCTTGTAAGAGGCTTGTTTATCGCAAAGGTTTAGATATCTGCTTGGTTTTGGGCGTTTTGCTGTACTTTGGTGGTACTGTGGCGTGTATGGGCTTATATTTGGGATTGATGCGTGTAAATGACCGCGATTTATGGATGTATGTGATGTGTGAAGTTAAATGAGGTACCCGTGTATTTTTGTTATGAATAGGCGTTGAGACATGCTAACATACGATGACACTCTACTAGGCTATGTCATTAAAATGCGAGGGCACGATAAAAGTGCTTTAGATGAGGTGGTCAGTGCGTATGTAGAGTCATTGTTGTCGATACATGATTTTGAGGCCAAAAGATGCGTAAAGCTAATAAAGCGGCATTTACGAGTCGCCGTTATCGTGAGCTCATGCAGAACAATCGCTTTGAGTGCTATAAGCACATGGATGCTAATCCAAGCGAAGATGTTGAAATTTGCCCTCACCATCATGCATTCTACGAAATTATCTTTATCGTAGAAGGTGACTTCTACTACGAGGTAGAAGGTCGTCCGTATCACCTCTCTCGTGGCGATGTCATCTTAATTGATGAGCTGCAATTCCACCGTGGTCTTATTAACCATTCTCAAGGTTATGAGCGTTACGCGCTGTGGATTCATCCAAAGTACATGCAAAGACTTGCTAAGCGTTTTCCTAAGCTTGATCCGCAGTACTGCTTTTTGCAGCTTAACTCTGATAACAACAATATTCTACATTTAGACGATGCCTCTTTCTCTGAGCTTAATCACGACCTTTCACGTCTATTCTTAAGCTTCTGGTCCAAAACTCCATCTGATGAAGTACTCTCAGAGTCTTACTTTGCCATTATCTTAACTAAGCTCAATCAGATTGTGCATCGCATGCAGGCTGGTGAGGAGATTCCAACCATTTCAGCTACCTCCATGAATCACTCCGAGTCTGCCATTGATATCACCTCTAAGGCCTTTGCTGCTGTATACAATCAGCCGCATGCACTTGGTTCATCTGAGCTTCTAGAGCAATATGCTCCTGATGGCTATATCACTCCTGCAGCTCAGTCACCACTGATCACTCATCCTGAGTTTCACAGTGCCCCAGGCCAATCTCATGAAGTAGTTTCAGCTGTTGAGATCGCCAACTCTGGCATCACAGGTCATGCTGAGGCTAAGGGTGAGCATATTGATACAGCGCAAGCCTCATCCGTAACTGAGGGCATGGCCTCGTATAACAGCATGGGAACTTATGAGCTCAATGCACCTGAAAGACAAAGAGCTGATGCTGCGCGTCAGGCTGTAGCAGCAGCACATGTACCAAATGGTGGTGCGCATACAGCTGATAGCGCCTATCTGAGCGTTTCAGGTCATCAGGATCTGTCGCCAAACCTTGCCTCACTGCCTCAAGAGATGATTGAGAAGCACCGTGCTGCCCTGCCAAGCAATATTGCTTCAACAGGACGCCGTGGCTCTTCTACACCATATGGTTTTGGCTATCGCTCTACAGATAATCTCCACTCAGCTTTAGAGGCTCTCAACTTCAATTACGATGAAGATAAATTCTTAAACGCTGGTGTAGCTGCTACCTTGAGTTTAGTTTCTTTTGCCTCAAGCCTTGGTACTAATGTTCACAATCCACCTGCAGAAGATATCTCTATCTTTGATGTAGACCCAGATAGTGATGACAATTACGTACTCAATGAAGGCGGCATTCCTAACGATGGCACTGAGTATCAAGATGTCTATGTAGACACAGTAGCTCATGCTCCTCACCATGGTCAGTTAAACTCTCATGCGCATGATGACTTATTAACCGCTCATGCTAATGAAGATCCACTTCATAATGCCCATCCACATGTAGACTCGTTAAATCGTACTCAGGATGGTCATTTAGTGGATAGATCCGTGATGAGCTGCGATAGCTACGTACAAGGCATTAACTACGACAGCACTCAGTTTGGTCCTATTGCCAATAGCGTGCGCTACTCACACTTACGTACTCCAAACGCCATCTTAAGTGCAGACAGTGTTACCACCTCTCAAGCACTCGTAGGTCGCCTTAAAAGAAATAAGGACAGTGCAGCAGCTGTTGGTCTGCAACAAGATGGTAAGTTCCATACTCTCCTCATGCAGGCTGAAGGTGCCACCCCTGCTCCTATTCGTGAGCATCAGAGCGCACTTAACAAGCAAGCTAATGTTCAGAGCTCACCTGTAGCTTCTGCTAATGACGTTGATTTAGATTACGATGAGATGAACTTAGACATTAAGCTCTCTGAGCGTCTCAAGTTATCCGCCCTGCTACAGCACATTAATCTGCATATTAACGAAAACTTAAGTCTTGATGAGCTTGCGCAGCGCTTTAACCTCTCCAAGTTCTATCTAACCAGACGCTTTAAGGAGCTTACAGGTCTGTCGCTGCATCAGTTCATCGTTAAAAAGCGCTTAACTCGTGCTCGTTACCTCATCTCCGTTGGTACTGATCCATACTGCGCTGCGGTAGAAGCAGGCTTTAATAACTACTCCCACTTCTCACGTACCTTTAAAGCCTACTTTGGTCAAAACCCAAGTACCATCCCTCAAGCTAACAAGCTCCATGAGGGCGTGCAAGATCGCACCGCTCCGGTCACTAAGGTCAACGAGACTCGACCAAGCCCAGATCACCTCAAGAGCTGATCCTCAGCAAAACAAAGACCTCATCCCAAGGCCATAGCTCATAGGCTATGGCCACCACATCAATTCCTCAGTCATCGCCTCACCACGATCCACTCCGCATAGAGCAACTAGCATTACTTCCGGCATTCTCTTATAAAATCTCCGCCCACAAAAGACTCAAGAAAAGAGTATGCAAATATGACCTGCCCAAATGGCCGCAGTTCATCTAGCAAAATTAAACCTTCACAACAATGCCCAACATCAACAGCCACAGAGGCATCACGTCTTGCGCAGCTTAATACTCGTAGCAAATACGTACCTTGTGCGAGGCACTAGTTAATCAGTAATCCAAGCCAATGAGCAATTAACAGCAAGATCACAGCAGCTCAGCAATAGTCGCCTCAAACCCACTCAACGACGATTAGCACCTTGCCAGCAGTCAAATGCAAGCAAAAATACAACAGCCGAAAACACCGCAATCAACAATTACCATATTGAGCTGCTAATACGCTTCTAAGCTTTAGTCACGTCTCGCTGCTTGCTCTGTAGAAAGGGACAGCAGCTGACCCTTGAGCTGCTAGCCATTCATGCTCTAGTGCAGAGTAAACTCTTGCTACAGGTCATGGGATAAGCTGTGGTAGATTCGGTTTGCGGTGGCATCATGCGCTTAGATATGGCATGTTGAGGCGCATGACTGTAGAATATGCAGCAGTTTTGCAGCATGAGCTGCCTATTGCATTTGGAGTTACTACTTATGTACACTGGCAACCACGAACAGATTTTAGAGAAGATTGCTACTCTCAACGAGACCTTAGCTAAGATGATTGCAGCAGCCGATAAAGATGCTGATGTTGATCCTAAGGTGTTAGATATTCGTTGCAAGACCATCAAGCAGATGATCATGGAAGTAGACAACTCTTTAGGCGATCTGCACGACATGCTCGATACCATGCAAGAGTATGATGAGGAAAACTGGCCAAAGGGCGTCAAACTCGTTGATGAGCTTGAGTCTAATACCCAAAAGCTCGTCGAGTACCTCCGCTCCATCGGCAAGTACTAATCCCCCTGTCAATTGCTCTTTGCAGGCTAACTAATCCCAAGTACTGCTATCTGCCACCACAAGCAGATAAAGTTGTTAGCCACATATATCTGCAGCTTGTAAGCAGGCTGCGGATAATCCCCGCCTACAGACCTATCCTGCCTTGCTTCACCTTGCTACAAAACGTAGCTATCTTTATCTCCCAAGCAGCCAGCAGCATCCTACAAAGCTAACGTTTAAAGTTCTTATCGTCTTTCTTAATTAGCCACTAGCTCTTACCGTCGTGCTGTTGTGGTTATCAGCCAGTCAGGCTTGCAGGCTTTCAGGATTGTAGACTGTCAGACTTGTAGGCTTTCAATTACTCCCTTCTAATTTGCTCATTTGCTTGGCTGCTTTTGCATGGAAATGTGCTGTGTGCTGTTCCAGAGCTGTTTTAGCCATTGCCCTCTTTCCTCATAAAACTAGCCTAACTGCAGCATGCCTAGCTTTTAGACTTGGTAAGCTTTTTAGTATGGCATGGCAAGTGATTCGGTATAGCGCGTTTGGGTGCACTCTAGCTTGGATGGCTTGTATGGCGATGGGCTGTGCCGCGATGCACCGCGCTGTATTCAGGGCTATTAGCGTGGTTACGCGCTTCTTAGGCTCATGGCTGCAGTGTGGTGGCAGAAATTGTGGAGCTGATATGGCTTTAGAGTCATATTGTGGCTATGGCGTTGTCACAAGTTCGTGGAAAACTGTAAATATGCTGATGCTCATAGACGATATTTGATTGTGGATCACAGACTTTTTATATGCTCAAGTGCACCTTTTTTAGGCGAACAGGGTTGTACTGCTTCAAAGATCGTGGGCATTTGAACCAAAATGGCACTAAAAGATCACCGCTTTTTGGCTTTATTGGAGGCTTGATTGCTTTGCAACTATGGAGTGACTTATTGGCCTTAGCTTTATTATGTTTGGCAGATAATGGCTTATATAAGCACTTATTGCCGACATATTGTGGATGAGTGTTGCTATTTTTAGGTGATGAAATTGCTTATCATTTAGTAAATGACTCATTTTAGTGCAGTACTGTTTTGCCCTGAAATTGCGCTTTACACACCACTTCGTTAGAATGTTGTTAAGTTTCTAATCTATCTAAGGAGCTATTGTGCCCCTTGGTAGAGGCCTCAAGTTTTATTAGTAGCCATAGCTTACTTTAGCTATAAGCATTGCTAATAAGTTCAGCAAGTAATGGTGTTATCCCATATACAACTTGCGAGGCCCCATGTAGCTGACGTGCTGCATGGATGCAGCATGGTTTCAGATAAGAGAACTCTTAAGTGCTTGCACGAGCTTGTAGAAAGTGAATTCTACATAAAGCTCTGTTTAAAACCACTTGTTTTAAGCGCCTGATGCGGTGTGCAGCCTTTTGTTGATTCTCACATTTACTTGGAATGTAAGATCTCATGTGTTCAATTTTCGGCATTTTCGATATTAAAGAGAACTCAAAGTCTCTTCGTACCCAAGCTTTGGGCCTCTCACGCCTGCAGTTGCACCGTGGTCCAGATTGGGAAGGTATCTACCAGAGCGATCACGCTATCGTCGTACACGAGCGTTTATCCATTGTTGATCCAGGCAATGGTGCTCAGCCGCTGTACAATGACGACAAGACCCAGGTTTTAGCTGCTAATGGCGAAATCTACAATCACGTACAGTTAAAGTCCGAGCTTAAAGATCCTTACAATTTCAAGACCGGTTCTGACTGTGAGGTTCTCCTGCCACTGTACCAAGAGTTCAAGAAGACCGGTGAAGTTTTCTTAGACCGCTTAGTTGGTGACTTTGCTTTCGTTATTTACGACGAGACTGATGATAGCTGGTTCTTAGGCCGTGACCACATGGGTATCGTTCCTATGTATATCGGTTCTGACAAGGAAGGCCGTTTCTACGTTGCCTCTGAGATGAAGGCTTTAACCCCTGTTTGTGACACTGTAAAGGAGTTCCCACCAGGCCACTACCTCTACTCCAAGCAGGATCTCGAGTTCCACCGTTACTACAAGCGTGACTGGATGGAATACGACAACGTAAAGAATAACAAGTCCAACGTATCTGAGCTTAAGGAAGCCTTAATGGATTCTGTTAAGCGTCAGTTAATGTGCGACGTTCCTTACGGCGTATTACTCTCTGGTGGTCTCGATTCTTCAGTTATTTCTGCTATCGCTAAGCTCTTCTCTGAGCGTCGTGTTGAAGATGGCGGCAAGACTGAGGCATGGTACCCACGTCTGCACTCCTTTGCTATCGGCCTTGAGGGTGCTCCAGACTTAAAGAAGGCACGTGTTGTTGCTGACTACTTAGGTACCGTTCACCACGAGATTCACTACACCATTCAAGAGGGTATTGATGCACTGCCTGATGTTATCCGTAAGATCGAAACTTACGACGTAACCACCATTCGTGCTTCTACCCCAATGTACCTCATGGCTCGTTACATCAAGGCTATGGGTATCAAGATGGTTCTCTCTGGCGAAGGCTCTGATGAGATCTTCGGTGGCTACCTCTACTTCCACAAGGCTCCAAATGCTAAGGAGTTCCATGAGGAATTAGTACGTAAGCTCGATCAGCTGCACTTATACGACTGCCTGCGTGCTAACAAGTCCTTAATGGCTTGGGGCGTTGAGGGTCGTGTTCCATTCCTCGATAAGAAGTTCTTAGACGTAGCAATGCGTTTAAACCCAGAGGATAAGATGTGCCCAGGCAAGACCATCGAGAAGAAGATTCTGCGTGAGGCCTTTGAAGGCATGTTACCTGATGAGGTACTGTGGCGTCAGAAGGAGCAGTTCTCTGATGGCGTAGGCTACTCTTGGATCGATGCTCTGCGTGACCACGCTGAGAAGGAAGTTACCGACAAGATGTTTGCTGAGCGTGAGAGCCGCTTCCCAGTTAACACTCCAGTTACTAAGGAAGCTTACTACTACCGCTCTATCTTTGAAGACATCTTCAAGCTCCCATCAGCTGTTCTGACCGTTCCATACGGCAAGTCAGTTGCTTGCTCCACCCCAACTGCTATTGCATGGGATGAGAAGTTCAAGAACATGGCTGACCCATCAGGTCGTGCTGTAACTGACGTTCACGATTCAGCTTACGAGATGGGCCACAAGCTCTAATTTAGTTTTATAACTATTCCTCCTAAAAAAGCCGCAGCTTTCGATCTGCGGCTTTTTTTTATCTCTACAGCCCCATCAAATCACATCAAATCACAAAAAATCACATCATACCCACCGCAACATACTCCATTCACCTTACTTCACTGAGTTAGCAGGCCTTTGCTACTTTTACTTTGGCACTCCCTAAATCTTCTGACATCGGTTCTTTAGCCGTTCAGTCCTTGATGCAACTTCGGTCTTAGAACCTTAAGATCATTACTATCACGACTTGAGGCTCTTTGGCTATTTAGTCCTTGGCAAACGATTGCGTTTCTTACAAGCAAGACCAAATCGTTGGCATTCTGTGGCTAATGCATACTTAGATAGTGAGATAACTTTTGTTTCTTGCTGCTTGTTGCTACAATCCACGCCATAATTTATTGCCACGGCTGCAAGAGAGCAGCTGACCGCGCTCATTCTCTGATTAGCATTTGAGCTATGGCTGTTTGCTTAGATGCATACTCGTGCATCAGCTATGTCTTGGACTTAGCCGTATCTACCATATTGTGGTGATGGGATGTGCTGAGGCTGCAGCAGCTTGCGTGGTGAGATGGCTTTTCTTTTTTATTGATTTTGATTGCTTGAGGTTTTTTATGAGGTTTGGTCTTATACGTGTTCCGTATTACCCGCAGTTAAACTGCCTCAATCGCATTGATGTAAATGCCTCAGCAGTCATGTCAGTGCTTTTGTTTTGGCTTACTAAGAGTCGTGAGCCAAGCTACTGTCCTAAGCATCATCACTACAAGCTCGCGGTTAACCTAGGCTTAGAGCTTAAGGATGTTGCTCAGTGCTTTGATGCTTTGTGTGAGCATGGAGTCTTTGTGGGCCATGAGATCACCATTGCACCGAAGGTAGTTACTGAAGACTCTGTGCCTAAGGTTGAGACTCGCTATTCTTTAGATCTCAATGCTCTGCAGCAATTACTTGCATCATTAGGCACCAATCTGTCTATCAAGCTACTTAAGCATGCAGCTGATGATAGCTTTGATTTCTATGGACAGATTGAAGAGAAGTTTTTACCACGCTATCAGATCTTACGTGGCTATTTGAGCGGCAGTGACTTTGAAAAGGCCTCTTTACTCCTGTCTAAGTTTGCAGTCTTTGTAAATGAGTACTGTGAGGAGTTTGCTATTAAGGCCATTGCGCCGGGCTGGAAGCTACTGTTGCAAGTTCCAATGGACTCTAAGTGGGATGAGTATGCCAGCGAGCTAAATGTACGCTTCTTACGTCCTAGTGAGCGAGCCTTTGACTTTAGCTTTACTGATGGCAACTTCTTCTTGCCTGACTATGCTGAGCACCAAGCTTTAGAGCACATCACCAAGCACTATAAGCAGCGTGATAACTACTCTGTAACCTTATGCGCTGCCATGATGCTCCTCTTGCAAGCAAGCTTTGAGGACAAGCTAACCTATGTCTCTGAGATCAGTGTAGCCAACCTCAAAGAAACAATTGAACTCTTATGCACTTACGATCATGAGCTTGCTAAGTCTATTAAGCTCAAAGACGACTACTACACCTTCAGGGAGCTCAAGGACGACATAAAAGCAAGTGAGCAAGAGCTCTTTGACAAGACTTTAGAAAAAGCTCTTACAGGAAATCACAATTCATATGTCACTGCAGAATAAGACCTTAATGCCGCCACCTTGGCTGGCCTACCGACAAATAGAATGTTGCTCGATTGGCTGGCGTATGGGCTATGGCGAGTATTACTTAGACCAATTTCTCGAATGGTTTGACTCACTTTCTAATAAAGAGCAGTCTGAATACCGTACCCTCTTTCCTGAACCTTTAAATTGGAAAGGATGGTGGGATAAAGAGCTCAGCGACGATGGACTTGAGCATGGCGGTTTCTTTGTGAATACATGGCAACCACAAGGAAAGCCAAAGTACAACCTTGAGTGGCTGCAGCAAGAGTTTGCGCAAGGCAATACTAAAGAGATGTGCCACTTCTGGGGTAATCAGCCCTCCAAAAACGGCAAGATTACCAAAAGCTGCTTCAGTCAGTGGTGGAAGCAGGACTTCCGTGCCAGGTCACATACTTTCCTCTATGCTGAGCAGTATATGATGGCGAGCAACAAAGCTAGGCTCTTTGGCGATGATGAAATCTTAAAGCAAATTCTCGCTTGCGATAATCCTAAGCAAATCAAAGACTTTGGCCGTAAGGTGCGTGGCTTTGATGAGAAAGTTTGGCACAAGTTCAAGTACACCATTGTGCTGCTTGGCAACTGGCACAAATTTAACCAAAACCATGACCTTCAAGCCTTTCTCCTTTCAACAGGCGATAAAGTCCTAGTAGAGGCTAGCCCATACGACAATATCTGGGGTATTGGCCTTGCAGAGAACTGCACTGAGGCCCAAGACCCAATGCTCTGGCGAGGACAAAACCTACTTGGCTTTGCGCTCATGGAAGTACGCGACGAGCTACGCCGTGTTACCCAAAACGAAGGGCTTTGCGACTTTAGCACCGTCGAAGATTAGCTCAATCGCGAAGCCGCTGCGCCAAAAGACCAACGCATGTCAGTGACAGCGCTATCAGCAAGCGGCTTTACGTATACCACAAATTGTGCCTCGCAGTCGCAGTGACTTATCCTTTTCTACAGCAACAATAACTTGCTATCCCCAAAGCTACAGTGCGCTTCAAAGGGTCATTTGTGTGTCACAAACACTACCTCAGCTAAAAGCAAAACGCCACTACCCAAACTAGTTCAATAAATGCAAGCAAGCGACATTATGTATGCAGCCTAAGCAATGATTTCAAGGCCTAATGGTGACTACTACCATGTTTAAGTAGAGATCTCATCAAGACATCCTAGGCTCATTTACTACGTACAAAAGAGCGTAACTGAGCTGCAGCATAAGCGATAAGTAGAGTAGAGCAGAGCAGAGCAGAGCAGAGCAAAGCTGTTATTGGCTTGTTGCTAACTTCGTTGAAGGCACATGTTTTTGCATTGCTGAGGCTATTACTTATGGTATTTCTACAGCTACTGCCATTGCCTTGGCTGTGGCTGTGGCTGTGGCTGTGGCGATTTGAGCCGTATAGTTC
>Garnier_p2__coassemble_1646_pt1 | contig 18635 bp, 10 predicted proteins | sample Garnier_p2__metabat2_high_PE_037 | metagenome-assembled genome bin Garnier_p2 | reverse complement strand
ACTAATGATCGTCTGCCTAAGATTTTGCATTCCTTAGCAGGGAAATTTTTCTTGCCTTGGCCAAAAGCGCGATAGTATAGTCCTTTTGAATGCTGGCCTGTTAATACAAAGCTCTTACCTTGGTATATAAAGATAGACCCTGGCATAGCTCTCTTTAATCTATTGTATCGGCGCATAGACTTTGTCACTTCAAGCTGTGACACCATCCTTTGGGCTTTAGCCTCTCCATATTGTTTGGCGATTTTGATTCGCCACTGACTAAGAGAGTCTCCCTTTTGCTCAAAACGAGGGGTACGGTTCTTTGCAACGATTTCCCCTTCATACCTATAAGTTCTTTCAGTTTGAGAGTGTATGAGCGCACGGTTATGACAACGGAATTGATGAATTTCAAAGTGCTTGTCGTTATCGTACTTTGGTTCGATATTAGCGCAAATACAGGCTATACAAATAGCATCTGCAAAATGTTCTTTAGGCATATGCATGTATTCGCGAAGATGGGATGTATCAAAACCGCTACATATATGCACATTATCATTGCCATATAACCTCACTAGGTCTTCATATATAAAAGGCATAGCAATATTAATTATGGACGTTCCTGCATACTTTTTGCGTTTACCCTTCTCTTCTAGCCATGCTTCATTTTGATGAATCTGTCCATGACAAGAGCCGCATAAACCAATACGGTTATATGCTTTATCGCTGCCTCCTTTACTTTGAGGCTCGATATGGTGACAATGGTAGTTATTTTTATCCATTGGCTTACCACAAAGGGCACAATATCCCCCTTGCATAGCGAAGATATAATCCTCAACACTAGCATAGCCTTTGAGAGTACCATTTTGAAAGTCAACTCCTTGAACTGAGCCATCATCTAGTTGCATAAAAGCGAACTTGTTGTACTCCATAGTCCAGCTCTTAATAGGCATAAACTTGTTAATATGCTTAATCAAATTTATATGAGTACGCACACACTGCTTTGCAGTTGGAGTAATCCATCTAGCAGAATGCTTGCGGTTATTAAAGCGACTTTCCTTGTTGATGATATCTTTAACTGCTAGGATGCCATTCTTGTATCCTGGAAGCTTACGGCCATTAGGAAACTCAGTTAAAGTATTATTTCGCTTAGCTAGGCGTTTACGTACTAAACGCTGTCCTCTACGAGAGGCTTTACGATGTTGTGCACGGGCTGTCATCAGCTTAGGGATTTCTCGGTTACGCGTAGTGACATTAGACGCATAAAACACTTCACCTTTGCCGTTGACTACAGCAAGGCCAATATTGGTTCGTCCAGGATCAATACCTCCATATAGATCTTGGACAAAGTGAGTGCTTTCATATTTCAGCTGGATGGCAAAGGGTTTATAACAAACAATTTTTGCCTTGCCCTCATGTAAAAGGTGCCGCACCCGACCAAGCCTTTTAGTTGGCATAAGCGGGTTGCCTTGATTGTCCAAAACATAAGCAATATCCATTCAATATCCACTATAAAAATAAATTTAATGCGCCATATCTTGTTAAACATAATGCTTAACAAGATATAACGTAAAAGTACCATAGACTCGGCACAGATACGCCCAGAGCGAGGGGCTTGGTAAACACCCCAAGGTGGTTGAGAACTAAATCCTTCTGTGTCGTAATTGTCTCTGCTCAACTAAAACCGAAGTTTCAAGCTCCATCCTGAAAATGAGCTACGCTCATTTTAGGATGGAGTAGTTGACTCTTGTAAGTACTCGTACCAGTGCTCATCGATTTGGAACTTTAAGATCACGGCGGTGAGATCAAAGACTTGCTTAGCGCCGAACTCTAAAGTAATGAGCTGCTGTTCCTCAACTTGCTTTTGCTCTTGAGGTACTCCCATCAAAATTTCTTTTTGCACTTGGCGCTGCTTTAAAGATGCGGCTCTAAACTTGCGCTTATCAATATAAGATCCATATAAAGCGGCATCAGCATAGGTAACCTCTAAAGGCGCACCCACGCCTTCAGGCACAATGCTGTAGTCGATCTTGCCATCTGCTCTTAATACCGGCTCCTTAACGCCACTAGTCTGAGCGGCAGGAGCATTTACAGCAGGATCTTGAGCAGCTGCAGCATCTGAAGATGCATCAGCATTATCTGGTGCAGCTGCAGCGGTATTTGGTTCTGTATTGGTAGCTGCAGTGGCGGTAGCGACTGCATTTGCATTTACGTTTGCAGCAGCCTCAGCCTGTGCCTGTTCGGCAGCTGCATTAGTATCGTTGGTGGCTACAGAGGTCTCGGTTGCAGATGGAGCAGCGGCATTAGCATCAACCGCAGTGGCCTGAGCAGGAGCGGTATCAGTTGCAGAGGCCTGTACTGCCATGGCATCAGCTGCAGTGCTTTGAGCTTGAGCTGCTGGATCTTGGGTGGCTGCTTTATCAAGAGAGGCCATCTCTTGGGCGTCATTGGCAGCGCTTGCTTCTGCCTCGGCATTTTCTTGGGCTGGGGACTTAGCCTCGTTATCTTGGTTTAGCTTTGGTAAGTTGCCCTCAGCATGAATAAGACCTGATAGACCGTTAATAGTGGTACCTGACTTATTTTGCTCCTCCATGGCATCACGAGCGGCAATCATTTGATTGGTGTTATCAAAAGCGCTGTATTGAGCAGGGGTATTCATCTGTGATGGGTACGGTGCCTTGATATTGTCATTTACTGGGTAAATGATAGACAGCACGTGCTCACGTGAGGTGATGATATTTGGGTTTAAGCCATGGGTCTTGGTGAAGGTCAGCAAGAGCTCAATAAAGTACTCTCTAAGCTCGTTAGAGCTAAAGAGTGGAGCAATGCACTTTAAGGCACACAGGCCAAGATAGGTACAGTCTTCTTTTAAAGAAGCAAGGTTGAGGGCAAAGTCGAGATTCTTAATGAGATAGCCGTAATCAAGCGCAAAGTTGTAGGCATCACGACCAATTTGCTCGTAGATCTGATCTTTTTCATCTTGAATCGTCACACCGGCTAAAGCGCGGGAGTTAATGCAAGCACCGATATAGACGAGTAAAGTCTCAAGTTCAGCTTGTCGAATTAAACACAGACGATCAATATTGTTCTCAAAGTAGTATGAGATATTGTTCTCTTCATGAAAGCGTGCCAGCTCTGGATGAACAGTGTATAAGCTGTCTTTAATCTGCTCAGGATGACTTTGGGCTCGCTGACGATATTGTCTAGCCGAGAAGTCAGCATTAAATGCGAGAATACGGTTGAGCAAATCACCTTGGGTGAGAAGGTAGTGCACGTAGTGAGGAGTCATAGCCATTTTGTGGATAGCTCTATTAACTTTTGATCTACTATCTGATTAGCCTAACAAGTAGCGTAAGACAAGAAAAGCTATTTACGCCAGTAATGAGCTCACAAGATATCACAGTTTGCTCAAAGTGCTAATAAACAGCGTACTTAACATGATTTGTTTGTGACGTTCACGGCGCTTTTGACTGTTCATTTTGTTCTATATGTATGTAAAAGAGCGATCTTGCACGGCCCACTAGCAATCTAATCAAGCTACCATGAAAGACGCACCCACAGTCAGTGAAACGGCCACAGCATTCGCCAGTTCCACCACCACATCATCCAGCATTGCAGCGGGAGCAATGGGGTCATTGCTGTGAAGTCGGTGGATAAATAGACGAGACGGCAGTGTAACTTTAGCTTTTATGGCGATTAGTGCAGCGCTAGATCTGTAGCTCTTGCTACAGTGGCGGCAGCGATGTGTGGCAAAGGGACTAGCTAGTTGCTTTAAATGGTGGTTTTGCCTAGAAACTTGCACCAATATGTTAGATCTTGCGACGGATCTAACGGACAAAGCTGTGCTTATGGATATAATGTGAGCCTCTTAGTACTGATGCTAAATGTTTTGGTGAGTAATTAATGTCCGCGCTACATATATCTGCAGCGATCTTTGTAATCTATGCCATTGCCTCGCTCTTGCTTCCTTTAAAGCTCAAGCTTGTCTATAAGCTTGTATTGTCCTTGGTGCTCGCTTTTTGTGGCAGCAAGTACCTTATCTATATGTATAGCGGCGGTGTTTTAACGCCTAAGCTGCCAATCAATGTCATCTTGTGTTTAGAGGTTCTCTACAGCTTCTTAATGCTAAGCGTAGTGTGTGCCTTGATTAAAGATCTCGTGTTGCTCGGTCGTAGCGTGGCACGCTACATTGAAAAAAGATCCTCAGGCCGTCGTGGCGTGGGTAAGGGCTCTAAGAGCGCCTCAGCTACAGGTACAGTTGCCTTTAAGCCATGGCCTTTGGGTCGCATTAATACTGTTATTGTAGTAGCGGCATTTATTAGCGCCTTAACTGGTACGCTCTCCCAATTACGTACTCCAAATGTAGTTGAGCATACTGTCTATGTACGTGGTCTGCCACAGACCTTTGATGGTTACACCATTGTGCAGCTTACTGACTTGCATATTGGCCCAGTGCTAAAGCGTGACTTTCTTGAGGGTGTAGTTACTAAGACTAATTCATTAGATCCAGATCTGGTCTTAATCACTGGTGATCTCGTGGATGGATCAGTAGCGGCACTCAAAGATGAGTTTAAGCCTTTTGAATGGCTGCGTGCTACAAACGGTATCTTAGCCGTAACTGGCAACCATGAGTATTACTCTGGCGCAAACTCTTGGGTAAAGACCTGGGAGGAAATGGGCGTTAAATTCCTGCGCAATGAAAGCGTTCTCATTAGCAAGGGCGCATTCTCTATTCAGGTGGCCGGTATTCCAGATATTCGCGGTGTAAATTTAGGCGAAGTTAAGGCTGATCCTGAGGCGGCTCTAAAGAATGTTATCCCATACAAGTACGGCAGCTACACTGCCATTAGCGCACCTGCAGCAAGCTCTCAGGGTACTGAGCAAGCCTTTAACGAGGAGAGTTTAGATGGCGCTGGCGCAACCTTTAGCATTAAGTCCCGCCCAATTTCCGGAATCGCCTCCGAGCTTAACAAGGCCGTAGCCACTATCTTTATGGCCCATCAACCTAATGCCGTAGCCGATCTTGATATCAAGGCCAATCTTATCTTAAGTGGCCACACTCATGGCGGCACTATGTTTTTCTTAAAGCCACTCATTGCCCACTTCAATGCAGGCTATGTATCTGGCATGTATGATCTTGGTAGAGGCTCGAGCCTTTATGTAAGCAATGGTACCGGCATTTGGTCAGGCTTCTCTTGCCGTCTCTTAGTTCCATCTGAGATCACCAAGTTCACCTTACGCCGCAACTAAACAGCAATACAGCAGCTCGCACGCTAGCTTGCAATACAATAGCTCGCAAGCTAGCGATGCAGTTGCTCGCAAACGAGCGATACAGCAGCTCACAAGCGAGTAATACAGCAGCTATCAAGCTAGCAATACAACAGCTCGCAAGCGAGCGATGCTGCAGAAGATCAAGAGCGTAAGGCAGCATGAGATCAGAGTGCATGCGCATAAGAGCAGTAGCGGCAAAAGATACGCTGCAGCCTGCTCATGCCTTAGATTACGGCGTAAATTCAAGTCGCTGAGGGATCGCGGCGACAGTATTTAGCTTGATTAATTGATCTCTTTATCATCATAGCTGTAATGCTATGGCTGAAGTTTGCTAAAATAAATAGATTAGTGCCTGATGAACAGGCGTAATTATCACGCCGCTGTCAGGATAAGATTAATTTTTGACCCATGACAAAGATACAAAGAGACTAGGCAATAACAAGCTTTAGAGTATTGCTTGCGGCTATGGCTGCAGCTTAGCTTGAGTTACTTAGACTTTGAGATCTTTGACATGCTACTTTGGAAAGAGAGCGCACCTTGTGTGTTTGCCTTAGGCTTGAAGCGCCAACAGTACTGTGATGTCCTAGTTTTAGGTTGCAACAGCTACAGCTAGGCTGCTTGAATGCGCTGAGCATGGCCTAGCAATGAGCGTTGTTAAGGACAACAGTGAGCTGTCTTTCATCATCTGCGAGGAAAAAATGTCCTATAAGATTCTGTGGTACTCATTACCTTCCTTACATGACAACAGCAACGGTGCAGCAATTCATAACAAGGTTATGCTTGAGGCTTTAGCTGCACGTGGTTTCCAAGTTAAGGCTTTAAATGCTTTAGTTGCTGATGATCCACAGGGTCTAAACGTATTTGAGCGTATTGCCAAGCAGGTAAATGCACAGCCTGATGCTAACTACATTCAGTTTACTGATACTGGTGTTGAGTACATCGTAGCTCGTACCAAGGGTCACGTATCTAACGACGTTACTGCAGAAGATCAAGGCAAGGTCTTTGATCTGTTTGTACAGTTCTTAGAGAAATTCAATCCTGATGTACTTATCGGTTACTCAGGCGACTGCTTCTCAGCTTTAGTGCGTCATGAGGCTAAGGCTCGTGGTATTCCTGTAGTCTATGCTTTATGCAATGGCCTGCACCGCTCCTTTGCTTTCCCAGATTGCGACTTAGTCTTCACTCCATCTGAGGCTACTGCCAATATGTACCGTGAGGTAGACGGTATTGATGTTAAGGCCGTGGGTCAGTTCATTTACAAAGAGCGCGTCACTGTACCAAATCGTGATGTAGCTAAGGCTAAGTATGTAACCTTAGTAAACCCAACTCCAGAAAAGGGTTTAGCTATCTTTGCTAAGATCGCTGAGGTCTTTGCCCGTAAGCATCCTGAGCAGAAGTTCTTAGTAGTTAAGAGCGTAGGCGATTACTACAAGATCTTTAACCATATGCACAATGACGATGGCTCACGCTTCTTACCAGCTGGCATGGTCAACCTGCCAAACATCGATGTTGCTGAGCACACTGATGACATTCGCTTAGTTTACGATGTTACTAAGGTCTTAGTAACTCCATCTGTATGGCACGAGGCTTGGGGCTGTGTAGCTACTGAGGCTACTTTCAATGGCATTCCAGTGCTCTCCTCAAAGAGCGGTGGTTTACCTGAGGCAGTAGGCGAGGGTGGTATTTTACTTGAGGCCCCAGAGAAGACCTTAAAGGATTTCTATCGTGTGCCTACCGATGAAGAAATTGCTCCATGGGTTGAGGCATTAGAGCGCTTACTGAGCGAGGATTGGTCAGAGCAGTGCAAGAAGGCATCTGAGCGTAACGATTTAAATCGCAGCATCGATCGCTTACTTGAGTACTTAAACCCAATCATGGAAAAGGGCTCTAAGGAAAAGGCTCCACTTGAGCGTTCATTCTTCTTCTCAGCAGAGACCATGAAGAAGCGTAAGGCATACTACATTGCCGAGGCTAAGAAGAACGGTGTTGAGCTTGAGACCAATACTCAAGAAGAGCCAAAGACTCAAGAACCAGCCAAGGATGTCCCAAAGAAGGCTGCAGCCAAGAAGACTACTGCAGCAAAGACCACCAAGTCAAAGGCTGATAGCACCAGCGAGACCAAGGCTCCAGCTAAGAAGGCAAGTAATGCTAAAAAGACTGTAGCTAAAAAGCCAGCAGCCAAGAAGACCACAGCTGCCGCTGACAAGAAGTAATTAAGCAAGCAGCTAGTGAGCAACATTGCAAGCGAGCATGCTTGCAAGTTCAGCAAGCACCAAGCTAAATTAGCCTAGCTAGGCTAACTTAGCAATTATGCTTCGTCATATGCCAGAGCAGTGCTATTCATGGCAGACATGGCAGAGCAGTTGCCTTGCATACGATGCGCTTTATAGCGTAGCGTAGCAGTAGCAATCAGCTCAAGGCTAAATACTAAAGAGGCTCCACCAATTGAATTGGCGGGGCCTTTTGCATTCTTAGGCACCAAAAGCATTGATCTCCTCGACCAGTCCTCATTGAGGCTGTGCATCAAAATGCAGCTTAACAACGCTTAACAGCTAAGCTACAGCTCTTAGCCATGTTAAACTGCAGATATAGGCATTTAATATCCGCTATGCTGGGTGTAATGCTATTGCGACTTACTCCATGAGAGCTATAGTAGTGTGTATGGTATAGTGCAGAACGATGCGCATCTCCATCAGAAAATTTATGAAAATGATTTCATTAGCTCAAGACACTCAAATGCATAAGAACAACGCTTCTGCATTGCGTACATCTGCAGTAAAGAGCCGCATAAATGATGATAAAAAGATGGAACGCGATCTTATTAATGATGAGTTAGAACGTTGCACGGCAGCAAACAGCAGCAAAAGAGATAGGTTTAGCGTAGTGTCTTTATTTTCTGGTGCGGGAGGCATGGACTTAGGATTTATTGGTGGATTCGACTTTCTAAGTAAGCACTATGCGCAATTGCCGTTCGATATCATTTATGCAAATGAGCTGAGCCCTCATGCTTGCAAAACTTACCGCATGAATTTTGAGCATCCCATTATCGAAGGTGACATCTATGAGCATTTGGATGAACTGCCAGATCATGCTGATGTCGTGACCGGTGGTTTTCCATGCCAAGATATATCGATTAATGGCAAGATGGCCGGTATTCAAGGCAAGCGTTCAGGTCTTTACCGTGCTATTGTGGAGGCAGTACGAAGAGTTAAGCCAAAAGTCTTAGTGGTTGAAAATGTAGGCAGCTTGCTGATGAAGAAGCACAAATCATCCTTAGATAAGATCATTGCTGACTTCTCCAACTTGGGCTACCAAATCTCATATCAACTGTATAGTGCTGAACAATATGCAGTTCCGCAAACACGCGAGCGAGTTTTTATTGTGGGAGTCCGCCACGGTGTTGCTCCATTTTGCCCGCCGCAACCTTTAGCCTCTAAACCCATAACAGCTCAAGAGGCGCTTTATGACCTAGAAAACAAAGCAGAAGATAAGGCGTTTTCGCACGTGTGGAGTAAGGCTAAGGTGAGTGGTGAGCAAGGCAACCGCAGGTTGCTTGCTAATAGACCTGGCTATACCATTCGAGCTGAGTGTCATGGCAATATACAGTTTCATTACAGCCTCTCTAGGCGCATTTCCATGCGAGAAGCAGCGCGTCTTCAATCCTTTCCTGACTCATTTACTTTTGCTTGCGGCATTCGTGAAACCGAGCGCCAAATCGGTAATGCCGTCCCGCCAGTGCTAGCTTGGTATATAGCACGCTTAGTCTTAAATACTCTTACTGCCTCCAAATAATGCGGAGGGAAGTTCCCTTAGCTTGATCTTTTGCCATGATCTTGGTGATCCAATCTCAAGGGACCTGACTTATGCTCGTTCTTAAAAGCTCTAATCTAAATGCCCGGGGGTGTGAATTGGTTGAGCTGTGATCTTAATGAGCCAATATGAAAGCTCTGATCTTAATGATCTAGTCTGAAAGGTCTGATCTTGAGTGCTTGAGTGGCATGATCTTGTTACATACGCGGGCGGCGATCTTGATCGAATAACTTGAGATCTCGCTCACCTTGTGATCTTTGAGGGCGGTGATCTTTTACTTTTGCCATGAGGCGGCAACAGCGGCAAGGTGGTGGCAAGGTAAATTATGGGGCGGCAAAGATTGCAAAGAGGCTTTTTTATCTACGTTTAGTTGGTGCTAGTGCTGATAGGCTATGGTTTTGAGGCGATCTTAAAGGATGGCAAGGGCGCTGATGAGGCGCTGTGATCTTTAGTTGTTTTGCTTGTTTAGCGGCAAAGAATGCCGTTAAAGACGCGTGATCTTATGATCTTGTAATGTGATGGCAAAGGGCATAAATATCAGGTTTGCACAAAAAGATTAAGTTGTTTTGTAAATGGCACGTCATGTGCAAAACCTAGAGTACTTCTGCTTCCCTCAGAAGTATTTAAAATTAGGAGACAACTATGTCAAGCGCCCTTATCAATGCGGTTGGCTCACCAAATGTCAGGGAAAATTGGTGGGACAAGAGTAATAAGATTGATGGGTTTGCACAATCACCAATGTCCGAGGTGTTCGGTACCGAGGCAAGCAGTGGAACTTCCTTCTCTGCTAGTCTTGAGAACATCTTAGCCCGTGCTGAGGATATTTCTGCTGCCGACGGTATGAATATCAGTCGTGCTGCACCAACCACAGTAACTGGTGAGGCTGTAACCTTTGAAGAACTTATCAACTCAGAAAATGCGCAGATAAGAGAATTTGCAGTCTTAGATCAGCAACCGCTGTCACCAGATTGGGCTGTCTTAAAAGCTCAGAATCCAGTAACTCCGAGCAACTTTAAGGCACTCAATGGTTTATCAGATGGCTTAATGCTATCGCAGCGCTTTGCTAATGCTTTGTACGCCGTTTAGCGAATGAAGTAGCTTAATAAGCTATGCCATTTGCTTGTATAAAGTAAAGATGGCAATGCTTTTACGCTGATCGGGCAAATATTCTCTTTGACGGCATTTACATGCTGTAAAGAGTGTTCATAGTTTTCTACTGCAGGCAAATATACAGACACTAAAGATCTATCTATCGTACGATTGAGAAGGTCTTTGGCGTTTATATAAGTTGCCAACAGAATCGACTTTATCTGACAGAAAATGGCAGTGAAAGCTGTCCCTGGGCAATTGCTGTCAGACTAAGGTGCCTTGTGGCACTTTAGCTGTCGAATAAAGCCATTAAACTATGCACGCAGCAAATGCTCTTACTGCGCATGGTGTCTTTTGGCACTTTGCGCAGCAAGAACTTTGCACTCCAAAGCGCTGCTTTTGTGCCTGCCATGCGCAATGCTCAAAAGCAGTAGCCTTGTTTTCGTGTATGTTTATGATTCTGCGAGATCTTTGAAGCTAAAGATCCTTGCCAAGCCATTTTAGGCAAGCCTTGCAACATCTTGTTACACATGCAATGAGATGTTTTGGCAAGGCTCTTAAGCTTACTCAATACCCCACCAAAAAGGTTGCCTAGCAGCCTTTGCCGTGGGGTTTTGTATTTTTAGCCCGCCACTTTTTCACGCAATCTACATCACGCAAGCCAGACCCCACTGCCACGAGCCGGCCAAGACCGCCAATCACAACGTGTCCGCGACGCAAGCTCCAACTAGACCAATCGATTCAAAACTCGCTAAACTCCCGCAAAATCGACCAAAATCAACTACAATCGGTAAAAACCGGTCAAAAAGTCGCTAAAACGTCCAAAACCACCAAAACTACCAAAAATGCACATCACAATTGACGGCTTGAAACAGCTAACACTGCAGCGGTGAAACAGATGCAGACGAGTTCGTTCAAGCAAGGGCTTATTGCCAATCCTTGAACTATGCATGAGCTACATCCAGAAGCCCAAGCTATATCCTAGCTATCGAAAGTCCTATCCATCACCAAAGCTTAGCTAGTGTCCAAATTGCCATGAGCTGCTGCCTCTTTCATCAATAGAGCTAGTCTTTGCCAAGCAACTAAAGAGCCATGCTCGTTACTTGCCCATTATGGCCAACTCTAAAGTGCGTAACGTATGTAAAGTACCATAGCTGGGAAATACCTTCTTCACAGCACAGCATTGCACTGCACTGTATTGCAGTGCATGCTGTAGTCCGGCTTACTGATGAATAGTTTGGCGTTATCTATATGCACTCTATTGCTTAATGACAGTCCGTTGCTGTTTGTCCAGATGGTTTTATGCGGCGGGATCAAGAGCGTGAGGGAGCTTGTATGAGGCTCCTCATTACAATGCAAATGCATTGAGGATAGGTAATTGAGGCTACATTGTGATAGGCTGATGCATATGTGTTGCTGCAGAGTCTATTGCTAGGCGGCACACTATGAGTTTTTTGTACTGAGGGTGAAAAGATGGACTTGCTTGAGCTTTTACAAACAAGATATACCACCAAGCATTACGATGCCTCTAAGAAAGTAGATGAGGCGCTGATGGATAAGATCATGGAGTGCGTACGCTTAACTCCAACCTCAACTAACCATCAGCCATACCACTTCTTTGTTTTAAGTGGTGAAGCCAAGGATGCGCTGCGTCCAGGCATTAAAGACTTCAACATGTCTCGCTATGACGATAGCACTTACGCTGTGGTTATCGCCAATTTAAAGAGCCTCTCTGAGAGCCATTTAGAGGCCGTACTTGAGGCTGATGAGAAGGCTGGTAGATTACCAACTGCCGAGCTTAAAGAGGCTCAAGCTAAGTCCCGTATGTTCTTTGCCAACTTACATATGGAAAACGGCGACTTTAATGCGTGGGCCTGCAAGCAAGCCTACATGGCCATGACCACTATGGTCTATGCTGCAGCAGCCTATGGTGTAGATAGCACCATGATGGAAGGCATCGACTATGGTAAGGTAGATGAGATCTTAGAGCTTTCAAAGAACAATCTCACCACCTCCTGCGTCGTAACCTTTGGTTACCGTGCTGAGAATGACTCTAATCAGGTTAACATTCGTCCAAAGTCTCGTCTGACTATAGAGCAGCTGGTCACCAAGCTCAAATAAGCTACCAACAGCCCAAAGCAGCTTGCGATCTCGAGGCAAGCTACAGGCACTTAGAGCCACAAGTTATGAGCCCATGGGCCTTTAGCTATGCATTATGAGCTAGCCTAGCACTCATTGCTAGCAGCTGAAGTGCAAGCTCAGAAAGCTTGCATGCTGATGCTAGGTAAAGAGCCCATTGCAGCGTGAGTAGCTCCAATAAGCTGCGTATGTAGAGAGATCGCCTGAGTAGCATAATGAGAGCTGGAATGCAGAGCTTTGCCTGAGTCTTTGCTCTGATCTTTGCTAAGAGCGTGCTTGCTCCTTAGAGCTAAGGTGCAGTTAGGTAAAGTAGGCAGCAGAGCTGCTTAGTTATAAGCTGTATAGGCAGTGCTGCTTAGATATATGCTGGATAGGCTGTGCTATTAGGCATGGGTATGGGCATGCCGTGAAAGTGTAATGGCAATGCAGTCGGCTTAGAGCTCGTGGACTTATGTTTAGGTAGATAAGAAAAAAGCAGATTGTTTGGGGACGATCTGCTTTTTTGATGCCTACTAATTAACTAGAGTGCTAAGACATGAGGCCTTTGCTAGCTTTTGCTCTTTTGTGGAGGCCTCATATCTGAGTCTGATTGGATTGGGTGGCATTGGCTGTTTGCTTTGGTTTATTAGATAGCGTGCAGTTTGTGGCTAAAGTTGCGCTTAGAAAAGAGCTTTTGGTCGTATTTGTACTTGAGGCCTAAGGCAACTAAGGCTGCAGCAAACTGGCTAGCAAACACCGCCCACCACACGCCATACTGTCCTAAGAACGGAGGCAAGATCTGCAAGAAGATGAGCAGCATAATGGCCTCCATATATGTGAGCACATATGAGTACTTATTAAACTCGGTAGCATAGAAGCACTCAGTGGTCACACGAATAATGGCGATAAAAGGTAGGCCGAGAACAAAGATCGGCATGACGTTGGCAACTTCAATACTTACTTCATTTGAAGCACCAAACAATGGGCCGCAATAGTCACGCAAGAAAAAGAGCGCACCACCGCCAATGAGGGCAAAGAGCAGGGCATTTTTATAGGCAAGATTGCGGGTAAAGAACAAAGCAGTAAGCTTATGGGCACCAAAATAGTGGCTAAAGAGCGGCTGTGCACCTTCACCCACGGCCTGCAGGATCATCGTAATCACACAGATGATATAGGCAAGTACTGCATACACAGCAATAGCTGTATTACCACCATAGATACCCGAGTAATTGTTGATGATAATGAGGATGACACAAGGGCTAATGGTAAGACCAAATGGTGCTATTGAGATGCGTACTATAGGCGCATAGAGCTTAAGCTGCTTAATGATATTGAAGTTTAGGTAGAGATCTCTTTTGTAGATCATGTAGCCAAAGGCAAAGATAAAAGCACTACTCTCACCAACGATAGTCGCTAAAGCAGCACCTGTAAGGCCCCAATCAAAGACAAAGATAAAGAGCCAATCGAGCAGAATATTAGTGATAAAGCCGGTGATCATAGCCCACATAGCGATCTTGGCATAACCAAAGTTACGCACTAAAGGTATTACGCCTGTACTAAATACAGGTACAAAGGCGGCATAGGCGATCACTATAAGATACTCATAGCACATGTCAGCTAAGGTATCCCGTGCGCCTAGGATGAAGATAATTTCATCCAAGAAAGCCATGATTACAATAGTGTAGAAAACACTAAAGGCTAAGAGCAGATTAAAGGTGGCAGCAACATTGAGCTTAGCATTACTCTTATCCCCTGCACCTGAGCAAATAGAGTAGCGCACAGCTCCACCCATGCCTATGCCAGTACCAATGGCAAGAAACAGGGCAGTAATGGGGTAGGCAACATTGATTGCAGCTAAACCTGCATCGCCAACTGCGTGTCCTACGAAGATGCCGTCCACAATTGCGTACATGCCGCAGAGCATGAAGGCAAAGAGTGATGGGATGACATATGAGTAGAACCTACGCCTTAACATTTTGATCTCCTTGTGCCGACGTCTATTCTGAGTGAGGGAAGAAATAGTAAGACGGGGCGTAGATGATGGAGACTTACGCAAGCTATAAGCTATGTAAGACCTTTAGATGCAAGCAAAAGCATGGCTACTTAAGCTTATGTCTGCTAGGACACTTAGCATCAAAGCAAAAGTGCTGCAGCTAAGTTAAAGGTATGAGCTTACTTACAAGCCTAGAGCCAAAGAAAAGTGCAGAGGGCGCTCAAAAAGACAGTGCATCGCATTAAGCCACACTTGAGTATGCCTAGTCTTAGCGTGCACTCTTGTAAGAGCGCTGCTGCACCGTGCAAGGATGCTTAAAAGCTTATTTGCGTAAGCTAGGCAGGCTTGGCATTATGCTCAGGCATCGTGTTGCTGCTTGTCTCTTGAGATAGACGCATGGCTATGCTTTGGAGCAATTAACAGCAAGGACTAGTTATGCCCCGCTTAGGAGCAAGAACTAGTGATGACTCAAAGCGCTATGGATAGCTGTAGCTAGAGTAAGGCCGTTAACAGCTTGGCTGATCTTAAGAGTGCTTAAGCTTCTTTATTGGAGCCCTTGGCTTTAGTCTTAGTAGTTTGCGTAGACTTCTTCATATGACGCAGACGTTCGGAGAGCAAGATGTTGAACTGTTTTTGGATCTGAACAAAGATATTGAGCTGTTCAGGATTGAATGAACCAAAGATTTCGCGTTCAGCAGTCAATAGCGGACCTAACGTATCTTGTGCGTATTTCTCACCTGTTTTAGTGAAATGCAGTGTCTTAGATCTACCATCGAGCTTTGATGGGCGTGTGGTTAAGACACCTTGAGATATTAAGTCTCTAATCACACCATTAACTGTCTGTTTAGACATGCCTAGGCCTTCTGCAATGTCCTTTTGACAAAACTCAGAGGTCTTATCACTTGAGGCATCACGAGAGGCTGGCAAACGAATCATGGCATAGAGCACCATCATATGACATGGTGTAATGCCGAGCATGTTAGCCCAGGTATCGTAAATTGAGTTATTGCGACACCAACAAGCGGTTACATCGCCAAGAACTTCTTCAAGTGATGAAGTGTGATTATCTTTAAGTTCAGAGGTCATCCAATATCGTCCTGAGCTAATGCAAAGAAACCTACACATATTAAGCAAGCAAGATTGCAGCTTTGTAGTTGCCACAGAACTATATCTTACTTAGTAATTCGGGCCCTTGTTGTTATCGGATGCAAAGCTAGAGGGTAGAGCAGCTTGTATGCTAAGCATAAGGCTGTACCATTGCTTTTGCCATAGTGCCCTGAGCTAAGAAAAGACAAAAAATATTGTCTTAGCTCAAAGTAGGTTCATTGTACACCACACGATTAGCCTAAATCTAAGAGATTTACATACGTGTGACAAATCAGAGAAATATAGGGATCTTTCTAAACCGCTGTGCATGATAGTACTAAATTATACTAAATTCAATATCTATTCTGACTAAAAATATCTACTACACTTACTAAACTAGATCGAAACTTTGCAAGTTTGTAAATTTCGCTCTAATACGTAGCAAAAAAGCCATGTAAAACCCGGCAAAAGCACCCAAATAAGTCATCTACCCAAAAAGTGCACCTACCCACATAAAAGCCATCACCAATCAAACTCAGCACGTAAGTTAGGTGTAATGGGCCACTAAAGATACGCGCCTCCACAGCCATGCCCTGCCATGCCCATCGTCAGCAGCTACAGCCGCTGCCGCTGTCGCCATTAATCTAGCTGAATCTAGAAAGCTGAGCTCTTATTGCAGCTAAGGCTTAGGAAAGAAAGGTGTACAAACGATTGTTATTGACCATCATGAGCGGCGTATTAATGATGATTAGTGGCCGTAAGGTGAGGCGTACAAAGGATGATTAGTGGCCGTGAGGAACGGCGTACAAAGGATGATTAATGAACGTCAGGAACCGTGTAAAAGGATGATTAATGTCCGGCAGGAGCGGGTGCAGCTAAGGCATAGCCAAGGCTAAACACTAAGCCAAAGCCATAGCTGGTAGAGATCTACACTGTCACTGATGTTGGTCTTGGGCAAGGCCTAACTTAAGCACAGACGTAACGAGGCAATAGCAAAGCGCAATAGCCTAAGGAAGATTAGCAGCCTTGATACGAGCAAGCTTATGGCTTTGGAAAGATGGTGAGTAGCTGCAGTTGCTTAATCATGTGCTTTATCATGAATGGACTAGGCTAGTAAGAGCATGGCATAGCGTCTGGGTACATACACTGGTCTTAGCAGAGCGATGGCTTTTACTTGCTGAACAAGGATGGTGGCTAGGCAAGATGAAGAAGGATAGGACTTCATGCATTTATGTGCCACATGCGATTTGCCTCTGTGGTAAGAGCTGCTCCACAGCTTGGTCATGCGATATGAAAGATCGCAGATCACCGAGGAAAGAAGTAAGAATTAGCGCGTAAAGTGTGAGGTGGCGTATAGTTTGAACAGGCAAACGCTCATTGCAAGCACTCAAGCAAGATCATTGCTTAGATCAAAGCTGTATAATGTGCACTGCAAAAAGCCTGGGGACTAGTTAAGATTTGGTCGTAGGCTTAGCCTTTAGTAGCACGCAAGCGTTAGATTAAACTAGGCACTAAAGGCAAGGATGCAGTATCAAGCTGCATAATTTATTGCCAAAGGGCATTTTGCTTTTTAGGCAAATTATCGATTAGCTGCGCTGCCATTGAGGATTTAGATACTTAGCTTTTAATCTTCAATGCGTGCAGGCGCAATCAGGATCCGTTTATAGAGGCTTCAGCCCTGAATAGCACTTCATGGGTAAGACCATGGTCGATCCTGTTTAACTAAAAAAGGTGTATTCATGTCTGCTGAGTTTTTATCTGTTCATCCTGATAATCCACAGCCACGCTTTATTAAAATGGCCTGTGAGATCTTAAGAAATGGCGGTGTTGCTGTAGTTCCAACTGACTCAAGCTATGCACTGTGCTGTCTGATGGAGCAAAAGAACGCCATGGAGCGTATTGCTCGTATTCGCAAGATCAGCAAGAACCACAACTTCACTTTAATCTGCCGTGATCTCTCTGAGATCTCCACTTATGCTAAGGTAGATAACAATGTGTTCCGTCTGTTAAAGGCAAACACTCCAGGTGCTTATACCTTCATTCTGCCAGCTACTAAAGATGTACCTCGTCGTGTGATGAACGAAAAGCGTCGCACTATTGGTATTCGCGTACCTAAGTTTACCATCTTAGAGGCCTTACTTGATGAGCTCAACGAGCCATTAATGAGCTGCACTTTAATATTGCCTGATGAAGAGGTAGCTGAGCACGATCCAGTAGCCATCAATGACAAGATTGGCTCAATCGTAGACGTGATTGTAGATGGTGGTGAGCTTTATCCAGAGTCTACTACTGTAGTGGTCTTTGATAACGGCGTGCCTGAGGTTCACCGTGTTGGTCGTGGTGATCCAACTCCATTTGAGTAATAAGATCTCAAAACCAGATGAGATGGCCTAAGCTACCAAGCCCACCATCAATCTTAAAACCAGATCAGATGGCCAAAGTTAACAAGACTACCATCAATCTCAAGCCCCGCTTCTAGCTAAAGCTAAGCGGGGTTTTGCATGCTTCCAATACGCCATCACAAGAGTTAAATAGTCTTAGACAAGAACTGCCTCCGCTACAATGCGCGGGCGCAGCAGCCGCTACTATGGGCTGCCATCATGATCCACATAGCCAATGCTAAAAGGCCAGGAGCTAACAATAAACGCGGCTTTGCATGAGTCTATGCAAAGAGATGAGTAAGCTGCGCCATTGCCTGATGCTCAATAAGTATATTGATGCCGATGGAGATCAGGACGAGAGCGCCTAAGACATTGAGAATAGGGTCGATAGATTTTAAGGTAGAGAGAATCTGACCCATAAAGTAGCCTAGCAAGGACAGGGCAAAGCACACCAGGCCAATAACAATCGCGCTTAGCCAAATGGTATTGCCAACTAAGCCGTATGAGACACCAACAGCTAAAGCATCGATAGATGTGCCAATGGCCATTGAGATTAAAGAAATAAGCCCAACATGCAGCAGGGCATTACTCTGTGGCTGCGAGGATGAAGTGTCGGATGAGTCTGTTGCTTCCTGAGTTCGTTGCTCAAGATAGGAACTAAATGCTTCTTTGAGCATATTAGCGCCCACACCAGCTAAGAGCACGAAGGCAATCCAGTGATCTACTGCAGCTAAGGTGTTTTCAAGTTGTTTGCCGGCAAAGAAGCCTATGACTGGCATTAAGAACTGAAAGAAGCCAAATGTTAGTGCAACCGTAAGTCCGGTGACGATGCGTGAAAGACGATTAGTGCTGCTCTTAGCTGTAATGATCGAGCACACCAGGGCATCTACTGCTAAGGCAAAGGCCACAAT
>Garnier_p2__coassemble_1629_pt1 | contig 18854 bp, 11 predicted proteins | sample Garnier_p2__metabat2_high_PE_037 | metagenome-assembled genome bin Garnier_p2 | reverse complement strand
CATATTCGCAGTATGTCGATTTAATTTAAGGTGGTAATTATGGGCACCCATGCGTGGATAATCTTTGGTATGTGGTGGTCAGGGAATTCTGGACATTACCTAAGTAGCGCTGACCCTGAAGGGCGCTGTAGTTTGTATTTACATATACAGCCATTGTATCTACCTCAACTAAGTACTGCTACGAGCACTCATACCTATGAAGTATTGGCACGTGGCATATAAATTCTGGTGGAGCTTGAATCGAGCTCTTCTAACCATTCTAACGGGCTGGGCACTGTTTAGCCTTAGTACTAAACGAACATTAATTTTGGTGATGAATGTTTGTTAGTGACGATAGCTTATTTATCTGTTTTTACAGTTTTATGCCTGTGCATTGCTTATGTTTTATAGACAGTTACGTTTACAGAATTTGGGGCTTTGTAGCTAGGAATGAAAAAGGCCCTGAAGCAAAAGCTGCAGGGCCTTAAGGAATTTAGCAGCGATGAGGCTGCTTATGCTCTAGAAAATTCTATTTCTATGAATTAGAAATCAGCGTTGCGTGGAGTACGTGGGAATGGAATTGCGTCACGTACGTTACCAACACCAGTGATGTATACGATTAAGCGCTCGAAGCCTAAGCCGAAGCCTGAGTGTGGTACGGAACCATAACGACGCAGGTCGCGGTACCAGTAGTAAGACTCCTTGCTAAGGCCCATCTCTTCCATACGCTTATCTAACAGCTCTAAGCGGTCTTCACGCTGAGAACCACCGATGATCTCGCCGATGCCTGGGGCTAAAACGTCCATTGCAGCTACGGTCTTGCCATCGTCGTTCTGACGCATGTAGAAAGCCTTGATGTCCTTAGGATAGTTCTTAACAACTACAGGGGACTTAAAGTGCTCTTCAGCAAGGTAACGCTCGTGCTCGGATTGCAGATCGATACCCCACTCTACAGGGTACTCAAACTTCTTACCGCAGGTCTTTAAGATCTCAACAGCGTCGGTGTAATCAACCTGAGCAAAGTCAGCATTGATGAATTTCTCTAAGCGGTTGATAGCGTCCTTGTCGACACGCTCAGCAATGAAAGCCATGTCATCAGCACGCTCAGTTAAGATGCGCTTGAAGACGTACTTGAGCATGTCCTCAGCTACCTTGGCGCAACCGTCTAAGTCGGTAAAGGCCATCTCAGGCTCAAGCATCCAGAACTCGGCTAAGTGACGTGAGGTGTTAGAGTCCTCAGCACGGAAAGTTGGGCCGAAGGTGTATACCTTGCTAAATGCGCAAGCATAGGTTTCAACGTTTAACTGACCAGATACAGTTAAGTAAGAGTGCTTACCGAAGAAGTCCTGTGAGTAATCAACTTTACCTTGATCGTTCTTTGGCAGGTTATCGAGGTCGAAGTTAGTAACGGTGAACATCTCACCTGCACCTTCACAGTCAGAGGCGGTGATGAGTGGAGTTGAAACCCACATAAAGCCGCGCTCTTGGAAGAATGAGTGCAGTGCATAAGCAAGAGAGTTACGGATACGCATTACAGCGCCCATTAAGTTAGTACGAGGACGTAAGTGTGCATACTCACGTAAGTACTCAACAGAGTGGCGCTTTGCAGACATAGGATAGGTGTCAGGATCCTCAACGAAGCCTAATACCTGAACCTTAGTTGCCTTAACTTCAACAGACTGACCTTGGCCTTGAGACTCAACTAACTCACCCTCAACGATAACTGAGCATGAGGTAGTGAGCTTTAAGATTTCAGATTCGTAGTTGTCTAAATCTGCAGGAGCTACGACCTGAAGATTATTGAAGCAGGAGCCATCATTTACTGCTAAGAATGAAAAGCCAGCTTTAGAATCACGACGGGTACGGATCCAGCCACCAACGGTAATGGTGCTACCGATGGTGCATTGATGGTTCAAGACCTCTTTGATAGAGACAAGAGACATTGATGTGCTCCTAAGTAAAATTCACGAAGGCTATTAAGGCAGATACTAAGTGCCAGCGTTATCTTAGCGCTAGGCAGCTAAAGCCTGAGCCTCTATATAGTATTTCTAAGGAAAACCCCAAAAATATAAGCATCCATGATATGCAAGCAAGTGCAACTATGCAAGTAAAAAGCGAACCAGAGGGTTCGCTTATCATGGGTAATGATGTTTTATAAGCAATATAAGAACCTATACAGTGCACATCTAGAGGCAAAAGCTAAGTGCAGGACAATTTAGTAGGCTCTTAATATCGGCTCTAGTTTAGAGCTTGCAACCGTGATTTAGTCTTTCTTTGGTTGCTCGCTATCTTGAGCCTTAGACTCTAGCTTTGGCTCAGATACGCTATCTTCGGCGTCCGTCTTTGTGTCAGACTCAGTCCTTGGCTCAGATGCGCTATCTTCAGCGTCAGCCTTTGTGTCAGATTCTGCCTTTGGCTCAGCATCAGGGTTTGCTTGCTCATTATCAGCTGCCTGTGCAGTTTCGGCTGATGGGGTTTGGGTTGTTTCAGTAGCTTGAGTGGCGGCAGCATCGCTATTTGGTGTAGCAGCTTGCTCATTAGCTGACTTTTGAGCGTTCTCATCTTGAAGCTCGGCGCTAGACTCATCAAGATGACCATTCTTGCACTTGATGGTGAACATGCCACGTGGATGTTTACCTTGAGCACCAACTACTAAAGCAGGTAAGAACTCTTGCTTGCGCTCATCTAAGTAACGCTGTAATTCACGGGCAGGAGTTTCGCCAGCTAAACGTGACTCGATATAGATAGGACCAAAGTCAGGGATCTCAACAATACCTTTGATTACGGTGATGCCGCGAACAGCCTCAACTGAATCTACCTTAGCCTTAAAGTAAACGCCATTTTTTAAGAGGTTCTTGACGCGGTTGGAGATGTAAAAAGACTTCAGGGCCATAATGCCAAATAAGGCTGCCATGAAGAACTGTAAATAACCATCCTGGCCTATAGAACGAACATAGAAAGCTAGTGAAATAGCAACTAGGGTGATAAGAACATAGATCACGCCAAAGATCTTCTGCATTGTGCCAATGCGTGGATCAAAGGACTGAGTGAAAGTGAAAGCCATTATCTGGATTCCTTAGTTTGGTTCACAGTACAAAGTAGCATGAGGCTCAGCAGCTGAACACATGCTAAGTCTACTCATGAACACACAAAAACTCGAGTATCTTGCTCAAAATGACAAAGTTGGACTTGTCATTTTTTTACCATTATTAAGGTGTTGCTAATTACTCTTTGATTACCTTAACAAGGCCTTGGTATGAGGATACTGGGTTGAAAGAGTTGAGCTCAGTATCATCGGTTACGCTGACAGTAAGAGCGCATGAGCCTTGCAGCATGATTAAGGTATTGTTTACAAGAGAATCAGCGCCTGCAGAACCCATTAAGTTTGCAGGAACAACGAGCTCAAAACGCTCAAGCTTATTAGGCTCTAAGGTCTTATTCTTATACTCCTCATGTAAGGTAGCTACCTTATCTTCTTTGATGAACACATCAGCGCTGATTCCAATAATTGGCAGCGGCTCTGGTGAGGCGTGCTGCAGAGTATAGGCAATGATGAAAACTGGATTATTGTCCTGGCGACTTAAGGCTAGACTTTCAATCTTAAGTTTAGGTGCAGTTGCGCCCTCTGGCAGTGAGTTACATGCAGAGTTAAACAGCGCAGCAGCGGCAAACAGACAGACATTAAAAAGAGAGAAGAGCTTCTTCATATTTTTTTAAGACGAAATAAGTAAAAGTACTAGAACGTGTTTAGCTTATACGAAAATACTTAGCCTGGTTATAAGCTAATGAAAGACACATAATACAATCAATTGCGATTTTGTCGAATCCTCTTAGCTTATCTGATGCAATAAGTGAGAAGATGCTTGCAATCTTTGGATGAGCTTTAAGCTATATAAGCTGATTTTCAGGGAATGGTTAGCTTATATTTAACAATGAATGCAGGGACTTTCAATAAATAAGAGCAATTAGCAGAGAAAAGAGCTCTGTTGATGGGCGGGCGCATGCTAACTTGATGCGAAAAAGATAGAGCAAGGTAGGGCGTGCTGTCGTGCTGTACAAAAGCTTTTTGTAAGCACCTTAAGAGGATGCATTTTGGGATGGCTAAAAAAGTAGAACCGTATCCTTAAAGTCTATCCCACGGCTGCGGAGCTGTTATCTGCTATCAACGCAACCACCTTAAGGTATACGGTTCGAGCTTACATTTTAGCATTATTGCTAATAGTTTACGCAATAGAGCGGAGCTTGCAGTGTCAAGCGTGAGCAAGCTCAAATCTATCTTTGAGTACAATAAGTAAGCATTACACGTAGTTATTAATCTAATGGCTCAAGTCTATATTTTTTAGATGATGGTTCTTAAGTCAAAGTGCTTTTCACTACAGTAGTGCATTAGTCGATGCTTAAGGCTGTGTTTTTTCAATAGTTCGTGAAACGGTTTACGCAAGTATGGTGATTTGTAGGCGCTGAATGTGTGGCTATGATCCTTAGATCCTCAGCTCTTTAGCTGATCAGATCTTGTGAGCTTTTGATCTTTTGATATTGCAATCATGTGTAGATGAGTAGAGGAAGTTGCGCTTAAGATTCTTGCTTTGAAAAAGCCGTTTGCTTGGGATGGCTTGTTTGCTCAGGATGGCTTGTGTGCTTGTTAGGAGCGGTGTGGATTGGACTTTTGAAGGGATGAGGCACTAGGAAAGCCGCTGTCAAAGACAACGGCATACAGTACATGGAATATGAAAAATATTTATAAATTCTTAGTGCGCTATGGCGTAGAAGATGCGGCTAGGCATTTTCTTGGCGATGGCACTTATTTGGTTCTTATTGAGTAGCTCATTAGGACTTGGATAGTTTTGTCGCTGTAGTGCTTTAGACTCATATAGGAACTGTTGCTTGCGAGTCTGTGAGCGCCTTGCACTTAGAAAAATAGAGTTATTTGGGCTAAGTGCTCGACTCATTTATTAACGTCTCAGTGCATCTTGCTGTTAAGAGTTTTGTTTAAAAATTTTGTAACAATCTCTTTAAAGCTGATGGATATGCGCAAACTGAGACGCTAACAAAGATGATGTAGTTTTAGGTATTTGGTCTAAATACCCTAAAGTTGAGTGTTGAGGGTTAGGCTAATATCTGTGGGATATACAGAGATAAGAAGTAACCTCCAACTAAAAGCCAAACAAAGAGCAGTGAGGCAAGTAAGAATGGTTTAGCACCGGCCTGCTTAAACTTATCGAGACTAGTATCAGTACCTAAGGCAGTCATTGCCATGGTAAGTAAAAAGGTATCGATATACTCAATGGTGCCGTTTAAAGGAATATCCTTAACTGTTGGGGCACCAGTGAACTGCTGGAGCATGGTGTTTAAGGCGATTACAGCAATAAAGCCAATTGCAAAGTATGGGATAGTGATTTTGCCGCGCTCATGGTTTTGTGTTGCTAAACCGTTAGAGCTTTGTGCTTTTTTCTTAGCTGCATAAGAGAGCAAGATTGAGAACACAATGAGTACTGGGGCAAGCATCATCACACGAATCATCTTAGTGATGGTAGCTGTGGCAGCAATGCCAAGAGAGTCATTTGGATCCATTGCGTTACCAGCTGCAGCTACGTGGGCAACCTCATGTAAGGTAGCGCCAGTGTAGATAGCTGTACCCATATCGCCTAAGTTATCGAGTAAACCGTAACGATACATAATTGGATATAGGAACATAGCAATAGTGCCAAAGATCACCACAGTTGAAACAGCGACTGCAGTTTTATGGCTTGGGCACTTAACTACAGACTCAGCGCCTAATACTGCTGCAGCACCACAAATAGAGCTACCAGTTGCAGTCATAAGAGCAGTCTGAGAGTCCATTTTTAAGATTTTGCCAAGGAATATACCAAGGCTTAAGGTGACTACTACAATGATGGCATCAACAATTACGGCAGGAAGACCTACAGCATATACGTCAGATAAAGTAAGACGGAAGCCGTACAGAACAATGCCAGTGCGAAGAATCTGCTTAGTACAAAAACGAATGCCAGGAACCCAATCTTCTGGGAGTTTTTTACGTAAAGAGTTTGCGTAGATGGTGCCTAAGATGATACCTACGATGAGTGGACTTAATCTCATGCTCTTGACCCACTCAAGTTCTGAGAGGTAGAAGGCTGCCATGGAGAATAAGATGATGAGTAAGAGGCCATGAGAAGTATTGGCTCTATTTGCTTTTGTAAACATGCTGTCTCGATACTAAGTTGACCAAAATCAATAAGCAGAGTATTACGATTAATTTTCGTTATGCAGTAAACTGACAAGAACGGCATGGAGCAAGATAACCATGTACATTATTGTTTTGTATGCATTGCTCTGTTCAACGGCCTATAAGATACTCTCAGTACCTCTAACACGCCACTATCATTTTTGTATAAGTTATAACCAAATGTTATAACCACAACAAAGAAGTTGCACGTATTGGTCTGGCATTCATTAAGTTGCCTATAAATGCTTGTTATGAAGAAGCTACGGGGATTTAACGGGATGATTTGTGCTTTGTTAAAGGTGTTGTTTAACTTTTAACAAGCCCACTTGCCTTTATAGACGGCTGTAGTAGTGATTAGTGGCTGTGTATGTAAGTCTTGAATAAGTGGGCAATTGGTTCTTGAGTTAAGCTTCTTTGCTAGTTGGATGCGGCTTTTTGATTGCTAATGCTCTGCTGAATGAAGGTGATAAAGCGATCTACTAATGGGCTTTGTGGACCTTGGGTACGGACAAAACAGAAGGTGCGCTTAAAAGTAAGATTATCAACAGTCAAATGAGTAAGAATGCCTTGTTCTAGCTCTCGCTTTACAGCAGATTTTGACAAGATGCAGAGACATTCTGAGTTCTGCATAAAAAGCTTGATAGCTTCGGTACTACCTAAGTACATACGGATATTGAGTTCAGAAAACTTAATATTCGATGCTTGTAAGTCTTTTTCTATGTAGTCTAAGGTGCCACTACCACGCTCACGTAACACAATAGGCAAGCGCTTAAATTCTTCTACACTTAACTTGCCTTTCTTAGCAATGGAGTTATTGCTGCCAGTAAGGATGATGAGCTCATCTTCTAAAAATGGGGTGTAGGTAAGCATAGGCAGACGGGTAACACCTTCAATCAATCCTAAGTCGATATTATGCTCGTCTAATGAATGCTCAATAAAGCGTGAGTTGCCATTAATAAGCGAGATATCTGCCTGTGGAAAGCTCTCAATAAATTTGGCTAGATATGGCGGTAGCACATACTGAGAGATAGTGGTACTTGCGCCTAAGCGTAGCTGTCCAACATGCACGTTGTTCAAAAGATGCATGTCATACTCAAGTTTATGGTACTCATGCAAGATACGCTCAACATGCTGCAGCATAAGTTTGCCTGCATATGTAAGCTCAAGGCTATTGCCATTGCGCTCAAAAAGCATGACTTGGTATTCATCTTCTAGAATTTTTATATGCCTAGTAACAGCTGGCTGAGAGATATACAGTTCTTGAGCTGCAAGAGTGAAAGAGAGGTTCTTTGCGGCTGCATAAAAAACCTTAAGACGGAAATCTTGCATAAGAACACCTCTGTGAAGAGTAGAACTACAGTTGAAGATGTACGCAAATGTGGGGTTCTTAGTGTCGGCCACAGGTTTAGCCACTCACTCAAGGCCCATCTTTATAGAGCAATCAAGCCTAAACGTATCTTAGTACAGCTACTGCATGCTATCAATCAAGCAAGATCGATTAATAAGCATATACAACAAGCTGCTCATAAGCGATATGAGTGTGTCCTCTTTCATATAGCATGCAAGTCAATTAATTACTTAAGGTATCGCCTTAATCTTTTCATGCAAGCATCAATCACGGCCAAGGGCAGTTCTAAAAGATCAACAAACTTACCATTGCTCTGAGCGGGCGCTGTTTCGCATAGTGTTCAAATCTTAACATGCTGATGCAAAAACCAACGGTGCTGCCAGCCAAAGCTAGTCCGCATGACCAAGACAGATGCTTTGTTTAGGCTAATGATCCTGGCAATTGCGCTTAAGCTTGGGTTGCTGGTGATCTTAGTTATTTTATACGGGGTGGTGATCTTGGCAATTGCACATGAGCTTGGAATGAGCGGTGATCTTGGCTGTTGCTCATGATCTAGGAAGGAGTGGTGATCTTGCTTTTTTTAGATGGGCTAGTGAGCTTGGTGATTACAGGTGATCTTGAGGTGCTAGTTAGGTGCGAGAGTTTTGCACTTATCTTTAGCTGAGGTCTGCGTGAGTGAAGTGCATGGGGCTTTTACAGGGTACAGGGGACGTTCAGTGTACTATGTAAGGCAGTGCTAATTAGTGGGGTATAGTGCTGCCTGCTGCTAAGGTTTAGTTGGATAGGTTGTGCCCCATGAAAAAGCCCCGCTCATGATGAAATGCACTTGGCAAGATCTCATGGCGGGGCTTGAAGAGCCTTACTTTAATTGATAAGGCTAGCTGAATTTTGTAGCTGCACTTAGATTACGTATGCGTGCAGCTTATGTTGATTAGTGCATGATCTTAAAGCGATTGATCTTCTGTTGCAGAGAGTTTGCTTGCTCGGAAAGATCAGCGGCAAGAGAGGCCATCTCGTGGGAGTCATTAGAGGCCTTTTCTGCCATATCGTTAATCACGCTAAAGCTTGAGCTTACGTCCTGCAGGAGACTAATCTGATCTTGAGCAGCGCCTGCAATATTATTTGACATCGTAGCTAAGCTTTGAGCAGTGTTGTTTAAGGAGGTAAGAGAATCACCAGCGCTACGGGATTGAGCAACTGATTTTTCAACCTGCTCATTGCACAGATTCATAGCCTCTGCAGCATGGGCAGTATGTTCTTTGTTGGACTCAATGAGGTGAATAATGCCGTTAGTAGATTCTTTGGTTCGTCCTGCAAGAGCACGAACTTCATCTGCTACCACGGCAAAGCCACGACCATGTTCACCAGCACGCGCTGCCTCAATAGCAGCGTTCAGCGCCAGGAGGTTAGTTTGCTCTGCGATGTCAGCAATGATCTGAATTACCTTACCGATCTCTTGGGAGTCGTCGTTAAGACGGGTGGTTAAAGCTGATACAGATGCAAGCTGCTTAGCAAGATCGTTAATGCTGTCGATAGTGGTATCAACTTCGCGATTACCACGATCAGCCTCTTCTTCTGACTTACGAGCAACATCTAAAGCCTCAGATGCCTTATGAGCAACGTTGCTTGCAGCCTCAGTTACGTGCTGAATATTGCTAGTACCGTTGCGGGTTTGCTCTTGCTGCTGCATAGTAATCTGAGAGTTGTCTTGAGCAAGACGGCTTAATGCAGATGATGAGCGAGCTAAACCATTAGTAGTGTCGGAGATGCTCTTGATGATTGCAGAGAACTCGCTAGAGAGGTTGTTGATGGAGTCTAAGATGGAGTCTTTATAGTTGGTCTCAGCACGGATGGTCATATCACCCTTGGAGATCTTATTGATAATAAGCACAGCATCTTCTGGATTACCACCAATAACGTGCTTGATCTTATTGATAATACCCATAGCGATGACAATACCAGCAACCACAGAAAGGACGGTTGCAAGAATCATCATGATTAACAGCAGCTGAGTAATGTTATTAACGTGGGTAATTTCTTTAGCAGCTGCAGCCTCAACATAATCAATATAGGCGTTGATAGCATCAAGCCATGCCTGAGAAGACTTGCCAAAGTCAGAAACGATGATGTCGCGTGCTTGTTCTAAATTACCGCTGGTAATTTGATTGCGTACATCAGACATATACTTGCTGCCTTCTGAGGCAATAGACTTTAATTGCTGATGCAATCTTGCCTCTTCAGCGCTAATATCTTTATCGATGGCGATGGCTTGATCTAAGTCTGAGTCAGCACGAGCATAGTCTTGCATCAGGTTGGTAGCAACATCAAAGTGTCTTTGTCTAGAGCCACTGTCCTTAGATAACACGGCATCACGGATAGCAATTGCGCTGTCGTGCAATGCACCACGCATATCAATGGCATGACGTTGCTTCGGAGCATAGTCTTCATTAACTGCGGTTAAAGCTGAATCCATGCTGATAACCTTAAATAAGGTGATAACAGCAAGGACAAACATCAAGCCAATAAACAGGCCGAAACCTGCGTAAACGCTTTGAATAATGCCTAGTTTCTTCATCCAAATAACTCCTGTTCAGGACAACTTCTATGTTTTTTAAGGCATATGTTGCTAAGACAAACCAAAGTGGCCAAATAGACAACCACATTGATTGAGAAAACTTTCTATACAGTAGCGCAAGTGATATATGGGATTGTAGGTAGCTGATACTAAGTATTAAAGATGTTCTCTTAAGTACTTAATATCATAGATATAACAATTGCCTCTCTATATTAGATTGCAAACGCACTGATGTGCATACGATTCCCAAAACATGAAAAAAGTGGTCACTTACGGACAACAAAGCACCATACTGGATCTTGATATAGTCAAGAGTGCAAAGCTATTTGTGGATATAAAAACGGATACACAAAACTAGATGCAAAGATGAAGATAAGATCGAAAGGCTTAAAGTAACTTTCAAAACCACACAGTATTGAGTTGTCGACCTGACATGATGGGGACGGTCGTAGCGGCTATATAGCACTTCAAAAAATGTTATGACTACATAGCTAACTTTAGAGTAAAAATGGCTAAGACAAAAAAAGAGCAATAAGCACTTTTGTGTAAAGCTCACCTTATCTAAGGTCATCAAAAGATCTTAACACATTACTTTAATTTCAGATTAGGCAAGCTCTTTGAGAAAAGTTCTAATGAGTATACGCTCTTAGTTATGAGGTAAGACTTGTCATGTATATTCCATAGTTACAGAAATCTTGGATCAAAATGCGTTCCTTTTTAAAGTTTATTTATGTGATCAAAGCTAAGCTTTAACTTGTAATACAATTAGTGCCCATTTGTGTAAAATCCTCAACTTTTTGCCTTAACTATAGACTGGTTTGTTGCATCTAAACTCTTACTTTAGCTAACAAAAGAATCGATTGGTTAAGAGCAATTAACAGTTAAAGCATTGCAGTGATGTTTACGCAGTGGCTGCTACATTACTTTGTTTTTATGATTTTGATGTGGCACACACCTGTACACTTTCTTGGACAAACACCAAGCGTCCAGGTGGTTCCCCGCTCATATGCTTAGCGCTTACTTGTATAAGATTGGTGAGATCGCTTTAAGATAGGCCGCAATGCTCTTGCTTATGAAGATGGTGGATGAGGCTGGAGCAATTAACAGCTGTTAATTGAGCTTATTTGCACAGAGCTTAAGTGCAGGCAATGGCATATTACTAATAGCTTGATAGCGAATGCATTTGTGATGATCTTTTTTGATGCTCACATGAGTATGCTAATTAAGTTGTTACAAGTTCACTCTTCGTTTTGCAGTTGATAAGCACGGTTAAAGAGGGCATTTAAGTGACTATGTCGATGTTAAGGGTGCCTGCTTGTTAATTATGAGGATGTAAAGGGGAATGGTTTGAGGGTGCTAACTCGATAAAAAGGCCGATTAAGCTTGCAATTTCGTTAGTTTTTAGGTATAAATAGCATCGCTTTGTGTAGTCATTGTTGCGATGACTCTTTTACTTAGAGTATTTTCCGACCTGAGTAAATGTCAAAGCATGGTAGTTTTTCTACTACGTCATCACCCGATGACGTGCAAGAACGATTTGAACAATCTGTTGTATCTGCGAGAGCCTCTGGGCTTATGCCTAAATTGTTTGCAAAATTTTGCACTTTTATAGCCTCTCGTTTGAGTAAGTAGCAAGCTTAGCTTGGCTTTATACTTAAAGATAGCAAGTGCTATCTCTACTTCAGATTGCAAGGTTGCCCTTGCGAATAGGTGCAACTTTTACAAGAAGCCCCAACATCGGGGCTTTTTTTATGCCTAAAATTTACCTTAGCAACAGGCGCAAGCGCATTTTGTGGTGTTTTATAAGCGCTGTTATGACCATGGTTATGAGGGGCTTACGTGCTTTATCTGTGAACTTTGTCAGATATAGCTATGGTGTGGATAAGGTTGTTTAGGCAGTCAATAGGTTTGATACTTTAAAGCTTTTCAGGTATCAGCTTGCGAAACAATTCAACTTATGAGGTGTTAATGACGGGATCTCTTGAACAAAAGCTTCATGAGCTCATTGAGCCAGTAGTTCAGTCTTTCGGGATGGAACTGTGGGGCTTGCGTTACCGTGTCGGACGCAATACGGCACATCTGCAGGTGTTTGTCGAGGGAGATGGTGGCGTTAATGCAGACGCCTGTGGTGATATCACAACAGCTTTATCCCCATTGCTTGATACAGCAGATCTGATTGATCCAGCATATATCCTTGAGGTTTCATCCCCTGGCCTTGATCGTATTCTTTTTACTGTTGAGCAGTTACAAAAGAGCGTCGGTCAAGAGATCAGCGTTGCTTTAAAGATGGCAACTGATGGACGTCGCAAGCTTGAAGGCAAGCTCGTTAGTGCACAAGAAGATGGTTCTTTTGTAGTGCACGACAAGAGCTTAAATGCAGAAGTTACAGTAGCGTTTGAGAACGTTTCTGTAGCCCGCATCGTGCCTGATTATTCAGCATTACTATAGGAGAGATGCCCGAGGCATCCACAAGAGGTTAGACCAAATGGGTAAGGAAATCATTGCGATAGCCGAGGCGCTCTCCAATGAGCGAGCTATTCCAAAGGAGAAGATTTTCGAAGCTTTGGAAGTGGCTTTGGCCAGTGCAACTAAGAAGAAGTACTCTGTTGATATCGACTGCCGTGTTGAGATCGACCGTAAAGAGGGTTCATATACTACCTACCGTCGTTGGGTTGTAGTAGATACTGATGGACCACTGGACAATCCAGTACAAGAGATTTCTCTTGCAGCTGCTCGCGAAGAGTATCCAGAGATTAGTGCTGGTGATATCGTTGAAGATGAGATTCCATCTGTATCTTTTGACCGTATTACCATCCAAACTGCTAAGCAGGTTTTATCACAGCGCGTACGCAATGCCGAGCGCGAGCAGTTAATTGAAGATCAGCGTGGTCGTTTAGGACACGTAGTCAATGCTACTGTTAAGCGTGTCAACCGCGAAGGCTTAATCATTGACCTTGGCAACGGTGCTGAAGGTCTGTTACGCCGTGACAATATGATTCCTCGTGAGAACTACTCCCGTGGCGATCGTATTCGCGTGCTCTTAACTGAGATCCGCGAGGAGAACAAGGGCCCACAGATCATGTGTTCCCGTACCGCTCCTGAGTTCTTAGCTGAGCTCTTCCGTATTGAAGTACCAGAGATCGGTGAGGGTGTTATCGAGATCATGGGCGTGGCTCGTGATGCAGGCTCCCGCGCTAAGATCGCTGTACGTTCTAAGGATAAGCGTATTGATCCACGTGGCGCATGTATTGGTATGCGTGGCGCACGTGTTATGGCTGTGTCCAATGAGCTTGCTGGTGAGCGTATTGATATCGTTCTTTGGGATGAGAACCTTGCTCAGTACGTAACCAACGCTATGGAACCTGCTGAGGTTTCACGCATTGTTATCAATGATGAAAACCACAGCATTGACGTTGCTGTTGCCGACGAGAACTTAGCTTTAGCTATTGGTCGCAACGGTCAAAACGTACGTCTTGCCTCTCAGGTCTTAAACTGGTCTTTACAGGTTAAGGCTGAGACTGAGATGGATCAGGAGCTTGCCGCTGAGAGTGCTCAAATCGTTAAGTTCTTTACTGAGAACCTCGATATCGATGAGGACTTTGCTCGCGTATTATCTGATGCCGGCTTCCAGACTTTAGAAGAAGTTGCCTACGTTCCAGCTGAAGAGTTCTCTGACATTGAGGGCTTAGATGATGAGCTCGTGAAGGCTCTTCAAGAGAATGCTCGTGCTGCAATCGCTGCTAACGAGGAGAAGCTCAAGGCCGAAGGTGCTGATGAGCTTATGAAGGTTGAAGGTGTGGACACCGAGCTTGCTTTAGCTATGGCTAAGAAAGGCATTAAGACCCTTGAAGAGTTAGCTGAGCAGGCTATCGATGATCTCACTGATTTAAATATCGACGCACAGCGTGCTGGCGATATTATTATGGGCGCCCGTAATCTGACTTGGTTCAAGGAAGAAAACGCTCAGGGTGATTCTAGTGCATCTGATGCAGAGCAATAATAAGAGGGGTGAAACAACATGGCTGATGAAATAAAGACCGAGGACAAGGCTCCAAAGCGCATGTCCTTAAACCGTTCCGCCCACGCTTCTGTGAAGGTGCAGGACTCAACTGGTAAGCCTAAGGTTGTACAGGTTGTTCGTAAGAAGACCATTAAGTTCGATCCTAAGCTTGCTGAAAAAGAGCGTTTAGAGGCTGAGGCACGTGCTAAGGCTGAGGCCGAGGCTAAGGCAAAGGCTGAAGCTGAAGCAAAGGCTAAGGCAGAGGCTGAGGCAAAAGAGCGTGCTGAGGCAGAAGCTAAGCGTAAGGCTGAGGCTGAGGCTAAGAAGAAGGCCGCTGATGCTGCTAAGAAGGCTGCAGCTGATAAGGCTGCTGCAGAAAAGCCAGCTAAGATTGCTGAAAAGAAGGCTGAGGCTGAAGAGGCTGAAAAGCTTAAGGCTGCTCAAGAAGAAGCACAGGCTAAGAAGATCGCTTTAGAAGCTAGTCGTCAGGCCGAAGAGGCTCGTCGCTTAGCTGAGGAGAATGAGGCTCGTTGGGCTGCTGAGGAAGAAGAGCGTCGTCGCTTAGAAGAGTCCGATGGCATCGAGGAGTCCTCTGCATTCGTTCGTGAGGCAGAAGCTGCACGTGATCGCGAAGAAGAGAATCGTGGTCGTCACCGTACTAACGAGCGTGGTGGTAAGGTTGCTGCTAAGAAGCGTGAAGAGTCTGAAAACACCTTCGTACGTGGCCGTGGCAACAAGAAGCAGCCACAACGTAATGGCCGTGGCGCTCAAGCTAAGGGCAATCAGCAGCACGGCTTTAACCGTCCTGTAGCACCAGTTTCTCGTGAAGTAGTAATTGGTGAGACCATCACTGTAGCCGAGCTTGCTCAGAAGATGGCTGTTAAGGGCGCTGAGGTTATTAAATGCTTAATGAAGCTTGGTGAGATGGTTACCATCAACCAGGTTATCGATCAGGCTACTGCTCAGATCGTAGTTGAGGAAATGGGTCACAAGGCCATTCTGCGTAAGGAGAATGAGCTTGAAGAGGCAATCTTAGCTGATCGTCAGTCAGACGCTGCTAAGGCTCTGCCACGTGCTCCTGTTGTTACCATCATGGGTCACGTTGACCACGGTAAGACTTCCTTACTCGACTTCATCCGTAAGTCCAAGGTTGCAGCCGGTGAAGCTGGTGGTATTACTCAGCGTATCGGTGCTTACCACGTTGATACTCGTGGTTCAGGTATTACTTTCCTTGATACCCCAGGTCACGCTGCCTTTACCGCAATGCGTGCTCGTGGTGCTCAGGTAACTGATATCGTTATTCTGGTAGTTGCTGCCGATGACGGTGTAATGCCTCAGACTTTAGAAGCTATTCAACACGCTAACGCTGCTAAGGTTCCTCTCATCGTTGCTATCAACAAGATTGATAAGCCAGGTGCAGATCCTATGCGCGTAACTAACGAACTCATCCAGCACGGTGTTATTCCTGAGTCTATGGGTGGTGAAGTTCAGTTTGTTGAAGTTTCCGCTAAGACTGGTCAGGGTGTTGAAGAGCTCTTAGAGGCTGTGTTACTGCAGTCTGAAGTTCTCGAGTTAACCGCTGTGGCTGATGGTATGGCCTCTGGTGTTGTTATCGAGTCTCGTCTTGATAAGGGCCGTGGTCCAGTTGCCTCCGTATTAGTACGTGAGGGTACTCTGCACAAGGGTGACGTAGTTCTCTGTGGTCTTGAATATGGTCGTGTTCGTTCCTTACGTAACGAAAAGGGCCAGAACTTAGAAGAAGCAGGTCCTTCTATCCCTGTTGAGATCTTCGGCTTATCTGGTGTACCAGATGCTGGTGACGAAGTTACTGTTGTACGTGATGAAAAGAAGGCACGTGAAGTTGCTCTGTTTAGACAAGGCAAGTTCCGTGAGCTTAAGATCGCTAAGCAGCAGAAGGCTAAGCTTGAGAACATGTTCAAGGATAACCAGGCTTCAGAGCTTAATGTTGTTCTTAAGGCCGACACTCAGGGTTCTGTTGAGGCTATCTCTGATGCTCTGTACAAGCTGGCAACTGATGAGGTTAAGGTTAATATCATCGGTTCAGGTGTAGGTGGTATTACCGAAACTGACGCAACCTTAGCAACCGCTTCTTCAGCTATTATCGTTGGCTTCAACGTACGTGCTGACGCTCCTGCTCGTCGCGTTATCGAGACTGAGGGTGTGGATCTGCACTACTACAGCGTTATTTACGATCTTATCGATGACGTTAAGAAGGCTATGTCTGGTCTTCTCAAGGCTGAAGTTCAGCAGCGCATTATCGGTATGGCTGAAGTACGTGATGTCTTCAAGCATCCTAAGTACGGCTCAATTGCAGGCTGTATGGTTACCGAAGGTACCGTCAAGCGTTCTGCCCCAATCCGCGTTCTGCGTGATAACGTTGTTATCTACGAAGGCGAGCTTGACTCCTTACGTCGCTTCAAGGATGACGTATCCGAGGTTAAGAACGGCAACGAGTGCGGTATCTGCGTTAAGAACTACCAGGACGTTCGTGTTGGCGATCAGATCGAAGTCTTCGAGAACGTTGAGGTTAAGCGCACCTTATAATAAGGATGTGCTCATAGCCAAAGCTGCCTAAGGATCTTTTTAAAAAAGTGCGCCTCTAGCAACTGCGTTTATAGCCAGTGCTTTTAGCGAGAGCGTTTATAGCAAGAGCATTTATAGGCATCGCATCTATAGCAAAAGCCTATATAGGCATCGCATCTATAGGCATCGCTCAGCACGTAAAAGACACTTAGGCAGTCACAATAAAGATAAGCTTGCTCCATGCATGGTGCTTATACAAATCTTTGTTGTAGCAAAAAGCTCTAGTCTTATAGATCTTGTAGATTAAGACAGAGCTTTTTCTGTTTTTTAACTTAGTACTATGGGCTAGTCGCTAATCCAAGATAATTTCTTGAGTTAGCTGAGCTTATAGCACTAACCAACGTAGGTGTACGTCGGTTTATTTATTAAAGGTAATACTATGCCAAAAAGTTATGGCCGTAATGAAAGAATCGCCGCATCGCTTCGTCGTGAAGCAGCCCGTATTCTTGCATCCGAGATTAAGGATCCGCGAGTCAAGCTGGCTACAGTAACCGAAGTTAATGTGGCTCCTGACTTACGTAACGCCACCATCTTCGTCTCTTTCTTAGACGACGATGAGACCACTGTAAAAGAGGCTATGCAGGTCTTAAATAAGGCCGCTGGCTTTGTGCGTTCAACCATGGCAGCACGTCTTAAGATGCGCTATATGCCAAACATTGAGTTTGAGTTTGATAGCCTCGTTAAAGACAGCATGAAGCTCGACGCCCTCATTGCTAAAGGCTTAGGCCCAAAGGATGAAGAGGCACGTATGTCCGATGTCGATTACGACTATGAAGAGGACTACGAAGACGAGCGTGACTCAGACAAGAACTAGCACAGCTTGCTTAAGCGCTATGTAGAGAGCAAAATGGCTCTAGCGTGCTATCTAAAGCTACTCAAGCTATACCCATCAGCTAGAGAATAAAGCTAGCTATGCGCTTATAGTTCTAAGTAGCTGACTCTTTTTAGTATTATTCATAAGCCCTGTTGCACAATTAATCCTGTGCAACGGGGCTTTTGTTTTGTAAGAGCATCGATATGATCTCGCTCTTCACTGCCTAGCAACACCGGTAAGAGTGAACTATGTAAGACTTCTTTAATGGAGCAGCAACGCATAAGCTACAAGCTACAGATTGAGAATATTCATAGCATGACCTTCTATGAGGTAAGTAGGCAACAGGCCGGATATAGGACTGCGGCAACAGACTTAGATAAGTAAAGGCTGTAAAAATATGGTTCTAGGTTTTAAGAATGTAGGGCGTTACTGATCAAGAAGCTGATGAAGCTTGGCTAACCTTGATGGTATGCAGTAATGGGATCTTGTAAAGAAATGTTGTATCTAGGAATTTGGGCACAAAAAAAACGGCCTTAAAGCCGCTTGAGTACTTGATGGCGGATGGAGTGAGATTCGAACTCACGGAGGACGCAAATCCTCGACGGTTTTCAAGACCGTTGCATTCAACCGCTCTGCCATCCATCCGCATAGGTTGTGCGCACATTATACTGATATTTTTACACTGTGCAAGCCTAAAGCTACAACATTTTGCAAAGAAGTGAGCTATAGCCGCTCAAATGCCTTATTTAAGCCAGTTGCTAATGCATTAACTTTTTGTCTAATGCTGCTAAACAATGGTTTTTAAGCTAAAAATAATTAAAAAAGCGTTCATGATTGGCTAGGAGTTTTACTGCTCACGATAGCTTCATAAGATCACATGCATCAGGCTACTGCTTAATCATGCGTTTTAGTGAAGTATTAGCCTAATGCGATCTTGGTAACTCAATACTTATTAGAATGAATAACGTACATTAGCGTTCACACCAAATGAATCAGTGCTCTCTGAACCTAGGTATTTCATTCCGATGGTGCCGCCAAGAGAACCATACTGAGCGGCAAAGCCACATTTACACCATTGTTAAGCTCATCCATAACTTCGGTACTTAACTTAACCATAGGCAGACCGTCGCTTAAGGTAATTGATGTCACTTCGGTATCTCCAGTGTAGAAGGTGACGTTGAAGTATGCACTTGGGGCTAATGACCAACCGCGTATAACATCCATCAGTCAGAAACTTACACTTATGCATCCAACCATCCATCCATCCATCCATCCATCCATCCATCCATCCATCCATCCATCCATCCA
>Garnier_p2__coassemble_1555_pt1 | contig 20209 bp, 11 predicted proteins | sample Garnier_p2__metabat2_high_PE_037 | metagenome-assembled genome bin Garnier_p2 | reverse complement strand
TGTCCAACTACAGCATTGTTTTTATTGATTGGTCGCATGAGGGTGTTTGCGCCGCCACCATCAAGAACTTGTGCGCCAGCGAAAGTTGTCTTCTTGGCAATACGTGTAATTTCTTGCGAAAGAGACTTAACTTCCTCCTGGAGAGCCTGACGATCTTTTTCGGTGTTGGTACCGTTGGCGGCCTGAACTGCGAGGGTACGGATGCGCTGCAGCATGTTGGTGGTCTCATCAAGAGCACCTTCGATGGTCTGAGCTAAGGCGATGCCGTCATTGGCGTTACGGTTACCCTGGTTGAGGCCATTAATCTGGGCAGTTAAGCGATCGGAGATCTGCAGACCGGCTGCGTCGTCCTTGGAGCTGTTGATGCGAAGACCAGATGACAGTCTCTGATAAGAGGTGTTAAGTGCTAAGGTTGAGTTAGCGAGTTTACGTTGAGCATTAATCGAGCTAACGTTGGTATTAACATACAATGCCATGATGGTCTCTCCTTTGAGCAGCTTAGACATAGTAGCTGCGTAGTATCGTAAGCTTGGTGCTATACGATATATGCTTATTTGTTTGTTATAAGCGGCAATACTTGTTGCCTAAGCATTCACAAGAGCAGTGCTCATGGACACTGATCTTGTGGGTAATTAGTAAAAAGCATATCCAATGCCAAATTAGACGGGGTTTACTCATTGCCTTTTGCAACTTGTGTTGTGGAGTTTTGATAATTGGTTTTGTGGATTCGATTTTTATCGCGGTTAAATGTTGGTATCACGTTGTGATTTAAGCTCTTTATATGGCCTTAAGTTGATTATTACGAGAAATATTAAAGGATATGTTTTATTAATAAGGTAATCATGATGGCATTATGGCAATGCATTGATGCCTACAGCTAGAAAAGCATATTCGTGTTGATAAAAATCATGCGACTGCAGTGTGTTTGTGTTGCGTGTTGACTGACTTTGCCTTAATCTGACAATACACTTGTATACATGTGTTTTTATGGTTTCAACCATATGCATACAGCAAGGCAGTTTAGTCAGCCACAGTGAATCTATGCTTGTTAGTCTATAGCGGGTTTAGATTAGATCCTTGTGCCTCATGGCTTAAGTGAAGATGCATGTTTGTATGTGGTGCAATGCTTATTTAGATAAGCCAAGAATTAGTGTATCCGTTTGGCCACAAATTGAGTTTGTCTTTAGGCTTAGGATTTAAGGCATGCAGCTAGTAATGCTGCATGTTTTGCCTCGTCAGATGGTCTATAATGAGCCAACATGCTCAGGAGTTATATATGGCACAAGATAATATTGCAAATGTAGTAGTGATTGGTTCTGGCCCAGCTGCATGTACTGCTGCTATCTACGCAGCTCGCGCATCCTTAAATCCTATTATGGTTAAGGGTTTTGAAGAGGGTGGTCAGCTCACTACAACCCCTGAGGTAGGCAACTGGCCTGGTGCTTTAGGTGATCCTAGTGGCTTTGACATCATGCAGAACATGATTAAGCATGTTAACGAGCTGGGTGTAAAGTCTATTTCTGATGTGGTTTCAGAGGTTGACTTCTCAGGTGAGGTTAAGCGCTTAAAGCTTTCTGGTGGTGAAGAAATCCTAACTAAAGCAGTTGTGATTGCTACCGGCGCACGTGCTCGTTACTTAAACATTGAGTCTGAGGCAAAGTTTAAAGGCCGTGGTATCTCTGCTTGCGCTACTTGCGATGGTATGTTCTTCCGTAACAAGACTGTTGCTGTTATCGGTGGCGGTTCCGTTGCCTTTATTGAGGCTTTATTCTTAGCTAACCTGTGCTCAAAGGTATACCTCATTCACCGTCGTGAAGGCTTCCGTGCTGAGCAGATTTTAGTTGATCGTGTTAATGAGTTAGCCGCACAAGGCAAGATGGAGCTCATCTTAAATGCTAACGTTAAAGAGTACGTTGGTGATGATCTCTTAAATGGTATTGTCTTAGATGTTAAGGGTGAAGAGCGTAAGCTTGATCTTAACGGCGTATTCGTAGCTATCGGTCATGATCCTGCAACTGAAGTGTTCAAGGGTCAGATTGATCTTGATTCTAAGGGCTATATCGTTACTAACAAGAGCAAGACCCCAGTAACTGCAACCTCATGCCCAGGCGTATTTGCTGCTGGAGACTGTTCATTCCCTGAGTACCATCAGGCTATTGTTGCCGCTGGTCAGGGCTGTCAGGCAGCTTTAGACGTTGAGCAGTATCTTCTTGGTATTGCCTAAAATTGATTTCTAGCGCTGTTGATATGGCGCTTATACATTACAAAAAGGGGAGCAATTGGCTCCCCTTTTTGTTGGTTGCGGCAAGATTGAACACCGTAGCCAGAATGATGATGCTTATGGCTTGGCATTGTAGATCTATGAGCAAGTATGCAGTAGCAATCTGCTTTGCTGCATACTTGCTAAAGGTTATTGCCTTATGATCCTTGCCATGGTGTTTAGAGGTGCAGCTTTTCTAAGGTCTTTTCGTAGATCTCAGTTAAGGTGTCGAGGTTCTCAACTTCAGTGCACTCGTTGACCTGATGGATGGTGCCATTGAGCGGACCAAACTCTACTACCTGAGTGCCTAATGGAGCGATGAAGCGACCATCTGAGGTACCGCCTAAGGTATTCATGTCTGGAGTTACGCCAGTCTTTTCCTTCACTGACTCAGTGATAGCCTTAACAAGCTGTCCATCGCGCTCAGAGATAAACGGTAGGCCATTAATCACGTATCTTACAGTAGCGTAGATACGTAACTTCTCCATGGTCTTTTCCACCATCTTCTGCAGCTTTAATGGAGTCTGCAGTGGATTGAAGCGCCAGTTACACATGATCTGGCAAGTACCAGGAGCTACGTTCTCTGCACCAACACCTGCGTTAAAGTTAGTAACGTTAAAGGAGGTTGGAGGGAAATCCTCATTGCCATCATCTAAGTGCTTTTCAAGCAATGCTGCGATCAGACGAGCGCCATTGTGGGCGGCATTGTCAATCTGCTCAGGATAAGCAACGTGACCTTGCTTGCCATTGATGGTGATATGAGCAGTCATAGAGCCACGACGACCGATCTTTACGGTATCACCAAACTTCTTCGAGCATGAAGGCTCGCCTACGATACAGAAAGTAGGGTACAGACGCTCTTTTTTGAGCCACTCAGCAACAAAAGGAATACCGCCAACTGCATCGCCCTCTTCGTTAGAGGTCATCAGCAAGCCCACGGTGCCCTTAAAATCAGGATGCTTAGTCACAAAGTTTCTAAGAGCAATAGTCATGGCGGCATCTGAGCTCTTCATATCTGCAGCGCCACGGCCATATAAGAAACCATCCTTTACTACAGGGGTAAAAGGATCATTGCTCCAAGCGTTAACATCACCAGCTGGAACGACATCAGTGTGACCTAAGAAAATGGTGAATGGACCAGGAGCGACGATACCTGTTGCATCGTAAGGGCCTGGTTTGCCATTTAAGATCTTAGGATCACCGACAAAGTTAGCCTTCTCGTCTTTAGAACACAGAGCCAACAGGTTAAAGGTTGGGTACATGCCTTCTCTTAAGGTTCTGCAGTGGAAACCCACATCACCTAAGATCTTCTCGAGTACGTCTTGGCAACCCTCATCGTTTGGGGTAACTGACTTGCGTGAAATCAGTTCCTTGGCCAGTTCTAATGTATCTGACATTTTCTCACTCATAGACTTTTATTATTCATCGTGGCCAAGATTTCATCTTAGCTATACGCTGGGGCAAAGAGTGCATTTGCTCTACATAGTTTGTAAGAGCTTATATTAGCTGTAAATTGCTCTACGCATTGGGCCATTATATGGCGCATAACTTACAAAGTTACGTTTTGTGCATTCTTGTAGCGTAGATGCTGCTATGGCACTCAAAGAGAGCATGGCTTATTTGAGCATGCTATTGCAGCAATTCACGATGAGTTTGCAGCTAAACGGCTGCCTAGAAACAAATAAGCCGTCGCTGTTTAAGTATCAAGAACTTTGTTGTTGCTTGATAGCGGTGCGACGGCAGGTGCCATAGACATTATGATGCTATGGCTAAGTGCTTGCCTACAAAGCCATCAAGGCCTTGTTGGTTGATAATCAGTGTGATTGAGGATTAATCCTCGTCCTCATCTGGGTATTGTAAGAACAGCTTACGCTCTAACTGTAAGAAACGGTAGGCGTTAGCGTGAGTACCCTTTAATGAGAAGCCATCGATGCGGCCATAGCGAACCTGTAAGAAGAGGTCGAGATCTTCATCGTTAACAAGCTCTGCAGCCTTAAGGTATTGACGTACGTAGTCACCAGCAAGGAGACCATCCCATGGATATACAGTGGAGATGGAGCGCCAGATGAGCATGCTGTATGAGTCAACTAAGATGAACTGATCCTTTTTGAGCTGATTTAAGAAGTCAGCATATAAAGAGCTATCAGCTGTCATGTCGATAAAGTCGCGGGTAGGGCCTTGTGAACCGTCATCTGAGGTTACATAAGCCTTGTCGCCATCGATAACTAAGTACTGAGGCTCGATTTCAGCTGCAGCCTTGTGTTCGCTAATGGTCTTGCGCAGTTCTTCGCTGCAGCAAATAAGTGGCTTTGCGCTCATTAAGCTTAAGGCATTGCAAAAGTCTTCTGCGCCAAATTTCTGAGCTTCGGAGTCGTTGAGCTTGACGCAAATGGTGGCTTTTACCTCATTCTCAGGTGGACGGATAACTTTATGGGCATCCGGCGGACACTCAGTTTGCATTCTCTCTACATGAGCCATGTTTAAACTCCGATTCTTAACTAACCAACTACAAACAACAGCGACTATTGAGCAAGCTAATTTGGCTTAAAGTAGCCAAACTTTCTAACAGTAACAATCAATCTGTTGCATTAAATTCTGTGTCTATTTTGCTATGCAGAGCTCTGATCTTATAGCTGTGCAAGTACCAAGCATATTGCTATGCAGAGCTCTGATCTTATAGCTGTGCAAGTACCGAGCATAATGCTATGTCTTGCTGTAATCTTATCGCTATGCAGGCACTAAGCATTTTGCTATGCCTAGCTATGATCTTATGGCCAAAGCTTGAGCCGCATAACTATGTTCTCATATTCAATGAGGCTCTTAATGGCAAAGTGCATAGAACTTCAAGATTTTAAGGCGTTTGCCGTGCAAAAGCAAAAAACCTTAGTCATTAACGTTACCGTTGTCATACAGATTTTATCTATGAGCAAAATACAAAGCAAAAAGATACAATAATTAGGTAGAAAAGCCATAATTATCGGGATCGTCACTGTGACAAGAACTGTTGGTATGAGGTAGGCGACTTCTTTTGGCTGTTTGCTAAACACTGAGTTATTTTCTACGGCATGCCTTAACTGCCATATGTGTCTATAGCTGTAGTCGTAAAAAGCAGGGTTGGGAGGATGGGGCGTTTTTAGAGCTTTTCTGTTGTTTGATGAGATGTTGTGGAAAGAGAGGCAGGCAATCTATGGTGGCAAGCTAGTGCCGCAAGGTGGCACTAGCTTGAAGTGGCCATGGCATGTCTTTGCATGGCCTGAGGTGGAATTACATTGCACCACGAAGCTGGTTAATGAACTCTAAAGAAGAGACGCTCAGGATGTTGTAGCCCTGGCTCTTTAAGATGATGAGATCAAAGAGCAGGATGAACATGGTGAGCAGCTGCAGTGCATGTACGTAGGAACGATGGGAGGTGCCATTGTTACCAGCGATGAGCATGCCGAAGATGAGTCGCATTGCTACGCACAGTGCAATCAAGGATAGGCCGGTGATGTAGTGCATGATGCCAAATGAGGCCATGATGCTTAGAACAATCACAAACAGCAGACCCTTGGTGGTCATGGTTCCTGAAGAGTCCATAGGATCTTGAGGTAAGTTCCAAGATAAGGTGCTTGCAGATGCAGCAGAAAGCATAGCCACAATGCCATAGGCTGCAGTGGCCTCAGCAATACCATCAACACTTAAGATCAGAATGTTAGACAGCCACATGAAGATAATCATTGGGACAGTCACAGATGCAGCCACAATAACCACATCATGACGACGTCTACTGATATAAGAGATGATGCGGTAGATACCTCGATATGGAGTTAGACCAGTGCAGAGCAAGAACACTATGAAAGATATAGTGCCAACTGTGTCAACATTAACTAGTAATTCAGCAAGTGATGCAACAAAGCCTGAGAGTAAACCTACAAATAAGTAAGGCACTGGCATGGAGCTTGGGTAGCAAGGGCCGAGTCTAGCTGCTGTCTTTGGCGCAATCACTGGTAGATTGGTATGAGTAAAGAAGGCAGCAAGTAACTGACGTAAGTATAAGAACACGGTCATACCTAAACCTACATTCTCTTGCAGGTTTAAGTTTGCAAAGTTAGCAGTGCCGTTCTCATCACGACGCATTGAGCCTTGTCGCTTAGATAAATCGCTATCATCATAGCCATCTGTATCATCAGAGCGAGTTTCGTAGCTATCTTCTTCATAGCCATCAGGATTACGCTCAAAAGCCTTAAGCTCTTCGTCGTTGGCATTCTCAAGAGAGGCACGAGCATAAGAGCTTTCTAAAGCTAAGCCGTCAGATGATGAGCCCTTGAGTGCATCAGTGCCGTCAGCCTCTCCATTAACAGGGTAGGCATCTTGAGCAAAGAGGCCGTCGCCAACATCTTCTTTAGTGGCATAACGAGACTCTTGCTCAGCAGCTAACTTACGAGCATTCTCAATGACTTGGCTATGCGGTGCAGCCATAGACTCACGCGCAGCCTCGGCTAAAGCCTCTTCATAGGCAATATCCTCAGCACTCTTAGTAGCTACTGGTGGGTTGTTTTGTAAATCATCATCAAGATAGCTTGGTGGTAGCGCACGGTCATGTAAGAGCTTGGAGCGTGTTGCCTGGATATTAGCCTCAACCTCTGCATTGGAGTGGTCAGGGCCAACAGCGTAGATAGGAGCCTCGCTTTGAGCCTCTTGCATTGGACGGCTTGGCTCTTTTGGTCCAACGTAGTAACGAGGGCCATCATCGTAAGGCTCACCTGCGTATTGATCATTTGAGGCGCTTTGCATGCTCAGAGCACCGCCATCGCCCATGCCCGCAGGAACAGCTAAATCAGACTCATCAACGCTATTTGCAGCTAAGGCGGCCATACGTGCAGCTTCTTGCTCACGGCGCTGCTCTTTTGCAATACGGGCTTGCTCTTGAGCATGTGCTTGCATGGCTGCCTCACGAGCAGCTGCTTCTGCAGCTAATTCCTCAGGAGTTCTAACACCTGGAGTGATATATGGGCTTGGCTCATACTCACCAAATGAGCTTGGCTCCTCAACAGGAGGATTAGATGGACCTACATAGTACTGAGGCTCTTGATTGCCTGGAATTACATAATTATTGCCGTTTTGTGCAGCTGCAAAAGTCTCATCAGCAAGAGAGTTATTGTCTTGTACAGACATAGAACCCATATTGTCTTGAGCTTGATAAGCAGCGGCTTGACGTGCTGATTGAGCAGCCTCTTTTTGCTTAGCAATACGGTCAGCGTAGGTACCAACGTAGATGTTGTCCTCATCACGTGGCTGTTCTTCAACTACACGCTCAGTTTTAGGTCCTACATAGTAAACCGGACCATCATCAACTTCTTCTTGAGCTCTTTGTGCAGGCATTGCCTGGACTTCGTTCTCATCGTACTCATTGTACGAGTACGGAGTTTGGCCATTGTCAGAGCCATTAAAGCCATTGTTAGCTACGTTTTGCTGTTCGTTATAAACGTCGTTATTAGCGTATGTGCCGTCCTGAGGGCTAAACTCATCGTAATGATCAGCGCTTTGTACAGTACCGTCATTGTAAGCATAGTTCTGAGCATTATCGTCCTGAGAGGCAAAAGAACTATCACGAGTAATAGGCGCAGCAACACCGCTTAAGCTATCGTCATAGTTTTGTGAAGACTCAGCACTTGCTTGTTGCATGCGCTCAGATGCAGCCTCTTGAGAGATTCGCTCAGATGCTGCTTGTGCGGCATTGCCATAGAGGACAGTGGAGTGCTCTTCACCGTCGCTTGACATGGCATAACCTTGCGCAGGCTTGTTCTTAGAGCCTTTAGAGCTGTTCATCTCTTTAATGCGACGAATCATCTCTAGCTCATCATCAGAAAGGCCAGTGATATAGCTGTTCTTACGTGGCAGCTGAGGTGGCTGCTGACGCTTTTCAAGACCTTGAATAGCAGTATGGCCTTCATTAGACATCATCATGGCATCAGACATGATGGAGACTTCGTCATTACGGAACTTGTCGGCGCTAACTAACTTGATATCTTGCTCGGCAGCTTCCTTTGCAAGCTGCTGTGACATGGCCTCTTGAGCGGCAGCCATTTGGGCAGCAAGATCTGAGTCAAGAGAATCATCTTCTTGCTCATCAAAGTGCTCAAGATTAGCAAAAGGATTGTCTGAATCAGACTCCTTTGCACCGTCAGCAGCGCTAGTGTCACTCTTTATTGACTCGCTAGAAACATCAGCTTGGCTATCAGTGCTATCTTGAGTCTCACTTGCTGATCTTAGAGATTCGTTGTTAGCATCGGCTGCAGACATTTGCGCATCTTTAAGGGATGTAGCTAAGCTAAAGCTACTATCATCTGCATTGCTAAGCGGATTAGCGCCTTCATAAGAAGCACTGTCGCTAGCACTTGATGAAGTGGTATCACTTACCTTTTGATCTTGTAAGTCTTGCTCTGAGGTAAGTTGTGCATCTGATGGGGTAAGATTATTGTTCATTACAACTTCATCGTCTGATTGGAATTCATGATTAACGCTGCTTGCAGCAGTAATGGCGGCAGCATCTTCTTTACTTAAGTTTTCTAAGTCAGCAGCCTCTTGTTCGAGCACCGCTTGCTCAAGCTCAGAGTCATCAAACTCAACGGCTTGTGAAAAATCGTTTTCGCTCTCAACACTATCAATGCCATCGGCCTGATCGGCTAGGGCATTAAAGCGCCGAGCAGCTTCGGCAGCAGACTCAAGCGCAGCTGGATGCGGATTAATAACTTCATAATCCTCATGCAAGTGGTCATGATTGTCTATGGAGATCTTGTAATCGTCAGATAATGTGGCGCTTGTGACACCATAGTTATGTGCCTGAGTAGACTCTTGCATCACACTCTCAGCAAGCTCTTGCTCAAAGAGCTCAGAGTCCTCAAGTGCACTTTCAATATCTGATAGGAAGCTATCGTCATCATTAGTCGCTGCAGAGACAAATGAAGCCTCCGAAACTGCCTCATCAGCCCTTTCATCTGCAACAGCGGCATGAGAGTCTTCTAAAGCAGCATCCGCAACGTCATCCGCAGCAGCAATAGCCTCACGTCCAACCTCAGGTGCAACTGACTGAGCAGCAGAATCATCTAAGGCGACAGTTTCAGAAGCGTCGCTGTCAGTGCTGTAGCTTTCAGAACTGTCGTCTTCAGAGTTATCGCTGTCGCTTTCGGTGCTGTGGCTTTGGTTGCTGTAGATCTCATCGGCCATAGCAGCATCAGTACTTGTAGTAGCTGAATTTTGATCTTGCATTTGCAGGCTATTGTTCTCAGCTTCAGTTTCTTCTAAAGCTGCAATAATGGCCTCAACATTTTCATCTGAAGTTAGGCCAAATGCCTCTTCTGCATTTACATCTGCAAAGCGCTCATCTTTGCCATATACGGCAGTATTCTCGTCACTTGCTTCACTCTGAGCATCGTACTTAATGTCATCAGGTGAGAGCTCATGATCGTTTTCATCAAACACCTGAATGCGTGGCTGATCTTCAAGCTCAATATCAACGCTCACGCCATTAGAGTTACTAGAGCTACTCTTAGCTACGGTATCAGCTAAGTTATCAGCGGTATCTTCAGTAGCAGCAACACTGCTTGTGCTATCAACGCTAAAGCTTATGGCATCGTCGCTTGAGTTTTGCCCATTGCCCTCAAGATCGATTGGGGCATCTGACTCAAGATCGCTAGCTGCGCTTGCGGCAATGTCGTTAGCTGCGTTAGCGGCAAGATCGCTTGTTACGCCATCTTTGGCCTGGTCAGCTGTCTTATGGGGAGCATCATCAGAGTGTGAGGCAATGGTTTTAATAGCTGACTCGATGTCATTATCAGAGGCTTCAGGATTGGTAAGACGCTCTAAGGTCTCTAAATCAAGATCGTCAATGTCGATATCAGTGGTATCTACTGAGTGCTCCTGTGAAGGGGAGGTATTAACAGACTCATCAGCCACATTAGACTCACTTGCATCTTTTGCATAAGACGCTTTTTCATCTGATGAGGCTAAGTCCTGTTTGGAGCTATCGATATTTGAGTTGCTCTGATCTTCAAACATTTCTACGTCCTGAAAACTCTAATGCTATGAGACTTACAAGTGCTCACAGCAAGGACTCTTCTTTTGCGCATCAAAGCTTTGTTGGCCTAATAAAGCCATCATTTAGAGCTTTCTTAGGCTCATAATTTTTGAGCATGATGCAATGACGGTGTGTAGGTTTTAAGGGTAACTACTCATAAGATAGGCACATCTTAACTCGAGCATTCACGCAGGGTGTTAGATGCTAAATACCATACACACTAAGCTACTACCAAGGTTCTAGCTGCAAAGACACTTTTAGCATTGGCATCAAATAAACATAGGCAACAAAGGTCACGCTTGTTGCTATGAAATAAGGGTCACAGATACAACTGATGCTGAAACTTACAGTGCTTTGCTGAAAACTAAGGGAGGTCACAGTAAAGTTTAACTCTAGCGATGCTTTTGCACTTCCGTCGCTAGGTCAGAGGCTTTTATGTGGCGTAAAGATGCGGTGACTCACTCAAGAGTCGGTACAAGAAAGCAAAGTCTATAGGTAGCTAGGCCTGATAGACCCGCAGCACTTAAACGGTAGAGTGCAGATCATATGGGCAAAACGCCATTTGTATCGCATTGCACGCTAAGTCTAAGGCAAAAGGGTGACATTAGATGTCTAAACTAGGCTATCTAAACAAACTACATATGCTGTGACCTGCATGCATTTTAGCATCAAACTAAGGCAAAACGCGCTAAAGCCTAATACTTATGCCCTCAAAGTAAACAATACTTACATCAAAATTAACGCCCACACGCAAGCAATAGCTACGCATGTTTTTGTAAAAAGTCGATATATTTGCCGTTTATAGCAAAGTCAATGAGGCCTTTAATCCTCAAGATCAGCCTTAAGAGTATTTTCAAAATTTTCAAATTAAATACCATCACTTTGGCCAATGTGCATCGTTTAGTGGCATCTTTCTTAGCAAAAAAAGCTAAAGAGACAACTATTTGAGCTAACCACAGTGCAGCATAGTGGCATTGTTCTTAAACAATGTCGGATGCTCAGTGACCAGGTTGTTGTTGCGTATGGTGCTCAATTTATGTGCATGGCTATTTGCCATGACGCTATGGCAATGGATATGGCAACGTCTCGGCCATTGCATTGGCTATGGCTATATCCACAGCCATTGCCATGGGATCTGGCGTCTATTGCGCTGCTAAGAGTCTTGTTTTTATGCAATCTGTTGGGAATTTGCATGGTGGATGATGGTGGAGATGTGTTTCGCTCATTGAGGCTGGATATGGGAAGATTGGCTTAAGCGATAGCTAAGCGTGGCAGAACGCACTATAAAAAAAACATAACGGGCTAAATTGCTAGTTATATGGCGCTAAATTGTGATGTTCATCTAATCTTATGATAAAATGGCCTCCCCCTAAGAATTAAAGAAAAACGGCCTCTGTAAGCTGTTTTTAGGCAGTGGTGCTCACGTTAATGAGTAGTTCTTACTGACCTTTTGATGCTCTTGTGCTGATGCAAGTGCCTAAGTGCTCAGCTAGATTAGCTTTTTGAGCCTCATGGCGCTCGCTACATACTCAAGGTAGAGGCTAAAACTACTAGTTCCTAGAAGTGTTTTCTTAGGCCTAGTTGTTCACAGATTACGCTCCTAGTAAGATTCAAGAAAGATTGGCTCTTAGTTAGGATTATGACAGCAGCTATGGTGCTTTTAGTTGAGTATGAACGATGCTCAAAATCAGCACGCAAAGTGTTAACACTGTTTTTAGCATCTGAACATGCTCTTATGCGTGGTAAAGAGAAACAAGTTAGTTATTGTGGTGCTAGCTTCTGTCAGGCACGATGTTAAATTTTTTGCACAGGAAGAGTTCTTAAAGTGATTGAGCTTAAGAATATCGAGAAGGTGTACAACGCGGGTACTCCAAAAGAGGTACGTGCGCTCAAGGGTATTACACTTTCGATTGAGCGTGGCGAGATCTTCGGTGTGATCGGCCTATCTGGCGCAGGTAAGTCCACACTGATCCGTCATATCAATATGCTCGAGCGTCCAAGCTCTGGTCAGGTCATCGTTGATGGTCAAGATCTGACTGCCATGAGCGAGGGCAAGTTACGTCATGCACGTAGCCAGATTGGTATGATTTTCCAGAGCTTCAATCTGCTCTCCTCTGCCACTGTGGCCGATAACGTAGCTTTCCCACTGACTTTAGAGGGCAATCACTCTAAAGAAGAGATCGCATCTCGCGTCAAAGAGCTTTTAGACTTAGTAGAGCTTGGTGATAAGGCTGATATGTATCCAGCACAGCTCTCAGGCGGTCAAAAGCAGCGTGTGGGTATCGCTAGAGCTTTAGCTAGCAATCCAAAGGTATTACTTTGCGATGAGGCTACCTCAGCTTTAGATCCAAAGACCACCATGTCCATCTTAAAGCTGTTACAGCAACTGCGTGACAAGCTCAACTTAACCATCGTGATCATTACTCACCAGATGGAAGTTATCAAAGAGTGCTGTGACCGTGTAGCTGTGATTGATGGTGGTGTCATCTCCGAGATGGGCACAACCTTAGATCTCTTTACTGATCCAAAGGAGAAACTGACTAAGCGTTTAGTTTCTGCTGCAGTACGTCGTGGTCTGCCTGAACTCTTACGTCACACTGAGATTGTCTCTGAGTACTCAGAAGGCGCTAAGGCTGTTATTGAGCTGCTCTTCTTAGGTCCAAAGGCAGATGCCCCGGTGATCGTGGAAGTTGCCATGCTCTGCAAGGTTAAGATTTCCATTTTAGGCGGCAGCATTGACCACATTAAGAGCGAGCCATTTGGCCTGATGGTGGTTGAAGTATGCGGCTCTCGTGCTGAGATCGAGCACGCCATGGATGAGCTTAAGGCTCGAGTTCACAAGGTTGAGGTTTTAGGTTATGACACTCGTAAGCAGCTTGCTGACATCGCTTAATTTAGGTCAGTACTCCAAGATGGCTGACCTGTTAACTAATGCCACCTTGGAAACTTTATACATGGTAGGCGCATCGTCTGCTATCTCCATTATCTTTGGTGTGCCTTTAGGCGTGTTACTGCTCATCACCTCCAAAGGCTACTTTTTCGAGAATTTAGTGTTTTACCGTATTCTCGGCACCATTGTTAATGCACTGCGTTCTATTCCATTCATCATTTTGATGGTGGCTATTACTCCAATCACCAAGTTTATCGTGGGCACCTCCATCGGTACCACTGCGGTGATTGTGCCACTGGTGATCGGTACTATTCCTTTTACTGGTCGTTTAGTTGAGACCTCTTTAAGAACTGTATCAACTGGCCTTATCGAGGCTGCTACCTCCATGGGCGCAACCCCTCGTCAGATCGTAACTCGAGTGTTACTGCCTGAGGCGCTACCAGAGCTTATCCAAAACTTCACTATTACCGTAATCGTTATCATCGGCTGTTCTGCAATGGCAGGTGCCATTGGTGGTGGTGGTCTTGGTGACGTGGCCATTCGTTACGGTTACATGCGTTTCCGCTTAGACATGATGATCTCCACCGTGCTCATCTTGATTGTCATGGTGCAGTTAGTGCAGTTCATCGGTGACTATCTGACCCGCAAGGTCGACCACCGCTAAAGCTAAGCGCCACAACGCAAGCACAAAACATCAAATGCTGCAGCTACAACTAATGCGGCTGCAGCTAGCAACCAACGCGACAGCAGATATAGCGCACACCTTACAGCGCCAAAATGCCCCGTTATTACTTACTAATTGCGGGGCATTTTTGTATCTGCAATATGAAAAAAGCCTGACCAAGATAACTCTTAGTCAGGCTTTGAAATCAATACGTTTAGGTTATTGTATGAGCTAGTAAGTGTGCGTTAACTGATAGCCTTAGCGTTGTGAAAGAGAATGCTGTTAGCTATCAGTCCTTAGCTTTGATTAGCCAAGCTTGCTTAAATCACGTACGCCGCCCTTGTCAGCTGAGGATGCTAAGGAGGCGTAGGTCTTAAGAGCGGTGGTGACTTCACGGACACGAGATTGTGGCTTAAAGGCTTGAGCACCACGCTCCTTTTCTTGAGCACGGCGCTTTTCAAGTTCAGCCTCATCAAGGCTTACAGAAATCTCACGACCTGGAATATCAATCTTTACCATGTCACCATTACGGATGAGGGCAATGTTACCGCCATTGGCAGCCTCTGGAGAGACGTGACCAATAGACAGACCTGAGGTACCGCCTGAGAAGCGACCATCAGTAATTAAGGCACAAGACTTACCAAGACCCATGGACTTTAAGTAAGAGGTTGGGTAGAGCATCTCTTGCATGCCAGGGCCGCCCTTTGGACCTTCGTAACGAATGATAACGACATGGCCTGCCTTAACCTCACCGCCTAAAATGCCTTCAACAGCATCTTCTTGTGACTCATAGACGATAGCAGGGCCTACAAACTTCAATGCAGAGCTATCCACGCCTGCAGTCTTTACGATACAGCCATCTAAAGCTAAGTTACCGTATAACACCGCTAGACCACCGTCTTGTGAGTAGGCATGTTCTTTATCGCGGATACAGCCAGAGGCACGATCGCTATCAGAGTCTTGATAGTAGTTATCCTGTGAGAAAGCCTCAATAGTGCGCTTGCCACCAGGAGCGGCTAAGAAGAACTTCTTAACCTCATCAGAGGTGTTGTTTTCTACGCAGTAGGACTCAAGCTCTTCACCTAAACTCATCTGCAGTACATTGCGACAATCTAGGTGCAGTAAGTTAGCCTTTTTGAGCTGATTTAAGATGGCCATAATGCCACCAGCGCGGTGAACATCTTCAATATGGTATTCGTGAGTAGATGGAGCTACCTTACAGATATGAGGAACCTTGCGGCTTAAGCGGTCGATATCCTGCATGGTGAAGTCAACACCAGCTTCACAAGCTACAGCAAGTAAGTGCAGTACAGTGTTAGTTGAACCACCCATGGCGATATCTAAGGTCATGGCGTTTTCAAAGGCAGCCTTGGTTGCGATAGAGCGTGGCAGTACCTTGTCATCCTCGCCCTCGTAGTAGCGCTTAGCCAGATCAACGATGATCTTACCTGCCTTTAAGAAAAGCTCTTTACGCTGTGCATGGGTTGCGACGATAGTGCCGTTACCAGGGAGTGCTAAACCTAAAGCTTCGGTTAAGCAGTTCATGGAGTTAGCGGTAAACATACCTGAGCAAGAGCCGCAAGTTGGGCAGGCAACGCTCTCAACTTCCTGAATCTCTTCATCAGAGACATTTGGATCGGCTGATACCACCATGGCATCAACGAGATCTAGTTTATGCTTGCCCTCGATCTTGCCTGCTTCCATTGGGCCGCCGGAGACAAAGATGGTTGGGATGTTAAGACGCATGGCAGCCATGAGCATGCCAGGGGTAACCTTGTCGCAATTGGAGATACAGATGAGCGCATCGGCCTTGTGTGCATTACACATGTACTCAACGCTATCGGCGATGATCTCACGGCTTGGCAGGGAGTAGAGCATGCCAGAGTGACCCATAGCAATACCATCGTCTACTGCAATGGTATTAAACTCACGCGCAATACCACCGGCCTCATAAACAGCCTGAGCTACCATCTGGCCAATATCTTTTAAGTGTACGTGGCCAGGAACAAACTGAGTAAAAGAGTTGGCAATAGCCACGATAGGCTTGCCAAAGTCCTCATCCTTCATACCAGTGGCTTTCCACAGTGCACGGGCACCGGCCATCTTCTTGGTCTTGTAAGTAACTGAGGAACGGAATTCCGCCATGGATTTCATCTCCTTGCAGTGCCGAAATATCAAACACCATCAGCACTGAACTTAGCAGGACAGATCTTTTGCTGCTAAGGTAAATAAACGTTAAAGGGGCTAATAGCCCCTGCAAACAGAATCTAACCACCTAAAAACGCAGCTCATAAGCTGCATATACTCAAAACTCTTACGTGCTCTGAACCTCACGCCACTAAAGTTGCACAGAAGCGTAACATCTATCGCCATAAAGCTCACGCCATTAAAGTTGCAAAGGAGTGCAACATCTATGAGCTATAAACCGATAGCCATTAAAGTTGCAAAGGAGTGCAACATCTATGAGCTATAAACCGATAGCCATTAAAGTTGCATAAGAGTGCAACATCTATGGCTATAAACCTCACGTCACCAAATGGTTTGCGTGAGGTTATAAATAAGCGACGAAGCTTAAGTTTGGTAGAACTCGTCTAGTGGTGGCTTGAATGACGCCTTTTAGGACTTAACTGGAGTGAGCCAGCCGTACTTGTCCTCAGACTCGCCCTTAACTAAGGCAAAGAATGCGTCCTGAATCTGCTTGGTGATTGGGCCACGGTGACCTGGGCCAACGTCGATACCATCAATAGATGCAATTGGAGTGATTTCAGCTGCAGTACCGGTGAAGAAAGCTTCATCAGCTAAGTAGCACATCTCACGCTGCATCTTCTGCTCGTAAACAGGGATACCTAAATCCTTGGCAATGGTGATGATGGAGTGACGGGTAATACCTGGGAGCAGGCCATTGGTGAATGGGGCGGTGAATAATGCGCCGTTCTTTACAAAGAATACGTTTTCACCAGAGCCTTCGGAGATAAAGCCATCAGTATCTAAAGCGATTGCCTCAACGTAGCCGTTTTGGTGAGCCTCGTTGGAGATGAGCACAGAGCTTAAGTAGTTACCTGCAGCCTTAGCCTCTGTTGGAATGGTGTTGGCTGCTAAACGGTTCCAAGAAGAAACGCCTACCTTAACACCCTTTTGTAAACCCTCTTCGCCTAAGTATGCGCCCCATGGCATTGCTGCAACCATAGCTGAGGCTACGGCACCCTCAGGAATGCGAACGCCCAGACCAATCTCGCCTAAGAAAACTAATGGGCGGATGTAGCCAGACTCAAGGCCGTTGTCGGTAATTACAGAGCAGCAAGCCTGCTTGATTTCTTCTTTGGTGTAAGGAATTGGGAAGCGATAGATTTTAGCGCTGTTAAAGAGACGATCAATGTGCTCGTCAAGACGGAAAATGCATGGGCCCTTTGGAGTAGAGTAAGCTCTAATACCCTCAAACACGGCAGTGCCGTAGTGCAGGGCATGGGTCAGAACATGAACTTTAGCATCAGCATGCTCAACTAATTTGCCATTAAACCAGATGTATTTGGTTGGGGTGTTATTTAAACTCATTATCTACTCCAAGAAACCTGAAAGTCCCAAGGCAACTTTAGCGTTAGTACACACCTAACAAAGATTTACAGCGCCAAGGCAAATAACAATGCCCTCATCGTGCGCTTAGTTTTGTCTAAGTTGATGCTAACGCCTTGTTGTCTTATCCATCCTAGTAACTTAAGGACAGTGACATTTCTGCGGTTTGCAATTTAATAAAAATCTGTCATGAGCCACCTCAAAGCCCCATGGCTTATGAGTGCTATGTGACTAAGCTTGGCTCTTTGATAGCTATAAGCTTTAGTCTAAAAGGACTGAGTGCCTTCTTATGCATTTTGCTAAGAGGACTAAGTGGCTGCAAAAAATCTGTACATACGGCCAAGGCATGGGCCTTGGCTAAAAATATAACTTGTATAAACGCGCTGCGCCATGATCTTTTATGACTGCAGCAGAGCGATGTTACTCGCTTTAACACTGTATATCGCGGTTGGTGCTCTTCGATTTAAAGCACCGTGCTTAATTAAGGCTGTAGCCTCTTAAGCGGATGTTAACGCTGTTCGTTGGCAGTAAAAAGTAATTAAGGCCCAGCATCAAATCAAGCCTGAGAGCTGACAAAAAACTGTGTTGCCAATGCCATGCTCAAAGTTAATGCTGTTGAACATAAAGCTATAGAGTTTAGAGGATGTCGTTGTGCTCTGTTAGGCCATGCATGATGGTATATGTATGCATAGCCATGCTCTATATCTTAGATGGGGTAGTGGCTGTTTACTTCTTATTGCTATGAATTGGTACTCTTAACGCTTAACTATAAGTACGCTTGGGGCTTAGGTTTAAGCACGCTTGGGTACTTGATGACGGTAATCAAATAAGACCTTAAAAAGAAGCAAGGCAAACCTTAAAACCCGGGTAGAGCAAAAGCTATAGCCTTGAAAGGTATTTCTTCAAAAGGTGCGTCAGAGCCTAAATAACGAAACACTTGGTAAGTTGCGTTGAGCTTAATGGCGGTTACCATCAAGCTAATGCGGTATGGAATGTAAAGCATCAGTAACATCGCTTTGATTGAGTATTTGCACTAATAAATGCAAAGAACCTGTAGAACTCTCAAGCCATAAATTTATGGGCATGAGGTCCATCGCGATGCGCTAGAAGACAAAGCGTGCATCTATATAAGCCGCCATAGCTTGTATATGGCTATGGCCTCAAGACCGAGCGATACCTTTTGAGGTTAAGCATGCGCTGATCTTGAGTGCTTTCAAGCATTACTGCATACATTAGGCAGCTTGCTTGGTGCGGCTTTGGCTTTGTTTGCTTACTTCCGTAAGTGTTAATTAGGCGTTTGATACCTCAGTTAAGTTAGCGCTGTTGTTTGATTGTTCTTGAGTATTGTTAGAGCTCTTAGCTTGCTTTTCATCCTCATCTGCCATATTGGCAAAGATGGTTGCCAAGATTGGGCCTGAAATGTTGTGCCATACTGAGAAGATGGCTGAAGGCACTGCAGATAAAGGATTGAAATGAGCCATGGCTAAGGCTACACCCAAGGCTGAGTTTTGCATTCCGACTTCAATAGACAAAGCCTTGCTCTTCTTTAAATCCATCTTAAAGAGCTTGGCCAAGCCATAGCCTAATGCAAGACCTAAAACATTGTGCAGTACTACGACTGCGAAAATGATAAGACCAGTTCTAGCGATTTGATCGTGGCTTACAGCAACCACTGAGCAAACGATAGCGACAATAGCAAATACTGAGATCAATGGCAGAGCTGGCAGTGCGCTTTGCACGTGTTTGCCAAAGAAGGTGTTAACTAAAACACCGGCGACAATAGGCAGCACCATCATCTTAACGATGGTCATGAACATTGCCATTGGGTCTACACTAACCCACTGATCTGCAAAGAAGTAAATGAGTGTTGGGGTGACCACCGGAGCAAGCACTGTGGTGCAAGCAGAGATGGTTACGGATAAAGGAACATCACCACGGCTTAAGAAAGTCATGACGTTTGAGGCAGTACCGCCTGGGCAGCAGCCAACTAATATGACACCAACGGAGACCTCAGGAGAGAGGTTTAAAATGATGCATAAGGCATAAGCTAAAAGAGGCATAATCGCAAACTGACCTACAATGCCAATAATGACATCAATAGGACGCTTAATCACTTCTGAGAAGTCTTTTGCACGAAGGGTAAGACCCATGCCAAACATTACAATACCGAGCAGAATGCTAATGTATGGAGCAAGAATCTTGAAGTTCTCTGGGAAGTAGAAAGCAATAATTGCGGCGGCAATTACCCAAAAAGCAAAGGTTTTGCCGAAAAATGCGCTCAATTTAGCTAACTTATGCATAGAAGCCTCCGAATTGCTCCTGCATATGCTTAGCTTGCATCTGACCTTTATTGCGATTACACATCCATTCTTTAAATGTACGATGCATTCGCTTGGTCTGATGCAAGGCTGCTTTATTGCAGGAGGCGTAATTAGTATTTGTCATATAAGCCTCGGCCTTGCGGCGGGTTGTAGTTGAAAATCAACGCTCAAACGAAATGTCTTAAGCTCTTGACTGTACAAAAACTAAATCTCTTTGCATAAGGTCTATGCAGCAAGATTAACCAAAGCTAGCGATATGGTTCAGTCTCTAGCTTCAATCACTACCACTAAAATAAAAATAAATTGAGTAGTGATTAGTTAAATAGTTTTAAGTTCAGTGTGGGTAAAAGGAGCTGAGCTGTCATAGCAAGAGGTATAGATAACTTCGCTTAGTAAAGACCTTAAAGCATCTACAGCTATGAACTTTTGCTCAGAGCGTGTTTTGATT
>Garnier_p2__coassemble_1546_pt1 | contig 20376 bp, 15 predicted proteins | sample Garnier_p2__metabat2_high_PE_037 | metagenome-assembled genome bin Garnier_p2 | reverse complement strand
CGCAGTATGTCGATTTAATTTAAGGTGGTAATTATGGGCACCCATGCGAGGATAATCTCTGGTATGAGGTATTCAGGGCTAAAGTGGAGTTAGCCAGCTTACGTTGAGCATTAATGGAGCTTACGTTGGTATTGACGTACAGGGCCATAGTTCTCTCCTAATTCCTTAGTAAGTAGAGATGCCCATTGGCACGATCTCCACCTTGCATAATGCAATCAATGTATTCGTAAAGGGCTGCTTTGCCACTTACGAATAAACTGTCTACATGCTCATCTCTTTCTAAATAAGGCCACCACCGAAGTGGCAGCCTTAGTCGTTATGAGAGATTCGTAATTTGTATGAGGCCTATTAACCGCCTAAGAGGTTCAGCGCAACAGTTGGGCGCTGGTTAGCTTGTGTCAGAATAGTCTGAGAGGCCTGCTGAATAATCTGGTTCTGAGTTAAAGCTGCAGTTTCTGATGCAAAATCAGTATCGCGAATACGGCTGCGAGCATCAGATTCGTTCTCAGAAATTGAGCTCTGATTGCGGATAGTTGATTCCATTCTGTTCTGTATTGCGCCTAGGGCCGCACGCTTAGAATCAACGTATTCAATGAACTTATCGATAGTGTTCAGGCAGTTCTGAGCAGCCTGAGGAGTCTTTACTAACCAACGTACTTCATTAGTATTGGATTTTGAAAGACCAGCTTTTGACCATTCTGTGCCAACAGTTCCTTGATTGTTAGTACTGAGTGCTTTAAAAGTGCCGACACTGAGTGTGTCTGCAATAGCCTTCATGGTGAATGCGCCGCTTTCAAGGGTGATTTCGTCCTTAGCGTTGGCTCCAACTTGGAAGAAGTACTCGTACTTTTGAGTGTTTGGAATCTTGCGCATTAAGGAGTTGTTGCCGCCGCCGTCGAGAACTAGTGCGCCAGCAAAGGTGGTCTTCTTGGCGATACGGGTAACTTCTTCAGAAAGGGCATTTACCTCTTCTTGAAGAGCTTGGCGATCTTTTTGAGTATTGGTACCGTTAGCAGCCTGAACAGCTAAGGTACGGATACGCTGGAGCATATTGGTGGTTTCGTCTAAGGCACCTTCAATTGTTTGGGCTAAGGCGATACCGTCGTTGGCGTTACGATTTCCCTGATTTAAGCCATTTATCTGGGCAGTTAAGCGATCGGAGATCTGAAGACCAGCAGCGTCGTCTTTGGAGCTGTTGATACGAAGACCGGATGAGAGTCTTTGATATGAGGTATTCAGGGCTAAGGTCGAGTTAGCCAGCTTACGTTGAGCATTAATGGAGCTCACGTTGGTATTGACGTACAGAGCCATAGTCGTTATCTCGCATAACTTGCCATGAGCTATCTGTGGACATCATGGCCATTTGGAATCGTAATCTATAAAGTGCATAAGGTGTGCCTATTTACCAAATTACTTTTGCAAGTTTCTTGTCATAAGCCTATTTAAGCCTTGGAATTGCTAGGTTTATGGAACTGATTAGGTGAGTTAAGCGCCGCTTTTTTGTGCAATTAATCATTACACACGATCTTGACTGTTTAGATTGTCTTATCGTTGATAGCTTGTTTGACAATTTGACTAGCTTTTGCCGCTATGGTTTATGCTTGTCTAATGGAGGATGGGTCAGCTAGTATGTTTGACTGGGTTTGCAAAGAAAAAGGCCATCAGTGCATGCCGAAGGTAGCTATGCTTTTGATGGCCTAATGGGGTGCTAGAAGTTATTGCTAGCAGCTATGGATGTGGTGTAGTGGCTGATTAGTGGACGCCGTACATGCGGTCAGCCATGAAGTTAAAGAGAGCCTTACGATACTTTGCAGACTCATCTGCCTCTGGAACGATGTAGTCAAAGCAGTGGTAGACGCCGTTCTCAACGTGCAGCTCAACCTCGTTACCTGCATTAACTAACTGGTTGGCAAAGTTTAAGGACTCATTAACAAAGAGATCGATGTCGCCTACATAGATGAAGCTAGCAGGCATGTTGCTTAAGTCCTGAGCAAATGTTGGTGAGAAGTAGCCTAAGTAGTCACTCTTCTGGATGAGCTTCTTGCGAGCATCTGGGGCCATATGAGCTACTTCTTTGGCATCACCATATTGACTCCAAGCAAATACATTGCTCTCAGGAGTCCATAAGACCTCGCCAGTCTTCTCGGCCTTAACAACTTCGTTGGTGCCAGTGCGGTAATCAAGCATTGGATAAGTCAGAACCTGGCCAGCAATTGGGAAGTCGTAATGATCGCGATTAAATAAAGACATACCAGCAGCTAAGCCACCGCCAGCGCTTTCACCCATTAACACAATAGCATCAGTATTAATGCGGTACTTATCTGCGTTCTGATAGAAGTAGGTTAGAGCACTGTAGCTATCATGAAGCTGTGCAGGGAATGGCTTTTCAGTAGATAGACGGTACTTTGGTACGATTACGTTAGCTTGCAGAGTGTTTGCGATTGTCTGATAGTAGTTAGACATGTAATAGGCATTGCGGAAGAGGAAACCGCCGCCGTGAAGAAATACTACTAAAGGACGGTCCATGCGGCGATCTTGCTTAACGGCAACATCTGCATATACAGGGCACTTGTCAGATGGCTCAGTGCAAGCTTGTGGCTTGTATAAGGAAACTTCAACTTCACCTTGCTCAAACTCATTTGGAACCTTGATGATTTCAGGCTTAATAGTGCCAAACTCTTCTTTGAAGTTCTTGGTAAAGTTCTTCACGTCCTCAAGACTGGTAAGGCTTAACATATTTGCAGAGGCTCCATCACGATAAGCAGGAGCAATGCGCTCCATGTATTTGATCTCTGATGCTGTTGCGCTAGTGGTGAACAGCACAGCGCCTAAAGCAGCGCTTAAAGCACTGATGGCAACCATCTTAGACAGTTTCTTGCTACCAAAAATCATTCTGTTTTCCTTATTTGTTGAACTCACAAACACAGTTGACCATGCTTAATCACAGCTAAGATTTTAGCTAATGCTGCATTGGGTAAAGCTAGCCTTCGCTTGGTAAGACTATCTTCACTGCTTAGTCCTCAAATAGACTATACCTTAGAATACTTAGTATAGTCTTATGAGAGCAATAATCATTGTGTACAAACAAAAATATGATCAACTAAAGCCGAGTTTAGATACTGTGATCTTTTCCAGCACTATGCTCATTCATAAGATCGCAATGATCTTAACGTAAGAGCATTTCATTCAAAAACATGAGTTTTAGCATTTGATTAATCGGATGGGCATGGGCTGCACTGGGCGCTAAAGAAGTAAGTGATTTGATTTTTTTTTGGGGCGACAGCCTATTTGTCACTAGTTTGAAATTGTTTACACAGCTTATGAAAGGCCGTGTGGTTTAATGATGGTTACTTTGTAAATTGTGTTGAGTATCTTTTGGGCGCATAAATTGGCTTAACCGTGAGTATTATGTTCTCAAAAAGGTAGACAGCACGGCGCTTATACGCCTTTTTACTGATGACTTTAACTTGTAGGTTAGCTATAATCGATCAAATTTATCATAATTTGTGATGGGCGGTTAGCTAGGCATTATCTAATGCTGTATCAAGTAAGTAACTGCCATGGCTCACATTAACAATCACGTATGCTGTAGTTGAATTACCTTAGCGAGTATCATCAAAGCTAAAGTACATACTTCACTGTTCTAACGTACGTCTTTGCACAACTGGAGCGGCTTCTATGTCAAGCGAATTAAAAGTTAAAGAACTTATCCCTCTGTATACCAAGGAGCAACTACATGAGCGTGTAGTTGAGATGGGCAAACAGATTAGTGCTGACTACAAGGACAAGAAGCTCTGTGCTGTATGCATCTTAAAAGGCGCTATTCCATTTTTCTCTGATCTGATTCGTCAGATCGACAACATGGATATGACCATCGATACTTTACGTGCATCTTCATATGGTTCAGGCACTGGTTCTTCAGGTGTAGTTAAATTCATCAAAGATGTTGAACAGGATGTTAAAGGTAAAGACGTACTGTTAATCGAAGACGTGGTAGATACTGGTTTAACCATGAAAGAGATCGTGGCTCATATGTATGAGCTCGGTGCTGCGAGTGTTAAGATTGCAGTATGTATCGATAAGCACGAGCGTCGTGAGATCGATATTAATGTTGATTACTATGCATATGAGCTTGAGCAAGGCTTTATCGTAGGCTACGGTCTTGATTTAGCTGAGCGTTATAGACAGCTCGATGGAATTTACGAGGTTGTTCTTGAAAGCAATTAAGTTCAAGCTTAAAGACGGCAGCATGTCTGAAGAGATCAAAGGTGTAACTATGCTTGAAAGCAGCGATTTATATCCTGCTTTTCCAGAGCAGTTATATCATGATTTAGACAGCTCAAATAGTGCTTTACCAAAAGGCGATGCAAAGCTTACTGAGGGCGATCAGTTATCTGACAAGATTGCTCCTCGTTCTTTTGCATCTTTACAGCTGCGTGCAAAAAATGCCATGCGCAGTTTGTTTGCGCTCAAGCGTGAGCGCATGCTGGTCATGTGCACTGGTCGTTTGATCGATCCTTTAGCTACTGCCTATGACATGGTCAAAGAGGTCTCAGGCATTGAGGCCGTGATCGCTTATGCTCCGACTAAGTTTGAGCTCTTTGGCAATGACAAAGAGGATGGCATTTTAACCGCTAACTACTGTCTGATGTCAGCAAGCGGTGCTAGTGTTAAGCTCGCTGGTCAAGCTCGTAAGAGCAATCGTGTGACTCGTATTTGCGATGAAGGTTTATTCACTACTAAGCAAGTTACTGCAGCTGTAGTTGAGGAAGATGCCTCTGAGCAAAATAATGATTCAAAAGATCAGGGCAAAGACGATCACAAGGTAGTTTTAACTTCTCTTACCTCAGCTTGCCAAGATGGTCTGTTTGAGGCTGGCACTTTAGCTGCCGCATCTGGACAAGATGACAGCCACGAGAGGGATGCTAAATCATCTGAGTGCGCTGATAAGGCTGCTTGTTCTCAGAGCAAAGCAAACTACAACGTCATCATCATGCCATGTGTGCATTTAATTGAGCATAGCAAGTGGCTTGGAATGATTGACGCTTGCTTAGCTGAAAATGATGCCTTAAAGCTCATCTTAGTTGGCGATGCTACTGATGTAGCACAGCTAAGCTTACTGTGGTCAACTCTCGATAGCGCCATTCATACTGACGTCGTATTAGAGTTCCCTGTAGTGGGTGCTTTACATACCCTTGGCGGTCTGATTAACCACTACCGTCTTAACGATAGATCAGGCTCTGATCTGTTGCCGTTTTCACGCGATGCTTTAGCGCTGCTTGCTGCCTATAGCTGCCGTATTAGCGGCGATCGACGTTATTTAGGCTTAACTGAACTTTCTTTAAAGAGTCTCATTTATGAGGCAAATCGTTTTGCTCTGCGCAACTTAAAAGATGTTCAGTGTCCAGAAGCTAAAGAAAACGCTGCAGATTCACAAGATCATGTCTCATGCTCATTTGTAAGTCGTTACCATGTGTTAAAGGCTATTGCAGCTTTAGACTTTAGAAACAACTTCTTAGCTGAGTCGGTATTGCGTGAACACCGTGATCGTCAGCTCTTGATCTCAACTCAAGGTGCAGTAGTTGGTCAAATCAATGGCCTGTCCGTGATTGAGACCTTAGGCACTTCATATGAGTATGGCGAGCCAGTACGTATCACTGCTACTTTAAGAGCAGGTGGTGAAGGCGACGTTATTGATATTGAGCGTAAGGCCGAGCTTGCTGGTCAAATCCACGCTAAGGCAATGATGATCATTAACGGCTTCCTCACCAAAGAGTTTGGTTCAGAGCAGCCTCTTCCAGTATCTGCAAGCTTAGTATTTGAGCAAAGCTACAGTGAGGTTGATGGCGATTCTGCTAGCTTAACTGGTCTGTGTGCAGTGATCTCTGTACTTGCAGGACTGCCAATTCGCCAGGGCTTAGCGGTAACTGGTGCTGTTGATCAGTTTGGTGATGTGCAAGCAGTTGGTGGCGTAAATGAGAAGATTGAGGGCTTCTATCGCGTCTGCCGTCTCCATGGTTTAACTGGAGAGCAGGGCGTTATTATCCCAAGCTCATGCGTCAATCAGCTGGTATTGCGTCCTGCTGTTGTGAAGGCAGTGGCTGAAGGTAAGTTCCATATCTTTACTGTGTCTCATGTAACCGAGGCTGTAAAGATGCTTACTACTGTTGACTGGGGTGACGCAGAGACCGAGAACACTGTTTGCTATCGCATTAGCGAGCGCCTCAATAATGTTATTGCTGGTGCCCAAGAGCAAACTTGGTACGAAGAGTTAACCGAGAAAGTTAAAGACATCTTCGCTAAGCTCACTGGTAAGTCAGATAGCAAAGACGACAAGGATGACAAGGCTGCAAAATAAGCCTCCCACCATTCATTTATAACAAGGCTGCAAAATAAGCCTCTTACCATTCATTTATAACAAGGCTGCAGATGCAGCCTTGTTAACATGCTTATATCTACAATCTACCCTGCCTTTTATTGTTTTAGCACTTCCCCTCTCTACCAAGGCAGCGCGGCAAACTTAGCACAGTTTTGTTGACTGCAAATGCTATAATCGATGGCTGTAGAACTAAGCTGATCTAAGGATTTTTTTGATGAATACAACAGTCAATGATAATCAGAAAGTTTGTACCGACGATCAGGTTATGGCAAAGCTTAAGTCTTTTAGCTGCATATACTTTGTGGGTATTGAGCCCATGCTCTCTAAGTTTTATGAGCGCTTTAACGAGTGTTTTAACGCATCTGCAGAGTTAAAAGTAGTTAAGGTTGTTAGTACGACTCAAAAGAGTAAGGATGATGGGATTGAAGCTGCTTTAAAGGGTGTAAAAGACGCTCTTATCATTAGCGCCTACAATCTGTACATCTTTAAAGATGAGACTGTCGATAACAACACCATCATCAACTATCACAATGCTCTGCTCCCGTGGCATCGTGGTGTCATGGCTACAGTATGGGCTGTTTGGGCAGGCGATAGTGAGGCTGGTATGAGCTGGCATATCGTTGATCGCGGCATCGATACAGGGGCTGTTCTTGTACAACGCTCTGTTGAGGTTGCACCTGATTTAGACTCCATTACTCTCTCAGCTCAAATCAATAATCTGGCCTTGCAATCTTTGAGTGATGCCATTGAAAACTTAGTGCATGGCAAGAGGGCAACATTAACACGCACGGTTGACGATGAGTTGCATGGTTACCATGCACTAAAAGATCGTCCAAACCATGGTGTTTTTGACCGAACCTGGGATCAAGCAACGGCATCGCGCTTTTTAAGAGCTATGTATGCAGCCAAGATGAATCAGGTGAAAGCTCCAGAGATTGAGATTGATGGTAAGAAGCATGCTTTCTTAAAATGGAAATTTAAAGAAAACATACTTACTATCAAGACAGTAGATGGTATTAGTGAAACTATAGAGTACAAAGACTAAGTTTTACTTGCTAAGTGATCATGGCTGCTCTTATGCGGCAGCCATTTGTAGCAGCCATGTTCTGACTACCTTGTTTACTCTCGGTAAGATTAAAGCTTAACGTGGCGGTACTTGTAGAAGAACAGTGGTGGAATAGCAAGGCCAATGGCAATAGAAAAGATAATGCCGATGCTACGCATGCCGCTGTGGAAGAGTACTAAGATTTGATCATTTAAAACGGCATTGCTCTCTGGCTCAGCTACGTTCATCAGTGCAACTAAGGCGTTGAATGCATCTACTCCAGGAATCATGGAGATAATGCAAGGTACCGTGAAAATAGGGCGTGGTACTTTTAATCGTGGGCCAAAGTAAATAAAGATTAAAGAGCAGATGCTACAGGCAATGAAAGTAGCTGGGATCACTTCAACATTCATCATCACAAGCATGTCACGTGAGCCGCGACTTAAAGCTGAAACAAGTGCGATTAAAGTTAGATAGCGTCCTGGAACAGTAAAGAGCATAGCAAAGGCAGGTCCAATCACCGCTGCAGCTAGTGCATGGTACATTACGGTGAGCCATTGCTCGTTAGTGAGCATGAGGTGCAAATCCATTTGAGTCTGTCCTGATCCCATGCCTTTGGGCATAGGATTTGTAAAAGTTAATCTGTGCGTTCAAGCGGCTAGTTCCATTAGCTAGCCTTGAAATAGAGCTACTGCATTGTGAATACGGGGCGCATTTAGTATGAGCTCATTGACAGTGCAGCTTCGGCCTTAGGATCGATAGTTAGTGCTAGCCGAATATAGCGGTTACGCTTGAGTAGATAAATGAGGTCATTAATAAGCCGACTGCAGCTGACACTATCAATACCAAAGCAATCACGATACGGTTTAGACCAATTGGTACATGGCCTTTAAAAATGTCCAAAAAGCCATTTATGAGCGGGAAGCCTGGTACTAACAGTAAGGTTGAGGCGGTTGCTGCAAGCATTACATTGCTTTGAGTGCCATTAAAGAGGTAGTGGCAACATAAAGCGGCTATGGATGATCCAATACATGCACATAGCATGAAGGTAAAGGATTCAAAGAAGCCTCGTCTAATAAACAAGAAGCGGTAATACATTAAGAACAAACAGCCAATTAAAGCTCCTAAGCAAACGGCTGCATTGCCGCCATTGAGGTAGGCAAAGCAACCACCAGCAATTGCCTCAATAAAGATGAGTTGCTTGTGTTGATAATGACGTGGTCTTACTGCACGAATAGCTAAGAAGATCTGGTGAGGATCGCTAAGTGAGCCATTGGAAACACGCAAGCAAATCTGATGGAGCCGACAAAGCGAATCCATGTTGATGGCAAAGTGCTTGATCTCTTTAAAATCAACTGCAATGTTACTGCCACGGCGTAACTTGACCATGATGCCATCACGTGAGATAGATAAATCGATATTGCGACAGCCCAGATCATGAGACATCTTCTTTACTGACTGCACAATCAGTCGAGTTTCAGCGCCAACTGAAGCCATACGCCAGCCTAATGTGGATAAGAGCTTGGCTTTCAGGGCTAAATCTTCATTATCAGATCCTGGAGTGACATAAGTATCAGCAAAGAGAGCCTCGTCTTCAACAGTCTCTAAGTGCACGCCGTTAGCGTCCTTGAGAACATGAGCTGATGATTTAGTCTTGCTAGCTGCAGATAAAGCGTGCGAAGCTTGAGTATAAGCTTCACCTTGCTTAGCTACAGAGTTGTGGCCGCTTGTATTGTCATTGCTTGTAGCAGAGTTATTGCAGCTACGGTTGTCATTGCTTATAGCAGAGTTGTTGCAGCTACCGTTGTCATTGCTTATAGCAGGGTTATTGCAGCTACGGTTGTCATTGCTTACAGCAGACTTATTGCAGCTACCGTTGTCATTGCTTACAGCAGAGTTGTGGCCGCTTGTATTGTCATTGCTTACAGCAGATGCGTTATTAGTAAAGACGCTATGGTCATTTCTATAGCCGTTAGCTAAAGCATCGGCATAGCTGTTCACGCCATCTATAGTTTCTGACTTGTACGCCATGCTTGCATGTGGATGCAGTATGCTTTGGTCGTGGTCGTTACTAAAGTTTGCTCTGTTTAAGAGGTTGTGACACTCGCCTAGATGTGATTGCAGATCAATGTGAACGGAGTCTGTAGCGTTGTAGTGCTCAATGCAATGATGCTTGTGTGAGCTGTAGCTATTATGGCCTGCACGCGCTATGTGAGGGATAACACTTTCAATTGGCTCTGGGAAAATTGCCTTGGAGCCGATGTCATGAATGCGGCCTAGAATGCCTTTTTCATTATGACGATGGATTTGCATCTGCTGCTCATCATTACATGGACTTGGCTGTTCGTTAGAAGCGTAATGAGAGGCCTTAAATGAGCCATGACTAACATTATGTAATTGCTTTGAGCCATGATGCTTATGCTCGAGCAGTTCATCGTCCAAGGCTGCTTCAGCCATGATATCTCCTAATTTAGCAAGAGAAAATTAAGTCTTACAATCTATGTCAATATGAGCCATCGTGATTTTGGATTGCTCAGGCAAAGTAAAGGCAAGCAAACACTACTTGCGCTTAATTAGTCGGATGATGTGGTGACGCTTTGGAGTGGTCTTAACCTCACTACCATCCTTGATGCGTGAGCAGAAGTTGCTATCGAGTGAGTCAATGCTGCTGTAGCCAGTAGCGCTGCTCTTGAAAAGACTGTCAGCCTTTTCCTCTTCAAAGCTTTGCTCTTCTAAAGCCTGAGCATCAGCATGATTGAGGCGTGCTAAAGCATCTTCGTAGGCTTCACCTGAAGAAAAGTTAAGGTGGGATGGGTGGTCTTTGTTAGGTTGTGTTTTGACAGTGTTGCGATTGTAGATAGTGAACATATCTGCCTCTAAAGCATGATCAAAAGTTTTGTTCGTCTCTTGGTTTAAGCGCTTAACTGTTGAGTAAGAACGTTGTGTAAAACTGTTTACGTAGCCTATTTTTATCCTAGCTATGCACACCGTCAAACATACATATCGAAATTGGTAAGTGATCTGCATCAAAATAAATCACTTTAAATGGCGTGAATATGCCGCTTTGTGTGAAGTAGATCACTTTAAAATGCAGGTCGAAAAATCTTTTTGGCACAACGACGATGCAAGATCAACTCTTTGCTATTTCTTGCAAGCAGCAATTTGAGTGGACAATTTTCATCATTTTTAACCAAGTAAGCGCCTTGCAAGCGCACACTTGCGTAGTGCTACCCCGTCTACAAGATAAATAAGCCAACGAGCCGTACGCAAAACCAGCAAAATGTAGTGCACAAACTCATCAATCGCACATTGCTTACACTTATGTTCTTTGCGTTTGTTGTAGAGTGAATTGCAATTCTTGTTAGCTTAGTGCAACTTAGCGCATGCAACATTGATTGCTTGACAAAACTTGCATATGTTAAAAGCAATCAATCCTATAAAATGGCGTATTTATGCCATTTATCAGAAAAAAAATATGCACACATGCTTAAAAATTTACATAAGGCACTGACATCATATACTTATGTATGTAAGTGATTAGTACCTTGAGGAAACTACGTTAGTCTGATGGCTTTTAACAGTTATTGCGGTCTTATATGTGGCATGTAACCCAAGAAAAGATGCTTAGTGATGCTATCGAGCTTTGTCTTTGCTAGAATCACAGTGTTAGACCAATGGAGATTTTCTAACCATGGATATGGCTAAGTTTAAGGCTACTTGGGGTGAGTTTAAGAACATCCGTTTTGTAATCACTCCGTATAAGGAATCACCAACTAAAAAGGTTTATGGTGTATCCCTGTACAACAATATACGTAAGACTGATGGTAGCAATGGCTATACAGTAAAGACCGCTCGTATTGGTATCATCAATAACTCCGAGCCATTCGGTCTAATTGAGTTTACAGAGGCTTACTTAGACGAGCATCCAGAGATGCGTTTTGTCACTGTAACTCGTTGCAAAGATGCAGACGGTGCGGTGTATTTTGAGTTTGGTACCCGTTCTTCTCCTCAAAAGCCAATTGAGTCAACTCCAAAGCGTATCTTGGCCCAAAAAGAAGCGGTTCGTCAGGCAGCTCGTAAGTACGTCAAAAAGGCTAAAGCATCTGAGCATGATTCAGATATTGATGATTATTTATTCGATATCGAGGATGATACTCATGTTCATGCAGCAGATTCTCATGAAATCAATGCTACTTCTAAGCAAGTCTCTCACAATGCTGATAGTGATAAGAGCAAGGTAATCGCCATTACTGGTGCTGCAGCAGGTATCGGTCGTGCCACCGTGCTTAAGTTTCTTGCTGAAGGCTGGCGCGTGGCTTTTTGCGATATTGAAGAGAAAGCATGTGTTGCTCTACAAAAAGAGATTAGATCTTTAGGCTATGCTGATGCTACTTTCTACTTATCTAAAGTAGATGTTAAAGAGCGCACCGAGGTAAACACTTGGATTAGCGGTGCTGCTACTTTCTTTGGCCGTATTGATGCTCTCTTTGCCAATGCTGGTATTCACCGCTCCAATACCATCATGAACATCACCGATAACGAGCTTGATCTCATGATGAATACCAACATCAAAGGAACCGTCATTACTATTCAAGAGGCCTTGCCTTTCCTAAAGGATGCAGACAAAGGCTCCATCGTAATTAACTGCTCAGATCAGTTCTTCATCGGCAAGAGCAATAACTTTGGCTATGGCCTCACTAAAGGCGCTTTAGGTCAAATCACTCGCTCTTTAGCCGTGGACTTAGCTCCAATGGGTATTCGTGTGAATGCTGTGTGCCCAGGTACCATCCGCACTCCTCTGTCAGAGGCTGCAATTAAGCGCTATGCTGATAAGGTAGGTATCTCATCTGAGGAAGCATGGGCTGAAGAGGGACAGCTATTCTTATCTGGCCGCTGTGGTACCTCCGATGAGGTCGCAGAGGTAGTCTACTTCTTAACCGAGAAGGGCACCTTCACCACCGGCTCCCATTACCTCGTAGATGGCGGCATCTGCGCTCGCTAACAAGCACTAAGTTGCTTAGTAGCATGCAAAGCGTAGCTCTAAGGCTCGCACTCAATTGCTTGTTAACAAGCACTGCATTTAGCAAACGCTAAATTGCTTGCTAACAAATTCTAGTAGCTCGCATGTGCGAGCTACTTTAGCAATCATGATTAGGCCCATCCATTGTGATGGGCTTTTTCGTGTCTGCATGAGGCAAAGACAAAAACAGCCCCAGTGTTACGTGGAGCTGCTTTAGTTTTCTGTAGCTGTTAGCTGTAGTTCTATTCGACCTTAGAGATGTCTGGAGTATAGAACTTAAAGCCGTGTTGTAAGAGCACATTTGGCTTAACGTCTTGATCTGCCTTTAACAGAATCATACGGCGATCACCAAGCTTTAAGAAACCAGTCATGATTGGGATTGGTGGCAGCTTGGAGTGCTTGAAGCAGCAAGCTAAAAGCTCTTTTAAAGTAGCGCTCTGAGGAGAAACGAGGTTAACTGGGCCTGATGGTAAAGTACCTTCAGTCATCAGCATTAAGGCATTGAGAGTGTCGTGCAGCTCAATGAATGGAACCTTGTTCTCGGCATGTAAAATGGTAAATGGTGGGGTGAAAGCTGACTTCTTAATAAAGCCACCATTGCGGTGGAGCACGATACCAAAGCGTGCAATATAGAAGTGCTTGAAGTTGAAGCGCTCATTTAATTCTTGAGCTGCAGCTTCTAACTTACGAGTAAGCTCAGCAATCTCGTTGTCGCCATTAGTTGGGCTGTTCTCGTCGATCTCACCATTGCCCTTGTCATCATAAATAGCCACAGCACTTGCCTGTACATAGATTGGAGGCAGGGTGATGAGGGCCTTAAACTTATTGATGATGTCTAAACGGCTAGATAAGAGCAGGTTAAGACGACGGGTGGTAATTGCCTTTGCACCAAAGCTCTCGCCTGCAAAGTTGAACAATACATCGCCTTCGCCGTTGTAATCATCGTAAGAGATGAGATTAACTTTACCTGACAGGCCGTGGTGTTTCTCAAGACGAGCGTTGATCACTGCGATATCGGAATGGGTAAGCACAGTAACCTGGTGACGCTGTTCAATCAGCATTTTGGCAAAGTATCCGCCGACGAAGCCAGATCCACCTGCGATAACTACGTGCATTTTTTCCTCCAACTACCACAAGCTACGCACAACATTGCTAAGGTACATCATAGACCACACATAAAAGGCTCTAAACACAAAAATCGCAGTCAAAGACAAGCAAATATACATTTAAGTGCCTAGAGTTCCGTTTAGCAGTGTTACCACTGCTCACAAAAAGGTGTTTTGCATTATAGCGCACGCTCTTTTAATGTGTTCCATGTCACGCTAGGTTTGTTATGGCTTTGTGAGCATTGCCGCGCATTGAACAAAAATTGAGCGAAAAATCCACAGCTTATACTCATTTAGCGTGACAAACGCTCATTTGTGTGATGCACATTTGAACACCGATAAAAAGAGCTGAAAAAGGCTTTACAAGTGATACGAATTATCACATAAGTGCAAACGTTACCACGGAAAATGCGATGTAAATGCGATTGGTTGGGTTTTTATCAAAAAAGTTGCACTCTACTAACTTGCTATTCGGCGTATCGGCGCGTACAACTGATTGTGAAGATAGCTTTACAAAGACTGGTGCAACTCTGCACTAGTATTGTCCATAGCAGGATATTGGACATAGGATAGCTGCATTTACCGTGGATCAAAATCATGCAGCTACAAAAGTATTATGCGTTAGACACATAGAATCGTTTCGCACTTCAGCACAAGAATTTAGCTTTAGCACGGGTCATGTAGTTGCAAAGGCAGTGTTTGAGCACTTGTAGGCACAAGGACAAAGTTTTTAGCACGGCTTATGTACTTGCAAAGGCCGTGTGTTTTGGCACTTGCAGGCAATTGCATGCAGTACAAATGAAAAGGGCATCGTTGATTGCTCAGCGATGCCATTTGAGGCCTAAAGTTGTGTGTTACAACTTGTGCCTATTTAGTTACTTATGGTGTAACTATGAATTACTTGTCCTGCTGACCAGCCTGGATAGCGGTGATGGCAACGGTGTAAACGATGTCATCAACTAAAGCACCACGGGAGAGGTCGTTTACAGGCTTGTTGAGGCCCTGCAGCATAGGACCGATAGCAACAACGTCAGCTGAACGCTGTACAGCCTTGTAAACAGTGTTACCAGTGGAGAGGCTTGGGAAGATGAATACGGTAGCCTTACCAGCAACCTTAGAACCTGGAGCCTTCTGTGCAGCAACGTCAGGCATTACAGATGCGTCGTACTGGAGTGGGCCGTCGATTACGAGGTCTGGACGTAATTCCTGAGCCTTCTTGGTAGCCTCGGTCATGAGGTCAACATCTGGACCCTTACCTGACTTGCCAGTTGAGTAAGTGATCATAGCAACGCGTGGATCGATGCCGAATGCCTTAGCGGTATCAGCAGACTGAATAGCGATCTGAGCGAGCTGATCTGCATCTGGGTTGAGGTTTAAGGCGCAGTCACCAAATACGTATACCTGCTCCTTCATGAGCATGAAGAAGATAGCGGATACTAAAGAAGCACCTGGAGCGGTCTTGATAACCTGAAGAGCTGGACGGATGGTATTAGCGGTGGTGTGAACAGCGCCAGATACTAAGCCGTGAACCTCATTAGCCTCAAGCATCATGGTGGCTAAGAATACGTTGTCCTGGAGAAGTGCACGAGCGTCTTCTTCAGTTAAGCCCTTGGACTTACGCAGCTCAACTAAACGTGGAACATACTTCTCGCGGATATCCTCTGGATCGATGAACTCAACGCCCTCGTCAAGAGAAACACCCTGCTCCTTAGCAACAGCTAAGATAGCGTCCTTCTTACCGTAGAGAACAGGTACTGCAATCTTAGCAGCAGCAACACGAGCAGCTGCACATACAGTACGTGGCTCATCACCCTCAGGAAGAGCAATGCGCTTGTTAGCAGCACGAGCAAGCTCGGTGAGCTTGTAACGGAAAGCTGCTGGGCTCATGAGTGGGAACTCTTTTGCACATACCTTAGCTAAGGAAGCAACTAACTCGCCATTGAAGAATTGAGCAGCAAACTCGCCTGATGATTGAGCACGCTCGTTATCGTCTGAGTAGATAACAGCTGGGAGCATGGAGAAGGTCTCTGCTACAGCCCATACTGAGGACTTGGTGCAGATAGTAGCCTTGCCTGCCTGACCCTCAACGCCATCACACAGTACAACAACTGCAGCATTGGTTGAAGCTGGAACGGTAGCGGTAATTAATACCTCGTGCTCTTGAGCAGAAGCTGCGTCAAAAGATACACCGCAAACACGTACGTTCTCGTCGCCAACTAAAGCACCCTCTAAGAAGGAAGCTAAGTCAGAAGCGCGTAAAGCGTAGTTCTTGCAGTTGTATGGGATGTTAGCCAGCATGGTAACAGGGCACTTGCCCTCAGCTGAGCATGAAGTACCAGCCTCTGGAGCCTTAGAACCTGAGCAACCGCATGAAGAGTTGCAGCCACACTCGCTCTTGCCAGCTAATACGAGCTTCTTGCGGCCAGTAGCGTCACGTGGAGCGTCTTCATTTAATAAGATACCGCCAACTACGCGATCCTTGCCTGAATCACCGAAGTAACCCATAGCGATGCGTACCATAGAGTGAGCCTTCTTGCAGGCACCGATGGATACAGGAATCAGGTCAGCATCTAAAGCAAGGCAGATAGCAGCGTTGATCTCGTTCTGGTCAAAACGATCAGCAACAACACCCTCAACAACTACAACATCAGCACCAGTGTCCTTTAACAGACGGTTGTAGTTAGCTAAAACAGCCTCGATGAGCTCGCTCTTCTGGCCATTGGCGATGTACTTAACAGCTTCACACTTTGACATTGAGTAAGTGCTGCAGCTGCATGCACCCTTGGCGTTCTTGCAAACGTCAAATGGACGGAAGACGGTAGCCTTGGCACCCTTATCCTGTAAAGCCTTAACAAGACCGTTAGCAGCAACAAATAAACCGTCAGCTTTGCCGGTTGGTAAAAGCATTAATGAACGTGACACATCAATCTCCAAATTATTTAGGTGCCAAACTAAGAACGCAAGAGAGGTTATAACAGATCCACGTACTTGCAAGCTGTATTAAAGAGCCTTATGTAAGGCTTGAGATGACTTACATAAGGCACTTTGGCACAAGTCTTAGTCCTTGAGCACATTAGCATCATCTATCAGGGATGTTAACTTTTAAGATTAACTCATTAAGCACTCATAAAAGAGCCCAATTAAACTGACAGATGCAAGTTGATTCTATAAAGGATAGCGCAAATGATGTAAGAGTGCTTTGCTTTTGCTCAAAAAATTGGCTTTAGGCCATATTAAGCCACAACAGTTATTAGTGTAGATGGTAAAGATGTCTAACTTAGATACTAACAAGGTTAGTTGCGCTAAAGGCAACTAAGCCTCAAGTAATATCTTTGTGCGCTGCATGTTGCCGTTTTTTAAAAGACGTGCACACAAAGCCCGCAGCCTTGGGGTAGTCCCACGCAATACCATGGATCCAAGCTTGGTACGAAATGCACGGACAATTATTACAATGACTTTATTAAGTCTCTTTACAAAAGATCCGAGGCTGTATAGTAGTCGGTCTTTTTGTACGCAAAGCCTGTTTTTAGGGAGTTTGATGGGTGAGATTGCACTAAGTTATAGCAAGTATTTATAAGAATATCTTATTCAACGGTGGAAAATATTTGTTTACAGTTGGCGTAGATGGGCTAGTTGCAAAGTTTGGTCTAACTAAATTAGGTCACAATAGAGCTTGAGCTGTTAAAATACCGCACTCAAAGAAAGTTGTGGCTAAAGATAAATGTTCAAGGAGATGGCGCATGTCGTTGATTCAGGTAATTAAACGCGGTAATGATTATATGAACGCTTGGCCTGATGAGCCGATATTGATGGCTATTTTTCCAGAGATGCGCGTAAAAGCCATGCTCGCTACCTCTAAGAAGTTTGTGCCACCTGCAGTTGCGCTGCTCGTCTTTTGGATTTATTACATCTGTGGCGGCTTTCATGGCCTCTATCGACTTTTTACCGCTCCACAGGCTGGATCGATGACTTTCTATATGGCAGTAACTAGCCTGATTATCATCATTCCCATCCTCATCTATTTACCCATCCACGGCATTATTTGGTTTGGCTATCAGGCTGATAAACAACTAAACAAGCGCCAAACTTTGTTCTATCGTAATGTTTGCTCCAAGCTAGGCCGTGAGCCTAAATCAGATCCGGTGATGTTTGATCTTATCAGTATCATTAACGACGGCATTAAGAATCTTGAGGATAAAGAATTTTTAAACGAGCTCTAAGCAAAGTTTAGAGCTATCAAAAACAAAAAGGCCTCTACACATAGAGGCCTTTTTGTCATAGCTAAACGAAAATAAGCTTATGGAGCGTTCTTCTTAGCTTCCTGCTCGACGAAGCTTTCAAACTGCTTAATCTTGAGGTCGTAGTCGGCAACATCATCACATGAGTCTTGATTACCAAGGTCACAAGCACGCTTATGGTATTCAAAAGAAAGCTTAGCGATCTTGATGTCCTTAAGCACATAAGCCTCAGAGAAAGTAATTACAGCAAGCTGACGGCAGCCAGTTGGGTCTTTAAGGTTGCATGCCTTCTGACCATACTCACCAGCCTTAACTAAGTCCTGATCTACATGCTCGCCTAAGAAGTAGAGATTAGATAAGAGTAAGCAGCCGTAAGCGTCACCCTTTTCACATAAGTAATCAGCAATCTGAGTACCACGAGCATAGTCGTTGAGGTTGTAAGTGCTGTCAGTGAACAAGGTTGCTACAGCTGTACAGGTCTTTAAAGCAGCAGGATCATCGGAGTAGCAGATCTTAGTTAAGTACTTAGCGGCGTGCTGGAACTCCTTACGCTCTAAGTATTGTTGAGCTAAGAAGTTGCACTCTGCCATGGAGCCAGTTTCGCACTTGATGATAGCGTCTTGTTCGCCTTTGAAGTTTTCTTTTGCCCATTCAACTTCGGTGTTTGCCTGAGCAGTTGAGGTGAGGCTCACTAATGAAGCTGCAGCCATGATGCATGCAATAGTAGCTGCGGATCTAAAAGGGCGCAGACCAGATTTGATAAAGCTTAATGGGTTCATAAAATTCTCTTTTCTGTCAAACTCGATCAAGAATGCTTTTCAACACTCAAAAGGCATTGCATTTGATCTAAGTAACGGCAGTTTTTGCAGAAAACATACAACAGGTGCAAAAAAATCTTTAGCTAGCGCCAATTGTTTGTTAACTAGCCAACTGTAACAGCTACAGCTAAAACGCAGTAGTAGCTCATGATTATAAGCTTGCACGCTTAGATCGCTAATACTTGTTAACTAGTATGACAGTGTTTTTAACCAAATAGTGTTTGTTATGTCCGTTTTTAGACATAAGCAACATCTTGCGCACGTGTTGTATATAAGTTTGCGCAAAACTATAAGCCAAATCTTGCAAAAATGCATCTAAACTGGCGGCCCTTTTTCAGTAATGTTATCTAGGTCTTATCTTAAGCAGCTACAAACCCATCTTACGCGCTATTACAGTTGAACAAAATGCTATTGTTAATTGTTCTGTGCTGCAACTAGCTGTTGTTTTGTTGTTGATTACTTGTAACCGCAAGAAAGACTAGTTGGGCCTTTGCTTACAACTATTAGTAAGCAAGATGGTGAGATAGTAAATTAGCTTATTGACAACAATGACAGACTAAATGGCAATTAATGCCCTACATATAATCAGAGGTCAAAAGGGTGGACCTAATGACCAGCCTGGACAAGGAAACTTTATCCAGTACTACACCGATTTTGATCCAAATGATGCATCTACATATACAGCTTCCACTTCACAGACTATCCATGATTCTCTAGGTCGTGCTCATACTCTTACTTACTACATGATCAAGACAGGTCCAGATGCAAAGGGATCAAACAATACCAATTGGACCGTTATCCCATACGTAGATGGTCATCCTGCTGATGTTAAGGGTAAAGGATTAGGCCCTGGTGTTTCTTATAAAGACAATCCAGTATGTATGAGCGTGCCTTCAGGCAGCAAGTCTACTATTGCAAGTTCAAATCTCTTTGGATTCCAGGTTAAGTTCGGTCCAAACGGCGAAGTTTTAGAACAGTACCCAGGCAAGGTAGAGCTAGTAAATCCAGCTGATGCCGCTAATGCCAATAAGAAGATTCCAGGCAGCTTACGTCATGCCCTCTTTGGTAATCCAAATGCACAGGCTGCCCCAGATAACGTTGGTGAGTTGGATGGATTTGCACCTAAAGCTAAAGACCAAACTTTTAAGAAAGATGGTCAGGCTGGTTGTGACGGCTCTTTACATACTGCATTGGGTCAGGGTATTGAGCCAACTCAGATGCTCAATATTCAGTTTGCGGCAAGTCAGTATGGCTCTTCAAACTTCTCTGTAAGTCAGGCTCCAACTAATGATGGCTACGCAACTGGTATCTTAATTGGCATGTCTGTTGATGAGAACGGCATTATTCAGTGTGAGTACTCTAATGGCCAGGTAAAGAATATTGCTAAGGTGGCCATGGCTGATTTTGCTAATCAGCAAGGATTGATCAAGATTGGCGATACTCAATGGAAACAGTCTAACTCGTCAGGTGAGGCCATTGCTAAGGAAGCTAACTCAGGATCTTGCGGCTCGATAAAGGGATCAAACTTAGAGCTGTCAAATGTTGATTTGACCACTGAGCTAGTTGAACTAATTACTGCTCAGCGTAACTATCAAGCCAACTCGCAGTCATTACAGACACAGAATACTGTAATGGATTCTATTTTGAACATTAGATAAGATTCATTTGAATAATCAAAACCACTATTTAACGTCGAGCTTGTCTCGACGTTTTTGTTGTGTGCTCAGCATGAGCAATTTCTAGAGGGTTAAAGTCCCTTACGTGCCCGCT
>Garnier_p2__coassemble_1490_pt1 | contig 21392 bp, 12 predicted proteins | sample Garnier_p2__metabat2_high_PE_037 | metagenome-assembled genome bin Garnier_p2 | reverse complement strand
AGCATGGATAAGAGCTTGCTTAGATAGCAGCCTAAGTGCAGGCCAATTAAGATGTACAGATAGATCGCCAAAGAGGTGTGAGATTGACGTGCGATCGCTTTTTCAATTGGAATCCAGCCTGGATAGAGATTTTTGGACATGGCCATACCAAAGATAGTTACGGCAATGAAGTCCACGGCCATCAAAAGCAAAATGATATCGCGGTAGATGAAGAAGGCTGAGCGCTGTTTGGTGATGTAGCTAAAGATAGACTTCATCATCAGCAAATGGATCACCACCAGCACGAACACTATAGTTCCGGCGATCTCATGCCAAAGCTTGCCTGTCCACTTATAAAAATACAGCTGTCCAAAGAATACAATCAACAAAGTATAGACTAAAGCCGCTATGAGCAAGGCTTTTACAAAACGGTTCATAACTTAATAACACCTTAGTACTAAATGTAATCTTGCTTCTCATTGCTCTGAGCGATCAAAACAAGCAAAGGTGCAACGCTTCGTTCTGGCAAGTTTTCAATGCAAAGACATCTGTACAATAAAGCGCACAAAAGCTATGCGAAGATGCTCATGACGAATCATCACACCACTAGTACCTGATACAAGCGCAATCTGCAGGCAACTAGCAAACGCATAAAGATTACTTCTGCTTCTTGATGACATACACAATAAGAGCCTAACTTGCCATCTTCATTCACGTCTTAGTCAGCATTCATATCAGTGCAATGCAGTCTCATCATAATCTTGGAGGCTAGCTTGATGCTGAGATTTATACTTGACTAAGAGATCAATAGAGCATTGCAAGCTCTGCCAAGCCATTTGTATGAACGCTTAGGCGTAGCCCTTAATGTCATCATCAAAAAATCGTCCTCATTTTATGACCCGATACCTAGCTTAAGCTTAGGTTAATTAACAGTTACCTAAATTTTGACCGTAAGGCCATACAACCCGCACATTTGTATCAACTACGAGCGCGGCGGTATCTTAATTGAGGTTAGGAACTTGAGATATTGATGAGGCGGGAAAATGCATGCTTGCGTTTAGAAAAGATCACAGCTCTTCTCGCTCGCTAGCTTGCTAGTAAAAGCTAGCGCGGATCATGCTGGTGAATATTGCAGTGCGCTCTCACTTTGCGTGACTGATAGCTTTGCGTGATTGATAGCTATGCTTGTCAGCTGCCTCTCATGCAAATGACCGATGGCGAGTGCGCGTAAGCTTATGATCAACGTGAATGGCTGAGTATGAGCTGTGGCTATAGCCTTGCTACTGCTGCTATTGCTATAGCATTGCTGTGGCTGTTGCCACAGCATAGGCCTAGGCATCTCTATGTCGATGATCTGCTCATCATATGGCTGATAGTTGGCCTTGGTGGCTATTGAATACTTGCCAAGATTTGCAGTGATGAGCTTTTGTTTAGCGGCCGAGGTTTGGCTTGATCTTGATAATGGTATCAGTGATGAAGTCCTGAACATTACCCTCGATAATTTGACCTGCTACAGCCTGATAGGCTCGCTTAACCGCATGATAGCCTTGGCGGCGTGGCTGCTGACAGATAACAAATTTAATGATGCCTTCACTGACTAATTGCTTAGTTGCATATAGCTCGTCAAAGCCCATAGCAAAGATCTTAGGATCATCATGTGCAATTAAGGCTGAACCTACTCCCTGCACCGCACCACCTGTGATATAGACGCAGTTGATGAATGGATATTTCTTTAAGGCCTCAGAGGTGACTTGTTGAGCGCGGATATCTGAATCAAAGCTCTCAACAATACTGATGATTTGATAAGGCACTTTCTGATTTTTAAGCTCGTCCTCAAAGCCCTTAATACGCAGATTGTGGCCGAGCATATTGCGTGATCCCGTCACCACTAAAACATACTGCTCTTCATGACAAGATAAGGCTACCATGCCCGCACAGGTTGCGCCTGCGGTAATGTAATCAGAGCCCACATAGCAAAGACGTTTGGTGCCCTCTACATCTGTATTGAAGAGCACGATAGCTACATGATTGTCGTGCAGCTGATTAATGCGATCTCTAAGCTTAGGCGTATTAACTGTGGCTAGGCATAAACCTTTGCAGCCTTGCTTAATTAAATCATCAATACCAGCTAAGTGATCGTCCTCATTAAAGCCGTTGATCTCTTTAATCACCACACTTAAACCTAAGTCAGCATACTCTTTTTGAGCATCAGAGATGCCGTCAATGATGATTTGATAGAAGGCATTACCCACTGATGGCATGAGTACACCAATCTTAATTGGCGTTTTGTGAGCAGCTAAAGCAAGTCCAGCTCGATTAGGAACATAGCCTAGCTGTTTGGCCAGAGCACGCACTCGTTTGGCTACATCAGGTTTAACCGATCCACGGTTATGAAGTACGCGATCTACAGTACCGCGTGATACGCCTGCAGCCAAAGCCAGACTTTTGACTGTAACCTTCATAAAGGGCCCTCAACCTCACAAAACATAAGAAAGCGATCTAAGCTCGCATAGATCTAATTCAACACAGTGCTAAAAGGCACAGTACGAGCACATTGACTCATACTCAATACTTAATATACACGTAGAAACTAAGCTTAGAGTTGATAGCAAAAAAGCACAAAGCACGCTACCATATAAGCTAGTCATCAGAAACTGTGAGTACTCACAGCTAACTTTGGGGATGCAATCAACCAATTAGGCTTAATGTGACAGCATATTCAGACAACAACAATTGCACTAAATTGTGATTCTTTTGTCTTTGAGATTAAAGTAATTACGCCAAAATCTGAGAGTTGCATCTCACTAACTTGCCACAAATGTGCATGACACAAGCGCTCTAAGCACTGTTAAGTATGGTGTTGATTCTATCTTAATATCAAGTGCACAAAGCACGCTTGTTACGCTAAGACAATGTGCTTATCCCCAGAGCCATTACACGTCGCATTGACACCAAGCCCATCCCAAAAAACTACCCCAAAATTTGCTAGCGCGTATCCTTAATCCTATTTAAAAGAGGCTTGTGCTTATCTGCCAAGGCATGAGCCGTTTGGTAATTAGAATGACTGTCCAGATAGGCCCATCTGATGACTATCTAAAAAGCTCACAAGGCCATGTCCATGTCGGCTCTTGAGTGTTTGGTGGCTTTATATTTTTGGTCTTAAGCCCAAATGCTCACAGACGAGGCTGAAGACTCCACCCTTTTCAACTATTTAGCTGCAGTTACATACTAGGCAAGAACTTTGATAGTGTCATAATCTTGTATTAGAGATTGCTCTGGTATGTTTGCCTCAGCGGCAATTGTAAACACATCGTTACAGCTGAATTTTCGATGGTTACTGTACTTATGTGCATTCAAGATGAAAAAGGGCTGGTCTAAAAAAGAACCAGCCCTAATTGAGGTATTACTTATTCTTGCTATGAGGCGTTATATTTAGGCCTGCTCAACCTCGATATGAGGAGTCTGACCACGCATATGAGCCTTGAGGTAGTGGAAGATGATGGATAAGCCTAAAGCAATCATCATCACAGCCATTACGAGTAAGAAGATACCAGCGGTAACTAACACTGTGCTCTTACCCCATTGCTGGCCGATTACCTGCACAATGCCCCATAAGCTCATGACCATCATGAAGATCATTGGTACAAAGGCGATATACCACTTAGAACCCTTAACTAACAGATAGATGGTGATAGCTAAGAAAGCTAATGCAGCCATTAACTGATTAGAGGCACCAAAGATTGGCCAAATTGAGGCTGCAGAACCAGTTAAAGCTAACATGATGGATACGCCTACAACAAACACTGCAGCAAAGTATGGGTTAGTTACAAAAGCACGCCATGCTGGTACAGCATTAACATCTGTGCGGATCTCATTACCTGCCTTATCGATGGTGCGAGGTAAGAAGATCTCTTGCAGTAAGAAACGACCTAAGCGAGTTGCAGTATCTAATGAGGTCATCATGAATGCAGCAATAGCTAAGGATAAGAAAGTACGTGCAAATTCCTCAGAGATACCTAAGGCAGTAGAGAATGATGCAATAGCGGTTGCGAAAGCTAATGGCTGATTCTTACCTACTTCCTTGAAGACGGCTGGATCTAAGGCCATTACAGCTACTAAGGCCATCACGCCTAATACACCTTCCATGATCATGCCGCCGTAGCCAACCTTCAGCATGTCCTTTTCAGAACGAATCTGCTTTGAGGTGGTACCTGATGCTACTAAGGAGTGAAAGCCAGAGCAAGCACCGCAAGCGACGAAGATGAACAATGCAGGAATGAGATTAGTCATATTGCCATCGGCAGTTACCGCATTCCAACCTACAAAGGCCTCCATCTTGATCTCTGGGTTGTAGACTAAGATAGCTACAAAACCTAAAGCTAACATGCCGTACAAGAGATAGCTGTTGAGGTAATCACGAGGCTGCAGCAGCCACTGCACTGGAACTACTGAGGCTGCAAAGATGTATAAAGCTAATACACCGAGCCATACCATATTAGCCTCAGAGGCAGTAATGCCAAATAATGCAACGAGATCTAATTTAAACTCAATGCCAACTAAAACGGTAACAAAGACCAGCGGTACAAAGATTAAGGAAGCGCGAGATAATCTCCAACCTAACTTCATGGTGCAAAAAGCAAACACAGGAGCCATTAAGATGAAGAGAATTGATGCGCTAGCAACTTCAGGCAGTGATACAAACATACCTGCAATCAGAATCGAGAAGATACCGACAACGAGAATGAGGCATGCTAAGCAGAAACCTAAGAACAGCTGGCGGCCGGTAAAGCCCATCAGTTTTTCCATGATGAATGAAATAGATCTGCCCTTGTTACGTACTGACATAACTAAAGCGGCAAAATCATGGAACGCACCGACAAAAACGCAGCCAACTAAAATCCAGATCAGCGCAGGAAGGAAGCCAAAATATGCAGCCATGATTGGGCCAACAATTGGGCCTGGGCCGGCAATAGAGGCAAAGTGGTGACCAAAGAGCACCACAGCTGGTGTTGGAACATAGTCAACACCGTCGAAATTGGTCTCAGCTGGGGTTGGACGCTGAGGATCTACTTTGAAAACTCTGGATAAGAAACCGCCATAGACGTAGTATGCAACCACAAAATACGCTAAGCAGATACAAAACAAGACACTGCCTGTCATCTAAAAAACTCCTGCCCTCTTTTTTCTAAGCATGCTCCCTACAAATCAAATCTTTTTCTCCGGTAAGAGTGTTAAGACCCTGCCTTAAGCTATTGCTTAAGTGCCTAAGAGTGCTGCTCACGGTGGCGATAGTCTCTTAGTAGCTATTGCATTCATTGTCTGAATGCCTAAAGCTCAGGTTCATCGTATGGCTTGATGATGCCGTGCACTAAGCACATATATTGAACTTAGCTGCTGATGAATTAAGTTGTAGTTTCGTCTGCTCACGGAGAGCTAAAATCTCACGAACATTTAGCACCACTTGAATGTGGCGTGTTGTCAAGTTTGCAACATCGCTACTTTTGATTCAACAGCTGCAAAGCGCAATGCTCACTAAGTGAACGCAAAAAGCGCCATCCTCCCGCAAATGATGCTTTGATTGCACAAAAAGTAGTCAATAGCACGTATATAGATCACTCTTACAAGATGATTATCCAGCACACAAGAAGGCAGCAGAGCCTAATACACCACTCCACTTAAGCGCAGCTTAACCACCTTTTTGACCAGGCCCAATTCTCACTAAACTGCAGCATAGCAATTAATTATTTCCAAGACCTCAGAGCCTCAAGATAAGTTCAAGCCTATGTCTTAAAGGCTACTCTCGTAAAGCCATGCCTTGGCATAAGTTAAGATCACAGCCAAAAGAGCACAGCAATAGGATCAAAGCAAAAAGATCACAGCAATAGGATCAAAGCAAAAAGATCACAGCGCCAACGAGAGCAAAACTGGATTTAGGCCTGATCGTTTAGCTAATGAGCTGGTATACAACACCATGGTGTGAAAAAGAATGCAGTGCAGAGCTGGGCTGGAGCAATTAACAGATGCAATGTTTAGAAGGGCATGCAAGCAGTATTGATGCTTGCATGTAATAAGGAATGCGCCTAAGCAGGCTAAATGATGAGTATCTAAGCAAAACTAGGACGTATTTGTGCCAGTGCAGCTCTTTTAGTTTGATTGATGCCCTGCTACCTCAAGCACTTAGATAGCTTGACCTTAGCGCTTGGCAAGAGGCCATGATTGCTAATAAACACTGATAGCAAACTCGTTGTCCAACTTTGATGCCTTTGTGCAGTGCTATCTAAAGCATTAGACTTAGTTGCCACTGCAGTACTTACTTATTGGGCTTAGGTACCACTGCAGCGCTTACTTATTGGGCTTAGGTACCACTGCAGTGCTTACTTGTTGGACTTAGGTACCACTACAGCGCTTACTTGTTGGACTTAGGTACCACTACAGCGCTTACTTATTGGACTTAGGCGCAGCTGATGATGCCTCTTTTTCATCCTTAACTTCGTCTTGCTTATAGTAGGCTGAGAAATACGAGGCAGCATTGGTTGCTTGAGTATCACCCATAGGCTTATAGCTTGCCTCAGAGGAGCGTGGCGCGTATGGATGTAAGGTGTCGATATCGCCAGCAAGATCTTTTGAGATGGCAGAGGAGGCAGCTCCCTCACGTGCCAGCGCATCAGAAGAAGTAACATCACTTGGAGTGTTATCTTCCTTTACTGCACGCTTTAAGGCACGAGCTTTGACACCCCAGTCATCCTCATCATCGTCATAGCCATTAGCTCTTTTGCCCTTGCGCTTAGATAAATAGCTACGCAATGCGCCATCTTCAAGCTTCTTTTGATCTTTAAAGGCATTATTGATCATGCCAATAACAAACAAGATTGGCACAGCAATGGCCACAATCACAACCCAATTCACATCTACCCCCTATCTTATCCTGCGTCCAAAAATAAAGCGGCTACAGACTACTCTGCAACCGCCTATGTAGCCAAATACATGTTCGTACAAATGCATCTGGCACTAAAGAGACTTTAGCCTATAGCAAGATTACTTCTTGGCATCCTTGCTCTCATTGCTCTTAGCAGCTGCTTGCTCTTTTTCTGTCTCCTTGATGATGTCAGCAAAGACAGAGTAGTCGCGGATGGCACCACGAATAGCAGTACCGTTTAAGATAAAGAAAGGAGTGCCCTGCAGACCAATCTTTTGGCTTAACTCCATGTTCTTACGCATGGCCTCTTGAATAGAAGTATCCTCAGATACCATCTTAGAAAGAGCCTCGTAATCACCCTTTGCTTTCTTTACAGCAGCCTTGAGCTGATCTTCTGAGGTGATCTTCTCCTTTGACTCCATGAGGGCATCTTGGTAGATAAAGTACTTGTCATGATCTACTTTATACAGAGCTAAACCAATGGCTGAGGCACGTACTGAGATTGGGGATAAGATTGGCAGCTCTACATAGAAGATAGCTGCGTCGTTATCCTTTAAGAACTTCTTGGTGTATGGACGTACTACCTTGCAATAGCCGCAATTGTAGTCAAAGAACTCAATTAAATAGTGCTTAGCATTTGGCTTACCGCGAACTGGCACCATTGGGTCAGCACGGATCATGGAGGATACTTGCTCTAGTGCAGCTTGCTGATTTTCAGCAGCCTGTGTCTCTAAGGCCTTTGATGCCTCAACGAGCACTTCAGGATGAGCGACAATATACTGATGAATGATGGTCTCAAGCTCAGCTTTTTGCTCAGGAGTGAACAGAGACTTAGTATCAGGTGCTGCTGATACAGTTTGGAAGCAACCTAATGAAGCTGCAATGGCACCGGCCATAGCAGTCACTTTCAATGAGTGCATTGAGAACATCTATCCAACCTCGGTAAATCCAAATTTGTAAACTTTAGTACAAGCTCAAATTGAGCTTAACCTTATGCATTGTAGCAAACCGTATAGTCTCCTTGCAGGGCTATGTTTAGCGCACAAGCGAGTCTTGATCACACTTCACAAAAATTAACTGCTATAGAAAGTAAGAATTTGCCAAATTACTCAAGTTATTAGTCGCAAGATCTAGCTAGCCATGATTAGGACTTTGAACTAATGCCTCGGCATTACCATAAGCATAACCATTTATCTAAAAGCACTATCATAAGCATGGCCGATACTAATGCACAGGCATGAGCCTTCCATGTAGCTTACAGCCCTGGCATGAGCAATCCATGTAACTTATAGCCCTGGCATGAGCCATCCATATTGCTTATAGTCTTGGCATGAGCAATCCATGTAACTTAATGCCAGGTATTGGCATATCCATGTACTACATGCATGAGTATATGATGCATGAGCATTAGCTTCGTGCACTATAGTTTAGCTTGCACAATATAGCTTTGACTTAGGATGCAGCATCGTATCAAGATGCACTGCTTAGTATTATGCTGCAGCTAAACTTGATGCTGCAGCTTGAGCAGATGCATCTTTGGGCTTAATGCTAAGGATTTGACTGGAGCTTACGACTTAACTGGAGCAATTAACAGCTTGCATCGTTAGCTAGAGGCTCGAGGCAGAAGCATTGGCTCAATGAAGCGAACATGGTGATCGCTTTGCTTGAGCATTTCATAGGCAGTACTGCCTAAGTCATCCTCAGGCAGTTTCACGGTAGTGATTGGGCATGGGAAGAAACGGCACCACTCAGGATCACCAATGGACACTAAGGCCATATCACGTGGCATAACTACATTACGCAGGCTTAGCGCATAAGCAACACCAGAGGTAATGGCATTGTTGGCAGTCAAAATGGCGCTTGGACGGTTAGAGTGGCGAGTGAGCAAGATGTTGGTAAGCTCAAAGGCCTTGGTGTACAGATCGTTGTACTCAAGAGCATCTAACTCAATGCACTCTACATTGTCATAAGAAGATGCAGCGACTAAACGCTCTTTGAAGGTGAATAAAGAGCTCTTACCGCTGATATAAACGATGTGCTTGTGGCCTTTAAGGTTTAAATGCTCATAAGCAATCTTAACCACTTTTTGGTTATTGATTAAGGCACACTTAGTTTCGCGGTTAACAAAAGGACGGTCAACAGCCACGACATTACGGCACTCAATAACAGGGCATTGAGATGAACCAGTAGGCATGGCAATTAAACCGCTTAAAGAGTAGCGATTGAAGTCTGAAATGATCTTGCGCTCGACCATGGAGTTTTCATTGGTCACGCCTAGCAGAATTTGCATACCGTCATTTTCAGCAAGTGAGGTAATAGCTTTGAGAATACCTGCTGAGAAGGTGTTAGTCAGATCGGCAACGATCACGCCTAGAAGATTTTGACCATCACCTAAACCACGGTTGTTAGAAACATCAAAACCCATCTCTTTGGCTTTAGCAAGAATACGCTCACGTGTTGCTTTAGCCACCATCTCAGGACGAGCCAAGGCACGAGATACGGTTGCTGGTGATACTCCAACTTCGTTTGCAATACAAGTGATTCTGGCCATGTGACGTCCCTTAAACTGAAAGCTTTGGCAGCTGTATAACATCACTACAACTTTGCTGTAGCTAATACAGACCTTGCCTTTAAAAATAAGCAATACAAGCAGAGATAAGTATCAGTATCGCAGTGGTTTTTAAGTGCTTGGTAAGATTTTTAAGGACCACACTACTTACAAAGCGACCACGCATATGCTGATAGAGCTTCTATGCTCTAACATTTTGCACACAATAAAGTGCCTAAACTCTCTTTGGCACTAGTTTCAAACAAGAATAGCACAAAGATGATTGAATTTATCAAGCCAATGTCAGAGACCTTTGCATTATTTTCACTAATTCTTGAAATTTTTGCAGTCACTAATGGCGTATCTTTGGACTTGCAAAGCAATGATTAACATCACAAATTCGTATCACAAATCTTAGTCAAAGATCACATTTTCCCCAAAACAAACCATTTTGCATCACTAATTTGCCACAGCTGTATAGACAGCCACCATAATCTAAAGACAGTGAAAAGCAACAAAATTGCTTACTAATTTGTCATATTCTGCAATCTTTGCAGTCACCCATCAACGCTTGCCATAATTTTTGCACCCCATAGTACACGCGATGCATCACTAATCTCATCCTTAAGCGCTGCTTGATACAACAGCTTGATGCTACAGCTATACGCTATAGCATCAGGTACTATCTATGAGAATGAGCTCACAGTCTATTCAGGCCACTCATCCCCTTCTAAGCGGCACATGAAGTCGTAGTGCAGGCTCTCAAAATTGTTATTATCCAAAGCCTCTCCATCCTGTATTAGCTTTAGATCTTCTAAATCCATGAGCTCATTAATATAGCTAAGAGTGTCATGCATGCCACTGATACGTTCTTGTGTAAGGAGCTTAGCTAAAAGCTCACGCTGCTCTTGAGACATGGTACTTAAGATCTGATTGTCCTGAGCATTATCGGCTATGTTTGGCAGCCCCTCAGATAAGACGCGACGAGCTGTTATCGACTCTTTACGCTCCACAAGACCATCTACAAAAGACTTATATAGTTCTAGTTGCTTTTTCATACTAACCACCCAAAGATTGCAAAGTAGATATTCGTCATACAGTGCTGATAATGGAATTGCTCAAGCATCGCAAAAGCTAAAGCTCTTATTGAGACTGGTGCAAAGCTATCAAGCAAAGCTGTCAAGCAAGGCTTATGTACATACTGACAAAGCCTGTACATAGCGACATGATTGCGAGGCTATATCTGAACCCTGATGATTGGTCTAATGAAATCGTAATCGCCATCAACCTCATCACTTTCATGCACCTCAGCTTTGCCATGAGGAGAGCATGATAAAAAGCCAAGAAACGGCCCGAAACCGCCACAGATATTGCAGCCACCGTCACCACCACAACTAGTGCACTGATCTGCAAGTACTAACTCGCGCATATACGGGTCATAGCCAATACTCAGACCAAAGAAATTTGGTTTTTGCATGTCATATGTACTGTCTGACTGACCACCATCATCTGATGATTCCTGCTCATTGTTCTTTGCATTAATCACGCTAAAATGCTTAAGGTGCATCGAATAGTCCATGCCATCACCCCATGCAAAGAGGGTGCGACAACCACCACCGCATAGATAGGCCCATTCATCAGCATTTGGTAATGAAAAACCTTGCTTTTGCAAGGACTTAACTAATTGCTGATAAGAGCTTGGCTGATAAAGACTTATGACGATATCGTTGTTAATGCGCTCAAAGCGTATGGTGTTATGCCAGATGAGGCACTTAGAGTCGCTATCGACGAACTCTTGGTACTTCTTGATAAACTTTGGCTCATTAGCAAATCTTGGATCGCCCCTGTCGATAGACTCGTAACTTGTTTCTTCTAGTTCTTGAGCAACTAGCATTGGTCCAATGATGGCCTTACGTACGGGACTCATGCTTGGTCTAATAAATTCCTCAGGGCTTTTGTCAAACTCATACTCACTCAACACTTCGTCAAGCTCAGCCTGACTATCCTCGTTAAGTCCCTGAGCAAAGTGCTCCCAACCTAAGGTAACCTCATCACCCGGCACAAACACAAAACGACGACCGTTTGACTCAAACACACCCGTGTGACAGTGCTGCCCATAGCGCTCGAAGGTCTGAAGCTTAATAAAGCTCATGTTATAGAGCTCGCTGAGCTTAACCATCAAGTCGAGTTTCTCGCTTGAATCAAGTTTGTCAAAAGCTTTGCGTGTTAGATGCACGCTATTAAGAATGCTTAGCCCCATACAACCTCACTAAACTTAATCAGGTCTATCTTCCATGCAGCTGTTAATTGCTCTATGTGAGCTTTAAGCAGCACATCATGACTCATTTTGCCATGCTATGAGGAACAGACCATAATCTAAAGAAAGCGTTAATAATGCACTCCGAGCTCTCTAACAGCTGCCCAAATAGCTAACATTACTCGTGCATCAGTACATATATTGTTTCAAAGTATGCAATGCTTTGTCTTTATGGCGATGGGATTTAACTTAATAATGTGATTAATCAGCTGTTTTCTTAACTTAACTGTATGCCAAGAGTCAATTGCTAAAAAGACATTACACCTGCTTATAGACCATTATCTTGTATACAAGTTTTCAACCACTAAACACGATGTTCATCAGGTTTTAAAAAATTATTAACACTTTTTTAAAAAATTTTGGCAGCCTCTGGAAACTTTTAGCCCAAATCAATGTCTATCTTAGTGTCAGATGTCGCTAATCTCATCTGAACTGCACTTGTCTTAGCTATTAAAGCTACTAAGACAAGAGACTTGCAATGAGGGTAGACCTTTAGAGCCTACCGTTATGACAAAGCAACTCTTCCTCTTATCCTTAAGCTAAACTTAAGGTTTTTTCGTTACGAGTACCATACTCGCAATTTGGTGTGGATGGTCAAGAGTTCTTTGTTGAATAGCTCAGTTAACACCTAGCCTACTTAAGTGCTGCTTTAGCTATCAACCTCATTGGAGTTTAAAGTCATAAGCAGTCCGTGCTGCACAAAGTTGATTTTATGATACGGCTTTACGTAAGTTAGTATTGCTTTCAACTTTAAATGACGTAACTGTACAGCCGATGCGGCACCATTTTCAGAGGTAAGAGGCTTTAATGGTGGGTGTCGGAGCTAATCAAGAGCTTCAGATTTCCTTAATCTGTGCTTAGCGATGCATTCTATATGTAAGAGGCTTGATAGGGCTTGCATCTAACGCATAAGAGCTCTAGCTCTTAATGCACTTAGAAGCTCTATTGATTTGGGCAAATCACCCAGCATCGATGCGTTCTTTAGAACTGCAAAGACACTGGACTTGTACCAAGGGCTCAGACTGACATACGTCCTGAACAACTTATAGCAGTAATAAAACTTACACCTAACCTGCATGGTAGGTCTTGAACCAACCTAAGGTGTCAGACTGACTTTCTAAGTCAGAATTAAAGCCATATTCACAATGCAATCGCATGACTGTGAGTCAAGGCGCTACAAGAAGTTGTTCATTTACGGTTCATACACCGTATCGATTACTCACGGCCTAGGTATTCGATGCTGAGGCACCAGCAGCTGCATAAGATTTGAGCGTTAAACGCAAAATGCTCTTTTCTTTGTACCTCCAATTACTGCAGGTTTAGTTGGAGGCTACTTAGTTTTCAAATCCTCTTAACCTATCCTCACAAATACTCCCAAATTCATCGTAATCCTAATCCTTACATTCAACACGCCACCATTGTGTCCACTCATACCTACACTGTCTATTGACCCCATCAATAAGGTACATCTGCCCATTTGACAGTAGACACGTCATCCATTTGGCACCTAGCTGCGCAGAAACTTGCCCCCAGGCACGCCATCCATTTAGCAAAAGGACGTTAGCTCCATTAACCTAAAGAACGTGAGTTCCATTGTGCGCAAGGCACTGAGAGCTGTTCACGTATGCATGGTATCCATTACGATCAGGCTGATACTGTACCATCACATACAGCACAACTAAAACACTTACTCTGAATTACCTACCTTGCATAATGACTACGCCATAGTGAATCCGGTGCAGCATAGTGTAGCTATAAGCTTAACCAAAGGAATGACTACCTGCCGCACCAATGCGAATGCGTATGGCTATAGCGTCTAGCTGTAGCATCAAGCGACAGTGCCAATCTGTAGTATCAAAGTGCAGCCATGCGCTAACGCAAACTCATGGCCAAAGCCTGAGTATATGGCCATTAAGTTACTCTTTGATACATGCCTTAGCGTACGCATTGGTAGTTAAGCAGCATCAACAAAATAGCTTACTTCCTCTCATCCTTACACAGAAAGGTAAAAGTGTAGAGCTATTCCCATACGAGTCTGCCTGCTTAGCCTTGAGTTTGCTCGTACGCGAGGATGATATTCATAAGCTTATCCTTTTACATCCGCCTACCTTCATTGCTACGCTGTTGTAGCTGCTAGTCAATTACGTTAGTACTAGATTAAGTGACGGCGTAATGGGCTGAGCTGCATTGGATGCGAGCGCATTATGAAAATCATGCTGCAGCATGATGCAATGAAAAAGAATTACCTTCACAATGAGACGATTGCTTTTGGTGCAGATGGCTGCAAGATTTTGCTGTTTGATGAAAACATTTGCAGATTGAGACGCGATGGCACTAAGGGCTATTGGAAATAAGAAGATGTGAAAAATTATGATGATGAAGAGATATATGATGGATGCGATGGACGCAAAAAGGGATGTTTAAGAAGAAGTAGAAGATTTTGTTTGAGGGAGATAAGTTTGCTAAGAACTTAGCTAGAGGGGATGGGCTATATCGATAAAGCCCCCTGTCTCGGCGAGTACCTGAAAGACTACACAATCCTCTAGGTTCAGTGCTCCACGGATCCTACCCCGTGGCTTCCCCTAGAAGTGCGTTCTGTCTTATACAGCATCATGTCTCTGCTATTTAAGCAAGCTTAGCTGCTGCTCAGTTCCAATCCAAGACCATACCGACAAAGCTCCGACTTCAAAGAATTTCATAACAGGCTTACGCATGATACCTATTATGAATAACGTTGCACTCTGGTCAGTACGTTAGCTTCACTCCGAAGAGATCCGCTATAAAAAAAGAGGCTTTATAGAAATTCGGAAGTCAGGGAGCGACCCGTCATTCCTAACTGATTGCTAAGCAAGCTCAACAATCAATCTACGTATAGTTTCACATAAAAGTTCCCTCTTTTCCACTAGATTTTAAAAAATCTTTTTAGAAATAATTTTTGTACGTGTAGACAACAACAAACGCCCCTATTTATGCGCTTTGCTATAAACAATGCAATTTTGTCAAAATCACCATTACTTGTATGACAACTGGCGCTTTTTACACAAGATCATGAGATCTCAGCTCCTAAGATCACCGCCTTTTTACGAGATCGCCGCACTACAAACCTTATAAATAAGCCGTTTAAGCCCAAACAGCGGTGATCTTTTCTCTATTTTGCAAAAGATCAAACAAGATCACCGCTCTGATCTCATGATCTTTCAAAAAAGATCACAGACTCTCCTCTGATCTTTCAATAGGATCACGCCCTATCCTCTGTTCTTTCAATAAGATCACGCCATATCCTCTGTTCTTTCAATAAGATCACGCCATATCCTCTGATCTTTCAACAGGATCACGCCCTATCCTCTGATCTCTTAGAAAGATCACTGGCTATCTTCTGTTCTATTTGAAAGATCACTGCCTATATTGTGATCTTTTGAAAAGGATCAGGCCCTTTGCCTAGAGCTTTCAATGGGATGACGCGCTACCCTGTGATCCTGCACCAAGATCGTTTCAAGTATGGCTTATCAGGGGATCACCGCTGCGCACTAATGATCCTTGCTTAGGATCAGGGCCAGTTGCTAAAGAGCAGACTTATTGCTCTTTAAGTAAGATTGCTACTCGAGTGGTGGTAGCGCCTAACTCACAGCCGCATAACAGCATGGCACGCTAATCATTATTGATAAGTGATGGCTCATGCCGCGCATCTCTCATGCTGCTGAATAAGCAGTGCCTAGACTGTGCTGCTCTTCTGATCTCTCTTTAAATGGTATGGTAATAGAATAAGCTGCAGGTACCACTTGCTAAGATCGCCAGCGGTAAGTAAAGCCATTAACGCTAATGCGTTATGCTTTGAAGATGGGTGTAGTGCTCTGATCCTGGTGAGTTTGTGCACTTAACTTAAGATAATGCGATGAGCTACTGATACAATATGCTTAGCAGCCCTTGTGCTAATCATTTATGACCTTTATTGCCTACTCTATGTCTTCAAGCAAACTTCATCTACGTAAGCGCACTAAGTTAATCGCAGCCTGTGCAGCACTGACCATAGTTGGTGCTCTAAGTACTGCTGTATACCTGCGCAATGAGATCACATCATCGAGCGTAACTCATTTAAGCTTGGAGAGTATTGCGCCACTTCCTGAGCTTAAGGTGGGTGATCTTATCTTTAGAATGGGAGTTGGTGCTGATAGCTTTGTCATTGCAGATGTCACTAATAGTAAGTACTCACATATGGGTATGATTAGCGCTATCGAGCCTGAGATCTTAGTTACGCACGCCACCACTGCAGACGATGCGGGCTCAAACTTTGAAGGGGTGATTACTATTCCCCTTAAGAACTTTGTTAGCGAAGCCTCTTCTCTAGCCATTGGTCGCTATCAAGATCTTAAAGACAGCTCTATTGAGCAGGTGCAAAACTATCTTAAGAGCATTGAAGGTCAACCCTTTACTATCACTCCAGATCCACAATCCATCTACTGTAGCTCGATGGTGATCTTTGCTCTACAAGATCACGTCACCATGCAAGTTAACAAGACATTTTTAAACATTCCGCTCAACGAGGGCGATTATTACGTCCCGCAGTCATTTATCGAAGATCCCAATCTTAAGATCATCTATGTCTTTGATGATCCTCAAGCACTCTAAAAGTGGCACTAACGTGAACGCCTAACCTTAGCAGTGCACAAGCTCACGTTGAAGGTCCAAGGCACTTTAATGTCAATTGCTCTTATTGCTTGCTAGCTTAGTGAAAGATCATGCACATGATAATGCCTTTACCACTATCACGATCTTTTTCTTAAGCCCCAAAAACAACAAAGGCACCACAGGTTGTGATCCCATGATGCCTTTGCATGATGTTAGGCTCTAGTATTGCTATAGCCTATCTTGTTGCCTGAAGCTAGCAGCTTACTGAGCCTTAGCCTCTGCAGCTGGAGCTGCAGATTGCTCAGCTGGAGCAGCCTGAACTTCGGCATTAGCTGGAACTAAGTCCTCAGCAGCAACCTCAGCGGTCTCTTCAGCACGAGCCTGGTTTAAAACAACAGCATAGTTGTCACCAGATAAACGCATTGGGATTGCACTAACAACTTCGCTACCATCCTTGAAGATGAACTTAACGTTAGCAACAGCCTCATTGCCCTCAGCGGTAATGTCGGTAACAACGTACTTAGCAAAACCACCCTTTGCTGCAGCAATAGCCTTGGTGGTGTTTAAGATCTCACCTAAGCTCTGAGAAACTAACTTCTGGTTCTCCTTGGATACGTCAGAAAGATCCATTACTGACAGCATCTTATGTAAGTCGCTGTTTACAACACCGTCTGCGTAAACCTTAGCTGGGATGGATGCATCTGGAGCATTGTCACCACAGCCGGTTAAACCAGCGGTTAACATAGCTGACACTAATGCAATCTTGGCAATCTTTAACATCTGCAATTCTCCGTGTGGATGGGATTATTCGTTACCTAAGAAGCTCTTATCCTTATGTGCATACAGAGCGCACAATGGCATTAACACGTCTTGCTGGAGTTTTTAGCTACGGTGAAGCAGGTAACTTTCACAGAGCATCGCAAGCAAATACGTTAGTACTCTTAGTCTAATTTTATACTATAGCCGAGCAAAGCGCGAACAACAATGATACGAATGCTATTTTGCGATAGACGATCCAATATTTTTTCGCTTTTGCATGTTTGTATGAGTAAATAGGTAATTGCTGCTTGTATAAATGCGCCTATACATGGGACCACTTCATAAGGTGCAAAACCTTAAGGCATTTAGATTGGGCGCATAAAAAAATGCAGGCCTAGTGGTGGTCTGCATTTTTTATAAAAGCATTTATCTTATTAAGCTAGCGCTTAGACCTGCTTAACAGCACCAATGATGTACGTTAAGGTGCTGTGCTGATGTTCCTTTAAGGTGATGAGACCGTAGCCATTGTTAAAGGCATTAGCAGCACAAGTCATAGGCTCAACAGCTAAGCACTTACGACCTAATTTGTCTGGAGTGTACAGCTGCATGAATGGAGCATTGGACTTGCAGTAAACCTTGAGATCCTTGTTCTCGAGCATGACGGTATTCATGCGAGCAGCGCCTTCAGAGATGAAGCAGTGATCGATTTCAACTGGGCCCATAGCACGTGGCTTTTGGAAGTTGAAGCCTAAGTCATCTACAGAGACAACCTCAGTTGGGATCTTGCGCTCGGATAAGGCAAAGGCACGTGTAAATGGCATGGATAATACGCACTCATCGATGAGCTGACCATCAATAGTGATATATGGATGCATACCGATGCCATATGGAGCGTCTTCCTTGCCTACGTTCTGAGCAGTAATGTCGATCTTAAGACCCATGCCCTCAATAAGCTCATAATTAGCCTGCAGGCTGATTAAGAAAGGATAACCTGGCTGTGGAGGGATAAAGCACTGCAGCTCAACGCCGCTTGCTGACATGCTCTTGATGGACCACTCTTGCCAAGCCACTAAGCCGTGAGAGGCACACTGAGTCTCTTTGTCGTTGATAGGAAGACTGTACTCTTGATTTGCAAAAGTATAGATACCATCAGGAATACGATTTGGCCATGGAGCGAGGATCTTGCCCTGATAGCCCTCAGGAACAGACTCTGGCTTCCAAGGCATGACGATGTCATGACCTAAATACTTTAAGCTAGCAATTGCACCGCCGATGGTTACGATAGTCGCAGTGTAATCACCTGCCTGGAGTAAAACCGTCTTGCCGCTAAGATGCATAAATTCCACCTTGCTTTTGTCTGATTGAAAAGTCCAAAAGATCAATCACGAATACACTGCTTGTGACTAGGTCGTAAAACAAACTAGCTTAGAGAAAGCCTCTACAAGGCTCATCCATTAGTTGATCTTTATTTATTGTTTACAGCACACCATGTGGGCTGACAACACTCACCGGGATTGCTAAACAATTGTTGCACTATGATACATGATACAACAAACTTTGCATTCTTGATTGTAAAAGACCAAAAGATATAGCTAAATTGCGTGCTAACGCAAGTATCTAGCTAAAAAGCGATGACACCCTATCTTGTATCAAAGATGACAGCTCTAATATGTAATGAGCTATACGCCTAGGCTATACATAGCATAATTGCCTTGCTGCTAGTATAGCCTTAGAGATTTGCATCTACATACCTTCACTGCATCCTTTAGAGTACACATTCCTGCCCTTTCATATAACTTAGACGCGTGTTGCCTAAAGCGCTTGTAGCTACGTTGATGCGTGCAAAGATTGAGGCGAGGATAGCGCTGCAAGATATGCTGTATGCAGAAACTAAAAAGCCCTGGCAACTTGAGTTGCTAGGGCCTTTTTAGGTCTATTACTTGCGCTTTTGAGAATTAGAGAGCGACTTTAGACCTGAATTTGCAACGAATACCTGACTTGCAGGGTCGTTTCACTCATGAATAACAGTTAATGAGGAGAAGTTGTCATTCTCTAAAACTGCCATTACCTCGTCTTCATTGTCTAAGACAATCTGACGGCACTCTGGAGGTAAGTTAACATCATGTGGAGTGAGGCGTAACCACTGCAGGGTATAGAAGACTAAGGCACGACGGCAAGTGTAAACCACAGTACCATTCTCTTCCATGCCGTAATCCATCTCAACAGCACGTCTAGCACGCTCAGGTAACTTAGGATTTGCGCATAATACGAGATCGATAAGAGTATTCCAGTCACGATCATCACGACCAGAGGTACTTACGATTACGACACCGTTACCACCTGGAGCAGTGAAGCGATCTTCCGGTGCCTGGATGTCTGGTGCAGAACAAGTGAGCAGACGTGATAGAACAAAATCACGGAATCCATGGCGATTGTAGCAGTAAGCACGTACGTGCCAACGGTTGCCATCGTAAGCAAGACCATGAGGAGCAATCAGGTGTGACTGATCACCATCAGAGCTAACGCTCATGTAGGTAACGTGCACAGCCATACGGCAACGAATTGCTTCAAGAATATTGAAGAGAATCTCAGGGTCGACACTACGGCGTGGAGGTACGAAGGTGGCAACACCTACATTTGGTACATAGCCAAAGAAATTGCGGGACTGAGGTAACTCACCACGGCACAGAGCAAGCAGATCAGCTAAGTAGCTTTGCGGATTTGATACCGTTGGGAACAATGGCTTGAAATCTTCAGTACGAACATAGTACTTAAGATGACGATTGTAGATAAGATTCTTACGTCTTGGAGTAGCTTTGCGAACTAACTCAAGGTAGCGAGCTAAATCTAAAGATGCCTGTGGTACAGAGATACCAAAGAAATCAACGAGGTCACTACGATTGACGCGTCCGTCTGAACTTAAACGAAAGTCAATAAACTCAAGGCGTCGTGCCTGGGTCCACTTAAAGGCAATTGCGGGTGGATCCATTGACTCTGTTTCAGACCCATTCGTGCTTGAATAGGAGTTTGCTGCCATACCTTGTCCCTTTCATAGTACTTGCTCATTTAAGCAGTATTAACTGATAGCTACTAATGTTGATAAAACGCAACATCAGCACCAAGCTCCTATCATCAAGCCAGCTTAAAATCGCAAATTGTCGCTGTGCTGTATGAACCACACAATGAACTACAGATCCTGCACATACGACATATGATTAAACAACGATTAAAGTGCGCATCGGCCAATATAAACAATCTTGCAGTATCATTCACACAAGGTGAGCGCAATAAGCCAAGCACTCATTGCAACAAGTCTTCTGGTGAACCTTAACCACACAAAAATCTACATCTAACTGTGCATACACTACCACAAACCCTTTGTCTTACTAGCTACAGGCTATAAGTTCAAAAGGTTTGCATATTCAGACTTTACCATTAAGGTAAAGCCAACAACAGATGGCAAACTAAGCTTATCTTGTGCTGTCCCAATCAGTGAATCAAGCTATTTCACTGCTCATTACTTTATGAAGTAACCTAGCGGAAACAACAAATATAAGTAAATGACAAAGGTCTCTTTAAAGGAGCATACATGTATAAGATCAGAGCACTAACTGCCTAACATGTATAAGCGTTGATTAAAGATGCCTCTGCATGAGCAAGCAAAGAAGTCTTAACTTAGTTGCATACCTAAAGCATTCAAAAATTACTCTATATATAAGTAGTTGGGTATTACAGCCAATTCTTATGTCTAGAGCAAAACATGCATAAAATCATTCAGTATTTAAAAAATGAAGTTCTAAGTTACTGAATGTGCATATGTTGAGCTTAAGGGTTGTATCAGTTTTAGTAATGCCCTGTATGGCCCCAAAAGGCATGACAGAGGCTAGAACTCATGTGCTGCAACGAAAAAGAGTATAGCACCAATGTGCATATGGCATTCAATGCAAATGATGGTAAGCTAAATATTTAAATACTTGTCACACTCAATTGTAGGTTTAGACAAGGTTTAAATCTTAACTAATTCGTTGAACAAGCTAGCATATGAGCTAACTTAGCTGATCCATACTAGTATACAACACCTTTAGTGAACTGTTTCACAATTCATTTTAACACTTATATAAATTATGTCAACTATAGTTGTGTAAGCATGTTTGGCATTATGTGCAATAATTTTATTTATTGGACTGATGAGTATCCTTATTTTGGATTTGTAGCATAAAGTTTTCTAAGAGTATCTAGGATTTAAA
>Garnier_p2__coassemble_1480_pt1 | contig 21606 bp, 8 predicted proteins | sample Garnier_p2__metabat2_high_PE_037 | metagenome-assembled genome bin Garnier_p2 | reverse complement strand
CTTCTTCTTCTTGCGTGGCGTTGATAAGCATTCTTTTCACGGAAAAGATCCTTATGAGGCGATCTCTTGTAATCAGAACGCAGTTTCACACCAAGCACCATCATCTTGTAAGCTCATACATTGAGCACTAGCCATGAGCCATGCCTAAGTAAGGCATGTAGCCAAGGCTAAGCAATGCATGTCGCCAAGCCTAAGTGAGGCATATAGCCAAGCCTAAGTAAGGCATGTAGCACTAGCCAAGAACCAAGCTTTAAACAGCAACTTCATAAGCTAGGCATTTAGCCCAAGATATCTAGTGTTGGCAATATTGTTGGAGATACTTTATTTGAAAAGTGCAATTTGACCGAACGCCCTGCACTACTAGCTTTCCTAACTAAGAAACGAATGAGTCCACCACGTAAAACATGAATGATCTCATCAGCACCTTACAAGGAGCATAGCAATACGTCAGATCGTTTATATCTTTGCCACAAGCTCAAGACTCAAGTTACTAGACCATAAAGCCTAAGTAAAAACTCTTATCTTTAAGACCAACATCTAAGCATCAAAACTCAAGTCATCTTGACCAAAACGTCTTAGCATTAGGCTCAAACTCATAAGATGAGCTCTTGTGCGACTAAGTTTTGCTCAAAAGGTCTTTAGTGTACCAGTTAAGACTTTTAGCTACAGGCTAGCCTGTTTGCTGAAAATCTTAAGCTGCATAAAGCAGCATCAAAGACTGGTAGTGCTTTGCAAACATAAGTTTGTCTGAGCCTTTCACATAAATCTCTAGCTACAAGTGCGTATAAGTAACTGCAATTAAGCCTAGATTTTTTAGTGAAAGTGACTATCAGTACTTAAGATAAGTAAGTATCTTTGATTAAAGACTTACTTATCCTCATTACAATCCTCAAAAAGTACTGCCAAGATGCTCAAAGAATGAAGTGTCTTTAAAACATCTAAACAATACTGCTTAACTCAAAAGTCAGTGCGCTAAGGCTAATTTAAGCAAAGGCCGTCGTGATAAAGACCGTGTAATTACAGTGGGTCGATAGTTTAGATACGCTTTAAGCGCGATGTAACGGCACCAATTCTCTAGACTGATTGTCCTTTAGCCACACAAGCAAACTGAGATTGTCGTTAAAAGTGAAACCGGGCGAGGCCTGTTAGGAGCAGCTAGGTAATGTTAAAGAAACAAAGCTTCATGCGGCCTAAAAGCCAAGATACTGATACTTATTTCTTTTAAAAACCTGCTTTTAACTATCTCCCTTTTGTCTAGGTCTTACTCGCAGTAGTAATCTGATTTCAAACAGAAACCGGCATTTGTAATACACAAGGCGAAGCTCACCTTACTTCCTTGAAGAGGGGACAGGGCCTTGCAACCGTGACGTCTCTTAATCCCTTCCTAAGATCACCTGACTACACTACTTTCAAGAGACCTTGTTAGGGGCCCTCTAAAAAGCTTAGTAGCTCTGATAGATAAGCTGTTGAGCGCTACTTAAAAGCTTGTAGCTAAATATAAGCTACATAAGTCTCATGCTAATAACTCATGCAGATCGCTGCATGGTCCGTAAGTGAGCTTTTAACAAGCTAAAGAGCGATAACTTATGTGTCAGTGCTAAGCTTTAAGCTCATGCAAAAGCTCGTGTGTAACTAATGAGCTTTAGCAAGCTTGTTGTGAACAAATCACACTCGACAAGCGCACTGATACGACGGTTTAAAGCTTATGGCCTGTTTAGTTAGAACAAACAGTACATTAAGAACAAGTTACGATCAGCCTTGAGTATTGATACCTTAAACTTGGAAAAAAAACTAAAGCCTCTGCGCCTCATGGCATTTAAAGCTACAGTTTTAAGCCCAAGCTTTATCTAGCATTTGACAATGGTGTTTAAAGCTAGAGTTACAACTTTGAAAAGGTATAAGACTCAAGCGATATCGTAAGTTGCGCTATGTGCTGAATTTGCCAAGGCATTTGCACTAAAGCGTCGGCTTAAGTATCAGACGGCAGTCAAAGGTCACGACGTATGACAGTGCCATACAGAGCGTCACCAGGATAGGTTCTAGGTCATGTCTTAAGACCACAATAAACCTATCTTGACTGTGGCTTATTATCTGACAAAACATCGCAACTAAACAAGTTATCTAAGCACTTTTAACAGTGATTTGCCTAAAAGCTGCCAAATCCACCACAAAAGATTGCACCCAACGCACTAACCCCATCATCACAAATCCGATACAAATCAGGCTTTAGCCATTAAAAGCAAATGACAGCAACATAAGTGCATGAACGCACTTCTAGCCCACTAAAACTTAATATATGGTTTAAAACACATCGTAGTGCACTTTGAGCGCACATTCCCACGAACACAAGCGACTAAAACAATCCCCATTATCCGCGCACAACCATATCCAAGCTGCCGCAGCAAACTTAAGCAGCAAGCAAAAGCAGCAAGGCACAACGTCATCAGTTCCATCATGCCATCAAGTCACTAGACGCTAAAGCCAGCCGCCCATTCATGGATTGAGTGCACGTACATCTTAGGCCAGAGCAAGAACATCTCAGGCAAGAGCACGTACGTCTTAGACCATAACAAGTACGTCTTAGGCCTAAGCGCGATGATGCTTATAAGTGTAAGGCAGTTAAAATAAGATAAATATGCCTCTTATGCGCGAAAGAAGAGAGGGGAAGGGAGCGAGTGCTTTTAGCAAAACTTTTGGTATGCGCATTAACTTTTGGTAAAATAGACGTTTTGTGCAAAACGAACCTATCATGAGGATAGGTAAGTAGGATGTTGAGGAAGATGCGATGGCTGATGATAACAATCAGACCCAGTTTAAAGTAACCTACAAGACCGCATCAGCAGATGATGATGGCCAGCGCTTAGATAACTACCTTGCCCGTGTGCTTAAGGGAGTTCCGCGCAGCATGATTTATCGCATCCTGCGTCGTGGTGAGGTGAGAGTAAACAAAGGTCGTGTATCTCCATCGTACAAGCTCAAAGCAGGTGACGAGATTCGTGTGCCTCCAGTACGTGTAAGTACTGGCCCTGTTACCATCCCATCATCAAATCTCAAGTTAGTACAAGATCTTAAAAACCGTATTCTTTTTGAAAACGATCTCATCATCGTGGTGGATAAGCCAGCAGGTTTAGCTGCTCATGGTGGCTCTGGTATTGAGTTTGGTCTTATCGAGGCCATGCGAGCTTTATATCCTCAAGAGTCATTTTTAGAGTTAGCCCACCGTCTCGATCGTGATACCTCCGGTGCTCTCATTATCGCTAAGCGCCGTGCCGCGCTGCGTAATTTACATGAGCAGTTTAGAAACCGTGTGGTTAAAAAGCGCTATTTAACCTTAGTTCCTGGCAAATGGGATCGTAAGATTAACCTCGTTAATGCCCCGCTCATTCGTAATGAGCTACGCTCAGGCGAGCGTATGGTGGAGGTTAATTTTAAAGAAGGCGCTCCATCCTCAACTGGTTATGACATCGTCGAGAGCTTTGGCACTGAGGCTACCTTAATGGCAGCTATGCCACATACTGGTCGTACCCACCAAATTCGTGTGCATTCAGCCTATGTAAAGCACGCCGTTGGTGGTGATGAAAAGTACGGTGATAAGACCTTCAATGCGCTCTTACGAAGCCTGGGTATGCATCGCATGTTCTTGCATGCCTTCCGTGTTAGCTTCATCGACCCGGCTACTAATCGTGTAGTCAAGGTCGAGGCCCCGCTGCCACCTGAGCTTGAGCAAATCCTTGAGGTGCTGCGCAAGCGCAACTAGATTAAGCTCAGTAGATCGAGGTTCTGTGTGTAAACCACAGCAAACAATACATAGCAACAGATTTCATTAAAAAGCTCTGTAGTCGCAAGATCACAGGGCTTTATTTGTGCCTAGCGATCTCAAAGATAGATCACCGCAATAAAGATAGTCACATGCTCATGGGGCTACTGTAAGAACTATGCAAGTCTGTTTTAGGCTGCACAGTAGCGTTTATGTAAAGTTTGGCTTAGTTTAGCCGTCGGCGTTCTGATAAGTTCTATTATTTTTTTACGCTGTTGCTAGATGAAATGCTGTGCTTGTGTATACTTTAGTCTTGCTGCACATATAAAGTAGCAGGTATAAGCAGCTATTTTTAGCAGCCATCTGGTGCTGCCATTTAAGCAGTCATATGGTGCTGCCAAGGCTTGCCGATAGTTTTGCAGCTAAGTTTTGCAGCTAAGTTTTAGCAGCAAGTTTTGTGGCCACAGCTTAAGTGGCTTAATGATAATCAAAGATAGGAACAATACCGTGTCACTAAAGGCAGATGAAGGATTAAGAGAATGCCTCCAAGAGGTTAAACTGTTTGCTTTTGATATTGATGGCACGGTCACTGACAGTATTGAGCAGATCATTGTCTGTTTCCAGCGTACCTTTGAGTACGCCAATTTGCCAGTGCCTACTCCTGAGCAGATCAAGGGCACTATTGGCATGACTTTGAATAAAGGTATTCAAAGTTTGCTGCCAGATCCGACTGATGAGCGTTTAGCTTTAGAGACGACTCAGCTTTACCGCGATACCTTTTCTGTAAGCCCGGATATCAATGTTTCTATTCTCTTTGATGGCATCTTAGATACTTTTAAGGCTTTAAAGTCCAAAGGCTATATGATCGCCATGGCAACAGGTAAGTCACGCGTGGGTGTAGATCGCCTCCTTGATGATTGCCCAGAGCTTAAGGACTATTTTGAGATAATTTGCACTGGAGACAAGTGCGAGTCTAAGCCATCACCTGCTATGATTAATGAAATCAGTGCGCTCTCTGGCGTTCCTGTTGGCAAGATCATGGGTGTAGGCGATGCCATCTTAGATATTCAGATGTTTAGAAATGCTAAATGCCATGAGCTCGGTGTATTAACTGGCGTAGCTGATTTTTATGCCATGGACGACTTCGATACTGAGTTTATCCTGCCAAAGGCTACCGATATTATCCACTACCTCGACTAGGCCTTTAGAGTACTTAATAGCTAAGCTAAGCTCTGTTAATTGCTCTTGAGAATCTGGGCTGTTTTTGGGGCTGTGCGTACGCAGATTATGTGCAGATTCTAGTCTGTGCGTGCTCAGATTATGGTCTGGTTTTGGCTGTGCGTGCATAGATTATGTGAGTCCGCAAGCAATGGGACTCACGTAAGTGGAATTTACTTAGAGCGCATCTTAGCGCGTTCTTCTTCAGAAAGAATGGTGACACGGCGGTCATCACGCATGGAAACAGGGCGACCTTTCTTAGCCTCAAAGAATGTCTTGAGCTGAGAGTAGAACTCGCTGCGGCGCTCGTCTTTATTAATCTGCATCAGCTCATCGGCCTGATCGATTATTTGCTTGAGCGTCTGTGACCCATCCTCACAACCATAGAATGTGCTGCAGCCAATACCAAAGAAGATTGGTACAGGGCTAGTCTCAATTGGGGTGTGCTGCTTGTGGTAGGCGTTATTCTCATTGCGCAGCTTATCAATATTGCGAGCAATCTCATCGACTTGCTGCTTATTACAATAAGGCAAGATCACTAAGAACTCATCGCCTGCAAGACGCATGATTTCTAGGCTAGTATCTTGTTCACATCCATCGTCGTTAGGACTAAGTTCATTCTTGAACGCCTCGTTTTGATGTTGATGGATAAGACTATCTAAGTTGTCTTTAGCAATAGGATCGCTGCGGGTAGATTGAATGTCATCGCCATCTAATTGCTTGATCAAGTCATGGAGCATATGACTATCTACAGAGCTATTTTCTCCTGCATTGAGCTGATAGACGAGGTTATCTTCTAACACTGGCTTGTCAGTAGTTAGGGCCTCAAGATCTTTAGTTAAAGCAACAGTCTTTTGAGCTCGAGTCTGAGTAAGGCTTTCGGTACCTGGAATAATCTGCTGCGCACCGTTATCTGTAGAGTGCTCTTTATGCAGCTTCATAGTCTTAGCATAGGATGAGGCTGCAATACCGTCACGAATCAGATCGCGAGCTTTGATAAGTAAGTAGTCACCATGGCTATGGCCTAAGATGTCATTAGTAAGCTTTAGACCAGAGATATCAATGAAGATCACTGATACAGGCATCACCGCTTTGTTCTCGTAACGAGTGTAGTTTTGTAAGAAGAAGTTACGATTGTGCAATCCTGTAAGCGAGTCAGTAAACATCATGAGCTTGATGTTATCGAAGCTGCTTTGTACTAGGTTAATATTGGTTAAAGTACCGATAACACGGCGTGCGCGACCAAAGTTGTCACGCTCTTGTACTAAGCCACGGCACACACACCAAAGGTAATGACCTTGCTTGTGACGAATACGCATGCAGCTTTCAAAGTAGTCACCATATTGCTCAGATTGGCACATATGGCTCAGCACCATGAAAAAGTCGTTATCGTCAGGGTGAACAATACGGGCAATAAAGTCGTCTATATAGCGAGGGAACTCTTCTTCTTTATAGCCAATCATGGCGTGGTAGGAAGCAGAGCACACTAACTCATTAGTGGCACTGTCCCAAATGTACATACCATCGCCAGAGATCTCTCGTGGGATAAGCTCAGAATGAGGGCTATGCTCAAAAGAAATATAGCCTACACAGTAAAGAGCACTACCGTCGGGACGACGCTGCAGCACTGATCCTTGAACCACAAAAGAACGTCCTTTAAATGGACCTTCAATCATGGTCAAATGCTCAAAGATCACGTCACCCATGCTCTTATCGTTCATGTTGAGGTAAAAGCGGGTGGCATCAAAACTGTTAAGGTTGCGAATTACAACATGCGGGGATTGAGAGTCATGATGATCAGTTGCGCCAATGAAAGATGCAGCGGCACGATCGACGATAAAAGCATCACGCTCTCCATCGTAATACCAGTGGCCTAAGATCTTGCTCTCTTCGGCTGATAAAAGCTCATCAGCCTCACTTAATTCGTGTTCTGTCCAAGACTCAAAAGGTGCATTCTCATCACGACCTACAATATGTTCGTCGGCGTTGCCAGAGTCATTAGCGAGAACTTCTCTGACCTTGAAATACTGCATCTTATCTCCCGCACGAAGTGGACTAACTAGCCATGGCTAGCTTAGTCATACTCGTAACTGTTGTATTTAGTCATGCTCACAAGAGCATAGTGCACATGAGCACGAGCATAACTTAACGAAAATGTTAAAGAACTACTATCTTAAGCCACTTAGCGCCGCTCATGGATTCAAATATACCTAATTTGTGAAGGCGCTATGAACTTTGCTGCCATCTTAAATAAGATCATCATCGCATGACAGGCTCTCTTAAATAAGATCATCATCGCCTAGCAGTTATCTTAAATAAGAGCATCGCCACTTCATAGGCAATTAACCTAACATAAGATCTTATCAAGGCCATGTATGGCTATGCTTAGTTAGTTATGTAATTTGTTTGATTTCTTATACATGCTTAAGAGTGAATAAGACTTAGGCAAAGAGTCGCTTGTCGTTAAACTCGACCTTTTGCTTGAGTGATTGCTCAATATAGGCCTTAACTAAATTGTAATGCTCCTCATGCGCTGCCTTCTTGTTGACCTGCATGATCTTATCGGCCTCTTGAATGGCTAAATGGATTTTCTCCATGGCACTGTGTAGATCGCTCTTGCTCAGCTCCTTGTTAGTAAACTCGCTTAAATCAGTGGTATTAGCACCGCAGCTGAAGAATACCGGCATACGCACTGGAGCGTTGATGTTGTATTCCTTAACTGCAGCATCGAGTTTGTTAACTAAACTGGCAGCCTGCTCTTCATTGCAATCTGGGAGCAAACAGACGATCTCATCACCGCTAATACGGATAAGCTCACTTGGCATATCGATAACGCTGTTAATCAAGATCGCAGCCGAGCAGAGCAGTCTATCGCCAACGGTATGGCCTAAATAATCATTGTAGGCTTTAAGTGCAGTGACATCAGTAAAGATCACACTAAGCTGGCCACGGGTATTGGCGATGATCTCAGGTAAGTGTGTGGTCAGATAAGTACGATTCTTAAGACCAGTTAAGATGTCAGTAAACACCTTGCTCTGCAGGTTCTCATAGCCCTCAATAACACGGTTAATGTCGATGTTAATACCTAAAATACGGGTAGCTAACTTCTGTTCATTACGTGCGATGACGGTACCGATGGACTTAGTCCAAATGTATGAACCATTGCGGCAGCGTGAGCGATATAAGAACTCAAAGTTGTCTCCATGAGCTTCAGAGAGTACTAAGCGACTTTGCTTTTTAAGCACTTCCTTATCGTCTGGATGTACAACAGTGCGATGCCAATTGTATCTGATGGCTTTAGCACGTGGATCATCAGGCTTATAGCCAAGCATTGAGTAGTAGTTAGAGCCAAAGACGCATTCACCAGTGCTAGTAAGCCAGTCAAAAGAGGCAGATTCAGCAGCAACGTGTGGCAGCATAGCAAACAGGTATGAGGCTACACGGGTAAAGGTCATAGTAATATGGCTTAAACATTCACCCTCAAATAAGGCATTAAGCTTAATGTAAATCTTTGAGCCTGCATCTTTGCCATGAGTTAAGAAGACAGCAAAAGAGGCGCGATCACGAGAGTGCTCACCTGGCAAGTAGACTGAGTCATAACGCCGATACAAATTGCCATTAGAGTGAGTCAGCTCTAAATGCGACTTAGCTACTTCGGTACACTTAGTCTCAGGCATGATAGCCGTAGGATCTTGAGCCTTAGAAGGTCGTGGAGTTACACCAAAGAGACCAAATCTAAAGCCTAGATTGCTCTTTGGCTTATTATTATTAGTCTGCTTACTGTTTAAATTCTTTGAGGTAAGTGCTGAGTATTGCATGTTAGATGCAACACTATCGAAGTTTACTGGTAGCGCATCATTGGAAGTGTAGTTAATCTTCGCATGATGGCCAGTCACAAAGTTAGTGCCATAAACAGAGTTATTTTCGGTACTCTTGTGCTCAATCGATGGCATATTTTCATATGGACCATTGTGGAACAGAGTATCGAAGATATTGGCATTGCTCTGAGTGTTTGAGTTCTTTGCGCTATCGCTAGTATCAACAGGCTCACTAATCGCATCGATTAAGCTAGTGGCGATAGATTCTGATCGAGCTTTAATCTGACGAATCTCGTGCACTGGGCAGCCAATAGCATGCAAAAGTTCGTTTGGATCGTCAATAATAGGCTTAGCTGCAGGACCACCTGCAAGATCTTCAACGGTCAGATCATCCACGCCGCCACTGGTGCTGTACTCAGGATTATCCTCAGTATATGGGCATACATTGTTGCCATGAGCAAGGCATGGATTGATAAATTCCTTATTGGTGTCGCGTAAGGTACGAGTATAAGCAAAGATCTTATGGGTAACTTCACGGCCTAAGATGCGCAATACTGATCTTGGCGATACCCATGTAGATATAAATGACGGATCAAGATCCAAGATGGCAACAGCATGCTTATCGAGGAAGAAGCCACGCTTACGTATATCGTAGATACCAAAACCAGGGAAGGTGATATTACGATCAAAGCTGTACTGAGCCCTCATGCCTGTCTCAAGACGCTTTTTGCTGCTAGTACTACTTGATGCAGCATTATCGTCTGACGCGGCATTATTGTCTTTATCTTTGTTCTTGCTATCGCGACTGGTGCGCTTATCTTTGGTACTTGAGAAGCGCTTGGCCTTTTCTAAGGCACGCTTACGCTTTTCACTTAGTATACCGTTTTCGTTTTCACGAGCGTTCAGTGCAGTTTGTACGGTATGGTAAACCGAGGATGAGTCAGGGTTTTCGTTAGCAATACCGATGGATGCTGTAATACCGGAGTTATCACCAAGTCCATTAATGAGATCACTAAGGCAATTGATGTCGCTTTGCAAAACAGCAGGGGCGGTAGTGTTGCTAGTTATATCCTCATCATAAAGTGGGCAAGTATCGATAAGCTGCTCAACTATAGGCTCAACATCAATGCTAGCTTTGCTATCTAATAAAGAGGTCAGTGGCTTATTGGTACCATAGACAGAACTATGAGCATAGTCATATGGCTTTATAACTTCCACCAAGCTTGCCTGATCGCAAACTACTGCAGCACATGAGTCAGCATCAGTGCTGCTTGAGCTTTTGCATGCATGGGCAGCATTATTTTCGCATGAAGAGCTAGAGGCGCTAGCACATGATGTGCTAGAGGCGCTAGTGCATGAAGAATTAGAGTTGTTGACGCTGCTAGAGCTAGCGCAGCAATGGTCTTGTATGTCTTGTGCGGGCGCTTTTATGGTAATGGAGCTTGGGTTTTGAGAATCAATAGCTAAGCGCACGGCCTTATCTGAGGTCGTGTCATGACTGCTTTGAGCATTATCGCTTTGCAAAGCTGTACCGTTTTGAAGGGAACAATCAACCCTCGGTACATCGTCACGTTCGTTTAAATCCGGCACTTGTGTATTGTTTGGATTCTTCTTAATCATGTCTGCCTAAAAGCTCGCTGGCATTTTTAGCATGAGTGACTAAAAGTATTACTCTGCAATCCTTCATAACCATAGACACTTAAGATCGTAAGCGATCTGTTAAGAGGTATTTGGTAGTCTTACTATATTGGCATATAGCAAAGATCAAAAGCATACTCTTAAGAAAAAGTTTTATACGCCGCATGCATTGAAATGACAATGCCATGCCATTTAAACCAAAAGCTATTCTCCTAAATGCTATGAACGGCTGTTTTGCCAGTCCTAAATATAGGCGCGTACTAGCCGTTTTAGCTTATGTTGAGATCTTAAGTGAATACTCAGCTATGCCTCATTAAGATCTTTGCTGTCTGAGGGATTTGTCCTCACAAAATTGATTGTATATAAGCATGTTGCTACAAGTTTGCCTCATCAGCACAACTTGCCTAATTTTGATGCCTGTGCTGCTGCATGCCTAGAGCAGATGTACACAGACTGAAAATTTAGGTGCCTTTAATGAAACTAACATTAGCTAGAGTATTGTATAGACTCTATTGCCTAGAACAATGATCGTTATCATAGGTTAATAATGCACTATTACTATGTATTTGCACTAGATTGATACAGAAGTTCCTAGATATATCATAACTAGATACTAAGCTGCACTCTTTTAGGCTTGAAAGTCTACATTGTAAACCTACATTTTTAAGATATGAGTAAGCTCAATTGGTGGAGTATAAATTGGCAAAAAACAGCTTGATTATGCAGTTATTTACCGAATCAAGCGTCTTTAAACTCAAAAGTTCTCTACTAAATAGCTACCTTAATCTAAGCTAAATCATTAAAGATGCCTAGTTACAGTTTGCGGCAAATTAAGCCACAAATGGGCTAATCTAGTCATTATAGAGTAGGTTGCAAGAGTACAAGATAGTATTTTACTGTACTAACTAGAATTGCGATGCAGCCCACACTTAGATGATATTTTTAACAAATTACATCACAAAAATTACAAGTTTTGTGAGCAATCAAAATGGCATAAAAGCCAGCAAATTAATACATGCCAAAACAGCCATGCCCACAAAAACACAAGGCTTTGCCAAAGCAAAGCCTTTTGTAATTATGCTACAGCCAATAAATGAGCTGAGCTCGTATAGAAGAGCGTAAGCTCGATTGCGGAGCTTACGCTCATGTGCATTTAGCTGATTTGCTGATTAGCTGTTGTAGACGCCAAAGTGCTTCTTAGCAAAAGCAACCTTTGCCTCAACACTCATGTTGGAGCGACGAGTGAGGGCTTCAACTAAGCGCAGACGAGGGATTAAGCCTGCGTTGTTAGCTGTCTGAATAGCCATACCAGGACGTGCATTAAGCTCAAGGAGCATTGGGCCTTTAAACTTATCGAGCACGATATCGGTACCGATATAGCCAAGACCTGACATCTCATAACAAGAGGATGCTAAGTGGAGTACCTCATCCCACTGTGGCACCTGAAGTTTATAGAGATCTTTGTTGGTGTCAGGGTGGAACTCGATTGGATCGTTATGCTGTACAGCACGTACGGCACGACCAGTACGAATATCAATACCCACACCCACAGCGCCTTGGTGCAAGTTAGCCTTACCGTCAGATGCTGCAGTTGATAAACGCATCATACACATCACAGGGAAGCCCTGGAAAACGATAACACGAGTATCTGGCACACCTTCGTAGCTATAGCCCTCAAAGCAAGGATCAAAGTGAATGAGATCTTCGATAAGGGCGATATCTGGCTTACCGCCTAAGGAGAATAAGCCAGCTAAGATATTAGATACGTGACGACGTAAGTCATGGATGTTAATCATCTGACCAGAGGCTTTGATGAAGTACTTATCCTCACGGCCAGTGATAACTAAGATGCCTTTACCACCAGAACCTTGGGCTGGCTTGATGCAAAACTCTTTGCGATCGCCAATGATGGAAACGATGTTTTGAGCATCTACCTGATTACGTACGGCACCAACTAAGTTAGGCACATTGACCTTATGCTCAATGGCCATTTTCTTAGTTAACAGCTTGTTATCCACCAATGGGTAGAGACGGCGCTTGTTGTAACGACCAATGTAGTTAACATTGCGCTGGTTCATACCCATGATGCCAAGCCGCATCAGCGTAAACGGATTGGAGTATTTGGACAATAAAGACATGGGCTACTCCTTGTCCTTAGCCTCGGTGGACTGGCCTTGTTCTTTTGCCTTGGCCTCTTGAGCCTGAGCAACAGCCTCAGCAGTCTCATTGTCAAAGGCACGTGGGTTAGCCTTGAGCTGAGCGATTTCGCGCTTTAAACGTACATTCTCAGGCTCAGACTCATCGCCGTTTAAGGTGTCCTTCATCTGCTCAGCAAGTGGCTTGAAACGCTTTAACTCAGTTAAGCGGAAGCCAGTGTAGTTACCCATGCACAGTACTAAGGCGAGGATGACTAACTGCAGACCTAAGAAGTTGAAGGTTAAGTGCTGAATGAAGAGGCTGTCCATAGCAAGGAAAGCACATACGGCTACGAATAAGGAACCGCCGCCCTGCTTAATAACCTCTTTGTAACCGTCTTCTTCCCATAAAATAGACATTCTCTCAATGGTCCAAGACAGAATGATCATTGGGAAGAAGGTAACCTTAATACCTTCGGTAAGACCAATCTTGTAGGTTACTAATGAGATAAAGCCGATAATGGCGATAACCACGATAATAACGGCAGAAATACGGGCTACAAGCAGCAAGTTAAGGTGCGATAACCAAGAACGTACGATAAGACCGATACATACGATGGATACGAAGCCGATAAGACCAACTACTAAGGAGGTCTGTAAGAATGCCATAGCGATCAGCACTGGCATGAAGGTACCGGAGGTCTTAATACCAATTAAGGTACGTAAGAACACAACGATTAACACACCAATTGGCAGCAGTAAGATGCCCTTGAATAAGGACTGCTCTTCAAGTGGCAGTGACTCAATAGACAGAGAAACTACATCGTTACCCTGAGCCTTTTCAGTCATAACCTTGAGCATGCCGGCCTGAGCTACAGGAACAGATGTCTTGATGATGGAGAAGGATAAACGAGCATTCTGACCACCTTGCACATCAAGCAGAGAGCCGCCGTTGTTGTTCCAGATAAGCTGATTGGTACGGATACCAGAAGTACCAGTTACTGGATCAAAGATCTCGTAGTGGGTGCCATCAAATACAGCAATACGCTGAGTTAAAGAACGGTTACGACGACCATCTTCTAAATCAAGTACGTGTACGATGCGAGCAGGAACCTGAGCATAGTGCAGGATGTTTAAGATAAGCTCAGAACGGGTGTACTCTTGTAAAAGTAAAGTACGGATTTCTTCTTGACGATCGAGCTCGTTAATTACCTGTACGGTAAATGAGAATGGGGTTGAGGAGCGCTCACGTGCCTTAGAGGCGATCTCACCAATGGCAGTAGCATAAGGCTCTTGAATAACTACATTAGGAATAGCAGGTACGATCATGGAAGAGTCTTTAGCGTTAGAGTCGCTTAAGAACTCGCCACGATAGTACAGAGTCTGCAGACCAGCTGGATTGCGCTTGGTCCACTCTACATAAGAGCTATTCTGTCTTTGAATGTAGGTAGAGCCATAGCCAAGTGAGGAGGTAGTTTGGCTAAGCTGGAAGAAGCCTGGCTGTACATCTGGAATAACCAGATCGACAGTGGCTGCACCAGTATCATTAGGCTCGAATTCAACCTTGGCCTCTACTTGCCAAACGGTGCGTTGCTCACCTGGTAAAAAAGGGATTTCAAAAGTTACATGTTGGTAACCCATAAGTAGAATACCTGTTATGAACAGGATGGCGGTTACCACATAAAAAACGCCACGTGAAACCATGTATAACTTCCCGGTTATTCACAAACAAAAAGAATTCTTTCAATCAGCTACACGCACGAGCAGCAAGATAAAGTTTAAAAACTATCTCACCTCAATGCCTAAGCAAGCGCTCTTACCAAGATAAGACTTACTCAAAACTGCAGCTGTTTTTAAGCTAGTGGACGTATCAGACTGAGCACTAGCTAAGCTATATATCCTAGGCTATCTATTAGCCTTTTAAGGCCTAGATATATGCCATGGCATTTGTATTAAATAAGCCATGGATCAGTATATGGCTTAGACCAATAGGACAAATTGTTTCAAAGGCCTATAGCCCCAATAAACCAATGGAGCCCTAACATTTAGCCCTTGGCCTGTAGGCAAATTACTTGTCGTCCTTTGCCTCAGCCTTAGACTCGCTCTTGTTCTTAGACTCAGACTTGGTATCCTTAGGATCAGCCTTAGCCTCAGACTTTGTATCCTTAGGCTCAGCCTTAGCCTTTGGCTCGGCCTTGGCCTCGCTCTTAGCCTTAGGCTCAGCCTTGGCCTTTGGCTCGTCCTTATCCTTGGTAGTTACGGTGCTCTTTTCCTTGTCGGTCTTTGGAGCGCTCTTAGCTGCGGTGCTCTCCTTGGTGACGTTTTCAATGATTACGCCGCTTGGAGTGCGTGGGGTAGCCTTGACTGGAGCGTTTGCATCAACCTTTGGCTTCTTGTCCTCATCAACTGAGGTCTTGTTGCGAACAGCTGGCAGAGCATTTTCAGAGTTAGGGCCTAAGTTAGCGCCGTAGCTCTCAGCTGGGTGAGCAACCTTGCCGATAGCCTCTTCATTAGCAAGCTTCTTCATGAACTCAGCATTAGGATCCTGGCCCTTCTTCATGTGCTTTTGATAGTCTTCGCGGCTTAAGATAAGGTAGGTATCAGGATTACGGCCCTGGATGTGATCGCGGGAGACATCAACTACGGCGATGTCCTGAAGTAAGGTACGACCGATGAGAAGTGGGTACTGTAACTTGGTACGGTCAGATAAGGTGAACTCGCTCTTAGTGGAGTAGTTACCAACCTTAACGTTAAGAGCAACTACGACACGCTCGGTAGTAGTGTGCTTGGAAACCTGACGGATGGTGGAGGTACGAACATATGGAGCCTCAACTACGATCTCTTTTTCGTTAGCCTCAATAGTAAAGCGGTACCAACGCTTGCCATTACGCTCAAACTCGGTAATGTCCTTAGCTGAAATGGAGGACACTGCAGCACCAGTATCGATACGGGCATCAAAGGTAACATCGGCTTCTTTGACGTAGACATACTCATCTTCACCGAAGTACATCTTGCCATCTGGAGTCTGCAGATCATAGTTACGCAGAGGTTTGATTTCCATTTCGTTGTTCTTGTTTACCATCAACTTGTTGTCATAGATAGAGTCAACTAAGGACTGATTCTGTCTACGCAGAGCCTTCATCTCGCTTAACAGAGCACGACGGAAATCATCAGTCTCTTCACGAGTGGCAACTAACTCAGCACGCATAGCACCAAGATTAGCTCTCTGACCTGACAACTCTTCATTAATGCTTTGAATCTGACCCTTCATCTGAGTAAGACGGGCTGCATTATTGTCACCATCGGCCTCTTCAGCATGGACAGCACTTGTAAAGCCTGAACACACAATGAGTGCGGAAAAGAGGGCACAAGGCAGGGCCTTGAGCCTAAAGGTACTCTTCTTTAAAGCATACATGAAAACAAACAACCTATTCAAAATGTGAATACAAACAAAAATTCGGTGACACAGAGTGTCTTTAAGCTGCCAATACAACTAGCAAGCTTGAGTTTTGCTCATCACATAGCGACACCTTCTCTGCATAAAATCATGAAGAGAATCCTTATGTGCGCTTGTTGATGAGGTGCATGCGCTGTACTAATAAATTTAAAAAGATAAGCACGCATGCTAAGAAACTAGTAGATGCACTTACATCTAAGTTAGCCTAGTAAGAGCTTTTACTAAGCCGATGTACTTATGTGTTTAAAACCTATGCAAAGCTTATTGGTAATAGGCTGTGGCTAAATCTTGATAAATTAGCTCTTAATCTAGCTACTAAGACTAGCAATCTTAAGCAATTGCCTAATAAAAATGTGGCTCCATCGCTCATTTAAGACCTTTTAGGCATATAAAACTATAAGGTGAGCTTAAGGTTTACTCAGATTAGAAACTTGAGCATATCCACAGTGCTAAATCTCGGAATTATACCGCAGTTTTGCAGTCATAAAACTGTCAAATGAACTTTACAGCGCGAAAAAATATAGGTACTGAGTTTTGCTCGCGACACACGGGGCTAATTTTGAGCTTTACAAGTGCAAAACAACGAGACTCTTGTCCTCATTGCACAAATAGTTAGCACTAAACGTCCACGTAAATGATCTTTGCAGCCAAGTTAAGCGCAAACAAACAACGAAATAGCACCAACTTAACTTGCAAAAAATGCAGTTATACAAAGCAACAGTTCCATGCTATAGCCCTGCAACAACAAGAACTAAGCTTGCAGCGCCAAGCTTCAAGCCATAGCAGCGACAAGCACAGATCTATTGCAGCTATGCGCGATAGCTAGAAGCACACAGCTACTTAAGCTCCGTGCGATAGCTAGAAGCGTACAGCTAGCTAAGCTCAAAGTGATAGCTCAAAGCGTACAGCTAGCTAAGCTCAAAGTGATAGCTCAGGGTGTACAGCTAATTAAGTTTCGTGCGATAGCAAAAAGCTTATAGCTACCCAAGCTCCGTGTGATAGCTCAGGAGTACAGCTACATAAGCTGCGCTCAATTGCCAAAAGTATTGCAGCTGCTTATTAAGAGTATTAGGAAAAACATAGCTAAGTCTTAGTTTGTCGGCATTTGCAAGATTTTTCAGTGCAGATATGGCAAAAATGCAATATAAGACTAAGTGAAGATGGGGCGCTTTGTTTTTAGACAAGGCTATAAATAGCGCTTGTGGATATTTTGAGGGCTTGGATAGTGTACACAAAAGGGGCAGTGAAAAACTTTTTTTATTGCTTAGTGTACGGAAGCGTAAAATAGTGTAATGCAGTTCACAAAAATTAAAATTATTAATACGACTTGCAATAAGTTATCGTACTAACCATTGCCATCTTAAAAAGCACATGGTTGGTATCTTGGAACTTTCGTGGCAGGTGGCTTTAGTTTTAGTGATGTGGATGCCTAAGCTGCAGCAGATACAGGTCTAGATACTAGCGCCATCTATTGCTGCAAGATATGGATGTTTTGCCGTTTTTTTAGTTTCCCTTGGATAGAAGATAGTATGGGATTTTTAGATACATTAGGACAAATGGGTGTCCTATTTTTGATGGTAATCATTGGTTTTACTTGTCACAAGCTCAAGCTGATGAACGATACTTTTGATCGCTCTTTGTCAGTACTGATTATCAACGTTACGGCACCGTGCATCATTCTCTCATCGGTCATGGGTGATACCTTACCAGGACGTGAGGAGATTTTGCCAGTCTTAATTTTAGGCACCTGTACCTTAGTTTTTATGCTCATCATGGGCATTATCTGTGCGAAGCTCTTACGCTCTAGTGAAGAGGGTATTTATAGTTTCATGTTTGCCTTTGGCAATATCAACTTTATTGGTCTGCCAGTAACATCGGCACTGTTTGGAACTTACGCGATTTTCTACATCTCGGTACTGACAATTCCATTTAACTTTTTCATCTTCCTCTTAGGCCAGCTCTTTATCTCAAGCTGCCGTAAGGAAAAGAGTGACACAAAGGCTAAGATCGAATTAAATTGGCGTATGGTGCTCTCTCCAGCCCTGAGCGCAACTTATATCGTAATTGTGCTGGTGTTCTTTCAAATTCACACCCCAAAGATCATTGGTGAGGCTATCCATTTAGTAGGCTACATGACCATTCCAGCATCCTTGCTCGTAATTGGTTCTACTTTAGCTAATATCAAAGTCTTAGAAATGTTTGGCAATTGGCGCATTTACGTGATGAGTCTGCTAAAACTGCTGGCCATCCCAGCTTTAATTTGGGCAATTTACTCCATTTCACCTTTTGACAAGCGCTATACCGACGTCTTAGTTATTCTTTCAGCTATGCCGGTAGCTTCATACGGTACTATGATTTGCCTTAAAGAGAACATCGATCCAAAGACCATGTCTCAAGGCACCTTCATGAGTACCTTGCTCTCTATCATCACCATTCCGCTGCTCGCGCTCATTTTATAAAGCGCCAAGCAGCAGCAATTAACTATTAGATTCCATTTGGCAATTAACAAAGAGGCCTTGCAAGATGCAAGGCCTCATGTATTTTGGAGGCACAGCACCTAAAATGGTTCCTGCCCAATCAAGACTTGTTTATTGAAAGCAGCGCCCGCTCATAATTGCTGCGCTGCAGCGCAGTGAGCTGCGCAAGCTAGGCCCATTTTGCCCTTGATCTTCGGCGTTGCCCGTGGAGGCCTAAGCCTTTTGAGGAGCTGCCTTTGGTGGCCGAAGCCCTTTGAGGTGTAGCCTTTAGTGGCATTGGACTATTAGGCTTATGCCTTCGGGCTTCGGGCCTTAGCTTTTTGGCTTTTGTGCCTAGGTCTATTGGACCTTAGTGTTTAAGGTGCTGTGGGCATAGAAGGCGCGAAGCACCATTTCTAAAAGCTTAAGGCGAGGATGCTTGTCTGACTCTGGCAGGCTGTAGCGAATAGAGTCAGATTGAGTGATGCGGTACTCGCCATGCTTGGACTTTTGCACTAACTCAACGAGATAGGCAGGGTCTACCTTAAAGTTCTTTTCAAACTTGATAAGCGCACCAGTTGCATCACCACGAATCGCATTAATGCCAAGCTTAGTAGCAGTTTGCTTGAGTCTTGAGAGGATAAATAAATTCTCAGCCTCAGGTGGCAAGGTGCCAAATCTATCGACCAGCTCAATTTTCAGATTATCAAAGTCCTCGCTGCTCTTACATGAAGCAACACGCTTGTACATCGACAGACGGGTATTTACATCGCCGATGTAATCATCAGGGAAGAATGCAGCAATATGCATATCGATATCGCACTCATTGAGGCTAAGCTCGGTAAGAGTAGGCTCTCTACCCTCCTTAAGTGCATTAACCGCTGCATTGAGCATATCCATGTATAAAGAGAAGCCAATAGCGGTGATCTGACCTGACTGCTCTTCGCCTAAGAGTTCACCAGCACCACGAATTTCAAGATCGTGAGATGCCAAAATAAAGCCTGCGCCTAAGTCATCAATACCAGCAATAGCATCTAAACGACGCTTAGCATCGGCAGTGATGGCCTTTTGATTAGGCGTAAACATATAAGCATAGGCCTGATGGTGTGAACGACCGACACGACCACGAATCTGATGGAGCTGTGCTAAGCCTAAAAGGTCGGCTCTATCGATAATGATGGTGTTAGCAGTCGGAATATCCAAACCGTTTTCTACAATGGTGGAGCATAAGAGCACATTAAAGCGCTGATGACAGAAGTCCTGCATAACACGCTGTAACTCTCGCTCATCCATCTGACCATGAGCAATTTCGATCTTGGCCTCAGGAACTAACTTTTGTAGCTCCTCAAGCTTCTTTTCCATGGTGGAGACTTCATTGTGCAGGTAGTAAACCTGACCACCACGTCTAAGCTCACGCATGATAGCCTCACGAGCAAGCTCTGCTGAGTCTTCATGCACAAAGGTCTTCACGGCCAAACGGTGCTCTGGAGCGGTCGCAATAATCGACAGCTCTCGCATGCCCTCTAAGGCCATGTTTAGAGTACGTGGAATTGGGGTGGCAGTTAAGGTTAAAAGGTCAACCTCAGCACGCAGAGCCTTGAGCTTCTCCTTTTGGCGTACACCAAAGCGGTGCTCCTCATCGATGATGAGCAGACCTAAGTTTTTAAACTTAACGCGGCTTGAGAGCAGAGAGTGAGTACCAATGATGATATCCACCGCACCTTCTTCTACACGCTTAATAGTCTCATTTTGCTGCTTAGTAGTCTTAAAGCGGCTGATGATATCGACATTAACTGCCGTGGTACCAAAGCGCTCTTTAAAGTTTTGATAGTGCTGTTCAGATAAGATGGTAGTAGGCGAGAGAATAGCTACTTGCTTGCCATTCATCACTGCTACAAAGGCAGCACGCAGCGCTACCTCAGTCTTACCAAAGCCCACATCACCACAGATGAGACGATCCATAGCCACAGGCTTGCGCATGTCATTTAAAGTTTGCTCAATAGCCTTGTGCTGATCTTCAGTCTCCTCGTATGGGAAGTTAGAGACAAACTCATCATAGGCATGGCGATCGACCTTAAAGCTAAAGCCTTGGCGTAACTCACGCTGCGCATAGAGATCTAAAAGCTCTGCGGCGACGTCACGTACCTTTTGAGCAGCCTTGGCTTTCTTCTTAGACCAAGAGTCATTTCCAAGCTTGGATAGCTGTGGATTTTCCTCTCCTGAGTAACGAGCAATTTTGTTGAGCGAGGTGATAGGCAAGAAGAGCTTATCGCCACCTTGATACTCAATACCAATAAACTCGCCCTTTACGCCATTGATAACTTCGGTCTTAAGACCACGGTAAATACCAATACCATGATCAATATGCACCACAAGCTCACCTTCACTAAGCTGAGCTAGGTTTTTGATAATGGTGTCCTGATCAATTTGCTGTGAGCGACGATTACGCTTGCGTTGTCTTACTACCTTAAAGCCTAAAAGCTCGGTTTCAGTTAAAAATGCAATTGGACAATCAAGACCTTCAATCTTAGAGATCACAACCTCAAGCTTAAAGCCTTGGGCAGCTGCAGCAGCTGCAAAGGCAGCCTCAGATGATTGGGCTTCATCTTTTGCCTTAGCCTTGCTACGGCTCTTGCGCTTTGGCTTCTCCTCACTTGCATCAGCGACAGAATCAGCGCCAATGCTAGCAGCGGCCGCCTCTTTAGCGCTTGCAGCACCTTGCACCAAAGATGCGTTATCAATGCTAAGCTCAGATACGGCTTGGGTCTGTAAATTGGAGCTTTCGGCTTTGGATTTAGCACTCTTGCGCTTACGCTTTGGCTTACTATCAGTAGCTGAGATCTCTTCTTGTGTCTGAACTTCCTGATTGTGGTAGCTCATAGCCGTAGTTACAGCGGCTGTAGCTGCAGCTAAGGCGCAAACTTGCTCTTTAATCTGTGTGGTAGCGGCCTGTACACCGTGTTCAGATGTATCCAAGATGACGCCCTGATCAAATGGGGCAATGGTCATCATTAATGGATCTTTGGCTTGGATAAAATCTGAGATGGAGGAAGCAGCCTTGAGTCCGTAATCTTTAATTAAGGATTGAGGTAAGAGCTCATGTAAGTTTTGTCTACGACCTTCTGAT
>Garnier_p2__coassemble_1468_pt1 | contig 21937 bp, 10 predicted proteins | sample Garnier_p2__metabat2_high_PE_037 | metagenome-assembled genome bin Garnier_p2 | reverse complement strand
CCCAGTTGTTCATTACGTCATAAGCGGTCTTGAACATAGCGCTCTTGCCGTCGCAACGTGGAGCAAACCAAGTGCAAGGCCAGGTGTAGTCAGTACGCTTCCACAGCTTCTCAGTAACCTCTTGAGGTAACTTAACAGACCAGCCTTCAGCAATCTGCAGAACTGGACCTAAGCCCTTAACGAGGTTTAAGCGCATCATGGTCATTGGAACTTCAGCATCAGTTAAGAAACGTGAAGAGTAACCGCCGCCACGGAAGTAGCCTAAGTCAGCTGCGTTCCAGGTGGTTGCCTCTAAGCACTTCTTAATGTCCTCATCAGTCATGTCGTACCATGGCTTGATGGTGCGGTTGCCCTGCTCATCACGAGCCTGGCAGGAGAAGTCTAATGCAGATGCACCTGAGTTAATTAAGTGTAAGAAGCCGTCGCAATCCTTAGCATGGCCTTCAAGATCGTAGCCGGTTACACGCTTAACAGCATTGCCTGACCAGTAAGTACGTACGTCAGAGAACATGGTGGCGCGGTTGGTTAATAACTTACCAAAGAGCATACCGAAGCCGTTTAATACGTCATTCTCGGTAGCTAAAACCATGGTTTCGCGCTTGCCGTTCCAGTCAAATGAGGAGTTTAATAAAGCCTCAGCGTAGTCGCCGTTAGGGTAGAAGTCAGTCCACTGTCTTTGACCCTGGAAGCCTGCTGCAATAGCGTTGTGGCCTAAAGCCTCTTCCTCACAGCCAGCTGGTAAGTTCTTGTTGCCCTTAATGAGGTCCTTAACGATAACCATCATCTTAACAACGAACTCCCACTGCTCTTCCTTAACCTCTGGAGAGTTCTGCATGGACTCAGGGTTCTTATCGAAGCCTTCCTTGCAGTAAGCCTTGGTCCACTCCATGGCCTTCTTGAACTCTTCTGGGTCGTAGATGTTGTTTTCCATACGACGGATGATTTCAACCTCATCTACAGACTCAACACGCATGCCGAGGTATTCTTCGATGAAGTTAGAGTCGATGATGGAACCAGCAATACCCATACAGATAGAGCCGATCTGCAGATAGCTCTTACCACGCATCTGAGCTGCAGCTAAAGCAGCACGACCAAAGCGTAAGATCTTCTCTTGAACGTCTGCAGGAATGGAAGTGTCGTCAGCATCCTGAACTTCGTGGCCATAAATACCAAATGCAGGAAGACCCTTTTGTGCATGACCAGCTAATACAGCAGCTAAGTACACAGCACCTGGACGCTCAGTGCCGTTAAAGCCCCAAACACCCTTAATGGTGTGCTTGTCCATGTCCATAGTCTCAGAGCCGTAGCACCAGCAAGGAGTTACAGTTAAGGTGATATCAACACCTTCACGACGGAACTTCTCTTGGCAAGCAGCTGCCTCAGGAACACGACCGATAGTGGTATCAGCGATAACTACCTCAACAGGGGTGCCGTCGGTGTACTTTAAGTTAGCGCGCAGTAAGTCAGCAGCACTCTTGGCCATATTCATGGTTTGCTCTTCAAGAGACTCACGAACCTTCAGTGGGCCGCGACGACCGTCGATAGTAGGACGAATACCGATCTTTGGATGTGACATGGTTTAACTCCTGATGAAATGAGCCTACACAACGACCGAATCTTAGTAAGCAAGTCAAAAGCGTAGCTAAAAAATGCAAAGTGCTAGGATTTAAAGAGTGCTTGCTAAGAAAACGACAATCCAAAATGGTCGTTGTACATTGCTCTGAAGAATCTATATTGAGCAAGTCTTTGCATGCAGAGGGATTACTCACTGACCCTCTGCATGTGCCTACAAACAATAGTTTGGTAAGCTAGTTAAACTGTATGGCTTTTGGTTTTGGCCTACAGTAATGACTTGTAGAGTTCCTTAATATCAGCAACTGAGGTATCACGTGGATTACCGCCAGTGCAAACGTCATTGAAGGCTGACTTTGAGAGGAAGTCTAAGTCCTCTTCCTTAACAATAGCCTTAAGATCCTGTGGAATGCCCACATCACGAGAGAGCTGAGCAACGGCATCAATGGCAGCCTTGCGATACTCTTCTTGTGACATGCTCTCAGCACCCTTAACACCAAATGCCTTAGCAATTGATAAGTACTTGTCGCCAGTGAACTCAGCGTTGTACTTCATAACTGTTGGCAGAATGATGGCGTTAGCTACACCGTGTGGAGTGTCATAGTGAGCGCCTAATGGGTGAGCCATAGAGTGAACAATACCTAAACCTACGTTAGAGAAGCCCATACCAGCTACGTACTGAGCTAATGCCATGCCCTCACGGCCCTTAGGATCACCCTCAACAGCTAAACGTAAGTTAGCAGCGATAAGTTCAATGGCCTTGATGTGGAACATGTCGGTCATATCCCAAGCGGCCTTGGTGATCAGACCTTCGATAGCGTGGGTTAAAGCGTCCATACCAGTTGCAGCAGTTAAGCCCTTAGGCATAGAGGCCATCATGTCTGGATCAACCACAGCGATCATTGGCATGTCGTTAGGGTCAACGCATACAAACTTACGATCCTTAGCTGGATCAGTAATTACGTAGTTGATGGTTACCTCAGCTGCGGTACCTGCAGTAGTTGGAACTGCAATGGTTGGAACAGCATGGTTCTTGGTGTCAGCTACACCCTCAAGGGATACAACGTCAGCAAATTGAGGGTTGGTGATGATAATGCCGATAGCCTTGGCAGTATCCATGGAAGAACCGCCACCAATTGCGATGATGTAGTCAGCACCTGACTTTTTGAAAGCCTCAACACCGTGCTGTACGTTCTCAATAGTTGGGTTGGCCTTGATGTCTGAGTAGATTTCAAAATCTAAGTGGTTCTCAGTTAACAGATCGGTAACTTTGCTGGTAACGCCAAACTTGATTAAGTCAGGATCAGAGCAAACAAATGCCTTTTCAAGACGGCGTTGCTTTACCTCAAGAGGAATGTTCTGGATGGCACCTGCGCCGTGGTAAGAGACGTTGTTGAGAACAATACGATTGGCCATAAGTATTTCCTACCTACATGAGTCCCACAATCGCTCAGACTGTTAAGCCGTATCTTTGCTACTAAACAAGTATTAACTTTGCCTACATGGCGCTTAGCTTGTCAGTACAAAGTAGAGCTTATTCTTAAGCTCTATATACCGGCCTGTCAGCTTGGGTGGTGGAGGCTATAGAAAGTTATGTGATTGTTTGCAGCTATGTTTTAAGTGTCGCTGTGTAGCACTTTAAGCAGGTAGGTCAGGCTTTTATCTTAGTTAATCTTGCACTCTGCCTACGTGCTTTTGTTCCCTAATTCCAAGGAGTGGAATCTTTAGACAACACCCTTTTGCAGAGTGATATTGGCATACAGAGCCTTTTCTGAGGTGGCGATAATGCAGTATGCCTTCTTAGCATCCTCATAGAATGCAAAGCGTTCAATGTTTTCAAAACACTCAGCGCCGCGCTTATCGTATTTAGCAACGATAGCCTTGTACTCATCCCAGATTGGAGTTTCAACAGGATCACCTGGAACAACCTGCATTAAGCTCACAGGCTTGTCGCAGTAAGTATCGAGAGGGAAGACCTGTAAGATGGCATCTAAGATCTCTGGTACGCCATGACCATCAGCACGGATGACATAGCAATTCTCTCCCATGGACTCACTTGGGAAGTTGCCATCAGCAATAACGATACGATCTGAGTGTCCCATTTCGCAGAGAATCTTTAACAGATCAGGGGAGATGATTGGTGGAATGTTCTTCAGCATGAACTTGCCTCCAGCGTAACTGATGCATATCTCAGTACGCTTGTCTTAAGCACTAAAGCTACAAAGTGATCTTTAGTCATTGTGCGCCCAAGCATTTATCTACAGGAGAATCAATGATTGAGAACCAAACTCAGGCGCAAGACTCATCAGTGATATTTGTAGTGCAAAGCGCAAGACAAAAATGGTAATTTTTTCATCTCAAAAGGTAGGTTATTTACAAAAACTACCAAAAACGGGAAATTTTGGTAAATTTCATATGTCCAAAATACTGTAATGACCATATTTTGCTATTGTTTTGGTAAATTTTTAACCTTTCAAACTATTTTACAAAAGGTGATAGAGATTTGATTTCAAATATCACCTCTTTTCAAAAACTGGAATCCACATCTCACTTAACAGCGCAAAAGCCCAATATAACGCCATTTGCGTAATATCTAGGATCCAAGCTTTGTGCGTATCTACCGCATTTGTCTTACATTTTTGCCTATCAGTCACAACCTCTCTCTTTGGTAAATTATTCACCTTAAGAAACATTTTGTGCCTACCATTTTATGCCCCCTATTCTTGAGTAAGCCCTCCACTGCAAACAAAATGATAAAACCGCATACACACGCCATTTACCCCCATTTGAAAGCCAAAAAACTAGCTTATTTCAAGCAACCTAGCCTCAAAAACCCTATCCAAGATCTGATTGAGACCATTCACACCACATCACCTGCGCCCAAACCAAGTCAGAGTACAAATCTATACAGAACCACCCAGAGTTGGTCTTAAAACCTCCAAGCTTCTATACATAACTGAAGGTACAACTTTGTATCAAAAGCGCATTAAAGCTAACTGCAACTAGCAGCAGCTGCAGCACCATTACTTATAAGAGCCTAGGATTGCTCTATCCATAGATAAGCATCAATAAGACTGTAGAGTTTGACTTTGCCATCAAAGGGACCGACTGATCAGATACAAACCAGGCAAATCCGCCCCGGATCGGCTGCTTAAAGCCAAACTAAATTTGAGATCATGTTAGCTGTTGAGTGGGACTGTGCTTTTATAAAAGAGCGTCTGCTCTTGATTGAAGGTGATTAGAGGGCAAGTGAAATTGCTAAAGACCGAATCTACCAAGCTTGTGTTATTTGCCTTTGCTTGCTTTTATTCGGTTCCCATAAAGCCTTGTCTAGCCTAGCTTGGCGAGATCTTATTAGTTCTGGTAGCCGTATGCCTGTGTCTGCCTGGCGCTGCTTGCTTAATTGAGTTTGCCGTGCGGCGTTTTCTGCCTGCTAGGTTTTATTAGTTTGGTTGGAGCGGAGGGATGGTTTATTGAGTTTGCTTGGGGATCAAAAAAGGCCTCATAGATGACTATAAGGCCTTTAGCTTTTGGTATGCACTTAAGTGTAATCAAGCATGTTTTTTAAGCTGTTCTTAACAAAGGGGACAATTGCAAGAACGGCTGCAAACAGATTAGTTGTGCACCTTAAGCTCTGTGGCTAGCTTAGAGCTCTAATCTGTTTGGCTTAACACCGTGCTTTGAGCCAATAGGAGCCAAAACTCAAAACTCGGTGTATTTAAGCTAATCAACACAACTGCTTGATCGAGGAAAGTCCGCATGCAAATATGCGGTAACAGGAAGAAAGATGCAAAACACTTAATACTTTGCTCAGCCTTGGCATGTTGTGGGACATGCTCTTTTATGTACTTGTTAGCAAAGTGATTAAGTATGTGTTCTATAAGATCGCGCCTTATAAAACGCTTCCCATCTTCTTATCCGCTCGAGGGTGGGAAACAGTTTTATGGGCATGTCATAAGAGACACATTTGTTAAAAAAGCTGTGTGGAGACTGCGTGCTTAAGTGCCTAAAAACAGGCTGCTCTTATTTCTAAGAGCAGCCTGTCTAAGGTCAATCCTTACCTGTTAGTAGTTAAAGCAGTGCAACGCTTGTACTACATGAGAGACTTGTAGAGCTCACGAATCTCGAATACAGAAGTCTCACGTGGGTTGCCAGCGGTGCAAACGTCAGCGAATGCAGACTCAGCGAGGAAGTCGAGGTCTTCTTCCTTAACGATGTTCTTGAGGTTGTGTGGAATACCAACATCGTTAGAGAGCTGAGCAACAGCATTGATTGCTGCCTCGCGGTACTCGTCCTGGTGCATCTCATCAACACCCTTAACACCGAATGCCTTAGCAATGTGACGGTACTTGTCGCCTGTGTAGTCAGCGTTGTAGCGCATTACGGTAGGCAGAATGATAGCGTTAGCAACACCGTGTGGAGTGTCATAAGTAGCACCGAGTGGGTGAGCCATACCGTGAACCAGACCTAAACCTACGTTGGAGAAGCCCATACCTGCTAAGTACTGAGCTAAAGCCATGCCCTCACGGCCCTCAGGCTCGTTGTTTACAGCACCACGTAAGGAGCGAGAGATGATCTCGATAGCCTTGATGTGGAGCATATCGGACATTTCCCAAGCTGACTTGGTGATGAGGCCTTCGATAGCGTGGGTTAAGGCGTCCATACCAGTTGCTGCAGTTAAGCCGCGTGGCATTGAGGACATCATGTCAGGGTCGATAACTGCGATGCAGGCCATGGCGTTTGCGTCAACGCATACGAACTTACGGCCACGCTGTACGTCGGTGATTACGTAGTATGCAGTTACTTCAGAACCAGTACCTGCAGTGGTTGGTACGGTAATGGTTGGAACAGTTGGGTTGCGGGTTGGAGCAACACCTTCTAAGGAAACAACATCAGCAAACTCTGGGTTGGTGATGATGATACCGATAGCCTTTGCAGTGTCCATTGAAGAACCGCCACCAACAGCTAAGATGTAGTCAGCGCCGGAGGCCTTGAATGCTGCAACACCTGAGTTTACGTTCTCGATAGTTGGGTTTGGCTTAACGTCGGAGTAAATCTCGTATGGCAAGTCTGCATCGTCAAGTAAGTCGGTAATGCGGTTGATAACCTTGAACTCGATCAGACCAGGATCTGTACAAATGAAAGCCTTTTTCCAGCCGTGCTGCTTAACTTCAGTAACGATGTGCTGAATTGCGCCCTGACCGTGGTATGAAACTGCGTTGAGAATGATGCGGTTTGCCATAGTAATCAATCCTGAATGTTATTTGTTGACTTACGCCTGCCTGAAGAGGTGCAAGAGCAAATTTGCTTTTTCTTCAGTCGACATGCAGGTGGTCATCAACAAGTTTTTAGTGCAATTCTTTAAGTCGACCAAACTTAAAGAACCTGTATACCAAATTTGTTCAACTCACTAGAGCTGAACTAATCAACTCATAGAGGCCTCGAAGACACGCTGTAGTTAGAGTAGCTATCAAGCCACACTCAAAGTTTTGCAAAGTGAAGTGCGTGTGCTTCGTTGCGTTGAGGCTATTTTTCCTAAAATCACCAAGTAGTTATGGTAAATTTTTAAGGTATTTTGGTAGATTTTATTAGTACTTTTCGTTAGTTCATTGGTAGATTTCAGTATTTACAAGTGTGAAAAACCACTTATGTATAAGCATTTTGCAAAAATTGCCCTATGCACTTTCTTGCTGTGAAAAAAGTCGTTCTAAAAGGAGATCCACATTTGATTTTCCTAGTAGATAAGGATTATCACTTGATTCTCTCATGTTCAAATTCTCAAGTAGCAGAGAGCTTTATCCCCAATTTGAGCAATTTCTAATCTTCACTTGCGTTTTCTTGCACTAGATCCTTATCACACAACGATCTACGTCACATTCACTCCTGTGCTACAATGACGCTGCAAATTTGCCGAGTCTACAAGGCTCCACTAACTAAGACTTAAAGATCATCTTTGAGTAACTACAATCAATTAACTTTGGTTAATACACAATATTGACCGTAAACAGCGTCAATGTGTCCTAGATCGCTAAAACGGCTAGGATGCTAAGCAAATGCACTGCTGTTAGCAAAGTTAGCTAAGTAGTTACACGCAAATGCCAAGTTCGATCCCATACATACGCTCCAGCCTATACTTATATATGCTGAGCGTTTGTTATATGACCACTAGCACGCATCAGCAGATGCATACATGTGCATCTTTGATTGGCAACTGCATCTAATAAATGCAGCAACTAGTGACAGTCTACGCTTGATCCTGGCTTTGCTAAGAGCTTTATAGCACTAGATGAACTTATGTCTTCTTACCGGTAACTATTAAATGATTGATATCAAGGTAATAAACCCACCTTATCTCAATCCGCCTTATCAACTACGCGATCGTTTTAGAACCTATCTGCCTGTAGTTGTTGATGTGGAAACTGGTGGTTTCAACCCTAAAACTGATGCTCTGCTTGAAGTCTGTATGATCACTGTACAGATTGATAATGCAGGTAAGCTCACTCCAAAAGATCGCTTTAGCGTCAACATCCGTCCTTTTGAAGGCGCACAGCTTGTAAAGAACAATATTGATTTCTTAGGCATTGATCCTTTCGACGAAAAACGTAATCTTGTCGATGAGGCTGAGGCCATGAAACCTCTATTTAAGGCTGTGGCAAAAGAAGTGAAAGCTCAAGCTTGTACCAAGGCTATCTTAGTTGGTCACAACGGTGCCTTTGATCTAAGCTTTATCAACGCTGTAGCAGAGCGCATTAATTACAAGCGCAATCCTTTCCACCCATTCTCAGTTATCGACACTGCATCATTAGGCGCATTAGTGCTCGGTCAGACCGTGCTTTCAAGAGCATGTATCTCTGCAGGCATTAGCTTTAATGACAACAATGCCCACTCTGCTGTCTATGACACCGAAAAAGAGTGTGAATTATTCTGCTCGATCTACAACCGCTTCACTATGTATGCCGGTCTCCCAGGTAGGGAATAAACTACCTAAATTACAGCCTGACAAGATGCCTAAAAATGGTACCGACAAGCAGCACATGCTTGAACTTGCCACGACTGTATCTGAACGCCCGCTCTTGCGGGCGTTAAAGTTTTACCGCTACTAAAAAAGCAATCTCCTACGGCCTAATCAGAGCATTCACTCTCAAATCACTATCCGCAACACCCTGCCTCAAAATCCCCAACCTCAAGTTAGATCTGCACCAATTACACTGCATCTCTAGCAATGGCAGCTCCAAGAGCTTAAGAGACGTGTAAGTTTCTACGCAACGTCTAAGATAGCTGCTACTTTTATCAAAAGCCCATAATCATATTCAAAATCAAGTGATAACCACCTTGCAAGGTGAGTGTGATGAAACATCAGCACAATAGCCTTATATGCGCTCTTTTATATCCTTACAAGCTGCCAAAAAGCCAGTTACCTTTTTAAAGTAGTTTAACGTGGGTGTTACTTGATAGCCGTGATCTGCTTTTGAACTGATAATCGATAAATTGCTAAGAAAGTCGTGGTGCATTCTTGTGAAAGTGATGAAAATGATCGAGAGGCAGTGAACTCAATATTAGATACGATACATATCAGGCTCAAGCGGCAAAAGCGCAAATTTGGTCGTGTAAAACAATGCATTTATGTTGATCGCCTTTGTTAGCGTAATTGAGAAAATCACATCATGTGATAAGAAATTGTGAGTTGTGAGCTTGTTATATGAAGCTTTAAGGCATATGCTGTTTTTAGTTTCACAAATTTTGGAGCATCGCAATGTCTTTTGAATTAGTTCCACTCAAGTACGAGAAAAACTCTTTAGGTTTCCTTTCTGAGAACACCTTAAACTTCCACCACGGCAAGCACTTCAACGCCTACGTTGAGACCACCAACAAGTTAGTTGCTGGCTCTAACTACGAAGGCAAGTCCTTAGAAGAGATCATGCGCACCTCCGATGGTCCTTTATTCAACAACGCTGCCCAGGCTTGGAACCACGAGTTCTACTTCAACTGCATTACTGGCGAGACCAAGGCTCCTGAGGGCAAGTTACTCGACTTAATCAACCAGAACTTCGGTTCTTTAGAAGAGTTCAAGCAGAAGTTCGCTGCTTCAGCTGTTGCTAACTTCGGTTCTGGCTGGACCTGGCTTGTTCAGACTGGCCCTAACCTCCTGAAGATCATGAACACCTCCAACGCAGCAAACCCACTCGTTGACGGCTTCACCCCAATTTTAGTTGTTGACGTATGGGAGCACGCTTACTACCTGGATTACCAGAACCGTCGTGCTGACTACCTCAAGGACTTCTTAGAGCACGTAGACTGGACTTTCGTAGCTTCTCAGATGCGTGACGTACAGTAATCTAATCTCCTAGATTTACTGCAGCTCCTGCTTTAAATGCCCACAAGGCATAAGGTTTTTAGAGGGCCTAAGCGCCCTCTTTAAACCATAAAGCAGGAGCTTTGTTGTTTTTGTAGCACTAAAAACTCAACATCCGCCAATCCTTCACACCTCCCCGCTAACGCAAGAGCGCTCAGAGCGCCTAGCGAATCTTTTTCCCGAAAGTATCTTTGATCCCCACTTACTATCATCTGCACATCTTTTTGCAGCTATAGCATTAGCCGCAAGTCAGATCCATTCTCTAATAGCTAGTTCGATCCATTCATTAACAGTAAGTCAGACCTATTCTTTAAGAGCAGGTAAGCTCCGTTTCTATAGCCGTTAGATAACGACATATCTACTGGCAGCTTCATCTGTTGTGAAGAGCAACTTGCATAAGAATAGCCAAGCTATCATTAACTTGCTAAGTACTTTTCCACGCTGATCCACTTGCATCGGACAAAACGATCTTTCATCTACGATCTTCAATATTAAATTTTATGCAGCTTCGCTCAGCTCTCGGGTCATGTTGGTGCGCTTGCACCATTCAACAGCATAGTTAACTTTACTAATGGCAGGTTGCAGTTGCTTTTAGCTGTGGATATTTGCTTAAGTTAGCCTGCGCCAGGTAGCTGCAAAACTAGTCTACATATACACTGTTTGCACTTTTTATTTGCTAAAAATATGTAGCTTTCGGCTTTGTTTTTCGCATAAATATCGAGTTTTAGGCGAGCATAGTAAACTTGCATGTAGATCACAGTTTTACACTTACACAAAAATGTTAACTTGCCATATAGCCTCATTGTGTTAGTTTTTACTCAGCAGCTTTTCAAGCTATGCATAAGATGTCTTTCTTTAGGCCCATGATTAGTTGTTCATCAGCACTACTCCATTAAGCAACTCATAAGCGCTGATGTGTGACTAAGCCAATCGATTCTTAGGCTAGCAACAGACTCTGACTGTAAGACCCCAGTTAGCATAGCTTTTTAACTGCTAGAGCAATCCTTGTATGTGTCTTCCATACTCATAGCCCAATATAGCGGCCGTGGGATCTAGTGCAAGCCTAGGTTTCACGGCCGTACATTGGTACACATAAAGGTTAACTCTAATACGGCTACTACAATCACCTGAGCGAGTCAGTCAGGACAATTGCTTTATGGATAGGCCCGTAGTCTTGCTTATGTGCAGAGTAGCAGTTTTTCTCTGCTCATTTATTTTTGATAGTACGCATAAGTATCGCTCATATGCTTTTTGACCTTAGCCAAGAGATGCGCTTGTATCTTGGTTTAGATTCTTATGCACTTGTATCTTGGTTTAGAGTCTTATGCGCTTGCTTTTACATCATGTATTTTAATGGGCTGTAGTTTTTTAGCCCGCTTGATGGCAAGTCTTTCGTTGTTGTGTTTATTAGCCACCTCATGCTCACTATTGAGTGGCAAGCTTGAAATACGATGCGCCAAAGCATCCTTGCTTTGCTGAGTAATTATTTACGTTTAACCGGTGGCTGTTTTAGCGCAAGTGCATTTAGTTTCTTAACTAACTTGAAGCACTTTGAGTGTGTAAGTGCATTCTAATTTGCCGCTTACTGACACTTGAGTGTGATCTTGCTTATAAAAACATAAGTTATTGTACAAAGCTGATTTATTTGATCAGCTAGTGTTCGCTATCTAAAGTAGAGCGCGAGTATAATTCTCCGCTCGCGGCGGCTCTTGACAGCACTGAAGCTGATAAATGCGTCATCTTGTACGAGCATTACAGCTTTTTGATAACAGGTGCTGAACACTAGATAAGAGCATGCTCTAAGGATTTGATTTACGTGTACATCTCCTATGTCTTTATGGCAGCAAAAGAAATTTGTGTCTAGCCACATACATAGCTTAGAAAACTACTTTTAGCCTAAGGAACAAGCTGCATACTATTACAAAGAGCAATTTGAGAATGTACCGCTTTTTGGCAACTAGCTTTCAAGCATGCATGTAGCTGCTTTAAACCCGTTTGCCAGGCTTTAGCATCATGAATAAGGTGCATTGCCTCGTCATTCATAGAGTTTAGATTGAATGCAAGGGCATAAAGACTTGTACCTTCTTTGAGATTACAGATAAGTCATGATGCTCAGCCCTTAGTTAATCGTAAGGAGGGGGTATGTTGATTAAAGATCAAGCCCATCGCTACAAAGAATTAAACGCACCGGAGCGACGAAACTTCATTAGTGCCATCATTGCCACCGTTTTTGGCAAGGTAGTGCTTTCAGGTATTTTCTTACTTGCACTTTTAACCTTAGGTTTCTACACCTTAAACTCTTCAACTGTATACGCAAGCCCACAAGGCTTTACCCACAATCAGATTCAAAGAGCCTCTCCTAAAGGTTTTGGTATCGAAGGTACTCAACCAAACACCGTCCACGGTGTACTGCACAATGGCCACACCAATGACTATGTAGTTTTAGAAGGTCGTTTTAGCTACAAAGAGAAGTCTGACACCATTCAGTACTACTTTACCGATGCTGCAGGTGACACCATTGCTGTAGATATCAGCAAGTCCAACAACGCCGCCCCTCCTATTCCTGATCTCAACTATTACCTCTGGGGTCAAGTTCAGCAAAGCTTCTTCTCTACCTCAATCAATGTAATTGAGTTCACCCCAATGGGCTAAGCTAATCTCAGGTTATGCACGCCGCACAACATTGCTGGCAACCTAAGCCATGCTCCAAGCTTAGCCTATCAAGCTAGCCACGATCTTAAACATGGCTAGCTTAAGCATCCTGCCCATAGACTTCTTATTTATCCGCCAAAAATCATCCGTAACGCATGGCAATTGCAATCAAATCCTTGCTACGGCATGCCTATCCTTTTGATCTTATGCACTGCTATTAGAAAGTTGTTGAGGCTAGAGTTTGATCTAGTGAAGCTGCAGCCCCCACTTAACTAAGTTTGATCTTGTGAGGCTGCTGCTCCCACTTAATTAAAGTGATAACTAAGGCTTATGCACTCTTGGTTAAATGTGGTGCAAAGTATCCTAGATAAGCTAAATATCTACTTACTATGGTGCAAGTGCCTTATAATCATGGCCTCATATCAGACAAACACAATGCTTGCTCTCATTAAGCGTACTCGACTTTATGGCTATGAAATTCACCTTTAAGTAGATGATTTGCTGTAGCTTGAGCTACTGTTCTTATTATCTTTAGCTTTCTTGTAGCTACTTATGATCTTTATGATCTAAGCGCTAGCTAAAAAGGCGTATACATCATGATCATGGCTGCTAGTTAATGATCTTTGTGATCGAGTGGCGCTGTTATGTTTAGATGTATGGCGCTGCATCGTGCAATCTTGTGTCTGAGTTTAAGCATGATAGACATACAAGGCTTTTACGCGCCATTGGCTCTAGCTTTGATAGCGCACGGCCCTTTGCTGTTTGCGTGTGACTAAAGCTTTTTTTGCTATTTGCGTGTGGCTTTTGTTAGCGCTTGTATGTTTTGTTTACTGTTGCGTAGTGCAGCGGCGTGGATACTTAGGTTTATAACAATGTTTCAGCTTAGGCAGTCATTCTTTCTCTTCTTAACTGCGACCATTTGGGGTTCAGGATTTGTGGCTCAGTCCATTGGTATGGATCACGTCACTCCTTTTACATACACCTTCTTTAGAACCTTTATTGGTGCTGTAGTCTTATTACCTATCGTTTTCTGGATTAAGTCACGTTCAGCTAAGCAAGAGCAATCAAGTACGCTTGATGCTAATAGCTCTAATGTGGATGTACAAAAAGCTCATGAGTCTGTCACATCCCAAAATTACCAGCGCAAAGATCTCATCATGGGATCCTTAGTTTGCGGTGCATTTTTAGTGGGTGGTGAGTCCTTTCAGCAGTATGGTTTGGTTACCACTGATGCTGGCAAGGCTGGCTTTATTACCTCCATGTACATCGTCTTTGTGCCAATTGTTGGTCTCTTTTTAGGCAAAAAGATCAATATCAGCATTGTAATTGGTGTATTGCTCTCCTTAATTGGCCTGTACCTTTTATGCGTTAAGCAGGATTTAACCTTTGAAAAAGGCGATCTCTTAATCTTAATGTGCGCCTTTGTCTTTACTTTCCACATCTTAGCTATCGACCACTATGTACATAAGTGCGATGGCGTATACCTCTCTTGTGGTCAGTTCTTCTTTGCCTCATTAATAGCGCTCATCTTAATGCTCATCGTCGACTATGACGTCTTTGCCTGGGAAGATGTATGGGCAGCATCCTTAGCTCTGCTGTGGTCTGGCGTAATGAGTAATGGCGTTGCTTATACCCTGCAGGTAGTGGGTCAGCGTGGTATGCATCCAACTATTGCTACCATCATTCTCTCTTTAGAGTCTGTAATGGCTGTAATCTTTGGCGTGCTCATATTAAATGAGTCCCTGACCTTAAAAGAAGGCATTGGCTGTATCCTGATCTTAGTTGCGGTGATCGTGGCTCAGGTAAACTTAAAGACTCTTATGGCCATCTTCTCAGGCCGTAAGCCGTCTCTTAATAGCAGCGACGATACGCTTGCATCTGAGGGCAATGGGCAGAGTGCAAAGAGCGCAGCTGAGGGCAACTAAAAGCAAACTACACTACTTGAGCAAGCGCATATGCCATGTATCTGCACTTGCTTAACAAGCTACTTTCACGCCACCTTTTTCAAAGGCAAGATAGACTCTCTATCTTGCCTTTTGTATTTAAGGCTGCAGCAAAACTTTTTTCATGTTTAGGCTGAAGTATTTATGGTTTAAGGTGAGGGTGTCTATCTGCTTGAGGGATCTGCAAATGTCACTTCCATGAGGTCTATTTGTGGCTATGAATTAGTGCAAAGTACGCTCTATTTTTTGAAGTAGCTCCTTTCTATGGTGCAATTCAAGAGTGTTGTAATACTTGTTATCACCTTGCTAAATAGCAAGTTTGCGATAACTTGGCTTGTATACAAGCTTTGTGCAGTCAAGTTGAGTTAGTAGACTTACATTTTGTAGATTTGACGTTTTAGAAAGTGCGCTCAGATAGGCTATAATAAAGAATCAATTTTTTTAAATGTTCCGTGATGCAGATCACTAACATTTCAATGCTAAAAGCTCCTGCGCTGCAAGTTTGCTTAGCAAAAACCTTGATAGCTTCATATCGCGGCTACACTAACATCTGAGCTTAATCTTTTGCACTTTTACCTGACGCTATAGCCTTAAGCACAAAGCATTTCTTAGGCTATTACTATAATTGTGTATAGATAGAGAGTTCAAAGGATTCAGCTTAGTAGTACAAAGCTTAAGAACATTAAGTTTTGCACTAGTCAGGCCTGAAGTTGTTTTTGCAAATGCAGGGGCATCTGCAAGTTTTGGAGATAAGTCATGACTTTTGATGAGATTAAGCAACTCATTGATGAGCATAACGTTCAGTATGCTGATTTGCGCTTTACCAACACCAAGGGTAAAGAGCAGCATATCACCTTACCAATCCACTTAATCACCGAGTCATTCTTCAGTGATGGAAAGCTCTTTGACGGTTCCTCCATGCCGGGCTGGTGCACCATTAACAAGTCTGACATGCTCTTGATGCCAGTTGATGGTCCTGTATTTTTAGATCCTTTCTTCAAGGTTCCAACCATCATCATCCGTTGCGACATTCTTGATCCAACCACTTTAGCTGGTTACGAGAAGGATCCACGCTCTATTGCTCGTCGTGCTGAGAACTTCATGCGCTCTGAGGGTATCGCTGATGAGGCTTTCTTAGGCCCTGAGCTTGAGTTCTACATGTTTGATGGCATCCGCTTCAAGCACGACATGTCTGGCTGCATGTACCAGATCGAAGACTACGAGGCAGCTTGGAACTCTGACAAGGAATATACCGATCGTCCTAACTTAGGCCACCGTCCTATGGTTCAGGGTGGCTACTTCCCTGTTCCTCCAGTTGATTCTTCACAGGACATCCGTACTCAGATGTGCGATGTTTTAAAGAAGTTCGACATCGAGCCTGAGGCACACCACCACGAGGTTGGTACTGCAGGTCAAAACGAGATTGCTACTAAGTACAACTCTTTAACTAAGAAGGCTGACGAAGTTATGAATTACAAGTATGTAGTTCATAACGTTGCTAACCTGAACAACAAGACTGTAACCTTCATGCCTAAGCCAATGAAGGGTGAGGCTGGTTCTGGTATGCACTGCCACATGTCTCTTAGCAAGGATGGCAAGAACCTCTTTGCTGGTAACCTCTACGGCGGTCTGTCACAGGAAGCTTTATGGTTCATCGGCGGTATCATTAAGCACGCTAAGTCCTTAAATGCCTTCACCAACGCTTCTACCAACTCATACAAGCGTTTAGTACCTCACTTCGAGGCTCCAGTATTATTAGCTTACTCAGCTTCTAACCGCTCAGCAGCTATTCGTATTCCTCATGCAGTTAACCCAAGCACTGCTCACATTGAGGTTCGTTTCCCAGACTGTCTGTGCAACCCATACCTGTGCTTTGCTGCCTTAACCATGGCTGGCTTAGACGGTATCATCAACCGCATCGAGCCGGGCGATCCACTCGATAAGAACCTCTACGACTTACCACCTGAGGAGTTAACCGGTATTCCTACCGTTGCTGACTCATTAGGCGAGGCTTTAGAGGCTCTTAAGGCTGACCACGAGTACCTCCTTGCTGGTGGCGTATTCACTGAGGAAGCTATTCAGTCCTACATCGAGCTTAAGGCTCAAGAAGTATCCTTAGTCCGCGATACTCCACACCCAGCTGAGTTCAGCCTCTACTACAGCCTCTAATTATTAATCGGCAAGTACTCTTTCAATCAGTACTAGCCTTTATCTAGAAGCTAAAAAAGCAGCGTTAGTTATCTTGCGCTGCTTTTTGTTTTTGGGGCCACTATAAAGCCTTACAAGCACCATCAAACATGCGCGTAAGCTGTGCATCAATGCAGCATCTTGAGCCTTGTGATGCTTAAAAACATACAAGAGACTTCAAAAACCATAATAAGATGCGTATCAGATGCTTTTAGATCGCGAAAGTGGCCTTAAATAAGCTTTTCTAGGTTAGAATATGCACACTATATTTACTGCAGTCCTGCACTAAAGAAAACTAAGTAAGCGCTTAATCTATGCTTATGCATCAGCACATTTCTATAAAAGTATAGAGCTCTTAGTTAAGTTAATTAAGCTAACTAAGCTTGATACATATAGCAGCACTAAGTAATCGATCTTTTAGGAACTAACAGGAGAGTCGCGCCGGAGCTTTCATCAGGCCTCTAAAAGCGTCTGTAATTAACACAGCAAACAAAGTACACATTGTTGTGCATCTTTACTTGCAGTTTGGTTACAGGGCAAAGCTATCATCAGGCTTGGCGCGCAATTTTAAAACATGACATCACAACGTTCCATGCTGGTAACCTCAGCTCTGCCGTATGCAAACGGACCAATTCACTTAGGCCATATGCTTGAGCATATACAGTCGGACATCTTTGTTCGCTACCACCGCGCCAAGGGTGATCAGGTCTACTACGTTTGTGCCGATGACTGCCATGGCACCCCAATTATGATCAAGGCAGGCGACATGGGCATTACCCCTGAGGAGCTTATTACTCAGGTCGGTTTAGCTCATAAAGCCGATTTCGATGGCTTCTTGATCTCATACGACAACTACTACCGCACCCATTCTCCAGAAAACCAAGAGTTCTCTACTGAGATCTACAAGAAGCTGCGTGATAATGGTTTTATTACCACTCGTACTATCTCTCAGCTTTATGATCCTGAGAAGAACATGTTCCTGCCAGATCGCTTTGTTAAGGGTACTTGCCCACGCTGCGGTGCCAAGGATCAGTACGGCGACAACTGCGAAGTATGCTCTGCTACTTATGATCCTACTGATCTTAAGGACGCTTACTCCTCAATTTCTGGTGCTAAGCCAGTCTTAAAGGACTCTGTACACTACTTCTTTGATCTGCCTAAGTTCAATGATTTCCTCAAGGACTTTATCCAAAACTCAGGTGCTGTCTCTGAGAGCATGGCTAACAAGCTCAACGAGTGGTTTGAGCAAGGCTTAAAGCAGTGGGATATCTCTCGTGATGCACCATACTTTGGCTTCCAAATCCCAGATACTGAAGACAAGTACTTCTACGTATGGCTCGATGCTCCTATCGGCTATATGGCATCCTTTAAGAACTTCTGTGATAAGAACGGCGTAAACTTCGACGATTTCTTTAAGGCAGATAGCGATAAAGAGCTCTACCACTTTATCGGTAAGGACATTTTATACTTCCACTCATTATTCTGGCCTGCAACCTTAAAGGGTTCTGGTTACCGCCTGCCAAATGGCGTGTTCGTACACGGCTATGTAACCGTTAACGGCACCAAGATGTCCAAGTCCAAGGGCACCTTCATTCAGGCTTCAACCTACTTAAAGCACTTAAAGCCAGAATGCTTACGTTACTACTTTGCCTCTAAGCTCACTGATGAGGCTGTAGATATCGATCTGTCCTTAGATGACTTCCAGGCTAAGATCAACTCAGACATCGTTGGTAAGATCGTTAACCTCGCCTCTCGTTGCGCAGGCTTCATCACCAAGCGCTTTGAGGGCAAGTTAGCATCAGAGCCTTTTGACAATGAGCTTATGGAAAAGCTCGGTTCTATTGCTGAGACTGTAAACAAGGGCTATGCATCTCGCAATTACGCTGATGCTATCCGTGCTGTTATGTCTCTTGCCGATGAGGCTAACCGCTACATCGACCGCGAGGCTCCATGGGTAATTGCCAAGGAAGAAGGTCAAGATGATAAGCTGCAGCGCGTTTGCACCGATGGTCTGAACGCATTTAAGGCTATCATCACCTACTTAAGCCCTGTTCTTCCTGAGATCGCTGATAAGGCTCGTGAGTTCTTAAACACCGATTTAGCTTTTGATGATGCAGCTAAGCCATTACTTGGCCACACCATCAACAAGTTCAGCCCAATGTTCACTCGTATCGATCCTAAGAACATTGAAGCTATGATCGAAGATAGCAAGCAAGACTTAAAGGATGCTGCATCTAAGAGCGCCAAATCAGACGACAAGGCTAAGGCCAAGGACGGAGCTGAATCAGGCGCATCTGAGTATGAGCCACTTGAGAGTGAAATCACCATCGACGACTTTGCCAAGATCGACTTACGTGTTGCCACTATCATCAAGGCTGAGCAAGTTGAAGGCGCGAAGAAGTTACTGCGCTTAGAGTTAGACTTAGGCTTTGAGCAGCGTCAGGTCTTTGCAGGCATTAAGTCTGCCTACAAGGATGCCGATGCTTTAGTTGGTCGCCAGGTTATCGTGGTTGCTAACTTAAAGGCTCGCCAGATGAAGTTTGGCCTGTCTCAGGGCATGGTAATGGCTGCAGGCCCAGGCGGTGAGGATATCTTCTTACTCTCCCCAGACTCTGGTGCAAAGAATGGCGATCGCGTCCACTAATAATTAGCTAGCCCACCTAGCTTGAGCTTAGCTAGCCCATCTAGCTTAAGCTTAGCTAGCCCACCAAGCTTGAGCTTAGCAAGCCCATTTGTTTGAGCTTGTCTAAGCTCGACTCAAAAGCCCGCAACGACCACCGTCCTTGCGGGCTTTATCATCTTAACAATAACAAAACCACCATCTAAGCACTCTCAACTCAATCAGCCACTGCTAAGCACTTGCCCAAATGAGCACCTGCACTCTATGTAAGCATGCTAAAAGCTATCAGTAGCACTTAACCCTTGTTCTATAAGGATAAGATAGCTCACAAGCTTGATATGATCTTGTCGAGCACATTTCCTTGTTAGTAAAATATTAGTCATTAAAAAAGTTATAACACTGTGCTTTTTTCTCAGAACTGAATGCCAACGCTTCTGACTTTTTACGCCACAGGAATCAAGCAAATTCAGTTTGGAGAAATTAATGGGACATCCTGACAATAGTCTGACCTCAAAGCTTTTAATGCTCTTTAAGCTTGCCGCTCCAATTGTTTTAGGCAACTTTGCTTATGCCTTTCTTGGTATTACCGACATTATGATGTCTGGTTTAGCAGGAACTTCAGATCAGGCTGGTGTTGCTATTGGCGGCTCTTTCTTTATCCCGTCCATTACTTTTATTATCGGCATGATCTCAGCTACCCATCCTGTGATCTCGCGTCACTGTGGAGCGGGCAAGAAGCATTTAATTCCATATGATCACGCCCATGCGGTATTAGCCTCGTTTATTGTTGGCTGCATTATCAGCCTTATCTTGCTCTATCTTGCTTACTTTGTCATTGAGATGGACTCAGACAAACGCATGGAGCAAACCGCGATTGATTACGTTATCTACATCGCTTATAGCATGCCGGTATTTGCGCTCAACAACTCAGCTCGTGCCTTTGCCGAGGCTATGGGTAACACTAGAGCAACACTGTACTTTGGTGTGTTAGCGGTGGTCTTAAATATCCCGCTTAACTATATCTTTATCTTTGGTGAGTATGGCATGCCTGAGCTTGGTGGTGCTGGCTGTGGCCTTGCATCTATGCTCTCGATGTTTATCTCTTGCGTCGTTATCTACGCATACCTGATGCTCCATCCAAAGCTTAAAGATTACCATTGGCTTAAAAATAAGGATGGCTTTAGCAAGCAAGCATTATTAAGCTTCTTTAAGCTCTCACTGCCTCTGGGCATTTCAACATCAGTTGAGGCCTCATGCTTCTCTTTAATTGCCATCATCTTAAGCCCACTTGGCTCAACACAAGTATCAGCTCACTCCATTACCATGTCGCTGACTAGCTTTGTGTTTAATATTCCGCTGTCATTGGGTATCGCCACAGCGATTATGGTGGGCTATGCCATTGGTCAAAATAACCTTGAGTCACTCAAGATGAATATCAAGGCCGCCTACGCCTCAATGATTTTCTCTATTGTAGTAAGCGTTAGCATTCTGCTGCTCGGTAGCCATGCTCTACCTGCTCTCTTTAGTGAAGATCCTGAGGTATTGGCATTAGCCACAGCTTTAATGTTCTTTGCAGCCTTTAACCAAAGTTTTGAGGGCATTCAGACCATTCAAGCCTTCATCTTGCGTGGTTTTAAAGACACAACCACCATCTTGATCGTCACTTTTATTGCCTTTTACTGTGTCGCTCTGCCAATTGGCTATAGCCTCTGCTATGGCTATATCACACTGCCATTTGACAGCTTCTTTGCCCAAACCGGACTCAAAGGCCCACGTGGCTTCTGGATTGGTCTTCTGTGCGGACTCATTGCTGCAGCTGTGCTCTATCGCTTCCGCGTAATCTACCATTACCGCAAGCTCAAAGACGCAGCTCTTCACGGCCACCGCCTGACCTAACATCAGTTAGCAAATTAGCAAAGGCTATAGTTAAGGTTAATGCGGCCTAAAAGCTGCAACCCCAATTATGACAAAGGCAGCTTACGCTGCCTTTGTCATATCAATTCGCCACCTTTCAAACTCTTTTCTCTAGCCCCAAATAAATAAGGCCGCTATGGAAAGCGGCCCTAAAAGATATGAGATATGAGAAAACTAAACTGTTATAAGCGACCTATTAACCGCCAAGTAAGCTCAGGGCTACGGTAGGACGCTGATTTGCCTGAGACAGAATGGTCTGAGAGGCCTGCTGAATGATCTGGTTCTGAGTTAATGAAGCAGTTTCAGATGCAAAGTCAGTATCACGAATACGGCTGCGTGCATCGGACTCATTCTCAGCAATAGAGCTCTGATTACGGATGGTGCTTTCCATACGATTTTGCACTGCGCCTAAGGCCGCACGTCTAGAATCTACTGCCTCAATCATCTTATCGATGTTAGCTAAAGTAGCCTGAGCATAGCTTGCTTGACATACAACCCAGCGTACAACGTTACCATCTTTAAAGAGGCCAGATTTGGTAAGATCAGCTTTTTGCTGTGCGGTAACACTTCCCATTGCAGCAATGCCACTCAAGTGAAATCCTCTTGACATGGCAAGTGTAATCATGTCTTGTGAATTAGCACCCACCTGGAAGAAGTATTCACCATCATCATTCTTTAATGTATCAACATTTGCAG
>Garnier_p2__coassemble_1421_pt1 | contig 23030 bp, 13 predicted proteins | sample Garnier_p2__metabat2_high_PE_037 | metagenome-assembled genome bin Garnier_p2 | reverse complement strand
TGTGACTAAGCCCAGACTAGCAGGTACTAAGACCAAACTAGCTGTGACTAAGCCCTGACTAGCAGGGGCTACGCCCATGCTTCTATCAAGCAGTTAAGCATGTGAGCAATTTAAACTTGCAAAGCGCAAACTAAAAAGCTGCTTGATATAGCCAACTACTTAGACAAAAAAGCTTGTGCAAGCAGTGGCGATACTCATTTTGGTCATTACAAAAAGCAATGGCCAAGATTTGGTTTTAGCAAGATGCCATTCTTATGGCTGTCTTGCCTAATTCTTTAATGTTTTATAACTACTGTACTTACTAAACTTACACTGCAGCACTCCTAGCAAAACTATGTATTGCTTTGCTAGTTTCTATAGCACTAATTAGCAAATTGCCATTAGTGCTAGCTAAGGCTATCAGTGATAAACCTAAGGTCGCTGTGAGCGGCCTTGGCACTCATTTGCGCTACATTAAACAGCCTTAACGCTGTCATGGGCATAAGAGCGCTTTGGGTTTAGTGGTGGCATGGCAAACGGTACATATCATATGAACCAAGGGTGCTTGAGCCACTAAAGTAGTTAGCGAAAAATTTTTAAAACTTACTATGTCATAGCCCATAACAAGCTAGAGAACTATGCTTAGCAATTTACTCATCAGTTAAAGCTAAGCTCCTCAAGCTAGGGGCTTTAGTAGCTAGAACAATTGGATCTAGTACAAATAGTAGTTACAGACGTCTTTTGCTAGCAATGCGCTTTACTACGGCTGTGATCTTTACTCGTAAAAGAGCTATTTATTATGAACCGTAGCTATCCATTTTATTTAGATAGTAGCGCTTTAAAATCGCATCATCAGCTAAAAAAGGCGCAGATGAGCCATTTAAGTAGTAAGACTTAACGTAAGTCCTTGTAGCTAAAACACATCCGTGCATAGTATGGCTGCAGCATATAGAGTTAAGCATCATTTCTATAAAGCTTAGCCATAGACCTCATCACCTTATATTGAGGGAGAGGAGGAGGAGGGTGTAATACACCTAATCAGTATGGCAGACTCAAAGCCCCGTGATAGGCTTTAAATCTTATCTGGTCGCGATGCGACCCTCAAAGAAGTCTCATTAAACTCTATTGGTCTTATAAAACTTCTTTGAGGGAAACATCATGGCAAAGCAAGTAAAGGTTCATGCAGATCATGATTTACTTGCTTTGCCAAATTAGCTTGGCTCAAAACGGCAAGAGTAGTTTTGCCTTTGAAGCTAAGACTGTTCTAGCTTAGTCATTTGGCTAAGACTGTTCTTTCTTAGCCATTAGGCGAAAACTAGTGTTAGTTTTGTCGTTAAGGCTAATGCATGGGGACTAAATTAGATGTCCTTGGCAAAAGCAACAGCGCGGCCAATGTAGGTCTCAGGAGTGAGCTTGCGCAGCTGCTCCTTAGCCTCCTCAGGGATCTCGAGAGTATCGATGAACTTGAGCATGGTCTCGGCGTTAACTTCACGACCACGAGTGAGCTCCTTGAGCTTCTCGTATGGGTTAGCGATGCCGTAACGACGCATTACAGTCTGATATGGCTCAGCTAAAACTTCCCAGTTGTGGTCAAGCTCGTCACGTACGTGGGCCTCGTTAGCCTGTAACTTGGAGATGCCCTTTAAGGTGCTCTTCCATGCTAATACTGAGTAACCGCAAGCAACACCTAAGTTACGTAAAACGGTTGAGTCAGTCAGATCACGCTGGAAGCGGGATACTGGTAACTTGGCAGCTAAGTGAGCGAAGATGGCGTTAGCCAGACCGATGTTGCCCTCAGAGTTCTCAAAGTCAATTGGGTTAACCTTGTGAGGCATGGTTGAAGAGCCGATTTCGCCAGCGATGGTCTTCTGCTTGAAGGTGCCGTAGGAGATGTAGCCCCAAATGTCACGATCGAAGTCTAAGATGATAGTGTTGAAACGCTCTAAGGCATTGAATAACTCAGCGATGTAATCGTGAGGCTCAATCTGAGTGGTGTAAGGATTGAAGGTAAGGCCTAAGGACTCCTCGAACTCCTTGGAGAAGGTGTACCAATCAACCTCAGGGTAAGCGCTTAAGTGAGCGTTGTAGTTACCAACGGCACCGTTGATCTTACCCATGATCTCTACAGCGGCGATCTGATCGCGCTGACGACGCAGACGGTAAACTACGTTAGCCATTTCCTTACCTAAGGTGGTAGGAGAAGCAGGCTGGCCGTGAGTACGAGCCATTAATGGCAGCTCAGCATACTCATGAGCTAAACGAGTGATCTCGCTAATAAGTTCATCGCACATTGGCAGGAGAACTTCTTCACGAGCAGTCTTTAACATCAGAGCGTGGGAGTTGTTGTTGATATCCTCTGAGGTGCATGCGAAGTGGATGAACTCTTTGACCTTGGAGATCTCTTCGTTGCTGGCAGTCTTGTCCTTTAAGAAGTACTCAACAGCCTTAACGTCATGATTGGTAACAGCTTCACGACGCTTGATGTCTTCAGCATCTTCAACGGAGAAGTTAGCAATGATGTCATCGATAAAAGCGATGGTCTCTTTTGAGAAAGCTGGAACTTCTTTAATTTCAGGGCAAGAAGCTAATTTCTTAAGCCAGGTGAGCTCAACCTGAACACGGAAGCGCATTAAGCCATACTCTGAGAAGATAGCGCGCAGTTCCTTTACTTTAGATTCGTAACGACCATCAAGTGGAGAAATCGCGGTAAGCGGCGATAATTGCATAACTGACCCCAAAAGTTGAAGTAATGTAGGCATTGACGTAGTCATGTACTAGACGTGAGCACATGCAGCTAAATATGTAATTCTGCACTGCACAGCCCGCCCCGTCAATGAAAAAAACTTATTTTGTCTGCATCTAAAGCGCAAAACCATGCTGCAGACTAACTAGACAAAAGCTAAGCTAGCTTAAAAAAGCGCCGTTGCAGTGCAATGGCAGCCCATGATCTTTGATCGCTTTAAACGTTACTAAAGTTAATCTAGAGTTTTTTAAACAAGCTGCAACAATCTATTGATGTTTGAGTAAATGATCTGCATATGCTTAACTACATGCTTAAGCTTAGTAGTCTTGGTACTTAAGTAACTTTAGTGTTGTGCTTTTGCAAGTGTTAAAGCAAAAACAGCCATCTAGTTAGATAGCTGCTTTTGGTCTTTAACTAAGACGTAATTAACGGAGACCGCCTTGATGCTTAGAGATGATCTGACGGGCGCACTCAATAATGTTCTTATAGTGGAACATTAATGAATAACGCTTGCCACCCATCTGATGCCACAGCATGGAGGCACGGATGCCAGATAAGAGCAGGGCTCTAATCATCAGCTGGAACTCACTGCGGCTTAAGTAGCTCTCCTCACCGTAGATGATGAGCTTAGGGAAGTTAGGGCTAATTAAACCAGAGTAAATGCCTGAGTAGAGCTTGATGACATCGTAATCAACTAAGACATTATTCTCGGCAGTTTCATAGTTTGGATGCATAGCAAGTACTTGATCTCTGAGTCTATCTACCTCGCTATCAAGCTGCTTTGAGACCATAGACTGACGCTCTAAATTAGTCTCAAGTGACATGATAGAGAAGGCGATCTTGATTAACTCTGCATTCTTAGGCTGAGCGGCCTCTTTTGGATATAAAGAGGTGAGAAGCTGAGTTAAACCAGGGATCATGGTTGATGGATTATAGATGTCCTCAACAGTGTTTGGATTAGTGATGATGAGAGCACGCATTAAAGGAGCAATGGCGCTTTCATCAACTTTACCGAAACGAGCAACAGTTTGGATTTGTGCAGCAGACTGGAACACGCCTGCTAGCGCAAGAGTTTCGGCGTAGGTATTGGTAGACATTGTTAAGGACTCCTACTCTTAAGAGCATCCATAAAAACTACGATACTAATACTTTAATTGTTTAAGTGCTCGGCTGAAGGCACACATAAGATTTTGTTCGTTAGACGATCTTACGATCTTATGCTTTGAATGCAGCCTAGTCACAAGACTTTAGCACTCTTGAGTAAGGAAAAACTTAGGAGCAAGGCTTAAAGTTTTGCCAAACAAAATTCTTATTTAATCGGCTCTTCAATAATTGCACCGCCTAAACAGTCAGCACCATTGTAAAAGACCACAGACTGTCCTGGAGCTACTGCAGAGACTGGGTTATCAAAAGTAACCTTGAGCATGGAGCGCAAGCCGTTTGACTCTGCTGAGTGTGCTAAGGTACCTTGCCCATCTACTTGAGTGCCATTATCATCGAGATAAACTCGCTGCACTGTACATGCAACATCAGGTTGACGATAGCGAACCTTGCAAGTGCACTTTAGTGGCAGTTCAGGTAGGCCTACAATCCAGGTCTCATTACCAGCAAGTAAGCCATTGGAGAACAAGGCTGGATGGTTATGACCTTGAGCTACGATAAGGGCATTGTGAGCCATGTCTTTATCCACAACATACCATGCCTCACCAGTACCATCGGCGCTACCGCCAATGTGTAGGCCCTTGCGCTGACCAATAGTGCAGTACATTAAACCAGGATGTTCGCCAACTACCTTGCCCTCAGTTGAAATGATTGGGCCTGGAGTAGAGGCGTCAGGTAAGTACTGATGCAAGAATTGACCAAAGCGCTTTTCGCCGATAAAGCAAATGCCTGTGCTGTCCTTTTTCTTGGCAGTGACTAAGCCACGCTCTAAAGCAAGTTCTCTTACACGTGGCTTTTCAATATGGCCAACTGGGAAGAGAACGCGGCTAAGCTTATTTGGACCAATGGCGTGCAAGAAGTAGCTTTGATCTTTATTTTTATCTAAGCCACGCAGTAAATGCGCATCTGCTCCGATGCCGCCATCAAAAGATCTGAGGCAATAGTGACCAGTTGCAATGAAGTCAGCGTTCAAATCCTCCATGGCGTAATCCATGAAAGCTTTAAACTTAATCTCTTTATTGCACAGGATATCTGGATTAGGAGTACGACCCGCGCGGTATTCGCTTAAGAAGTTCTCAAATACGTTATCCCAGTACTCAGCTGCAAAGTTGATGGTTTTAAGCTCGATACCAAGCTTGTCACAAACATCCTGAGCATCCTTACGATCCTCAGCAGCTGAGCAATAGGTGTCGTTATCGTCCTCTTCCCAATTCTTCATGAACAGTCCAGTGACGTTCATGCCTGCCTCTTTAAGTAAGGCTGCAGATACAGAAGAGTCCACGCCACCTGACATGCCTACTACGACGTTCTTACCCTTGAGCTCGTCATAAGGAATCTTGTCATCAAAGACATGGTCAGGAGCAAATAAAGTCTTAGACATTAGCCACGAACCGTAGTGATTAATGAAAGAGGGAAATTCTGACCCTTGTCGTAATCATCGAAAGATGAGCCGACTAAACGAGTACGCCACTGACTCTTGCGATTGTTGATCTCTTCACGAGTCATCCAGTGTACAGCTAAGATATCGCCATCAGGATCGGCTGGATGTGCCTTAGTAGGATCGTTGTCCTTGAGGCGAGCCTTGAAGGTAAAGCGGATAATGGTATCCTTTTCTTTTACGTAGTCGTAAATACCAACTAAGTGCTCAAGCTCAATCTCACAACCAGTCTCTTCAAGGCCCTCGCGCACGGCAGCCTCTAAAATGCTTTCTTTAGCATCGACATGGCCTGCTGGAATACCAAAGCAACGCTCGCCAGTATCCTGAAACTCTTCAACCATTAAAAAACGACCTTCGTGCTCAATGATGAGCGCAATGGTCAGATGTGGCTTAAAACGCTCGGCCATACATGCCTCTTGAAAAACCTAAATCTAAAAGCCTAGCAATCACTAAAAAATCGACTGCAGTGCTGATGCAAAGACAAGCTTATGCCTTTGCTCATCTACGATCCTTTGTCAGCTGCGATCTTAGCACGTAACACTTTTGATCTGTTGTCTACTGCGATCTTAGCGCATAACGCCAGTGATCTTTTGTCTACTGCGATCTTAGCGCATTACACTAGCGATCTTTTGTTTGCTGCGATCTTAGTCTAGATACGGCCATTAGATGGGGTTATTAGTATTAATTGGGTACCTGTTTGCACTTAGGCTCAAGCCTAGAGTAGCAGGTGGTGATGGAGTAAGGCTGCTAAAAAAGATCATGACTGCTTGCAGCTTACTGCAACATAAAGCGAGTCAAAAATCAGCACAATTACTTCACAAAACCCGTAATTTTATCAAAAGCAGAGTAATTTTGATAGCTGCGAGACTTCTAGCAGCAGCCTTATCTTAATCTTGGTGCATGTAAATAATTAATCGCATGCCCTTTAATAGACAGAAGAGCATTGCCCCCAAACATCAAAAGTGACTCGCTCGCTTGATGATAAAAACTGTCTTAACTACTCTCGCTAGAGGCCGAAGTTACAAGGAGTTAGCAGTAAATAGCTCTTATGATATGTGCTTAGGGTGTGGTGCTCAAAAAATGCAAAAGGCAAGATCACGCATCCTAGTTAGCTAGGTTCATGATCTTGCCTTAAAGGGCACGACGCAATGGGGCGGACTAGGGATCTTGTTTAGCGCCTTGCGCTAAGCAAGATAGTAGTTTGCCGTTGTGGCTTAGGCCATAGCCTGAATAATAGCCTTACCAAATTCTTGAGTAGATACTTGGGTAGCGTTAGGCATTTGAGCTGCAAAGTCAGAGGTGACGCGGCCAGCGCTAATAGCACCTTCCATACCCTTAACGATGAGATCAGCAGCCTCATTCCAGCCTAAGTGACGAAGCATGAGCTCAGCTGAGAGGATGATAGAACCTGGGTTTGCAAGGCCCTTACCAGCGATGGTTGGAGCGGTGCCGTGGGTAGCCTCGAAGATCGCAGCCTCAGTACCAATGTTGGCACCTGGAGCAATACCGATACCACCAACGATAGCGGCTAATGCATCAGAGATGTAATCACCGTTTAAGTTCATGGAGGCAACCACATCGTAGTCTGCTGGGTAGAGCAGGATGTTTTGTAAGAATGCATCAGCAATGCAATCCTTAACTACGATACGGTTGTTGGTCTTTGGATTGATGAATGAAACCACGCCCTTGTCATCAGCCTTGGCACCGTACTCACGCTCAACAAGCTCGTAACCCCATCTCTTGAAGCCACCCTCAGTGAACTTCATGATGTTGCCCTTGTGAACGATGGTTACGCTCTTGCGATCGTGCTCGATAGCGTATTCAACTGCAGCGCGGATTAAACGCTCAGTACCAGGCTTACTCATTGGCTTGATACCAATAGCGCAGTGCTCAGTAAAGCGCAGCTTCTTAACGCCCATATCGTTTTGCAGGAAGTTGATGACCTTCTTTACCTCATCAGTATCTGCGTCCCACTCGATACCAGCGTAGATATCTTCTGCGTTCTCACGGAAGATGATGGTATTGGTAAGCTCTGGCTGCTTAACTGGGCTTGGGGTGCCCTTGAAGTAGCGTACTGGACGCAGGCAGATGTATAAATCTAAGCCCTGACGCATGGCAACGTTTAATGAACGAATGCCACCACCAACTGGAGTGGTTAAAGGGCCCTTGATGGCAACATGGTAGTCTTTGATAAACTCCATGGTCTCATCAGGCAGGTATACATTCTCGCCATAAACTTCGCATGAACGGCCGCCTGCGTAGATTTCCATCCAAGAAATCTTTTTAGAGCCAGCATAAGCTTTCTCAACTGCAGTATTTACCACCTCATGCATAACAGGAGTGATGTCTGCACCGATACCGTCACCACGGATGAACGGAATGATTGGGTTATTCGGTACCTGCAGCTTGCCGCCTGCATCAAGTTGAATCTTCTCACCTGCAGGAACAACTACTTTACTTTCAAAGCTCATGCTCAATCCTCAATAAAAATTAACTAAGCCATAAAATAGGCTATGCATAGGCTACGAGGTCTATGCAGATCTCATTAATCGTAAACTAAGAAAGTGTCTTTGCACAGAAAAAGCGAAAAAGTCTGTGAAGCTATGACATTAGCCAGCATTTATGCACAACTAAGGTGCTTTCTTGGCGCTTTAGATGCTCTTGTGCACAAAAATAATACAGTAGGCTGAGCAATATGGAGACCATCAAACCAAGCGCAAGCAATCAGTCTAAAAGCCGATGAGATGGGATTTGGTGGCGGCATGTGGATTTTGCCGCATGGAAATTAGGCTGCATGTGGATTTTGCAGCATGGAAAGTATGCCGTATATGGATTTTGTGGCTGCATTGGGATTTAGCGACATGCCGATTGGAGGGCATGCCGCATTAAAGAGGGATAGGAGTTATTCGCCGGAGCTTAAGTCTACTGGTAGATTTTGGTCTTCTTGAGACATGCGTGGGCGTGAGGTCTCTAAGATAGCCTCGCGTCGCTCACGATCGCGTTTAAGCTGCTCTAAGGCACGTGCCTTCGCTGTATCGATCTCACGTTGATGCTCTAGACGCTGCTGCTCGATGAGCTCTTGTTGCTGTGCCTTAAACTTTTGATCGTGCGCACTAAGCTTTGGATCGATAGTTTGATGAGCCTCTCTTAAGCGCTGACGCTCTTTAGAGTTTGGATCAGGGGCACTGTAGCTACGTGGAGCTAAAGATGGGCCTTTAGCCTGATACAGTGGCTCTTCTTTTGGAGCGTTATGTGCGCCTACTAGAGGTGTATTCTCAGGACGATAAGTATCATTATCGCCATAGCCAAATTCATTGTTACCAAAGCTAGGCTTAGATGCCTCAGAAGCTGTGGCATTAGCATTCGGGATAGCAGCATCATCTTTGCCAAAGATAGCTTCTAAGCGCTTAGTAATGTCCTCATTAGATGCACGTTGTGCTGCAGCCTGGTAAGCATCTGCCACGGCTTGCGCATCACGTACTTTAGCCTTCATCTGCTCCTCGGTGAGCTGACGTGGATATAAATTATTGTGCAAGATGCCTTCTTGCTTGGCTTTTTCTGATGAAGGTACGAAGTCTAAATCAGCAGCTGTTCCGTGCTGCTGAGTAGTGGTGCCATTGTTATAGCCAGAAATAGTGTTGGCAACAATGGAGGAATCCTTATCCACAATGCCAGGAGCGGCTGATTGTGCACCTTGGTTTTCAGATGCCTCAGCACTTTTAGCTGAGCTTAAATATGCATACAGTGGGCGGCCATTGTGATGCTTAACTAAACGCACCAGCATCTCCTTGACGCGAGAATCGTCTGGGGTGATGTAGGTTTTAAGATCACAGATATCCTTGCAGCGCATCTTCTTACAAAGATTGTTGTCAAAGGCAGGATCGCACACGGCCTCTTTGTAAGCGTTGAATACCTTCATTGAGTCGATGACGTCAGAAAGAGTGTTCTCAACGTTGATATCCACTTCATCAGCGATTTCTTTTACACGCTCAATAACATCGTTAGGAATGGTAACGCTCTTTTCATTGCCTTGATCATCGGTGAACTTGCCGCTAAGTATGCCAGACTTACGACCTGTAAATTGATAGCCCACATTGTAACCACTGCGTCTATCGAGCAGACGATAGGACATGCTTAAGGTTGGGTATGGGGTTTCAGAGAGATCGTGGATAAAGTGAGCGTAGTTACCATAGTCCTTAATATTAAGGATGTATGGTTCCTTTAAGGAGGTATCCTTTTGGTATGTAATCAAATTGGCCTTGTCCGACATCTGCATGCCGACAGTAAGGTCATTGTTGAGCTTGGTATGTGTAATGATAAGACCAGAGCTTTGAATACGTACGGAGCGACCATAGAAGTACTGAGTAGATGACTCTAGCTCAGAGTTCTTAATGTAGTAGATGGTGTTGTACAGCGGATCATCAGAGTGCAGATTGGTCAGCATCTCAAAGACAATACGACCGCCAGTAACTACATAGGCTCGACCAAAGCCGTCTGCTTTGCCATCGGCGCAGTTACCTTCCCAGAACACCATAGAATTTGGTTTTAAAACACGATCAAGGGCGTCAGCGGTAATGGTGCAAGGTTCAGTCTTATTAGCTGGCTGCTTCTTTTGCATCATGCTGACATAGTTATCTGCATAATGCTTAACCATTTGCTCATGGGTTGTTAGAAGACTTCTTTCAACCTCAAGACTTGGTCCATTTTTTAAGATCGCAGAGCTGCCGATGAGGTACTGATCGACAGGAGCGTCAGCACCCTTTGCATTACTCATATCATGAGGTGCAGCTATTGAGGTATTTGCGGCAGCTAAAGAAAGAATGAAGGCAGTACAAGCACTTAAAGCCGCACCAAAGGACCAAAAACTCCTATGAGCATAATCATCATGATCATAAATGGTCACTTCGGTATATAAAGGAGCTTTTGCATTTTCATCTTGCTGCAGATGTGAGGCAAGCTCAAAAGAGAGGCTGCTAAGGTGTAAAGGAGCAATTTCTGATTGCTCTGAACGTACAGCTCTATCATCTTGATGAGATGTGCTTAGTAAAGCCTCGGCTTGTGCATTGAGTGATTCTTTTAAATGATAGTTAAGTGACTCAATAGCATTGTGCTCAGAGCGCAAAAAACTAGCCCTGCCAAAACTGACAGAGAAGGAGATGGCCTTCTGACAGATACGAGCTGAGGCAAGCGCAAGCTTACCAAACAGCAAAGCAGGTTTAGTTTGCATATGATGGTTTAACTAGGTATCACTCACTGTAAGCAAGCTAACTTTAAAAATGCATCGAGCTAGCTAACTACAATAAACTTTTGGTTGAGCAAAAGTATTGGAAAAGAACTTATGTAAGCACTTAGCTAATTACACGTTCTTAGCTTTAAGATACTCTGCTCTTATAAAAAAAACGTCTTTGAGGTTAGTGTATCAGCACATACACAGAACAAACTCAGTAAGACAAGCGTTAGACATTCAGATGTAGCTAAATGACTTACCATCAGCCACGCAATAAGCAATAGCATAGCATTACGGCGTCAAAAACTATAGCGCACTGTAGGTCATAGCTGTGTTTTTTGCGAGTTGTAATACATTTTAATTTCAGATTGAGTCTTGCTTGCCAGGATTTTTGTAAGACTCATTTGCCCAAAGGCGGTTTTTGATGACACGAGATCATCAACACCTTGAAAGATGTTGTACAGAGCACCAAAAGCTTTGAATGACCACTCTAGCCTATCTTGAAGCAACCATCCGTATTTTGCATTGCACTATGCAAATAGCGACTTTAAAGCATGTGAATCTTAATTATTCTGCACAAACAAATTGATAAAGGCGCGTAATTATAGCTTAAATATGCACCATGTCAACTAGTATACAAGTTGTCGAAAATGGTTGATTTTTGAGCAAGTCAAACACATAAAACTATCCATGTTTGATTAGTTAAAACTAACTTACAAGGCCTAATCAAACCCAACATGCAACTAACAAAAAAGTACTCCTAAGCGCATCCGCTCAAACGCAATTTATCAGTAAACAATGATGCAAATACGCAAGGTGCAAAACGAGTGAAATTAGCTGCGCTCAAAGTTACAGGGAACTACAAAGGCAAACGCAAATCCAACTGCAAAGGCAACCGCATTAGGCTCAGTAAAGGTGGTAAAGATAGTCTTAGTCTGGAGCTAAGGAAGCTAAAAAAGCCTTCGGCTGAGGCTTAGGTAGCAAAAGATAGTTGGGCACGATGCCAAGGTAGCTATAAGATGCTAGCAGAGGAGGGATTTTGAGGTTCGTACAAGCCGCTAGCTTGAGGCTAGGGCTTATAGATTGGAGCTAGCTGTTAGAGGTAAAACTTAGCTCGAGGCGATGGTTTGGGGGAAAGATTAGTTAGAGATATGATGATCTTCAGTAACGTCAGGATTAGTTTTAAGCAGATGTTGGTTAGCAATAACAACAGATGCGCAAACTAAGAAAGACAAGGTGATGACGATACCAGAGATCATTTTAATCATGCTATACAACCCAAAAGGCCTATAAGTTACTTGCTTGAGCAAGTTAACTAAGCGTCAATGAGAATATGCTAGATCTACCGTGCTTAGTTTTGGTTATCACACAAAACAGATGCTATCTGATTTGATGAAGCAACTCATAGTTGTCTTTATAGTCAAAATCACACATCTAATTATGACAACTAAGATAAGTAGTTAAGCATTATCGCTTAGCGATGCTTTGTGCTTGGAGATTTGTCTCTAGCTCCGAAACACATATGCAAATGTATCCAAATCAAAACGGCCTTGCAAGCTAAATTTATGATCGTCGTCACGTTATATCTAGGTGTGCAAAAAAGTAATAAAGACTATATATAAGCTGTTTAAAGCGTAAAACTGTAAAATTTTAGCTACTTGTCATACCTTTTAGAAATTGCTGCAAAGCCTTATAACATCTAGGGTTTTCTTGTATACAAGTGCTCTTGGTAAAAATCGACATATTTTTTGTAAAAAATTCACAAAAGGCCTTGTTTTGATTCTTTTATGCCAACTTTATATCAATAACTTTGTGTATATATGTTCTCAAAACCATCAATAGAATGTAACATGTTTCGTATAGTGACAACGCATCATACAAAACTTTAGAAAAATATCTCCATAAAGACATCGTGTACCTGCAAAATGGCTTATATGTCATATTTATACAGGGGTATCTCACTCAAGTAGCCATCATTGGCAATCAAAAGCGGGCAGCCGCTGCTGCTGCCTCAGTTCATCCTCAGTCTCAGCCTGTGCCTCGGCTCAGCCTTAGTCAATGTCTCAACCTATGCCTATGCCTGAGCAAACGGCAGCACCTGAACTTCAACCTTTGCTGATTGCACGAGCCTTCATCAAATTAATAGCCCATCAGCATGCAGCTGCAGCAACCATCTAACTCAACTTTCACAACAATCAAGGGCTTACAAATGTATTGTTTCAGAGTTCGGATGAGGCCGCTACCGCAATAACCTAACCTAACCTAACCTAAGCTAAGTGTTTGATCACAAGCAAGTTAGTAAGATCAGTTTTTCAGGCTCTTGAGCTCATCGATCACAGCATGGTGATTATGAGCCTATTTTAGGATCTGTCCTTGAATCGATCACAAAATGGAATCTTGTGATCAAGAGTCATTGAGACTGGTGGCGTGTGGCTTGTGAAGGGAACTAAACATTTGCAGCTGTAGATGCAATACGAGCTTGGGGCTTTGGTGTAAATTGAGCGTATGGTTACGCTAGCCTAGCGATTCTTTTGAGGTTATTTGAGGTTAGTATTGTTGAAAGTGAGGCAGGGGAAGTGAAGGCTAGATGGTTTTACTGTGCCTAGAAACACAGCGGGCATCTATATGAAGCTATAGATGCCCTGCAGTCGTGACATTATGATGTCAGATTAGACAGATGCCTAAAGCTTTGGCATGCTGTCATCTCGCGCTAAAGATTAGCGAGCGCGGAAGGTAATACGACCCTTGGTCAAATCGTATGGAGTGATTTGAACGGTTACCTTGTCGCCAGTTAAGATACGGATGTAGTTCTTACGCATCTTACCGGAAATGTGGGCCATAACGATGTGGCCGTTCTCAAGCTCTACTTTAAAGGTGGTGTTTGGCAGGGTTTCAAGAACGGTGCCCTGCATCTCGATACTTTCTTCTTTTGCCATAAGTAAACTGTAATGATTTGAAAAACTGTGTTCAGGTTATGCTCTTTGAGCACCTTGCAGCAGATGTCACAACACCTGCAGAGCAATCTTGTGATCTGCTGTGTCTGAGCATTGAGCTGTTTTTGCTATACAAAGCTGCTTGGCACTGCGCCATAAACAGCTACCATCTTTGAGCCGTGAATTGCTCCTGCCAAATCTTACGATTATGGCGTGAGCTTCATGGCGCCGTTGCGCCAAATCTCATACGGTTAACAAGTTACCCATATCGGCTGAAACACGCAGCCGCTATCAAATAGCTTCTTTACAGAAGCATTTTTGAATACTTTTCTAATGATATTAATCTTAGAAACATGTAGGCTTACATCGCCACCTAAACTCTTGAAGTTATAGGTGGAGAATTACGCCTATTTGTTAAAAGCTCATAAATAACAGCTCTAAGTGGGCCTGAACGCCAAAAAGCAGGGGCTATTATACACTATCAAACTTGATTTTCAGCATGTTTGACTAAAAGTTAAGCAAATTGCAAGTGCCGCAACCGTGTTTTATATGCCCCTCAACGTTTAACTCAATGCATGATACGCGTTTAATACAGGCCCCCACTACAGCCTTGCAAATCCTTAATTGTGCCGCTATCCACTCAGACTATGCGCAAAGCCTTGTCATCTACTTGTATTACCTTTCTAGGCATAAACTTGCCTAAGAGTTTTGAAGGCTAAGTAAACTAAGCACAACAATGATGGCTATAATTCCCCACTTGCCAAAGCAACTCATGAATCGTTACCGCAGTCGTCGAGAGTTCCATGCATGAGTTCTTAGGCTAATGTGGATGCAGTCAAGATTTTGCATCTTTACATTTGAGCTCATTTAATGGCATTAGCAATGTTCTATGTCATGTGAGTCCAGGCACTCAAATTGTGAATGTTTTGATGAGTGGCTGTTTTTGCTCTGAGAGAGACTGTTAGGCGGACAGAGAAGTGCGTCTGATGCTGTTGCTGGCAGATAGAGCTGTGCATCCGATGCTGCAGCTAGCAGATGATGCGTGCTAGGTCGGTTGGTTTGAAAAAAAATGGGGCGCTCTAGGTTGGTAGAGCGCCCCGGGCCACTTTTGGGCTTGGATTAGATTTTTACACCGATAGTTTTTGGTGTGGCGTGTTTAGATGCGCTTGGCTACTTCGCGCTTGTCGCTAGATAAAGTTCCAGATGCATGGCCAGTTAATGACTGCTTGATGTGGTGGAGCTCTTCATCGCTACCAAAGCAAGGTGGAACACCGTGAGCATCTGGATCATGTAAGAACTTGGTAAATACCCAAGAGCCTACGCCATTGCCCAGAACAATTAGAGCAAGACGAGTCCAGTCAGTTAAGCTCATGTCAACTTGTGCCATTGCAAAGAAGCCGCAGTTGGCAACGCTGTGCTCAAAGCCAGCGAGCATAAAGAACATAACTGGCATGATGACGTATAAAGGATGCTTACCCTTGTTAAAGCCAGAGTAGGCAATATGCATCATTGCGCCACATCCGATAGCCAGGATGAAGGATGAGAGCATAGATGGATCGCCTAACTTGTGCTCTACAACATCATGGATGTGGCTTAAGTCGATGCGAGTAAGTGTGAAGAGGTAGGCTGTTGCACCACAGGCCATGCCATTGAGTACAAACATATAGATGAGGCGGAAAGTGGAGCTGACGTTCCAGTCGCCAACCTTACCAGTGTACAGATATAAGCCCTTTACCATGATGGTGAGCAGGCCTAAAGAGAAGAGGAAGGAACCTACATAGTTAATTGGTGATGCCACATAGATAACGCATCCAAGGCCAATAAGAACACCAGCGAGTAAAGACTTGACGGTAAACTGATAGAAAGTAGATTGCATTAACATAGCTAACACGTACTAAATGACAAGAGACAATAGAAGCGCAATTCACGACAGAGACTAGTTAAGTAAAAGCTGCAGCAAAAGATTAATGCTCTGCCCGCCTTACATCCTCAAATACAAGTTTTGAGGCAACATGACTGTATAGCTGATACGACTAAGACTATAGGCTTTAGGTTAGTTGCCAGTCATGCCGCACCATTAAACTGTCGCGTCTGTTCATTTGCTCACCACCAAGCTTTTATATGAACCTAAGTTAGGTTTGCTTGTGCTTGTGAAAAGAGCGGCGGCCATTGTAGCAAAACTTGTTGCAAATTTTTAGCAACTTCATGCATTTTGCTAGAGCCCATTTGAGTATGCCTAAGCTAATTAAGCTGCAAGTAATTGCGCATACTCTTCCGTAAATACTATGATTTTTTGGGGTTGAGATAGGCTTTGGGTGTATTTAGGAGTAGTTTTCTATCTCTTAGTGGCATTAGTGGCAGGTGCTTTTTTTATAAACAGCAAGAGCTTATGGCTATGTGTATATGTCTGTAACTCTAAAGTAGGCGCTTTGGTAAAGGATTAGGCTCAATCATGGTGCTTAGCAATGGCACAACAACCAATAAAAGTTGGTGGTTTAGCAAACTCCTAAACTCATATAACTTTATGTAGATGAGACTTACTTGTATTTACATGATACTTGAGTGTTTTTGGTATTTAATGCCGATAAATAAGCCAATTGTTTATAAGTATTGCAGCTGTGATGTGGTATAAGATAGCGCACTTTTGCCAACTAAAGCACTTTCAATTGTTGCGAGTTATGCTACAGAAATACAATCAGAGTCATCATTTTTATAAATGTGCATCGTATAATTAGAAAGTTGCGAGATGACATTCATCAGTTTCTATGACTCAGATAAAGCTTGAGCGAGCATGCTGAATCTTTAGTCAGTACATGCTTGTGGTGTTCTTAATGCTTAAGTGCAACAGCTTGCTCATTTAGCTAAGACCATTGAGGTTAAGGATAGCTAGATAGGTTGAATGCTGTTTTGCTTGGTATATTAGGAATACTAGGCACGTAAATGGGCAATTAGCGCTGTGATATCATTTAAACGCAGTTGTGGCTAAGATGTTTTTATCTTGGCTGCTAGAAGTTTTAGCCAAAGTTTTTTGCCCCAATGATTAAGTTGGGATAGTGCTTTATAAAGTGATTTATAAAGTCTCAATGTGGCAAAAATAACTTCACAAAAAGAGATTTTGGCTAAAAGTTGACTTGCTCATCAGTTGCTTGGGTGTTTATCTTTGAGCTGTAAGTAGCTGATGTTTCCTGATCTTTGCTTTGTCAGGAAAAGTATGGCTATAAAAGCGGCTACAGCTATGGTCTAATGACCGTTTAAGACGCTTTTAACCAATGCTGATAGTTAAAACTTATGTTTGTACAGATGGCTGTACTTTGCTCCTTTTGCCTTAAACATAAGCTTTTAGTATCGATACACTAGCCATGCAGCTACAATACACAAGAATTCTATAAGGATCGTCTTCCGGGAGAAAACCAGATGGCATTGCGTAAAGCAGTTATTACAGGCTACGGAATTATTTCCGGCATTGGTGTGGGAAAGACCGCCGTACTTGAGTCCTTGAAGCAAGGCCGCTCAGGTATCGTCAGAGAAGAAGAGTTTGCAGCTATGGGTATGCGCTCACAAGTTGCAGGCATGGTCAACGTTGACTTCAAGGACTACATTGATCGTCGCGATCTGCGCTTCATGGGCGAGGCTGCTGCCTACTCTTACATTGCTATGAAAGAAGCAATTGAGCACGCAGGTCTGCAAGAGTCTGATGTGTCTAACGTTCGTACTGGTCTTATCGTAGGCTCTGGCGGTGGTTCTACTCGTACTACTGTTGAGTCAGCTGATATCCTGCGCGAAAAGGGCGTAAAGCGTATTGGACCATATGCTGTTACCAAGACCATGAGCTCAACCACCTCAGCCTGTCTGGCAACTCCATTTAAGATTAAGGGCGCATCATTCACCATTAGCTCTGCCTGTGCATCTTCAGCTCACTGTATACAGGCTGCTTGTGATGAGATCGCTTTAGGTCGTCACGACATTATCTTCGCCGGTGGTGGTGAAGCTGCTGACTGGACTATTGCCTCTTTATTCGACGCAATGGGTGCTCTGTCCACCGCTTACAATGACAACCCAGCAACTGCATCACGTCCATACGATGCTCATCGTGATGGCTTCGTTATCGGTGCTGGTGGCGGTATCGTTGTAATCGAAGAAGAAGAGCATGCTAAGGCTCGTGGCGCTAACATCATTGCCGAGATTGTTGGCTTTGGCGCTACTTCTGACGGTGCTGACATGGTGGCTCCATCAGGCGAAGGCGCTTTCCGCTGCATGAAGATGGCTATGAATGGCGTTGAAGGTCCAATCGACTACATCAACACCCACGGCACCTCAACTGTTTTAGGTGACAACAAGGAATTAGAGGCAATCCGCAACGTATTTGGCGAGAAGTGCCCTCCAATCTCCTCAACTAAGTCTATGACTGGTCACGCTTTAGGCGCAGCTGGTGTTAACGAGGCTATATACAGCTTACTCATGTTAGAAAATGGCTTCATTGCTCCTTCTATCAACATCACTGAGATGGATGAGCACGCTAAGCCATTTGATATCGTAACTGAGACTCGTCAGGCTGATCTGAAGACTGTTATGTCCAATAGCTTCGGCTTTGGCGGTACTAACGCAACTATCGTAATGCGTAAGTACGGCGCTTAATCAAGCAAAAACACAATTAAGCTCTAGGCTCAATTAATCGAGCCTAATATATCCAAAGGCAAATCCAAGGCATCAAAGCCACAATGGATTTGCCTTTGTTGTTTTTACCTCATAACGCTGCCATTCATAAGCCCCTCAGTAAAGCCCATCTTCAATCATAACGACTAAGCTCATCATCAATCGTAGCTACCAAGCCCACCATAAAGCCCATCATCAATCGTAGCGACTAAGCCCACCTTAAAGCCCATCACAGCAAGTCTTATCTGTATTGACTGTCATCTTTTTTAGAGTTTTGAATACACAATATTAGTTTTGTATGTTTTTATTTACATAGTGTGATTTCTTGACGCTAGGTTGTGCCATAATCCATTATTTAGTGTAGACAGTTTCACTTTCTAAGCATTCAGATACAAAGGATAAAGAAAGTGCCCAAGCTTTTCTCGAAAGTGCTTTGCAAGCAGTAGAGAAACATCGCCATATGCGCATATCTTTTATTTGAAATGCCTAGATAATGATTTATGTATAGGAGTCCAATGTGGCCAAAGCAGGCAAAGAAGTTCAGCGTTTAGATAAGGTTGTCTCCCATCTTACTGGAATGTCCCGTTCTAATGTGTCCAAGCTCATTAAGAATGGCGATGTAACCGTTGATGATGAGGTCATTACTGATTCAGCTGCCAAGATTTGCGTGCACTCAGTCATCGTGATCGCAGGATTTAATGATGCCTTGCCTGATGACGATGGTGATGTTGAACTCGTCAGAGCATCTGATGCGTTTAAAAAGCGCGTCTTCTTGCTCAATAAACCGTATAACTACGTTTGCGCTGATCGCGATAAGAACCACGCCATTGTTACTTCTTTGTTTAGAAATGAGCTTAATTTAGAGAAGTTACATAGCGCTGGTCGTCTTGATATCGACACTACTGGTCTGCTAATCGTTACTGATGATGGCGATCTTAACCATGAGATTACCTCGCCTAAAAAAGAAGTCTCCAAAGTCTATCTAGCACGTTTAGATAAGGCTGTTCCTGAAAGTGCTATTAAGGCGTTTGCCTCAGGTATTAAGCATCCTGAGGAGAAAAAGCGCTATCAGGCTGCAACTTTAACTCTTCTTGACACTAGCGATCTTGATTGTGCGGGCGAATATTGGGCTGCGGTTCAGCTAACTGAAGGACGCTATCATGAGGTTAAGCGCCTCTTTGAGGTAGTCGGCTGTGAAGTGCAGGACTTAGTGCGTGTTGCAGTAGGCTCTTTAACCCTGCCAAGTGAGCTTAACTTAGGTGACTATGTTGCTTTAGATGTAGAGGATCAAAAGAAGCTCTTTGAAAAATCAGAGTTTAGCGTTGAAGAGCTTGTGAACTTACTTAAAGAGTACAAGAGCTCTATAGAGCGCTCTAAAGTTATCTTCCAGCCAGACTCATTTAAGTTTAACAAACAAGGTGCTGCAGCTAACGATGCTGACGCTCTGGTAAGTGCAGCTATCTCTAGCACTCAGGACGCCCATCAAACTCACTTAGATACTAAAGAGGATTTTGAAGATGCTGAAGTCTTTGATGACGATGAGGTCTTTGAAGATGAGGCAGGTGACTTTGACGATTTAGACGAAAACGGCGATCTTCGCATTTATTAACAGTCAGGCGACTCACGCAGCCGTGTAGAACCACATTCATGTACGTAAAAGGTACTTATTATGAGCAAGTATTTTAAAAGTTCAGTTGCCATGTGTATGGCTTTAGCAATTACTACTTTTTCAAGCAACGCTTTAGCTGCTTCTAACGTTGTTGCTGACAAGTCTGACGTGACTATTCCTGTATTTTCAGAGACTGATAAGAGCATTAAGCAGTGCTTATCTTTAGCAAAGACTCCTGATGCTAAGATTGACTGTACTGCTATGGCTCAGGAGAACCTCAATAACTTAGCTGAGAGCAACTACAGCGCCGCTTTAAAGGCTTGCGATACTTACTACGATCCAAATGCTTGCCACCTCTCAGTAAAGCGTGCTCACGATGCTTACCTTTACTACTATGATGAGATGCGTGTAGTCTTCACTACCCTTAATCCAAATGCCAATGACAAAGGCATTGCTCAGACTGACGAGCTCATCTTAAGCATCACTGCTATGCACGCTCGTTTACTTGAAGAGGCCATTAAGACTAGCCAACAGAAAGTAGATAACGTAAGTATCAAATAATGAAGTCTGTTTTATAGCGTGACTCAAGGCAGCTCATGCTGCCTAAATCCTAAGGCTTATGATGAGGCTGCATCTTATTGATGTAGCCTCATCTGTTTTTAGGCAAAACCAACAAGACTCACAGACAAGTATTGCTATATTATCTCGGCAATAAATCATGTATTAGTCAAAATCGAGCGCTATGCCCCGCTTTTAATTTTGGCTAGATGCTAAAATCTTATAAATCACCTTTATCATGGTCTTTGTACACAAGGTACTAGGCATAGTACTTTCTCCCATGATTAATACAAGGTTGTCTGTTTCATTTTTATTTATTGGATTTTGTCATGGAAAAGATTGTTCACACTGATGCCATTGCTATTCCTTCAGAGTACCCACTCCCACGCCCATCATTTGAGCACGAGTGGATTTCCTATGAAACTACTGCTCCTGAGGAGTTAGTTGAGCGCGTTAAGGATGCTACCATCATTGTGACCAACAAGAGCAAGCTTACCGCTGAGGTCTTAGCTCAGTGCCCTAAGCTTAAGTTCATTGCTGAGTTAGCAACTGGCTATAACAACATTGATATCGACTACTGCAAAGAGCACGGTATTGGTGTAGCAAACATTCAGGGTTATAGCACTGATTCTGTTGCAGAGCACGCTATCACTATGATGTTAATGCTCTCACGCTCCATGATTAAGACCCGTAAGAAGATGGAAGATGGCCTGTGGGTTAACGCTAACTGCTTCTGCCAGCTGCCATACCCAATCGTTGATCTTAAGGGCCGTACCTTAACTATTTGTGGTTCAGGCTCTATTGGTTCACGTATTGGTGAGATCGCTAAGGCATTTGGTATGAACGTTATCAAGGCCGAGCATCGTAATGCTAGCGCTGTTCGTCCAGGCTACACTGCTTTTGCTGAGGCTATTGCTCAGGCAGACTTCTTAACCGTTAACTGCCCTCTCAATGCAGACACTGAGAACCTCATTACTGCAAAAGAAATCGCTACCATGAAGAAGAGCGTCATCATCATTAACAATGCTCGTGGTGGTGTAGTAAATGAGCAGGACTTAGTTAAGGCTGTTTTAAACGGCGATATCGCTGGTGCAGCTGCTGACGTTGCATCTGTAGAGCCTTTAACCTCAGATCACCCATATGTTCAGCTGCAGAAGAACGATAACTTCTTATTAACCCCTCACCAGGCCTGGATGTCTCACGATTGCTTAATCGCTTTAGTTAAGCAGTTTGGCGAGAATATCGAGGCTTTCTACAAGGGTGAGTCCTTACGCCGTATCGTCTAATCCACGATAAGGCAAAGAGTGCACCGTATCTACACGATGAGCCAAGCCTCTCATGGCAGTAACTTAAACTGCCATACACAAGGCCCGAGTTTTATACTCGGGCCTTGTGCGTTTTATAAGCTCAAAAAATGCAGAGTACTTGCTCTTAGAACTTTCAGTTTGCACTAAACGATCTATGCCTAACTTGCTTTGTTATGATTAACTTAGTGAGTAATTGTTGAGGGCATACTATGGCAAAGTTCGAAATTTGCGTAACCTCTTTGCAAGGTGTTAAAGCTGCTTTAGAGGCGGGCGCTGATCGTGTAGAGCTGTGCTCAGGTCTAACTGAGGGTGGTCTAACTCCATCTTATGCGCTGATTAAGCGAGCTGTTGAGATAGGCGGTGATGCTTTAGCTGTGAATGTCTTGATTCGCTCGCGCGGTGGCGACTTTTTGTATGATGCTGATGACTTAGAGATGATGATCCAAGACATTGAGCAGGCCAAAGTTTTAGGGGCCAAAGGTGTAGTTATCGGCGCATTAAACGCAGATGGCACTATCAACGAAAGCTTCCTCAAAGAAGCTGTTGCTAGAGCACAAGGCATGACTGTAACCTTCCACCGTGCTTTTGATATGTGTGAAGATCTGAATGCCGCTGCAAAGCTACTCCACAGCTACCACGTGGATTACATCCTCACATCAGGTGGTGAAGCATCTGCTCATAAGGGAATGGCTAAGCTCAGAGAGCTTAATGCCGAGCCTAATCATCCTATCTATATTGCTGCAGCCGGTGTTAACAAGACTAATATCGCTGAGATCGCCAATACTACCAAGATTGAGCAATTCCACTTCTCTGCAAAAGATGTGGTCAAATCCCAAATGGTCTTCACCAACCCGCGCGTTCACATGGGTATACCTGGTGCTGACGAGTACTCCAACCCATGCACCAATCTTTCTAAGATCAAAGCAACCATGCAAGCTATCTACGGTTAGTGTTTCTTAGTAGATATTGACATCTATGTTTACACTTTATCATAGCTGTAGACAAACTGCATATATCCAATGCTCAAATACTTGCCTAGTGTATCTAGCTTATCGCTGTTAACTAAATTAAATAGGATCGTTTCATATTATGTTTGAGAGCTAAATGCTATCTAGCAAATTATGAAAACTATTGCTGATCTAAAAAAAATGTAAGTCAAATGGCGTATGTATGCTTTTTGTTAAATTGTTTGGTGTATCTATCAGAATAACGTTATATGACGAAGGTTGAGGCTACAAAACAATTTACGAGGCTTTGTATGTTGTGCTTTGCGCGGTCATATCGAAAAAGTAACCAGAGAAGCAACGCTTTCTCGCGATAGCTTGAGATCTTTGAGGTCTCTTCGCTATGAAGTACCTCAGATCATAAACATGCTCTTGCAAAACAGGCCACTATCACCTGTTTGATTGTGTAGCGAGCATA